>Ga0315273_10007671_pt1 | contig 13533 bp, 12 predicted proteins | sample YL17G02_0_MG_FD_205753 | JGI IMG/M metagenome (GOLD analysis project Ga0315273, IMG submission 205753) | Sediment microbial communities from Yellowstone Lake, YNP, Wyoming, USA - YL17G02_0 | ecosystem: Environmental > Aquatic > Freshwater > Lake > Sediment | place: USA: Wyoming | collected... | reverse complement strand
GAAGCCGTGCAAAAAATTCTCCGATGGGTAAACGACAATATAACTTACGACCTTGATTTGAAAGGCCCGAAAACCGCGGTGGATGTTCTTTTGGGAAAAAAAGGCTATTGCATCGGCTACAGCAATCTCGCAACCGCCCTATTGAGAGCTGTGGGGATCCCCTGTCGCAATGTTCACGGGATTCATATTAACGGCGATTCAATCATTGGCAGTGGAGAATATCAGCCATTGTCTCTCAAGGGTATTACCCTTCACCGATGGATCGAGGTATATTATCCGGATGTAGGATGGGTTTTTTCCGATCCGAAGTATTCCGTGAATTTCATCGGTGCAAACTACATATTCCTTGCCCACCAGGACGGTTGGGACGATTTTCCCGCCGCCAGTCTCAAAGGAGTTATGATAAAAACGGAGAACAGTTTATACAATCTGCTTTATATCGACAGAGTCCAGGATGGGAGCGGACAGCTTCTTATCAGGCCGAGTGTATTCACAAGAGAAAAAGGATTTGTGAGAGTATGGATAATAAACACAGATATATCCATGAAAAAAACAGAGATTGTGATCGCCAGCCTCGACAAGGTTCTTAAAATGCCGCCGGATGTGAACGGTAAGGTGTCATTTATCGGACTCGATGGGGGTGAGTACGAGCTTAAAATCCGGTACAATGGCAGGCTCGTGTACGTAAACAAGTTCAGTTTGAAAGACAAACAGGAGCTGAATTTTGATATTAAGCTGGATGTAGAGGAGACTACAGATGAAGAATTATGATTTCGATCAGATCGAGAAAAAATGGCAGCGAATCTGGGAGGAATCCAGGACTTACTATGTTAAAGAAGACGAGACTAAAAGGAAATTCTATTGCCTTGAAATGCTGCCCTATCCTTCCGGCAGGCTGCATATGGGGCATACACGCAATTATTCGATAGGCGATGCTATATGCCGCTTTAAGAGAATGCACGGCTACAACGTTCTTCATCCCATAGGGTTCGATTCATTCGGTCTGCCGGCGGAAAACGCAGCGATTGAAAATAAATCCAATCCAAAAGACTGGACCTTCCGCAATATTGAGTTCATGCGTACCCAGTTCAAACGACTCGGGATCAGCTATGACTGGGATAGAGAAGTCATAACCTGCAAACCAGAATATTATAAATGGAACCAGTGGTTCTTCATTAAAATGTATGAAAAAGGGCTTGCGTACAGGAAGAAAGGATTGCTTAACTGGTGCGAGAAATGCAGCACTGTTCTTGCAAACGAACAAGTTGTCAGCGGTTTTTGCTGGAGGCATCCACAGACCAGGGTTATTCAAAAAGAGTTAGAGCAATGGTACTTCCGCTATTCGGATTTTGCTGAAGAGCTCTTGCAGGGACTCAATACCCTTACGGAATGGCCGGAACGCGTTACGGTTATGCAGTCCAACTGGATCGGAAAAAGCATTGGTAGCAAGGTTGATTTCAGGATAAAAGATAAAAACCAATCCATAACCGTTTTCACCACACGCATTGATACAATATTCGGCGCAACATTTATAATGACAGCGCCCAATCATCCAATTCTTGAGACACTCATAAACGACCCCTCAAAGAAGGAAAACATCAAGAACTTCGCGGAAAAAGTGCGAAAGAATTCCTTCGACAGGGCATATGACGAAGAGCCTGAAAAAGAAGGACAATATACCGGGCTGACTGCAATAAATCCCTTCACCGGCAAAGAGATACCAGTATGGGTATCCAACTTCGTGTTGATGGATTATGGCACGGGCGCTGTTATGTCCGTTCCTGCTCACGACCAGAGAGACTATGAATTTGCCGTCAAATACAGTTTGGATATGAAGACTGTCATCCTGCCGGTTCCCGGAGGCATCGCCCCTGAAACCGGCCGAGCTTACGAAGAGAAGGGGGTTTTAACGGACTCCGCCGAATTTACCGGACTTTCATCTTTAGACGCCATAAAGGCAATGAATAAGTACGGCGAGGAACACGGATTCGGCAAGGCGGCGGTGGATTACAAGCTGAAAGATTGGTGTCTTTCGAGGCAAAGATTTTGGGGGACCCCGATTCCGGTTATATATTGCGATTCTTGCGGTGTCGTTATGGTGCCGGAGACAGAACTTCCGGTAATGCTTCCTGATGTCGAGGCATTGCACTCAGAAGGGAACCCACTGGCGGCGGTTCCGGAGTTCGTCAACACGAAGTGCCCCAAATGCGACAAAGCCGCCAGACGAGAAACTGATACCATGGACACTTTTATTGATTCGTCCTGGTACCAGCTGAGATATTGCGATCCTAAGATAAACGTGGCTATGGTTAATAAGGCTGCCGTCGGATACTGGTCACCGGTCGACATCTATATTGGCGGCATCGAACATGCCGTCGGCCATCTGATGTATTTCCGCTGGTTTTACGGACGTTTGCGCGAGCTCGGACTGGTCGAAGGGCACGAACCGGCAAAAAGATTGCTCACTCAGGGAATGGTGATAAAAGACGGCGCAAAGATGTCAAAATCCAAAGGAAACGTCGTTGACCCTGACGATATGATCAAACGCTACGGAGCGGATACGACAAGGATGTTCTCTCTTTTCGCCGCGCCGCCTGAAAAGGACCTCGAATGGAACGAGTCCGGGGTCGAGGGGCTTTACAGGTTCCTCAAGAGAGTGTGGAGCCTCGTTCAAACACATTCAAGACTGATAAAGACAGCCGCCTTTCCGACCGGAAAAGAACGGTTCAATGACGCGGAAATAAAGCTTCGCCGAAAAACGCATCAAACCATTAAAAGAGTTACAAACGATGTGGAACTGCGTCTGCACTTCAACACCGCAATTGCGGCAATCATGGAACTTCTTAATGAGACCTACGCATTCGACATGGATAAGAACGAAAATGCAGCTGGTGTCCTGAAAGAAGCTGTCTATAATATGATTATTCTTCTTGGTATTTTCTCTCCGCATATAGCTGAGGAGTTGTACGAACAGATAGGCGGAACAGGTCTTGTCGCTGAGCACAGCTGGCCCAAATGGGACGAGGAGATTGCGGCGGAAGATGTAATGACGATTGCCATTCAGATAAATGGAAAGCTCAGAAGCAACATCGCCGTTCCTACAGACAGCGATGAACAAACCGTCATAAAACTTGCCACTGAAGATAAAAAAACACAAAGCCACCTTGAAGGCATGGAGGTAATCAAAAGGATTTATGTGCCTGGAAAGATTGTCAATTTCGTCGCTAAATAGAAGTAAACCGGCGGGATGCACGCTTTTGCTGCTTATTCTGCCAATCCTTCTTCTCAATTGGGGATGCGGATACAGCCTGAAAGGCGAAGGATCGTTCCTGCCGGAACATATCAAAGTTATCGCTGTAGCGGAATTTCAAAATCAAACTCCGAGGTTTGAGCTTGAAAAAGTCATCAATCAAAAGCTTCAGGAAGAGCTGCTGGGACGCGGGAATTTTACTCTGAATCCGAACCAGAACGAAGCGGATGCCCTGCTCGCCGGGGTTATCACCCAATACAAAACCAGCCCGAAATCAATCAATGATGAGGGCCGCGCAACATCGTACTCAATCCGGATTACCCTCGATATCAAATTTTCCGACTTAAAGGAAAATAAAACGCTATTCGAGGATAAGAATTATTCTGTGACAGAGGAATACCAATTAACCAACCTTGATGAGGACTTTTTGGACCAGGAAGAATTCGCCATTGAAGAAGCCGCTAAGCGACTTGCTGAAGCGCTCATCAGTGCAATCCTTGAAGGTTTTTAGTGGTTGACGTCAATATATTCAGAAATCTGATTAAAGAGAACAAGCTCTCTCACGTTTACCTGTTCGTTGTGCAGGAAACCTATGATTTTCAAAAAATTCTCGACGAAATTAAAACACGATTTCTACCGGAAGAATTCGGTGATTTCGACCTCGACCGCCTCGAAGGCAAAGACACAGACCTTATGGGCGTAATTCATACGTCCAACACAACACCGATGGCGGCCGAGAAACGGCTTATTGTGGTCAGCAATGCCGAGACTATTTCCGATCATTCGCTCGAAGAATTCAAAAAGTTCGCCAGCACCCCTAACGACAACTGCCTCCTTTTAATGATAGCCAATGATGAAATTCCATCTAAAAAATGGGCTGAGATACTTCTGAAAAAAAACCTTATCGTCGAATTTAAAAAATTCGACGAAAAAAACATTCCCGGCTGGATAATCAATTACCTTAGAAAAAGAGGCTACAGTATAAGCGCAAACGCGGCTCGCGCGCTCGCGGATCAGATCGGAGACAATCTCGCGGAAATCACGCATCAGCTCGACAAGGCGATGATTTTTTTCCAAAAGGGAGACACGATAGATGATAATGCGGTGCGCGACCTTGTTCTGCGGAGCCGGCGGCATAAGTTTTGGGAATTGAGCGACGCCGCCGCGGAAAAAAAACTTTCCACCTCTCTGCTTCTTCTCAACCATATGATGGAAGACGGCGAATCCGAGGTTGTATTGCTCGGAGTGTTGAATAATTACTTCAGAAAATTATTGAATGCAAGGTACCTTTTCGATTCAGGCCTGAGACCGGAAGAGGTCTGTGAAACGGTCGGGCAGAAATGGTTTCAGAAAAAATTTATGGAGCAGGTTAAAAGATTCAAATTTCGCCATCTCGAAAGGATTTCCGGATTCATACGTCAGACGGATGAAAACATCAAAACAGGATACCTCACTCCACGGGATAATCTCGAACGCCTTTTATATAACATTTGCGCCGATTACCGTGACTTCCCTTGCGCAACTGGACGATTTTAAAATTTCGTTCTTCATAATTTTTAAATCATGAGGCATCGCCTTTTAAAATAAGATGCCATCAAACTTAAGAATCAATTTCTTATAAAGCGCGCAATCTCACTCACCACGGATTTGGGTTACATTGTCGTAAAAACAAAGAGAAAAATATCAGCGATTAAGTGAAGGATGAACGGCGGTGTTACACTACGGGTTTTAATATACAAGCAGCCGAAAATAAGTCCGGCAAAAAGAGTAATGACGAGGAACGATAGTTCCTTCCCTGTATCCAATCCAGGGTAGCCGAGATGGCCCAGAGAAAAAAACAGCGAGGTTACCAGCAAAGCTGCAAGGTACTTTTTATTTTCCTGCTTTATCCTTTTCACAGCAAGTATCACAGTGTATTCGATGGCAACAGCTCTCAACAATTCCTGGAGGAAAGCAGAAATTCCGTACCGATATAACGCATCAGTAATATCCGGCAGCGTAATATATCGGTAGGTTCCCAGCCCAAAAATAAAGACCATAGGGAGGAGTAGCACAACAGAAGCGATTAAGCACAATCCGAACCACTTGAAGTGAGCAACCTTGAAGCCGAAGCTGATTCCAGTCTTTTTACGAAATGCCATCAACACGGAAAATGCGATCAATACGATTCCTGTAAAGAAGACCGGTCCTCTGTCCAGCTTCACATAAGAATTAGGAAGTTTTCGGATATGGCGGGCAATTTCTTCTTTGTTTGTTTTATTAATAAAACCGGGTTCATTGCCTGGATACATAACCTGTGCATCCGGCTGGATTTGCTCGATTATTTTTTTAACTTCTTTGAACCTGACGCTGTCCCCGTCAATCGCCCAAACCGCAACAAGATCCTTGAAGATCCGGATAGTTTTACGGATACTGTCAATATCCATATTTCCATCCAATTTCCCGACAATCTTATAACCCTTCGACAGAACAAGGTTTATTTCCTCAAAACAACCGGGAACAGGAGCGATATCAGCGATTCTGAATCCTCTGCTTGGAAAATTAATTTTTTCCGACTCCATCCGCGAACCGGTCGCATATGGAGCGGTTATCAATCCGCCAAGAGGATAAAACCTTTCTATAAAATCATCTCTTTCGTAAAATATTTGTATCTTTTCAATTACTCCGGTATCATTCATGGTAATGGGAGGAAAACCGATCCGAATTTCCGCCAAATTCGCTCCGTCTGTGTTAATCTCAGCCACACCATCATTTATTCCGGCAAACAGCCAGTATCTTGCATCCGGCTCAGTAACCTCCGGACCCTCCGACATATCATACAACCGATAAGAAAGAGTCATCGGGATCTTTTCGGGTTTCGGATAGGCGATGATATATAATTTTCTGACATCCGAATCAAAGCCGATAGGCGTGATCGCTATCTCCGCGGGCAAATTGTTATCTATCCTGGATAAACCGATTTTGCTGTTTTTCATATTTCTACCGTCGCCCCATACATCATAGTCATAAGCATAAAGATCGAGCCTTTCCTGCTGAAACAGACGGATGAAATCCATAATTATATAGTTGCTGCCTTGCAAATCATTGACAATATCAAACCGGATCTGCTTTACCAGCACCCGTTCACGTTCGATATCCACCTGGTTTTTAGGATCCTGCGTGTTTCGGTAAAAAGCGATATCCCGGAAATACAGATAAAAACGATTCCAGCCTCTATGGACAAGCATATTCTCTGACACCAAATCGGTTTCTTTTTTCTCCGAATCGACAAACAACCGGACGATCAATAATGCGCTCTCTTTGGAATAAAAAGCCAGACGAACGAATGGAAAACGTTCGATATCAATCACCCTTCCGTTCTGTTGCGGGGCGATATGCAACATATTCTTATATAAAATAAAAGCTCTACTGTCCTTGAAATAAAAATCCCTCACCGAACTGCTGTATGAATTTATTTCTGAAGAGTCGTCCATATTCCATTGAAAAGGGTCAAGACTGTTTTTTTGATTGTGTTCTCCCACTACATCTATTGACGCGCTACCTTGCCTGTTAAAATAATCAACGATGATATAAACCAGTATAAAAGTTGATATGACAATCATCAAGAATGTTAGTGATTTCCGCTTCATTCTCATTTACTTTATTTTCCTATCAGAATAACAAACGGTAAAACGCTAATAAAATGCATTATCGCATTCAAAGTCAGCGAATTTTCCTTTACAAACAGATACGAGAGGAAGAGCCCTGCAATGAAATTCGAGATGATAAGCAACAACGAACCGGTCAACGAAAATCCCGGATAACCGGCAAACAAAAATGAGGAAAGCAAAGCGGATAGAAAAATAATGGAATAAAGCGTTATTGAAAGATTCCGTTTTTTGTATTTTTTCATATCAAAATTCAAGATTGATTCAACACCTTTGAGAAAAAAACAGCGGACAAACTCGATCAAGAAAACACTGACGGATGCTAACGCGACAATTTTTAGCGAATACAGGCTAATGGAAATGTTGAATCCCTCTGCTGTGAGCGGTAACAGAAATACCACAGCCAATACCGGAGTGAACTTTAGGTATCTTCTAACATTATTAAACTCGATTTTCATCCAGAGCTTGAATATTTTGATAGTGCCGATGATCAGGAATAACAAGCTGAACATTATGACTCCGGTCCAAAGGGTTCCTCTGTCAAGCTTCACCGGAGATCGCTCTTTATTGCCGAACCCTGATTCAGCGTTGGATAATAATCCCTCATTCTCCCAGAGAATAATTGACGAAGAGGAATTTTTGCAGATGGAAAGCGCGACTGTTTCCGCGGAGTCACGAGTCGTCTTCGCTATTCCGGTGAGTTTCCATATTCTGACCATGTCTCCATAATATTTAACGGATTCCATCACTTCGCTCAGATCAAGGTTCTCGAAATTGATCTCGCCGATTATATTACAATTCAAACCGTTCAAGATGTTTATGCTTCTGTATGTATCGAAAGTCTTATCAATCCTCACTATCCTCACCGGTCGCTCGGAAAAATGCCGACCCAGATTGTGTGGTTCGTGTGCTCTTGCGACCTTTTCTTCCACCATCGTTTTATATACATCAATACCTGAAATCCCCAACAATCCAATGGGAGCGTCCGATTCAACCTTGACGGTAACCCAAGACGGGGTTTTATGAATCCTATTATGGGTCTTCAACCTCAGCTGCATAAAAGGACAAATTCGTTTCGTTTTAAAGATAAAACGCCCTTCTGCATATTCCATTTTTTCCCAAAAGATACTTTTGTTGTATCCGTCGGAAAAATTGAATACTGTTTGATACTGAACTTCAAAATAGTCTTGCGGATTTGGAATTTCGATTGATATGATTTTATCATACATCCCAATCCCGATAGGGTGGGAAAAAATCCAGTGCCCCTCACTTGGGAAATCCGGTTTTTCACCGGAATATTCATTAAAAGGATGGAATTTATAAGTATATATTTTTCTCCCGGACGCAATTTCTTCAGTGGGGATTGGAGGAGAAGAAGGGATGCTGATCACTCCCTGAATAAAAAATCTATCAACTATCACTGTCGCAGCGATCAACAACGCCAGAACGGCGAATTTTCTTAAATATTTATTGTATCCTGACATTCCACCTTTCCCGACTCAAGTGACAATGTTAATTCGGTGTCCGCAATTCATGCAGTTCCCGTTCTTAAGATTTATAACTTCCGCCGAGAACCAGCCTCTCTTTACGATCACTTCTGAACAACCCGGGCAGAATGTTGTCGAAGAATTTTCATCCACAATGTTGCCAAGATAGACATATTTCAATTTCCTGGAACCTATCTCGCGTGCCTTAAACAAGCGTTCGACCGGAGTCGGCGGATTGTCCATCTTGAATCTCGGTGAGTAGCGGGAAAAATGAAGCGGAATCTCATCATTTATGCCGGCTATAAAATCAACCACCTTCTCGAGATCCTCATCACTGTCATTTTCACCGGTAATCAACAAATTCGTCAATTCCAGCATCATCGTCCCAGTCCCGGATGCAATCTTAATGATTTTTAGTACAGTCTCAAGATATCCGCCGCATATTTTTTTATAAAAGTCCGGATTCATTGATTTCAGATCGATGTTCATTCCGTCAATTAGCGGCGCCAACTCCTTGAACGGTTCGGGATTGATAGTCCCGTTCGATACGAGCACATTGACAAGCCCCTTTTCATGCGCAAGCCGGGAACAATCCATCACATATTCGAACCAGATCAGCGGTTCCGTATATGTATATGATATCCCTATGAGATTTTTGCGCGACGCTTCCTGAACCATATTTTCCGGTAGCACGAAGGAGGTTTTTATCTCCTCCTGACTTATTTCCCAATTCTGGCAAAACCTGCATCGAAGATTACACCCATTGGGTCCGGTGGATAAAATCGCTGAGCCGGGATGAAAATGATACATTGGTTTTTTTTCGATCGGATCAACAGCTATCGTGCAGGGCCGCGCGTAGTTGAGCGCGATCAGCCTGCCTCCGATATTTTTCCTGCCTCTGCAAATGCCGGTTTTTCCTTCCTTAAGCTTGCAAAAATGAGGACAGAGAAGGCACTGGACTGAACCATCCTCTTTCTTTTCATAATACCGCGCCTCTTGAAGTTCATCCTCGCCCAGTTTCATCGGTTTCAATGCTCCCTCTTTATAAAGCTCCCTGCCAGATTTTCAATCGCCTTATGTGCTGAATTCATCGGCAGCGTATTTATCAAATCGAGGGCTTCAAGGATCAGATCTTCAGCTTTCTTCCTGACCTTATTTTTAATATCTCTATCGTCTATCGCTGATGCAAGAACTTCCTTCCCGATGGAAATAAATCCTTTTTCCTTCATTATGATTTCCACAATTTTTTTCCCTTCCGCGCCGGATTCCATCAGCAAAAAAGACGGCAGGGTCAACTTGCCGTCCTGCAGGTCTGCGAAAGTCGGTTTTCCCAATGCTCCTTCATCAAGGTCGAAATCGAGTAGATCGTCTATGAACTGAAATGCCATACCGAACTTTAATCCTGCGGACCTTATAGCAGATTCGGTGAAATCATCTGCGCCCGAAATGATAGCGCCCAGCTGTCCACAGCCACCAAACAGTTCGGCCGTTTTAAAGTCTATTATTTTCAAGTAATCATCATAACTTAAATTTGCATTGTGCTTGTTCTCGGACTCCAGGATTTCGCCTTTTATCATATTCTGGGTCAGGATGGAAAAAACTGTCATGAGCCTATGATTCCGGAAACTATTTATAATAGAGATACCCTGGGCATATATATAATCCCCGAACAGGATCGAAAGGTTTGAATCATATATATTATGAAGGGTAGCACGTGACCTTCTGGATACTGCCGCATCTATAATATCATCATGGACAAGCGTCGCTGTATGGATATATTCTATGGCGACGGCAATCCTAATGTCATCATCACCATCATATCCGAGCATTTCGGAAACAAGCAAAAAAAACAAAGGGCGCACGCGCTTTCCCCCTCCACCGAAGATGTGAGCCGCCATCTCCATTATTATAGGAGAAGAGTCTTCGAGGCCCGAAAGAAGCTCGGATTCCATCAATTTTAGTTTGTTGTTGCACTTTTCTGTTATAAAAAGTGAGTCAGGAATGGACAACATCAAATTTTCTTTTCCAGCGATTCAAGCGGTTGAAACTTATATTCCTTGATCAATTTCTCTCCGGAAAACTTAAAGGCTTTTCCTTTCGCATAATACCACCAGTATGAATACTTTTCACCCGCAATTTCCTCCTCGGTTTCCTTCTCGAAAAAGCCATGAGTGCGGAGGATTTTTCCCTTATCGCTCTCGCTACCGTACAATTCTATCAATTTCCGTATCTTATCCCATGAAGGATGATAGAAAAGTATTAGCTTATGCTCAAAATTTTTGCTTTTACCTATATATTTTGAAACATCAATCAACGGTTCGCTCGGGGGCAAAAACTGAACATCATCAAACCTGCTCTCAGTGATATAATTTATATAAAATCGGTTGTAATAATCGTCCGGTTTCCAGGTAAAATAATACTTGCCATCGGCATCTGTCTCGGTCGTGAAGACTTTCCTATTCTTGGTCGAGCTCTTAAGCGTGGAAATATCAAGCAATTCTCTCTCTACGATCAGACTCACCGAAAAACCTTTAACCGCTCTTCCCTGAGGATCAACGACCGAACCGTATATCAGAACTTTTGGTCCGGTTGATTGCTCCTCCTGGCAGATGAGAATACCTGCAATGGCTGTTAAAAGAATAACTGAGAATACGGTTTTTTTCATTCATTCACCTATCGGTAATTGGTAAATTGCAGATTGATGTCCTTGAATTCTTCTTTTAACAGCTTGATCGTTTCCTGCAGATCATCCTTTGCCTTGCCGGATACCCTTAGTTGGTCGCTTTGAATTGCCACCTGCACCTTAATTCCGCTCCTCTTAATCGCCTTCACCATCTCTTTCGCTTTTTCCGCCGGGATCCCCTGCTGAAGGGTCGCCTTCTGCCGGACATTTCCGCTGAATGCGTGTTCTATTGGGGCGTAGATCAATCCTTTCAAGGAGACCCCTCTTTTAACCAGTTTTTGTTCCAGGATTTCCTTCACGGACTTGAGCTTGAATTCATCGTCAGCGACGATTATCAGCTCTTCATTTTCCATTTTGATATCCGCGGAACTGCCCTTGAGATCAAACCTTGTAAGCACTTCCTTCGTCGCCATATTGACGGCATTCTTGATCTCACTCATATCAATATTGCTCACGACATCAAAAGAAAACATCTTATCATTCCTCTATTTTTACGATTTCCACTCCCTTGGGAGGAGTAAATTTGAATTTCGAATCAGGCAGAGTATTTATTTCCTTGATCGAATCGAAAAGATAATCGGTCTGGTTTCCCAGCAGATCAACAACAAGAATCCGCGTAATAAAGAACTTATTTTTATCCACCATCGCGATCATATAATCGAACTGTTCCTGCTCGCCTTTCGGTTTCATTTTCACCCTGTAAAATCCAGGGTCAGATCCCGTTGGATATTTCTCATTTAAAAGCTCGGACTCAAAATCCTTTTTTAAATCTCCCTTTCCGGCAAGAAAAAGCATCGGCGTTGAACGGGCGTCAATATTCTTCAGAGAGATCACCTGCACAATTTTTTCTTCAACAATATATAGGTAACAATCGTTTCCGTCGCATATGAATAGCTTTTCTTCAGGCTCTTTGTATTCCCATCTCATAAAACCGCCTTTTTTGATCATTAAAGAACCCGACTCTTCGAGCGAAGTCCCGGTTTCGGCGCTAAGAAAAGTTTGCTTGAAATCGGCGGAAAAACCTGTCATGCCGGTATAGCGCCCCTGGAGATTGTCTAAAACGAAATCAACGCTTTCGGTTATGTCAGCTGCCCACCCCCTGTCAATAAAAAAAATCAACAGGCAGCCAACCAAAAACGCGAGAATAACTATATTTTTTTTGTTTATACCATCCATTTCACATTGCTCACTATTGCATATATTAGCACAATTCAGGACTAAAGAAAATTATAAATGGAGCCATGATTATCTTTATTGGATTTAACATTTCTCATTGAAATTCCTTGAAAATAAGCTTATAGTCTTAACTGTTCCGGCTTTGATACATAAAAAATATTTATCACAGACACCTTCAAAGCCACGTGAATCTAACCTTAAAATAAAATATGGAGGGATAAAATGGAATTCACAGACATTGACCTTACGTCGGAAAACAGTAAATCACTTGAAAAGCCAAGAGAGCTAAAAAAATGGGCGAGCAAGCATAGACAAACTGCAAGCATTGGACTTTTATTATTTTGTATTTCCTTGCTTTTATATCACTTTAGTTCCGCTGAACCTGATAATCCTGCGGGGATGGCCTTGGGTTGGTTGGGTTGTGGTGGTTTACTACTATTAATAGTAGGCTTACTTACCGAGTCACGAGGGATGCAAAAGGCGCCAAGAAACCCGGAAGAGACTGTTCGTAGATTTTATCACGCGACCATCATTGTTGGTGACAAGGGGCCATCAGCATACTTATGTCTCCTAAACCAGGCAAAGATTCAGTTCAGAGGAATACTAAACCAGGAAAAGATTCAGTTCAGAGGAATAGATATTTTTATCGAATACTATAAAGAAATATTTAAGAATCTGCGGAAGGATATATCTAGGTGCTTCGGGCTTAAGGGTTCGGAGGGTCAAATATACAGCATAAAGAATATCAGCGAACTTAGTTCAGAAGGAAAGATGAAAACATATGAAGTCGAGATCGAAGCAAGATTAACCAAAAATATTGACACAGAGAGTTCACCCAGGGGAAAAGTTGTCGCGGTTATGATTCGCGAGCGCTGCACAGTGGCAAATATCAGTGACAGGTGGTACCTTACTTCCGGGAAGTGGACAGGTCGCCTGACCGAATAAATCGCCAGAGCACAAGAAGTACGTCTTGAAGAGGAAGACTATACAGTTGTCGGGTCAATGAAGGAAGTAATTAACCTTGCTAATAAAGGAACTGTCTTGTTGTTTACAATGAAGGAAAAAGACCGTTTGAAGGGGATTGAAGAATTGGTTATGCAAAATGTCGGACCACAAGCCCATAAAGCAGGCATAACTATTTTGTGGGGATATGTTAGCGGTGATTCTGATTTAGGGAACTATTTGAAGGGCAAGGTGGCCTGACCCCCTAAAGCTGGACTACCTTGAGTGTTAGTATTAACTTAGAAAGAGGTAGATCCAATGAAGCAAAAGCGTTTCAAAGTTGAGGAG
>Ga0315273_10007670_pt1 | contig 13533 bp, 13 predicted proteins | sample YL17G02_0_MG_FD_205753 | JGI IMG/M metagenome (GOLD analysis project Ga0315273, IMG submission 205753) | Sediment microbial communities from Yellowstone Lake, YNP, Wyoming, USA - YL17G02_0 | ecosystem: Environmental > Aquatic > Freshwater > Lake > Sediment | place: USA: Wyoming | collected... | reverse complement strand
CGGGCCGGTCAGAAGACCTGCCCGCCCGCTCTCTGCTGGTGTCAGCTCTCGTCGGTGCAGATGAGCGACGTGTCGGCGAGTGCAGCGGCGCTGCCATCGGGGCACAGTTGCATCGTGATCCTCTGCGAGGGTTCACCGCCGTGGAAGTGCGCGGCCTCGAACGTCTCGGAGAACATCTGGAAGTCGTTCGTCGCATTCAGCGTGCTATCGCGCACGATGCCGAAGTCGAGCGAACCGCCGTCCAAGAACAGCCAGCTGCCTTCTTCGTACAAGTACGTGATCGTCGTCGCGGGCCAGGTCTTGAGCGGAGCGTTGCCCTGAGCGGCGAAGATCTGGCCGCTCTCACCGTCCAAGAACCACGTCGGGTTGATCCCCCGAGCTGCGAAGAACGAGTCGAGCTGCGCGTCAGCGACGGCGAAGTTCTCGTCGAGCGTGCCGTAGGTGGCACCTCGTGCGAGATCTGCCCGCAGCATGCTGCGCAACCAGGCAGGGGCACCGAAGCGGAGCCGCAACCCTTCGACGCGACGGCGTGACGCCCATGCAGCGTGAGCCCGGTCGAGGTTCGCGAGCACGTCGCGAGTCGCACCGAGTCCTTGCACGGTCGTTACTTGCGTCGAGCCGTTCCCGATCGACGTGAGCAGTCTGCTCTCAGCGAAGCGGGCGTGGTTGACCGCCGCCATCTCGATCCACGCGGCGACTTGCTCGCCGAAGTACCGGGCCCGGTAGTTACCGATCTCCAAGCACTTCGTGATCGCATCGACCATCGTCTCGGTCGGGTCAGGGCAGTCGAGCGTCAAGCACGGCTTGGTCGTCGGGTCTGACGGCGTCTCGTCGTTCGCTTCGGTCCATGCGACCGTCGCATCCGAAAGGTCGGCGAGCACGGGCGGCGGGAGCGTCCTGACGCCGCCTCGATCTGCGCCGAACCTGGCGAGCATCGAGTCGCGGACGGGACGTGCTTGCGAGCCGATCACCGGCTGGTCGTATTGCACGGGCGTCGGTGCGCAGATCCCGCCCGAGGCACGGATCGCTTGCGGGCTCGTGACGGCCCTGATCTTGCGGTCGTTGCCGCGCATATCGCCGTCGAGCACCCGGTCTTCGCCATACGCGTCGCGTGCATCGAAGAACCCGAGCGAAGCGACGGGCAGTTCCATGCGCGGACCCTTGTAACCGGCGCTCGCACGGATCGTGCGCATGAACGCGTCGGCGATGGCGTCAGGGCCACGAAGCTCGTGCCCTGCGTTCACGCCGGGGACGTTCGCAGCTGCACGCAGCGTGAGCACGGGAGCAGCAGCGCTCGACGTCGCACGCGGGGCAGCCGACGCGGGCCGACGAGCAGCGACACGACCGACACGAGGCGTCGACGCTGCGATGCGTTGCGGCTCTTCGGCTTCGGGCTCTGCGGCTTCGGGCTCTGCTTCGGGCTCTGCGGCTTCGGGCTCTGCGGCTTCGGGTTCGGGCTCAGCTTCGGGCTCGGCTTCGGGCTCGTCGCCTTCGCCGTCGACCTCGCCACGGATGCGAGCTGCGAGGGCTTCTGCCTGCGTTGCACGCTCAGCAGCAGCATCGGTGCGGGTCGTCTGCTCAGCACGAACCGCATCGACAGCGTCAGCGATGCGGTTCAGCAACGCGATGTTCGCGTCGGTCGGGTCTTCGAGCAGCGGGCCGCTCGCCTGGTTCAGTTCGTCGAGCGCAGCAGCAAGAGCGTCGTCGTCATGCTCGTCGAGCGCTTCGAGACTTGCGAGAAGTTCTTCGAGATCCACGGGGATTCCTTCCCTATCGGCAGTAGTCAGGACTGCGAGGGAACCCGTCCGAGCCCGCTAGCGGCGCTCGTGCGCTCTCGACTAGGGCGAGAGTGTCGGCCTCAATTACCCGGCACCGTACCACGGGCCGATCTTGCGGTGGTGCATCACTGCCCCACCATGCCCCGCCTGAACGCTCGCCAGGCGCGCGGCTCGAAGTCGTCACGATGCACGAGATCTCGCCAGCACGGCTCGACGATGCCCGCGGGGATCGGCACGTCGCCGTACTTGCAGGCGCTGATCAGCCGGTAGATGTCACAGCGCGCTGCTTGGAGCTGATCCCACAGATCGGCGAACAGCTCGACTGTCTCAGCCGCCATGATCGACTCGGACGGCGTGCGTGACAGGTCACCGACGCCGTTACGCTGCTTCACAGACTGAGACGTGTCCGCAACGCAGCAGCAGCGTCGACGTTCAGATGCCGCGTCCGTAACTCGATCGTGGTCAGCAAGCTGCGCATCTGTGCGAGCTGGACGCTCAGCGCGTCGTCAGACGTCTGAGACGAACGCAGAGCCCCGCCAGCGTCGCTGCGGCGGCGGGCTGCACAATCCACGCAGCGTGCGACTTGCCCAGCAGCGACGAGCGCTGTGACGACGCCTCCATGCACTGCCTGTCGGGGCATCGGTGCTGCTGCGATCATCGACATAGCCGACGCTGTGATCGCTTCACGCGAGATCGGGAAGCCTGGCGCGATCACTGCAAGCGCGCCGATCAGCTCAAGGTTCCCGCCGATCAGCCGCCAGTCGCCCGACAGTGTCAGCGACCGCAGAATCGCGAGCTGCTCGATCGTGATGTCAGGCGTCACCCGGCCAGCAAGCCACGGGCCGTGCTCGCCGTTCGAGCAGCGCACGTTCGCCCAGCCGAGCCCTGCGTTCGCGTAGTGGTCACGCGCTTCGGACGGCGACAGCCACCGGCCTTCACGAGTCAGCTCGTCGGCGTGGTCACAGCCGATCGTGAGCGTCCCGGCCGACACTCGACGGCCCGACGCTGTCAGCACCGAGCCGACGTGGAAGTGTGCGTAAGCCGTCTCGCTCACAGGCGGCTCGATGCACTGCCCCGGCGCTGAGCCGAGGTAGCACTGGCCCCAGCTCGCGAGATGCCCGAAGACCTGGCCTTCGTCAGTGATCGTGAGCGGGACATTGAACCTGCCGCCGCCCTGCTCGATCATCAGCGGACTGTCGACGGCGGGTTCGGCGAAGTCGAACCATTCGTCAGGCGGGTACAGCGGCGGTCGGCCTGCTGCTGCTCGTGCAGCCGTCGTCGACACCGCCCGCGCGCGCACAGCACGAGCCATCGGTTCTGCGGGCTCGTCGGGGTTCGTTGTCGCGGGCGGGCCGTCGAGCACGATCGAAGCCTGCTCGAACGCCGGGAACGGGCAGCCCGTCAGCCCTGCGATCTCGTACTGCATGAACTTCGTGACGCCGTCAGTGCAGAAGCCGTCTTCGTCCATCTCGGTGCAGACGAACTGGCACGAATAGTCCTCGGACGGGTCGACCGATACGCCGAAGCGACGCCCGCCGAGCAGCAGATCGCGGAACGCTTCGCCTGCGTCGTTGTCATAGAACCGGCCCGACGCGCCGACAATGCCGACACCACCACCCGTGAACTGCTCGACATACCCGGCGAGCTGCGCGCGCAGATGCCCGCCCTCAGACGTCTCTTGCAGCAGCATGAGCGGCACGAGCGACACAGCAGGGTCACGCCACGAGAAGTCGCACTCAGTGAAGTCGCGCCCGCCAGGCAGCAGCTCCGCGAAGCAGATGCCCTTGTCAGACGTCCAGCTATCGGGCAGTAGCCCGTCGCCCTCAGCGAGGTCGTCTTCGCCGTCGTCCATCATCTCAGCGAGCTGCGCGCCGAGCGCAGCCAGCGCGACGTCGTAGTTCGGGTGCGAGCCGCCGATCTCGACGAGTGTGTCGGTCGATGCTTCGCAGACAGACCAGCTGCCGTCGTCGTTCTGTTCGATGGTGTAGCGCATCGTCATGCCTTCCCGTTCGTGCTGTCGCTGTCCTTCTCGTAGGGCAAGTCGAAGATCGACGGCCCCTCATGGATCTCACCGTCGATGATCGCAGGCTGCCACCACTGATCAGTCGGCGCGTCGACGGTCGGCTCTTTCGGTTCGGTCGGTGTCGTCACTTGAGCAGCCCTCTCGCTTGCAGCACCTTCTCGATCGCAGCCTTGAGCGGCGCGAAGTCGGCCTCCGTCCACTGCACGATCGACGGCTTGTGCAAGATCGTCTCAGCCAGGCCGAGCGCAGCATCGCCGCCGATCTCAGTCGCAGCCCATTGAGCGTAGGCACGAGCCCACACTTCGGACATCATCGACAGGTAGGTGACGTGCGACTCGCTCATCCCGAGCAGTCGGATCGACTTGACAGCGTCGCTCTCGCGTGCAGCCTTGCGGAAGTCGAGGATCGCGTCAGCGACGTCCTGCGAGATCTTGCCCAGCCGCAGATCATTCTCAGTGAACTCGCTCAAGAAGATGCGCGTCACGACGTCGTAATCGCTGGCGTGGCCGATCTCGTGCAGCACAGTGAACTGCTCAAGCTCGCGGGGATGCTCGAACAGGCCGCGCATCTGCTGCACTTCGGTCGTCGCGACTTCGCCGAGATCTTTCACGACGATCGACGACTGGAACCCCGTGACGTCGAAGTAGCCGAGAGCGCCTGCGCCCTTCTTCGGCATCGTCTCGACGATGCGGGTCTTGATGTTCAGGTTCTCCTTGGCATAACCGTAGATCGCCTTCGTGTCGCGCACGTCAGCAGGGTGGGTGTAGACGATGTCGCCGAGCTTGCTGAGCAGCCCGTCGAAGCGGTCGCGCGTCACTTTGTTGCCGAGCTGGATCGTCTCATTCGGGCTCATCGCGCCGCCCGCTGCTGCTTGCTGCTCGGCGGCGTCGGCAGCATTGAGCGCGTCGAGCGCAGCGCCACTGTCAGCGGTTGCGATCGAAGCAGGGTCTTCGCCCGCGATCAGCGTCGGGATGAAGTCGCACTGGCAGCCGTCGTGATCGCCAGGCATGAAGTAGTCGAACGGTATCCAGTCGCCGTCAGTACCCGCGACAGCGAGCTGCTCGTCGTCGAAGTTCGTGAACTGCACGCCATCGAGCTGCTCGTGCGGCTCGAACGGCGACTTGCGATAGGCAGGGCCATAGACCCATTCGTAGCCCTCGACGCCGACACCGCCCCCAGCAAGAGTGTCCTGCACGAGATCACCCGTCGCGACACCGCCGATCGCCTGCCCGTTCGACACCCCGACATAGATCGCGTCGGGTGGAGCAGCAGCAGCACGCACAGTCTCGATCGAGTTCGCGCCGCCAGCCACAGCGAGCGCCTGCCGCACGAGCCCCGCGGGCACTGACACAGTCGGGTCGAACTCGCCGCCGACAGGTTCGTGCGGGTCAGGGCCGTACAGCCTGTGCGCTGCGAGCTTCTGCAAGCTGTCGCGCATCCACGCCCAGCCCTCAGCACGATGATCAGCCTGTCGCATCTCGATCGCTGCACGCCGCTCGTCGGGCAGTGTCATCAGCTTCGCGACGACGCGCAGCGCGCGCGCTTGAGCGTCAGCGACCCACCGGTCGAACTGTTCTCCGAGCAGCACCCACGCCTCGTCGCCGATCAGGACATCGTCAGTGAGCCCAGCTGCTGCGAGCGTCTGCGGGCCGAGCGCAGCAGCAGCCCGCAATGGATGCACCGCCGCGACCGCTTCACGGACGATGCCCGCCTTGCCCTTGATCCTGTTCCCGGCACGGACGAGTGCCTTGTCGAGCGCTGTCGAGGCTGCTGCCTGTAACCGCAGGCGCAGTTCACGGTCGATCTCCATGAGCTGACGGCCCGCCGCGCGCGACGCGTAGACCGACTGCGCCGACGCGACGAGTGACTGCGCAGCGGGAGCGTTCGTGTTCCCTGGCACGGGCTCTTCGACGATCAGGTCAGGCTTGACGAGCTTGATGATCGCCTCGAAGATCCCAGGGTCGATCTGACGGGTCTTGCGGACCATACCGACGAGCATCTCGTCGACGTCAGGCTTGTCGTCTTCGTCGAAGCCCTTACGGTTACGCCAAGCCTCTTGCGAGATCGCGCCGTGTTCCAGGCCGTAGTCGGCTGACTCTTTCGGGTCGGTCTTGCCGATCAGCGCGGACGGGTCGTACCAGCAGATGATGCGGGCGACGTCGGCAGGAGCGAAGCCGACGTCGAGCAGGTTCGGCTGCAAGAACGTGGACGTGACCGCGTCGCAGATCAGCACGCAGCGAGGCTCAAGATGGTCCTCGAACGTGTCCTCGTCGACCTGCGTAGCGTTCGAGTAGGTCGTCTGCTGATGGCCCTTGATCACTTCGACGGGCAGGTCGAGCCCTTGCGCTATATGTTCGATGCGCTGCTCGATGCGCTTGTCGAGTGCATCGGTCGTGTCACGCCCGAAGTCGATACGGCGCAGATACTCAGGCTTGAGGAACTCTGCAGGGCCTCGAATGACCATCGGCATCACCGACGCGGCGCTGCTCGGATCGTCGACCGGGTCGGTCAGCGCTTGCATCAGTTCGTCGATGAACGGGTCGTCGCTGCCTTCTTGCCCGTCTTCGGGTTCTGTCTCGACGTCGGGGCCGTATGACAGCTCGTTCGGCGCGGTGAACGCACCGGCTGACTGCCGTGACTTCGCTTCGGCCTTGACCTGGTTCGACAGCAGCAGCAACGCTTCGCACTCGCCGAGCACGCCTCGCATATTGCAGTCGGGCAGTGCTGAGAAGCGCGGGTGGCGTTGCCAGATCCTGATGATCGTGTCGAGCGCCGGGTCGAGCGTGCGGTTCGACGCGGCCGTACCGGACGGCGACTCGCGGATCTTGTATTCGCCGCCGACCACGGTCACTTCGCTCACGCTCTTGATATCCCACTGCTCAGGCGTGACCGTGCCGTCCGACGCGATGCGTTCGCCGTAGCCGACCAAGTAGCACTCGCCTGCGATACCGAGATTCAAGTCGAGCATGCGCAGCAGTTCGGGCGTGCCGCCGATCGGGCTCTTGAGCCGTGCGATCTCGTCGAGTGCTGCTCGTGCGAGCTGCGGGCTAATGCCCGAGCGCGGGTCGCTGACCGGGATCGGGCTGCCCTCAGGGTCGCCGTAGGTCAGCACCGCGGGGAAGATCCGCAGCTTCGCCATCGCGTTGCCCGTGAACCGCATCCCGAACTTGACCTGCGGGACGTCGTCGAAGTAGTCCCACGCCTCGTCCTGCCATTCCTGGCGGCGTACAGCCTGCGCCTGCGCGGCCTTACGGTCGTCGAGCTTGATCTTCGTCGCAGCAGCGACAAGAACGTGCCCTAGTGGCCGTCGACGGATCGGGAGCTGTGTAACGGGTGCTCGTGCCACGCACGGCAGCGTAGACCGATGGGCACCTATGCGCGCGTCTCGTGCCCCGCCAAGATACCCGCGGCCTCGGACAGCGCGAGCGCGCGCAGCACGGGGCGGGCCGTGCAAGGCGACAACCCACGCAGCGCGACGACGCCGAACGACGCCCACAGACCGAAGCACCACGGGCACGTCACGAGCTTCGCCAGCCACGGCGGGCAGTCATCGAACGCGACGAGAGCGTCGTGAGCGCCGCAGTCACCCGCCATTCGCGCCCGGTCAGCGCCGAACACGGCCTCCCGGTCTTCACGGTACGACCAGCGGATCAGCGCACGTCGTAACGGCTGCGAGATCTTGTCAGCCGTGACGAGTCGCGACAGTCGAGCAGCAGCGAGCACGTCGACGATCAGCTCTTCGGAGATCACAGACGCCTCAGCGACCGCCCCGACAGCCGCACGGCTTGCGGATCGACGCGACCCGCCAGGACGCGCCATCGGCGAAGATCACTTCCATCGTCAGCGAGTTCACGGGCTTGAGTCGCACAGCGTCGTCACGTTCGTCGAGCAGTGTCTGCGTGATCCGGTCGCGGACAGTGGCGACCGTGCCCATCACCCGGATCTGAGTGTCGGCGCTGACCACGTCGCCGTGCGTGACGGTCACGCCGAGACGGTTCATCTGAGGCATGCCCACAGATCGTACCCTGAGGCGTGCGCACCGTGCTGCTCGTGTCCGTCTCGGTCGCGCTCGTCGTGCTCGTCGTCGCCGAACTGTTCGTGCTCGTCGTGCTGATGAGTTGATCTCAGCGTCGGTCATGGTCGGGATCTGCAGTCGTCGTCGTCGCAGACAGCGTGCTCGACGTCGTGCAGCACTTCACGCCGAGCGCCTGAATCTTGTGCTCGGTCGCGAGCCAGCGTCTGAACCGAGCCCTCACAGCTCAGAAGCGTACCGACCATTCACGCGAGCCCAGCGCGTCGAGCGCACAGCTCAAGATTCACAACCCAGCACGCCTCGCCGAACCGGCCCGACAGCGGCAGATGATCAGCACGCGCGACAGCACCCGAACGGCTCACGATCAGATCGCCATGCCATTCCTGATGCGACATCGCCCGCACCATCGTCGCGACGGAATCGAGCACGTCACGCTGACAGCCCAGCTCAGCGAGACGAGCGACGACGCACACCACGAGCATCTCCCGAGCAGCGAACCGCCGCGGGTAACCCGTGCCGGTGCGGTCGTCGATCGGGCGCAGAATCCCGCATGCCCGCGTCCAGTAGTCGAGCTGTCGGTAGGACACCCCCGCGATCTCGGCAGCGTCCGTCGAGCTGATCTCCCGCTCCATTGTCTGCATACACCGAGCATAGTGCGCTACAGCTTGCGCGCTATGTCATACGGCGAGACGGACGGCCAACAGTCACACTGCCCCGCCGAGGCAAGCCCGTCGAGCCGAGCGCGCGTTGCGGACGCGCCTTCGCGAGCTGCCCCTTCGCAGCCGTCGCCTTCGCTGGTCCCTTCGCGAGCCGCTTGAGTCCCTGCGAAAGCGCATCGACTTGATCGTCATGCGCGCCGTTCGGGAACGCTGCGGCTTCGTCGACGAGGCTCTCAGCCCATGCCCGCACGAGCAAGTGCACGTTCCCTGCCTCGATTAGCGGCGACTGTGCACGCAGCCGGGCGGTCTTGTCGCCCTTCGGGTTCTCGGGCAGCAGGCCGGTCATGCCCCGTCGCAACACCTGCTCGACGGCTGTGCGTTCGTCGTCGGTGATGCCCAGCGTCGAGCGCACGTCTTCTGACAGCACGTAACGCGGTTGTGGACGTCTGAGCTGCTCCATCACTTCGGGGCCGTTCCCGGTGTTCTCCACTACGTGACGTCTGATCTCAGGGTGGCGCACGCTCAGCAACGCGATCGCCGTCTTCGTCTGCACCAGGTTGAACTGGCCGCGGAGCTGGTCGACGAGCCAGTAATCAGACCCGGTGCGGCCCCATGCCTGGCCGACCACGTAGTCGCCCGTCGTCTTGTCCTTGAGTTTCATATCCCAGCTGGTCAGCGCGTCGTCGAACCGCGGTGGCGGGCTGTCGGCCCACCGCCACCACGCCCGCATGATCTCGCCGCCTTCTTCGGGTGCGGGGCGTTGCTGCTCAAGCCCCGCCGTCAGATACGACCCGAGCGCCGTAGCGCGCGCGTGCACCGCCGCCAGCGAGAAGCGCTCGACTTCGAGCGGTTTGCCGAGCTTGCGGCCCAGCGGGTCAGAGGCGACGTCAGCAAGCGCGGGCAGTCTGATCACTTCCCAGCCCTCCCCATCACCCGCCTCGTCAGCAGCAGTGAGCATCCCCGTGAGATCTTCTTCATGCCAGCGGGTCATCACCACGACGATGAAGCTCTGCTCGGCTTCGAGGCGCAACCGCACGACTGACCTGTACCAGTCGAACACGAGCTTGCGGCGGGCAGGGGAGTGTGCTTCCTGCCAGTTCTTCATCGGGTCGTCGACGACGATGCCGTGCGCACCGAACCCGGTCAGGCCAGATCCGACACCCGCGGCGATCAGCCCGCCGCCCGCCTCAGTCACGAAGCGGTCACTGCGACGTCGGTCGCGTCGCAGGCGCACGCTCAGCTTGTCGCCATGCTCGATCAACAGATCTCGCACGATCGTGGCGTTCTCATTCGCCAGCTCGTCGCCATAGCTCGTGAGCGCCAGCTTCATCCACGGGAAGCGGTCAAGCGCCCACACCGGCCCCCACTGCGACCCGATCGTGCTCTTGCCGTAACGGGCCGGGAGGTTCCAGATCTGACGGGTGCTATCACCCGCGACTGCACGAGCGAACGCGTCGGACAGGAGCTCGACATACGGCCAGCGCTTGAGTGCCCCACCCGTGAGATGATGCCCCATAGCTGACGGGCTGCTGCGCCAGCCGAGCGCAGCGACGCGGCCCATCGCCCGGTCGATCACCGGGACGTATTCGGGCGGGAGGCGGCTGACGAACTGCTCGACGTCGTCAGGGCCGAGCCAGACCAGTAACTGGCCCAGATCAGCGAGCGAGTCTTCGAGCTGCGCAGGCGGCGGCTTCCGCGCAGGCATCACACAGCCGAGCCGCACACAGCGCACCAGTTCCCGATGCGTCTGCCGATCGGATGCTTGCAGCCCGACGTCGCGCTGACAGCCTTAGCGTTGCGGCCTCCCACAGATAACGATGGACGCTTCGCGGGCGTCGCGACGAGCACCGAGCGGAGCACGTCGTTCGCCGACGCTGACAGCGACTGCCCCGGCGCGGCCCGCTCGATCAGCAGCGCAGCCAGATCGTCGTCGATGCGGACCTGGCGAGTCACGACTTCGGCTTGCGGGGGCGGCGCTTCGGTTGCTCAGCCTGCTGCTGCTCGACGAACGCCCGCACTTCTCGTGACAGGCGCGCGGCGGCGTCTTCGTCTGAGACAGACAGTTCCAGCCCGCCAGCAAGTTCGAGCTTCGTGGTATACCGGGCCGGGAACCGTCGAGTGAGCCGCCATTCGAGGACTTGCGGGTTCGGGGCTTGCTCTTCGGTGCGGGTGGAGCGCTCGATGAGGTTGCCCTGGGCGTCGTGCTTCTCGGTGATCGTGACGATGGTCTGCCCGCCGAGGCCGATGCGTTCTAGTTGGGTGTTGGCGTGGACTTCCCATTCGGCTTCGGCTGACGCTACTGCTGCTGCGAACTCGACACAGGTCCGGTCGTATCGTTCCAGGCCGGGGACTTCGAGGACGTTATCGACGCCTTGTGCTGCTGCTCGTGCGTGGAGGTCGGCTGCGTTGCGGAGGGCTTTGTAGACCACGGTCTTCTGGATGCCTGCTGACGAGCATGCGGGTTCGAGGTAGTTACCTGCTCGCATGGCCTGCACGATGCGTTCGTGCGCGAGGATCGGGACGCGTCGTGCGGGCTCGTTGTCGGTGGCGGGTATGTCCCGGTAGCCGACGATCTGGTCGATCTTCGATGGTGGGCCGCCGCCGCCGCCTGTGTCGGTCATTGTGGGGCATCGTAGGTCGTGTCGGCTGTGCGTGCTCGGACGAGCCAGGCGTAGTGGCGCAGGATTGTCGCCAGGCGTTCTGTGTGTGCTTGTCGTGCGTCGTGGCGGGATAGCCCTATGGTCGTGTCGGGAGTCGTTGCGAGGTGAGCTGTGAGCAGCTCGTCGAGCGTGCGGGCGGTGTCGTCACGGTGCGTGCGTATCAGGGTAGGCGGCTTGTAGTGCCTGACGGGCGAAGCTCGCTTCGACGGCGTCTTCGATCTCGAAGCCTCGCAGACGGTGGCGGTGTGTCAGGTGCTCACGCAGCCCGGACGGCGTGACACACGCAGTGCGGCAGCCGGTCATCGGGCACGGCAGGGGGTGGCAACATGCGTTGCGGGGCTGCTCGACGCGGAGCTGCTCGACTTCGGCCTTCGCGAAGCGGCGATGCCCGCCGAGCGTACGGATGCACGTCAGCTTCCCGTCGCGTGCCCAGCGGGTCACGGTCTTCGCGTTCACGCCGAAGCGGGCGGCGACTTCTGCGGGGGTCATAAGTGTGACTTCGCGAGTGCGGTGGCGTTCGATCAGTTCTTCGAGTGACGGGCTATTCGTGCGGGTCATGGTGTCCCTCCTGGGTTGTGGTCAAGAGCAGCTTCTGCTGTGTGCGAGGGTCGATACCCGACGCGAGCGCGTCGACGCATGAAGCGCATGCGATCTCGCCCAAGAACTCGACGCAGCGCAGAGCGTTCAGCCCGCCGCCCTCACCCGAACGGACTCGTGCCCAGCCGACGCGACGTTCGTAACGCCGTTCCGAGTTCTGCATCGTGCGTCCGCAGATCGAGCAGACCAGCCCGACGTGCACCCGAGGCGGCGGGGCGGGCGTCTTCGACGGGGCAGGGCCGACGTCGCGCTTCGGGCAGCTCTCAGCATGAAGCCGGTAACGCGACCGGGGCGCTGCCGGGTCGTCGGGGTCGACCGCCGCGACTTCGACGTCGTGGCCTTCGTAGGCGACGAACGCCCACCGGCCCTCAGGGTGGGGCACCAGGTCGAGCAGATGGCGGGTGCCGGTTACTGACGTGCAGTAGACCACGTTCCGTGACTTGCACGCAGCGCAGCGAGCGGCCCGCCCCGGCAGCATTAGTTCGCCGTGAGCTGCCAGGCTGACGGCTTCGCCAGCGTCTTCGGGTTGATGAGCGACTGCGCGATCTGCCCGATGACAGACAGGTGATAGTGCGAGGCCGTCACGCCGATCGAGTTCAAGAAGTTCTGGTTCTGTGTCGACGCGAGCATCCCGAAGACGTTCAGGATCGGGTCGTTCGCCTGAAAGCGAGTCAGCTGGAAGTGCTGCGGGATCGCGCCCGTCCCGGCGACAGCTGACCGGTCGGACAGCGAAGAAAAGTCATAGACATCGAGCGACTTCATGCGCTTCGCGTTCGTGCCGTTCGCGAGCAGGCCGAGCTTGCCGTTCGACGACGCGCACGCCTTCGTCACGTCGGTCGGATGGCCGATCCGCACCTTGAGCAGCTCGTTGTCGCCCGCTTCGATGTTGTAGTTGTGGTTATTGTGCGATGACAGACAGCCCTCGAACACAGTGCCGGGTGCTGTCGCGACCGACGCGCCGCCATACGTGCCGAACCCCTGACCCTGGTGGAACGCCGAGAAGCAAGCGGTGAGCACGAGATCGTCGCACCAGTGCGACACGATCCCAGTCGCTGACGGCCCGCCGTCGAGGCACTGCGCCTGCAAGTTCTTCGCCCGCACCTTGCCTTTCAGGTGCAGGAACTGCACCGCGAACGTCTCAGCGAGCGTCGCCGTGCTCAGCGTCGTGAGCCCGCGCATGTTCAGGCTCTTCACGTCTGCGATCGTGATGCGAGCAGCAGCAGTGCCGTTCTGGAAGCGCAGGTTGTCGCCGACGAACGGGTTCACCTGGCCTGCGGCGTTGCCGTCGAACGTCAGCCCCGTGAGCGTGATCGGCGCGGCGAAGTTCGTCCACGTCGCGAGATGGTTGCCCTGCCCCGGTGTCGGCAGAGCGCAGCCGTTCGTGCGCTTGAACTTGCCGCCGTCGCCGAACAGGCTCACGCCCTTCATCGCCATCGTCTTCGTGACACGGAACGTCGACGTCGCGCCTGGCGCATAGATCGGCAGGTGGTTCGTCGTCGCGTCGGCGACCGCAGCAGCGACCGCTGGCGAGCTGTCGGCCACGCCTTTCGGGTCTGCGCCGTGCTCGGTTACCAGGTTGACCACTGTGCGCGTCATTGCGTGCTCCTTCGTCGCAGCTGTCGACGACGCGACTCTAACCGCTCAGCAGCACGCTGCTCTTGTGTCCAGATCGCAGAGTGCAGCCCTGCTCGTGCGAGCCAGTCGACAGCGTCGAAGTTCATCATGCCGACTTCGAGTTCCAGGCCAGCAGCGAAGCCGCAGACAGCTTGCGCCCACCCTGAAT
>Ga0315273_10007669_pt1 | contig 13534 bp, 10 predicted proteins | sample YL17G02_0_MG_FD_205753 | JGI IMG/M metagenome (GOLD analysis project Ga0315273, IMG submission 205753) | Sediment microbial communities from Yellowstone Lake, YNP, Wyoming, USA - YL17G02_0 | ecosystem: Environmental > Aquatic > Freshwater > Lake > Sediment | place: USA: Wyoming | collected... | reverse complement strand
GCTGGACGCGCGGCTCGCCTTGACGTTCAGCGAGGGTATGGAGCCACGCTCCACGGCCGAGGCCGTTTCGCTCGCCCCGCGGGTGGACATCCGCCAGCGCCGCTGGAGCGGTCGCGAGCTCACCCTGGTGCTGGAGGAGCCGATGCGCGCGAACCAGACCTACACGCTCTTCGTGGGGCCGTCGGCGCGCGATCGCCACGGGAATTCGATGACCTCGGGTTTCACCGTCGTCTTCAGCACGGCGGACAGCTTCCCGCCCGGCGTGCTGGAGGGGATGATCGAGGCGCGTGGTTTCGCCGTCGCGGGCACGTACGTGTGGTGTTATCGCGACGGCCGGGCGCCCGATTCGACCGCGCGTGACTTCGACGCTTTGGGCCTCGCCGACGAGCAGGGGCGCTTTCGTATCCCCGGACTGCCGGTGCCGGGGAGCTACCGCCTGTGGGCCTTCGCCGACCTCAATCGCAACCGCTCGTTCGAGTCCGACAAGGACGTGCTCGCGCCGGCGGATACGACCATCGAACTGACGGTCGCGCGCCCCGTCGTGGAGGATCTGCTGGTGCGCGTCGTGGACCCGCGTGCCCCGGGGCACGTGCGCGGCATCGTGACGGACCCCACCGGGGACACGCTCGGCGTGTTCCGCGTGATCGCCATCGCCGAGCAGGACACCACTCGCCGGGTGCTCGCGGAGCCGGACGCCAGGGGGACCTTCGACCTCAAGTTGGAGCCCGGGAAGTGGCAGGTGCGCGCCTGGCGCGACGCGGACGGCAACCGCGCCTGGCGGATGGACGCCGAACCCGCGAGCGAGGTCGTCCACTACCAACTGGAGCCCGCGCAGGAGATCAACGACGTGCGGCTGGTGCTCAAGCGCTGGGGGGGTGGGGGGCCGTGACCGGGATCCCGTTCGTGAAGATGCACGCCGCGGGCAACGACTTCGTGGTCGTGGACCACCGCGAGCCGTTCCTGCCCGAGCCGGCCGGCACGCTCCTGCGGCGTCTCTGCGACCGGCGGCGTGGCGTGGGCGCGGACGGCGTGCTCCTGCTCGAGCGCGACCCGGAGCTGGATTTCGCCATGCGCTACCACAACGCGGACGGCGGCCGGGCCGAGTTCTGCGGCAACGGCGCGCGCTGCCTGGCGCGCTTCGCGCTCGAGCGCGGGCTGGGCCGGGCCGGGGTCGTGCGCTTTCGCAGCGATGCAGGCGTGCAGGAGGCCCGGCGCGTGGCGGGTGGCGCGATCGAGTTGCACTTCGGCCGGGTGGCCGCGCCCGGTATGCCCGAGACGATCGAGGCGGCCGGACGTCCGTTCTCGGGCCGCGAGTTCTGCGTCGGCGTTCCCCATTTCGTCATCGAGGTCGAGCAGCTCGCTCCCGTGCCGGTCGCGGAGTGGGGCGTGGCGCTGCGGCGACACGCGCGCTTCGCGCCCGCCGGTGCCAACGTGGACTTCGTCGCCCGGGTTTCCGCCGCGGGCGGGCCGGGCCCCGCGCGCGTGGCCATGCGCACCTACGAGCGGGGAGTCGAGGCCGAGACGCTGGCCTGCGGCAGCGGGGCGATCGCCTCGGCCCTGTGGCTCGCGGGCGAGGACGCTCTCTCTCCGGTCGAGATCCTGACCGCGGGAGGCGACGTGCTGGTGGTATCGTTCGAATCCGTCGTGGACGGTTACGACGTGAGGCTCACCGGTCCCGCCGAAGTGTCGTTCGCGGGCGTTTGGGAGCAGTCGTAGCCCCGGCCGCTGGCCGGCCGGCAGGCAGGGCAGGTTTCGGAGGTCATCATGTTCGAAGGACTCACGGTGGCGATGGTGACGCCGTTCAAGGACGGCGCCCTCGACTACGAGGCGACCGAACGGCTGGTGGACTTCCTGCTCGAGGGCGGCACCGAGTGCCTGGTGTTGTCGGGCTCGACCGGGGAGGCGGCGACCTGCACGGCGGAGGAGCGCCGCGCGCTGTGGCGCTTCGCGAAGGAGCGCGTGCGCGGGCGGATCCCGATCGTGGCGGGCACCGGCACGAACTCGACCGCCGAGACCATCGCGCTCACCCGGATCGCCGAGGAGTGCGGGCTCGACGGGGCGATGATCGTGACCCCGTACTACAACAAGCCCACGCCCCGGGGCCAGGTGGCGCACTTCACGGCGGTGGCGCAGAGCACGCGGCTGCCGCTCATCCTCTACAACGTGCCTGGCCGGACCGGGACGAACACCCTGCCCGAGACGCTCGAGCGGGTGCAGAGCCTGCCCAACGTGGTGGCCGTCAAGGAGGCCTCCGGCTCGCTCGACCAGGCGAGCACCGTGCACGCGCGGACGAGCCTGACCCTGCTGTGTGGCGACGACTCGCTCACCCTGCCGATGATCGCGGTCGGGGCCGCCGGCGTGGTCTCGGTGGTCGGGAACGCGGCGCCGCGCGAGATGCGGACGCTCTGCGACCACGCCCGCGCCGGGCGGATGCAGGAGGCCGGGGCGATCCACCGCCGGCTGCTGCCGCTTTTCAAGGCCCTCTTCATCGAGTCGAATCCCGGGCCGGTCAAGTTCCTGCTCGCGGCCATGGGGCTGATCGAGAACCAGCTGCGGCTGCCGCTGGTCCCGGTCGAACCCGCAAGCGAGGCGGCGATCCTGGCGGCCGCGGGATCCGCCGGCGTCCGGCTTGCTGCGGCTCCGCCCGCCCCGGCGAAGGATCGGCGGCCATGATTCCGATTGTGCTGGTCGGAGCCGCCGGGCGCATGGGGCGCGCGGTCGAGCAGGCCGTGGCGGGCAGCTCCGGATTCGTCATCAAGGCGCGCGTGGACCGCGCGGCGAGCCAGCCCGCGGGTACGGCGGGTTGGACCGTGGACGCGGCCGGGGTGCTCGGAGCAGGGGACGTGGCAATCGAGTTCAGCGACCCGGCAGCCTGCGCGGCGCTGGCCACGCTGTGCGCCGAGCGCGGTGCGGGCCTGATCTCGGGCACGACCGGACTCGACCCCGCGCAGGACGAGGCGGTGCGCTCCGCCGCGCGCCGCGTGGCCGTGGTGCGCGGAGCCAACTTCAGTCTCGGCGTGGCCGTGCTGCGCCGGGCGCTGCGGACCGCGCTGGCGGCGCTGCCAGCCGGCTGGGATGTCGAGATCGTCGAGCGACACCATCGCCTGAAGGCAGACAGCCCGTCGGGTACGGCGCTCGCGCTCGCCGCGGACGCTGCCGCCTGCCGGGGTGTGGAAGGCGGCGCCCCGTGCTTCGGCCGTGGGCAGGGGCGCACGGGCCCTCGTGCCGCGGGGGAGATCGGCGTGCACTCGGTGCGCGGCGGGACCTGGGTCGGCGACCACACGGTCCTGCTCGCCGGCGAAGGGGAATGGCTGGAACTGAGGCACGTGGCGCAGGACCGGCTGGCTTTCGCGCACGGGGCACTCGCCGCCGCGGGTTTCGTGGCGGGTGCCGCGCCAGGGCTCTACACGCTCGAGGACGTGCTGGCCGCCGGGGGCGGGTCTCGGTAGCCCGATCGCCGTCCGGAGTCCTGCGGGTGCGCGTTCGGCGCCCGCCAGCAGCGGGCCGCACGCCTGGGGGTGAAGATAGCAATTGCCAAATCCAGCGGACCTACCGCAGGCCCGACCGCGGCAGGTGGTTGCCTGCTGAGCAGGCTGACAGGACCCGTGAGAGGAGCGGGTCATGACCGCGGTGAAGCCCATGCCGACCAGGGCGATCGGGCACGTCCGCGTCAGCACCGAGGGACAGGCCACTGAAGGCGTGAGCCTGGCGGCCCAGAGAGACCGAATCGAAGCCTGGTGCGCAAGGCGAATGGCTACGACCTGTTTGCCCTGCAGGTGGACGCCGGGTTGTCTGGGAAGCGCGCTGACAACCGACCGAGCCTCCAGACAGCCCTGCGCGAAGCCTGTTTGGAGCCGGGCGTCGCCCTGATCGTCTACAGCCTGTCGCGGCTGGCCCGGTCGGTGAAAGGCACACTGGAGATTGCCGGCCGACTCGAACGAGCGGGGGCCGACCTCGTAAGCCTCTCTGACGCGGATCGACACGACGACCGCAGCCGGTCGCATGGTCTTCCGGATGCGGGCAGTGCTGGCTGAGTTCGAACGGGATCTCTGTTCCGAGCGGACGAAATCAACCTTGGCGCTCGAGAAGCGGCGAGGCGAGTGCGTGGGCCAAGTGCCTTACGGCTGGCGTCGCGAGGGCTCGCTGTTGGTTGCACGACCAGATGAGCAACAGAACTTGAGATTGCCCAGCACTCTGCGCAGGCGAGGCATGACCTACCGGGCGATAGCCGATGCGCTCAGCCGTCGGGGTGTCGCGCCGGCGAAGTCGCCGGCGCGGTGGCACGCGGGCGAGTACGCGACGGGGGTCTTCCGTAACCGACCCATCACTCTGGCCTTGCCGTCCCGGAGAGGTGGCGATATCACTTTCCAATTGTGCTTGCATTCGCAGCCGACGGGTCTACGATGGGTATACTTGCCATCCTATGCCAGCGTGCAGGTCGGCCCGCGCCGGCGAGGGCAAGGGTCATGACGCGACGAGCGGCCGACAGGGGGCCACAAGATGCGCAACGGATTCGTGCTGTTCGCCACGGTGCTTGCACTCCTCCTGACCGCGCTCTTGCCCGCGGCGGCCGCCGCGGGCGGAGCGGCGAGGACACACGATGGCCTGTTCCTGCGGCTTTCGGGGGGGGCCGGCACCGCCAACTCGTCGATCGAGATCGAGGCAATGGGAGCGAAGATCGAGCTATCGGGCAGTGCCGTGGACATGAACTTCGCGATCGGGGGCATGGTGGCTCCCAATCTTGCGGTCCACGGGACGCTGTGGGGCTGGTCCATGGAGGAGCCCGACCTGGAAATCACGATCCCGGGGTACGGATCGGAGAGCGGCAGGGTCAGCGGCACCGCCATGATGACCGCCATTGGCGCCGGCGTCACGTACTACTTCATGCCTGTGAACATGTACGCGTCGGGTTCAGTGGGCATCGGCACGCTCGAATTTACCGAGGACAACGAGAGCAAGACCGATAGCGGCCCGGCCCTTGATCTGACAGTCGGCAAGGAGTGGTGGGTCGGGAACTCCTGGGGCCTCGGTCTGGCGGGCGGGTTCTCGTACCACTCGCTCCCGGAAAAGGACGTGGACGAGAACTGGTCCGGGACCAGCTTTGCGCTGCGTTTCTCGGCCACTTTCAACTGAGCCCGGGCACCCCCAACCCCGTCACGAGTCACCTTTCGCGGCGAACCCCGGTCCGGAATGTCCCATCGCTTCTGGACCGGCTTGGGCGGGGCACGTCGCCCGCTGCGTCGGCTTCACGCCGAGCCTGCGAGGTCACGACGTCGCGCGGTCGAGCCTCGTGCTCGGAAGTGATGGGCGATGCGTGCTCCGCCCGGACCACCAGGTCGGGCCGCCAGCTGACGGCCCCCGGGACTACCGGTTCTTTGAAGAGTTGGTTGATCATCGCGTTCATCAGGCCACGGGCGGCGCCTGTGTAGGCGTCGTCCTGATTGCCCCCGAACGCGCTGAGGGCGCCCTTGAAGGTTCCCTGCTGATGGAACCGAAGGACCTCCTCCTTTGTCTGCGCGTCGGTTAGGACGAACCGCGCCGTGAGCTTGGTCTGGCCCGCTTCGAACCCGGCGAAGTAACGCGCTGAACCCCTGGGGGTGCGGCTCGCGCACCGCTGGCTCGATCGGCACGGACTCGAACAGACCGGCCGCCTGGCGGGCGGCACAGGCGGCCGGAACGAAATGCCCGGAAGGGCAGGCTGGCCGCCAACCGCGCGGCCACGATGCGTTTCAGGGCATCGGCGTCAGACCGGCAACTTGGCCGCAAACAGGGCCAGGCGTGACTTCTGCCGGCTGGCAGTCTCCTTCTTGATGACGCCCTTGGCGGCGGTGCGGTCGAGGATCGAGATGACCGCCTTCAACGCGGCCTCGGCCTCTGCCCTCTTGGTGGCGGACCGCACGGCCTTGACGGCGGACCGCATGCGGGTCTTGACCGCGATGTTGCTCACGCGGGCCTTCTCGTTCGTGATGACACGCTTGGCCGCGGACTTGTGATGCGGCATTCGTTCCTCCTTGGGGACGGCTTGCAACGAAAATGAGGGGTGTACGTTACGGCCCGCGCTCGGGGAGTGTCAAGCGAGGCAGTGGGGTGGGGGCGGCGGGAGTGAAGAAGTCGCTTTGAGAGCGATGCGGGCAGGTGTACCGTGTTTCCCTCCACCGACCCTCCATGGTCCCTGCGGAGGCCTTCTTGAGCGTTCTGGGCGAGAAAGTCCTCAATCTGCCGGCCCTGCCGGGGGTTTACCTCTTCAAGGACCCCCGTGGCGGGGTGCTGTACGTCGGCAAGGCCAGGAGCCTGTCCGTGCGGGTCCGCTCCTACCTCAACGGGGAGAACTCGCACCCCCGCCTGCGCGAGTTGATGGCCGAGGCGGTGGATCTCGACAGCATCCTCACCGACACCGAGGCCGAGGCCCTGCTGCTCGAGGCGACACTGGTGCGGCAGCACCGGCCGCACTACAACGTGCTCCTGAAGGACGACAAGTCCTTCCCCTACGTCCGGCTGAGCGTGCAGGAGGAATACCCGCGCCTGTCGGTCACCCGCCAGGTGCGCAGCGACGGGGCGCGCTATCTCGGGCCCTACACCGACGTGAAGCACCTGCGCCGCACGTTGCGCGAGGTCCGGCGCATCTTCCCGGTGCGGACCTGCCGCAACTTCGCGGACTACCGCCGCGCGAACCGGCCCTGCCTCTACTATCACATCCGGCGCTGCGCGGGTCCGTGCGCGACGCGCGCGGGACTGACCCCGGAGTCCTACCGGGCCATCGTCGACGGGCTGCTGCTCTTCCTCACGGGCCGCGACGCCGAACTGCTGCACACCCTGCGCGAGCGCATGGGGCAGGCCTCCGGCGGCCGCCGCTACGAGGAGGCCGCGCGGCTGCGTGACCAGATCGCCATGCTCGAACGGGCGCGCGTGCCGCAGCGGGTGGTGAGCGCGGCGGGCCGCGACACCGACGTGCTGGGGCTCGCGCGCCACGGCCGGCGGGCCGCGGTGGCGGCGCTGCTGCTGCGCGGTGGCCGGGTCGTGGCGAAGGAGACGCGCCTGCTCGATCGGGCGGACATCCTCGGTGACGAGGAGCTGCTGCAGCAGTTCCTGGCGCAGCACTATCTCGCGGGCGTGCCCGTGCCGGAACAACTCGTCGTGGCCGCCCTGCCGGCCGACGCCGAGGTGACGCTCGAAGCGCTCTGCGCGCGGGCCGGCCATCGCGTCGAGCTGCGGGTGCCGCGCCGTGGGCGCGCGCGCGCGCTGCTCCTCTCGGCCGAGCGAAACGCGGCGCACGCGCTCGAGGACCTGGCCGCGCGCTCGGCGGGCCGGCGCTCCCGCTTCTCGCCGGAACTGCTGGAGCTGCAGAAGGCGCTGGCGCTCGCCGAGCCGCCCTGGCGGATGGTGTGCTTCGACATTTCAAACCTGGGAGACGAGGGTGCGGTGGCCGCGGTGGTGGCATCGGAGAACGGCCGCGCGCGCACCGGGCTCTACCGGCGCATGCGGCTGCGCCGGCCGGGGCCCGACGACTTCGCCATGATCGGCGAGGCGGTCGAGCGCTACTGGACGAGGGTCGAGTCGGGGGAGGAGCCGCGGCCCGACCTGGTGGTGGTGGACGGCGGCGCGGGGCAGGTCGGAGCAGCGCGCGCCGCGCTCGACCGGGTGGCGACCCGGCCGGTGCCGCTGATCGGGCTCGCCAAGCGCGAGGAGACGGTGGTGCGCGAGTCGGGCGGTCCGCTCACGCTGCCGCGCCGCAGCCCGGCGCTGCGCGCGCTCCAGCGGCTGCGCGACGAGGCTCACCGCTTCGGCCTCACCTATCATCGCAAGCTGCGCGGGCGCGCCCGTCTGACGAGCGCCCTGGACGGGGTGCCGGGCGTGGGACCGGCCCGGCGCGCGGCCCTGCTCAAGGCCTTCGGCTCGGTCGCGGCGCTGGCCGGGGTGCCCCCGGAGGAGATCGCGCGGCGCGCGAAGCTGTCACCAGCGCTCGCCGCACGTGTGGCCGCCCGGCTGCGCGGAGGTGCGACGGTGGGGCTTGCGGGCCCGGGAGGCGTGACGGCCTCCGGGCCGGCGGACGAGTCCCTGAGGAGGCCGAGATGAACCCGAAGGGCGCGACCGCCCCGGCCGCCCGGAAGTCCGGGAAGCTCGCGCGGACCCCGCGGCCCGCGGTGCTGCCGGCGCTGGACGGGCCGATCGAGGGCTTCCTGGACGAGCTGCGCGGGGGTCGCAGGCTGAGCGACAACACGGTGAACGCCTACGCCCGCGATCTCGACGACTACCGCGCCTTCGCGTTGCGCCACGGACTCGCGGGCTGGCCCGAAGTGAGTTCGACGTTCGTGGATGCCTACTTCGCACTCCTCATGAAGCGCGGTCTCTCGGGGGCGACCGCGGCCCGCCGGCGCTCGGCGCTGCGCGGCTTCCACGCCTGGCTCGCGCGGGGCACGGGAGACGCGAGCGGCCCGCTGGACGAGTTGCCGCCGCCCCGGCGCGAACGCCGCCTGCCGCGGGCACTGTCCATCGAGGAGGTGGCGACGCTGCTCGCGCAGCCCGCGGGGGAGGAGCCTCTCCGGCTGCGCGATCGCGCCATGCTCGAACTGGCCTACGGCAGCGGGCTGCGGGTCTCGGAGTTGTGCGGGCTGAAGCGCGCGGACCTCGACCTCGCGAACCGCCTCGTCACCGTGATCGGCAAGCGGGACAAGCAGCGCGCGGTGCCCTTCGGCCGGGCGGCCGAGCGTGCGCTGCGCGCGTACCTCGATCGGGCCCGCCCGCTCATCGTGCGGCGCGACCGCCACGACTTCGTCTTCGCCAACGCGCGAGGCCTGGGCCTCTCGCGCATGGGATTCTGGAAGATCCTGCGGGACCACGCGCGCGCGGCGGGGATCGCCGGGCGCGTGCACCCGCACCTGCTGCGGCACTCGTTCGCCACCCACCTGTTGATCGGCGGCGCGGACCTGCGGGTGGTGCAGGAGTTGCTGGGCCACGCTTCGGTGGCGACGACCGCGATCTACACTCATCTGGACCGGGCCTATCTCCGGGAGGTGCACCGCACCTTCCACCCTCGTGCCTGAGGGGAATCGATTCAGGAAGGAGTCTCGAATGCGCAGGACCCGTGGGATCTGGTTGGTGGCTGCAGGGGTGCTCGTCCTCGGTGTCGCGCTCGCCGTCCTCGCGGTCGGTACGGCGCAGGCGAAGTCGGTCGTCGTGTTGCCGCGGCCCGGGCAGGTGGGCGTGAGTCTCAGCGGCCTCTACGGCACGCTGCTCGACGCCGGGAACGTGGGCGACCAGTTCGGCAGTGGCCCCGGGTTGGCGGTGCGCATGCGGTACCGCATGCGCTACGAGCGCGGCTTCGGGCTGTCGTTCGAGAGCCACGGCTTCGACCCGCGCCCGGGGGATACGCAGGTGAATTACTGGGACGGGACAACGATGCCCGCGGACAGCTCGATCGCCTACAAGAAGGCCAGCGTGTTTCTGTACGGCATCGACTTCTACCAGATGTTCGGCACCCGCACGAAGATGGCCAAGATGCTGAGCGTCGGCGTGGGACTCGCGCATCCGGTCTTCGCGCTGAACGGCGGCGAGCAGCAGTACCCGTTCAACGACGGCGCCTACCTCAGCGCCGGGGCCGGGATCGAGCGCTTCTTCTGGCAGAGCCTGGCCTTCGACCTCGGGGCGCGCTACCACGCGGTCTTCATCGACGGCAAGGTGAACCACGACCTCCAGGCCTCGGTCGGTCTGATCTTCTACGCGAGCTTGTGATGTCGCTACCGCTCGCCATCGCCTTCCAGGGTGCGGCCCGCACGGTGACCGGGTCGCGCCACCTGCTGCGCTTCGGCCCGCATTCCTGGCTCTTCGATTGCGGCATCTACCAGGGCCACCGCGAGGATGCGGACCGGGTGAACCGCGCGTTCGCCTTCGCGCCTGCGGAACTCGAGGCGGTGGTGGTTTCGCACGCGCACCTCGACCACAGCGGCAACCTGCCGACGCTCGTCCATCAGGGCTTCCGCGGCGCGATCCACCTCACTCCGGCCACCGCGGACCTCGCGCGCCCGTTGCTGGCCGACAGCGCGTTCCTGATGGAGCGCGATCTCGAGCACGTGAACCGGCGCGGGCAGGCGAAGAAGCAGGCGCCCCGCAAGCCGCTTTACCGCCCGGCCGACGTGGTGCCGACGCTCGAACGATTCGAGACGCACGGTTACCGGGAGCCGTGGCCGCTGACCGAGGGGGTCGAGGTCGAGTTCCGGGACGCCGGCCACATCCTGGGCTCGGCGCTCACGACCTTCGAGTTCCGCAGCGGCGGGCGCACCCTGCGTCTGGGGATGACCGGGGATCTCGGGCGTTGCGCGCGGCCCATCCTGCGCGACCCGGAGGTCCCGCCGGGCGTGGACGTGCTGGTGCTGGAGAGCACCTACGGCGACCGGCGGCACTCGCCCGAGGAGGAGACCGTGCGGACGCTGCAGGAGACGGTGACGCGCACGGTCGGGCGCGGGGGCAGGCTCATCGTGCCCTCTTTCGCGGTGGGACGGACGCAGGAACTGGTGGCGACGCTGCACGACCTGATCGAGCGACACACGATCCCCGACGTTCCCATCTTCGTGGACAGCCCGCTGGCGCGCGTCGCCACCGGGGTCTATCGGCAGCACCCCGAGTGTTTCGACGCCGAGACCCACGATGCCTTCGTGAACCACGACGGCGCGCCCTTCGGTTTCGCGCGCCTGCGCTACGTGAGCAGCGCCGAGGAATCCAAGGCGCTCAACGATCGCGACGAGCCCTGCATCATCATCGCCGGCTCGGGGATGTGCGAAGGCGGCCGCGTCCTTCACCATCTGCGCTACGGGCTGGGCGATCCGAAGAACACCGTGCTGTTCGTGGGCTACCAGGCCGAGGGCACGCTGGGCCGCCGCCTGCGGGACGGCGCCGAGGTCGTGAACATCTTCGGCGAGCCCGCCCGCCGGCTCTGCGAGGTGGTGGCGCTGGACGGCTTCAGCGCCCACGCGGACCAGGGCGAGATCCTGGACTGGGTCGGCCGGCTCGAGCCCGCGCCGCGGCGCATCTTCCTGGTGCACGGCGAGGTCGGCCCCGCGGAGACCCTGGCCGGCCTGCTGCGCGAGCAGGTCGGGGCCGAGGTGACGATCCCGGCGCCGGGGGAGGAGACCGCACTGTGGAGTTGACGACGGCCCCGGCCTACCAGGTCGGTCAGCGGCTGCGCCATCCGCAGTTCGGTGAGGGTCTCGTGGTCGAGGTCCACACCGATCGCGGCCGCGAGGTGCTGGAGGTGGTCTTCGACGGCCAACTGCGCCGCCTCTCGGCGCAGCGCGAGTGGAACGTGGTGGAGGCGGGCGCCCCGACGCTGGCGGTGGGCGAGGCCGTGGCGCCCACGCGGGCCTGGCACGCCCAGGGCGACCGGCTGCTGGAGTCCTGGCAGCGTGGCCGGGCCGTGCCGGCCCCGCGCTTCGAGTTGCACTCGCAGGCCGAGCGCTGGTCCGGCTGGGTCGGCACGGACCGGCTCATCTCGCTCGACTCCCTGCGCGGCGTCGAGCGCTTCCCCCACCAGATCGCAGCCTGCGTGAAGGTCATGCGCGACCTCAACGGACGCGCCATCCTCGCCGACGAGGTGGGGCTGGGCAAGACCATCGAGGCCGGGATCGTCATCAAGGAGTACCTGCTGCGGGGTGCGACGCGGACAGTGCTGGTGCTGGTGCCGGCCTCGTTGTGCGAGCAGTGGCGGGCCGAGCTGTGGGAGAAGTTCGAGCTCGATTTCGTGGTCTCCCGCGGCCCGGCGGGACAGTGGGGCCGCCACCCGCTGGTCATCTCCTCGCTCGAGACCGCGCGGCACGAGCGCCACCGCCGCCGCGTGCGCGGCGCCAACTACGACATGGTGGTGGTGGACGAGGCCCACCGGCTGCGCAACCACCTCACGCTGGGCTGGCGGTTCGTGAACGACCTGAACCCGCGCTACCTGCTGCTCTGCACCGCCACGCCGGTGCAGAACGACATGCGCGAGCTCTACAACCTGGTGACGCTGACGCGGCCCGGGACGGTGGGCACCTTCTCGCAGTTCCGCCGCGACTTCCTCTCGGGACACGACAAGCGCACGCCGCGCAACACGCCCCGGCTGCGCAACCTGCTCAAGGTGGTCATGATCCGCACGCGGCGCGGCGACACCGACCTGGTCTTCGCTCCGCGCAAGGTGGAGACCCGCTGGGTGGCGCAGACCGCGGCCGAGCGCGGCCTTTACCGGCAGGTCAGCGAGTTCGTGGCCGACGCCGTCCACGGGGAACACGGCGGGCCCGGCCGTCCGCACTACTTCACGCTCATGGTGCTGCAGAAGGAGATGGGCTCGTCCTGGGCCGCGGCGCGGGCCACGCTCGAGCGCCTGGCGCAGCGCCCGGACGGACTCGACCCGCGGCGCCTGAAGCTCCTGGCCGCGCGCGCGGAGGCGGTCTCGGCGAGTCCCTCGAAGCTGCGCACGCTGCAGCGCGTGCTGAGCGGGCTGGCGGGGGAGAAGGCCATCATCTTCACCCAGTTCCGCGCCACCCAGGACGCCATCGTTTCCGCCCTGGAGGCGACCGGCGTGGAGCCGTCGGTCTTCCACGGGGAACTGGGCTGGCGCGAGAAGGAGGAGGCGCTCGAGCACTTTCGTACCGTCTCGCCGGTGCTGGTGAGCACCGAGGCCGGCGGCGAGGGGCGAAACCTCCAGTTCGCGCGCATCGTCATCAACTACGACCTGCCCTGGAATCCGATGCGCGTGGAGCAGCGCATCGGGCGGGTGCACCGCCTGGGGCAGCGCCACCCGGTGCACGTCATCAACCTGGTCGCGCGCGGCACCATCGAGGCCTACGTGCTCGAGATCCTCGAGCGCAAGATCCGCATGTTCGAACTGGTGGTGGGCGAGATGGAGGAGATCCTCGGGGCCTGGCAGGTCGCGGGTTCGTTCGAGGACGAGGTCTTCCGGCGCTGGACCGAGTCCACCAACCCGCGGGCGCGCAAGCGCAAGTTCGCCGAACTGGCCCAGCACCTGGTGGTTGCCCACCGGCTCTACCAGCAACAGAAGGACTCCGAGGACTGGCTGTTCCCCTCGGTGACCGAGAAGGATGAGGCGTGAGCCCGCCCCGGCGGACCCCGAAGAGCGCGGCGGCCCGGCGTGCCGATGCGCGGCGCGGGCCGGGGTCGAAGAGCGGGACCGGCATGTCACCCGCGCCGCCCCCCAGCCTGCCGCCCGAGTGGCGCGAGTTCGTGGGCCACTGGTTCGAAGCCGAGGGCTGCACGGTCAAGCCGGCTGCGCGCGGTGACTGGGAGGTGGCTCTGGCGGCAACCCTGCGCCACCGCTGGCGCCGCCAGCGCGTGCGACTGGTGTTCGACCCGCTGCGCGCGACCCTGCCGCGCGGGGCGTGGTTCACCGCCCCGGGCAGCAGTGCCGGCCGGCGCATCCTCGAAGCCGCGATGGAGGAGCCGGTGCTCACGCGGCGCACGGCCCTGGCTCACGTGCCCGGGGTGAGCGAGGAGGGCCTGGCTACGGTCTGCAAGGTGCGCGGCCTGTCGTGGGGACCGGCGCGCCTGGGGC
>Ga0315273_10007668_pt1 | contig 13534 bp, 15 predicted proteins | sample YL17G02_0_MG_FD_205753 | JGI IMG/M metagenome (GOLD analysis project Ga0315273, IMG submission 205753) | Sediment microbial communities from Yellowstone Lake, YNP, Wyoming, USA - YL17G02_0 | ecosystem: Environmental > Aquatic > Freshwater > Lake > Sediment | place: USA: Wyoming | collected... | reverse complement strand
GCATATCGCTAGATGTTGTTGCCGGTCAAGCCGCCGCCCGCATCCGTCAACTTCTCGCGGAGAGAAAGCCATGACCAACCCCATACCGCAGGATGAGTACCCCGAAGAACCCGACCACTACGACGATCTGCTGCGGCGGTTGGCAAATTTTATGCAGGGCTATCTTGACTGTTGGCGCAATGAAAAAGACCGCGCCGAGCGTGCTGAAGCCGAGGTTGCCGAGCAAGGCCGTCGCTGGTCGGCGCTGTGCTGCAAGGCCGAGGCCGAGCGCGATGACCTGCGGATTGACCGCGACTCACATCAGCGCGTGTGCCTCAAGGTGATGGTAGAGCGCGATACGGCGGTCAAGGCACTGCGACGTTGCCATGCGGTCATGTATGGTGATGGTGTGATGGATCAGGAACAAGCATGGGACGAATGCTTGCGCGTACTGGATGAATGGACATGGACAGCCGCACGCATCGCACTGGACGAAGCCAAGCCATGACCAACCCCATCCCGCGCGACGAGTACCCCGAAGAACCCGACCACTACGACGATCTGCTGCGGCGGTTGGCAAATTTTATGCAGGGCTATCTTGACTGTTGGCGCAATGAAAAAGACCGCGCCGAGCGTGCTGAAGCCGAGGTCGCCGAGCAAGGCCGTCGCTGGTCGGCGCTGTGCTGCAAGGCCGAGGCGGAGAGGGATGCGTTGCAGAAGAAACTAGATGCGGGATGCCCAACGTGCGCGGCTGTGGTGCGTATGCAACGACTCATTGACGATAGGCAATCATGATTTCTACCGACGACCTTGTTGCGCAGATACACGCTTTTCTTGCAGACGCGCCGAAGGGCAAGCCACACACCGGTTATCGCTATGGCGAATTGCTTGATCAAGCCGCCGCCCGCCTTGTCGCGTGGCAGGCCGAAAACGCCAAACTTCGTGTCGAACTGGATTACGCACAATCGAAGCCGGTGCCATGACCAACCCCATACCGCGCGACGAGTACCCCGAAGACCCCGACCACGACGACGATCTGCTGCAGCGGTTGGCAACTAAGTCAATATGGGGAAAGTTTGGATGGGAACCGGACGAAGATGCGCGTGAAGCCGCCGCTCGCATCCGTGTGCTACGGGAGGAGCGCGATGCGGCGATCAAAGCGCTGCGGGACTACATCAAATGGCTGTCAAACGATGGGACTTGATACTATGAACGCGTGCGTAAAGACTGGACTAAAATTCTTAGAACTAGAGACAGGACTTATCAGAACCGGTGATCTATTCCATTTCTCAGGAATGTTTCAAATTCGCGGAATCCCTTGTGACGCACTCCCACCTGAAACAAAGATCGACGTTCTCGTATCCAACTGCATTATCTGCCAAAGAGCAGACAGTAAGTACTCAGATTCTCAAATCGGGGTGAAACTCATCGCCCCATCAGATGAATTTGTCAAATTCATCCAAGAGTGGTATCCATATCTTGTTATCGTGAAAGAGGAACCAAATGGCAAAGCTCCATGAACTACTCGCAGCAGAAAAGACGCCGACTGCAGCATGGCATCAACTGATCGAAGATACGACGAAAAAATTCAAGAATCCTGCGAACTTCTTCGATGGCTTCAGCAAGTCGCTGAAGATGATCGAAGACAATCCGGCCAACGCCAACGTCGAAGCGCAGGCGCGTGAGGAAAAGCCGGTCGTGACGACGGTATTCGACACGCTCGACTACGCGTTCGGCATCTACGCGACGATGGAAGACCTGCAGTACCAGAAGAACGCCACGAACTGTCAGGCTACCGGCACGGTACTGTGGAAGGGCCAGCCGTTTCTGGTCGACATGCCGGTGGACGAGCTGCTCGGTCTGGAAGCGCGGCTTGTCCGCATTCGTCAGATCATGGTCGACATGCCGACACTTGACGCCACGAAATACTGGGTGAAGAATACGCAGCTCGGCCTGAACGTGTGGGAGACACAGTATGCTGAAGAAACCACGAAGACCGAGAAGCAGGTGGTCCCTGTCGAAATGTCTCCGGCTACGAAGGAACATCCGGCTCAAGTACAGGCTGTCGGACGAGACGTGGTGGTGGGCAAATTCACAACGGTCAAGCGTAGTGGTGCTGCCACTGCAGTTCAGAAGTCAGATGCAATCAAGCGTGTTGACGAGCTTATGGTCGAAATCAAGCAAGCTCGTATGCGCGCGAACGAAACGGTTACGGTGAACGGCAAGATCGCTCAGAAAGTGGTTGAGCTTCTAATGGAGCCACTCAAGTAAAGGAACAAAGTGGAGCCTTTTCTGGAACGCATGGTTGAGGAGTTGAATGAACTTGTAGTTAAAGTCATGAAGCTTGAAAGCTTCATGGATTCACCTAAGTTCAATCAACTAGGAGTAACAGAACAACGTCTGTTATTGACACAGCGCGTCGGAATGGACCTGTACAAAAACGCGCTTGAACTACGACTCGGGTATTACGAGCAACACTGAAACAGATCAATGCTGCGGACGGCCTTTTAACCTTTGCAACCGTTGGCGCGGAGGGAAATCGGACCAGAACCGTCCGCAGCACCAGACTAGGCAGTTGATATCGTTATCGTCTGAGTCACGCGAAGATCATTTTCGTTACGCCTAGACAACGGTATCGTAAAGGCATTCACAAAAGTCATAGATCGAAGTCGGCAATCGCGGGTTCGAATCCCGTCGCCTCCTCCTAAATGCAGCGTGCTGTATTTAGGGGAGGCGTGATCTAGTGGTTAAGATACCGACTATATATCGTTTGAGTCACGACCAATGTGAGTGGGAGAAATCCAGAGGGTAAGCCTGCACCGATTTTAGGAACCGGCCCGCAGGCGCTGGTGGGTGCACTCAGGTACGAGGCCCCGCACCCTCTCCTAAACTCTGCGTGCAGAGTTTAGGGGAGGGCGATGTAAGCTAGTCCGCATACTTCCGACGAGGTTGCGGCAGCTTCGGTCATGGTGCGTCGGCAATTAAATCCGATGATCGCCCTCTTTTCTACGGGGTTTAGAGTCGAAGCAGCTTTTAGTACTAGCCAGTCGGAATTGCCGAGATTGGCTCTGGACTGTCTGTACGTGCTACGGTAACGGCAGACGAATCATCCAAAGACGGATAGCCCGTAATTCTAGGAACGAATCTCTAGTACATTCTGGACCCCACCCATGGAAATCGAAGATTCCATCAAAGTTGTGAAGCAAGCACAAGCTGCTGAAGCTCGGGCAAAACGAGAGCGCGATAAGCTTCACGAAATATGGATAAAGCAACGAGACGAAATTCGTCGCTTGCAACGTTTGCTCAGCGAAGTGATAAAACTTGTTCCAGACAAAATACGCGCTGACAAATTATTCGAACGAGTAGATGCAGCAATTCACAGAGACGTGCTATGACCGAGAAAGACCTCGACAAGCTTGCTGCTCGCGGCATAGTAGCAATGGTCGCCATGCACGCAATGATTCTTGCGAATAGCGGTAAACCATTTTCCGAAGCAGTAATCGCACGTCGTGCATTCAGCATTGCCGACAGAATGATTGAAGGCAGTGAAATGTTCGGCGATTTTGAGCCACCTGAAGCAGCCTAATTGCCGGTGCAGTAAAGGCTTCGACATCGACTACGCCACCACCGAATCAGTAACTCCGAAAGGGAAATATGACTGACGAGGACCGATACGTTCGCGCCTGTAAAGCGATGCAGTCAGGTGTGGCCGCGAAGATGAATTATGACGAAGGCGAAACGCGACCAAAGCATCTGCGCGTCGGCATAAACTCGGCACTCGTCAGTACTGGCGCGTTAACAAAAGTGCTAGCTGAAAAGGGTCTCATCACGATGGAAGAGTATATGAAAGCTCTTGCCGACATGATGGAAAAAGAAGTTGCGTCCTACGAGAAACAACTCAGTGAACACCACAACGCGGAGATCACACTTGGATAATCAACATCGGCAAATCCGGGGGTACAGGGAGCTTGACGCCAATGACATCGACAAGATGAACGAGATCAAAGCTCTCGGTGAACGTCTTGGTACGATGATCGCGGAACTACGTGACACGGCTGGGTACGACCAACGGTGGGTAGCGATTGCGAATACACACCTGCAGCAAGGCATCATGGCAGCAGTCCGTGCTGTGGCTCAGCCAACGAGTTTCTGATGGACCGTACGATAATCAAGTGGGTAGAAGAAGAAAAATACAAGTTGACAGAAATTTCGCTGAATAAAGCGAAAAATGCCAAGGAAGGCACCACGGCGGCTGATTTAGAATTTCTGTTTCAGCGTGGTAAGAACGAAAAAAGACTCGGTCTCCGTTTCGTCTTTGGTGATTCAATAGAAGAAGTAAAAGCCGGATTGAATCAAATAGCCGAACACGCTCAATGAGGGTGCCTGCAAATCGGGGATGATAGCTGTAGCAGCCCCGGCACCCTCACCCTCTATGCTCCCGCCACGTGAAAGTCGTGCCGCCCTGTCTCTCTCCTTCCCGAAGTCAGGGCCGGGGGCACCAACTAAGGAATGCTCATGATAGTTCTCGGTGTGACTCCGGATGGATACATTGCCAAAAACTATCCCGAGTATAGAGCGGGAGAAGGAACGACAAACCAGAATGGCTGAGCCAAGAAATGCGCCGATACCACCAGAGGTTCTTCACAGCGTAAAGGAGAAGAAGTGACTACCCTCCTGTACTCGAAATACAAGATTCATCTGTCGATGCCGTCACGCCTGCTGCGGGGTATGGTACTGTGCGGGAACAAACAATTCGTCCGTCAGTCAGTCAATCTCAAGGAAGTGACGTGCAAGCGCTGCAGACTACTGATGCAGTACATAGAAATAAAAAGTGAGTGAGCGCGGCTATGCTGCGATTGGATTCTACCACCCTAAATGTCTCGCTAACGTGGGAGGAGCCTTTCGGGCCGCACACTGTTATAACGCTAAGCTACTTCTGATTCAAGGACAGCGATATAGACGTGCTTCAACTGACACACCGCAAGCCTATCGCCACATCCCTCTCCTACGCGGCACTTTGAAAGAACTGATCCCCTACGACTGTGTACCTGTCGCAGTTGATCTTGTTCCCGGTGCCCGCTCTCTCCATTCGTACACGCACCCAGAACGGGCTATGTACATCTTCGGCCCCGAGGATAGTACACTGGGCACCGAAATTCTTTCGTGGTGTCGTGACGTAATCTACATCCCCATGCAAGGCTGCAGCAATCTAGCTGCTACGGTCAACGTTGTTTTGTATGACCGTAGCAAAAAACGCCAGAGAGAAGAACGGCTACTTATGGCGTCGGCGTATTCGCCGTTACAGCAGCAGCCAGAGCAGCAGCCTTCGCCGTGATATCGTCGGCTAGTGCCTGCAGAGCTGCCGGGTCCGTCTTCAGTGCCGCGATTTGAGCCGACAGCCCCTGCAACAGAAGGATGGCGGAATCGATCACAGTATTTTCAGCCGCAACAGCAGCAGTCAGTGCATCAAGTTGAGAAGACATTGTATTTACCTTTCTGGAAAGCCCACTAATCAAGGACACAATTGAGTCAAGGCGGGCACCAAATTGACTCATGTCCGGTGCAACGAAATGCAAGTATACATGGAAGTCCATTAGTCTCCTCTAGTCAACAAAGGTTGATGCAGGATCGGCCTTTCCAATGAAAGCGTGCTGTACAACTGGACTGAATGGCATCGCTTTAACTGCGAAATTAAACTTCGCTGTATTTCCTCCCTGCAACGCCGTGATGAGCTGCTTCCCTTCTTCAAGGGTTGGCCCCATCATATCTTCAAATCCGGTTCCTCCGTATTTGATGCTCCTCACCATCCCGGTGACTAAACTCCCCACACCAAAAAAGCCTGACCGTTCAGTACCATTTAAAACGTAGTCAGCAGCGGTCCAATCCTTTTGCCAATCTGGTGCAGAGCCATAGTTCATGATGTAACCACGCATCATGTCAGCCGCGATCATTCCGGGTACGTAAACAGTTGACGCCATCAAGGGTTTGTAGTTCCCATGCTTCGCTTCTTCTGCAATCCGTTTCATGATCGTAGACTGGAAGGTGAACATATACTGCTTCAGGTGGAACACCGGAGCAAAGTACGGATTGCTGCCCCAGTTAGGCAAGTCCCCAGCAGTGGGGTTCAGGACACTCTGGTTCACGAACTTCACTGTTGCATCAGCCAGCCGTTTTTCCATTTGATAGGCAGCTTCCTCCGACACACCCTGCGCCATCATTTCTTCCTTGCGCAATGCAAGGTCGCCATCGGGCTTGATAATCAAGTCGGACTTCTTCAAATCCAATTCTTTCAGGTAGCGCTCGTTCTGATCCCCGAAGAAATCTTCCTTCAGCCGCGTCATGAACTTTTCGGCGGCTTTCGTGGCCATAATTTTCGTATTACGCTCCCAGCCATTGAGGAGATTGTACTTGAACAGCGCTTCTTGAAGTTTTTTATTCGTGCCACGAATGTCGAGGTTTTCATACATCGCTCCAATGTTAGACATTAGACCCGAATCTTCAATCACACCCCAGTCTTGCGCAAGTTTCTCCCACCTGTCCTTTGATTCGTAGTTCCGGTCCTTCTTCAAATCACGAAAGATGTTCTTGATGTTGTAGGCAAACGTACTACCTGCATCCATCAGGCTGTTCGAACGTACAGCAATGCCTAGAGGGTCTACTAACGAACTGAACAGGCTGAAGGGGAGGAGCCGGAAGTTCTGGTAGACGATCATCGCGCCGTACAAATCCTTCTGTGCACGGCTCATGCCGATGCCCTTGTCACCGAGCAGCCCGTCTACGTAGTCCTTCGCCAAGGCGATCTGGTCCGGTGTGGCACCGTACTTCGTCTTTGCCTCATCAAGCCAATTCTGCAGTTTCTCACCACCGTGGCCGAACGAGCGTACGAACTCAGCCTGCCGGATCATCGACTGCGTGTAGCGAACAAGCGTCTGCAGGTGGTCGTCGCTCATGAACAAACGCCGGTCTTCCGGCTTGATGAACGCCAGCGTGCGGTCTTTCGCGTATTGATTCGAAGGCTCATGCGTCTTCTTGGCGATCACGTCTTGGAATGACTCGCCGCGCGTGACGTAGTTTGAGATATTTTCCCAAAGCTCATGCGGCGTGACCTTGAGTTCCGCCATCCGTTCGGCGTACTCAGGCTTCGTTATCATGTCGAGAAACGCTTTCTTGTTGTTCATTACCTTCTCAGCGTCCCACCCCATCGGGAAGTAGTTCTTTTCGAACCCGATGTTCACACCGGCTTCCACCGAGTAGCGGTGCATGTCGCGGAAATACCGGCTCAGCCCGTCGTACACCTTCCGCGCTGCCGTACCTTCAGCCGGTTCCTTACCCATGATCCGCGCTTCGACAGCAGCAGTGATGTGTTCTAGGTCAGCACCCTTGAACAGCTTATCAAGCCCGTTGACGAAGCTGGTCACTGCTGCCCGCTGTGCGTGCACATACCCGAGCGGTTTATCCTGAGTGCTTTGTTTTGTATACCCCGCGTCGGCTACCAGAGCTAGAGCTGGGTTGTTCGTACTCATCAAGCGCTCGTACGATGACTTGGCGATCACGTCGGCACCGGCCTTTACTACACCACCGAACGTGCGGGCGAGCTTCTGCACTTTCTGCACGCCAGTCATGTCCTTTTCAAACAGCTTCTGCAGCGGCGTAGAGCCACGCTCCAGTCGACGACCGGACAGCATGTCGTCCATGACGATCTTCGCTTTCTCGTCCGGTGTCAGTATACCGGCGAGATTACGGAAGAACTTCGCTACCTTGGCGAAGATACCCTGTGTCTTCCCCCCAAGCTGCAGCATTTCCGGAGCCGTTGCATAAATCTGGAAGCCGTATGCCGCTGCTTCTTCTGCGTCCTTCATGTGTTCAAGTACTGCGGGCTGATCCTTGAACAGCTCGCGCAGACGGGCACCGACTGTGCCCTTTGTGAAGGCCGTGCCGAGTACCGCACGCTCCTCGGCGTTGAGGAGAAGGTGGTACGCTGCATGTACTGATTCGTGATACATCGCTCCGAGCGCTTCGCGCTCAGTCAGATGCGGTGAAATTCGGATGAGTGACAGCACAGCGGTCTTATCGCGTAGCTTCTTCTCTTTCGCTTCCCACCTTGTTGCATCTCTGCCTTCAGCTAGCGCAACACGTCGTCCCTCGCGCACCGCACGCAGCGCGGCCATGTTCGTCTCGTACTCCTTCGGGTTACCGATCTCCGTCCATGCGTTCTCACCCGGCTTCGCGTCCTTGGCGATGCCACTTACTAGATCGACTTGCTTACCTACGATTCGTTGAACTTCAGCTTTGAGCTTCTTGATCACGTCGGGGTACGGATCATGCATCGCGTTCTGCGCTGCCTTCACTTGCTCCGCAGCCTTCGCCGGTTCAGTCGGCCCCGCTTCCACACTCACTGCTTCGGGCGGCAGCGGCTTGGCCTTCTCCACCTTCTCATCCAACGATCCCGGCTTTGGTTTTTTTGGCTCCTCCGGTGGCTCAGCCGCCACTTCCTTCGGTGGCTTCGGTGGTTCCTTCGGTGGCCCACCACCCGCCATCGCCTTCGTCTCCCCGCCCGGGGCCATATCGAGCTTCGCTTGCTGATCCTTGGCGAGTTGATCCGCCCATTCAGCGAACGTGCTGTTGGGTTTGAACTGCCGGATGACGTTGTTGTAGAAGTTCTTTAGCTTCTCGTACATCTTCTCCCAGAACGGACGCAGCACGGGGTCGATGGTCTTGCCCATGTCGGATGTGACGTACTTGCTGAACTGCTCCGCGAACCACTCGTCGAACGACGTGATGTACTTTTCCATCGCCGGGTTCTGCGGCAATTGCTTACTGAGACCCTCAAGTACTCTTTTTTTCAGTCCGAGGCCAACCTCCTTAGTTAAACTGCTATTAAGAGTGCTCTCCGCATACTCAGCCTCTCCTTTTCCGAACAGCCGCGCGGGACTGATGAAGCGTTCGATGGCACTCGGATCGACCCTGAGTACGTCCATGTCTGCTTTGTACTGCGCACGCAGCCGGTCCTGCACATCCTTCGGTGCCTTGTCGAAGATGACACGCTGCAGGTTGTGACCGAACTCATGCGCGAGACGCGCGAGCGACGTTGAACGTGCTTGTGTCCCTCCTTCAAACGTGACGATGAAATTTTTGCCATTGATGCGGATCGACATGCCGCCGAGCTGGCTCGCATCACCCCCGTGCGCTCCGGCGATACCCGAGGCGAATGCAGTCTTGTCCTTAGGCATCTGTGCGATCTGCACCGGAGTGCCGTCAGCGTACTTCTGCGACCATGCATCGACCGTGCGCTGTGCCAAGCCACCTACGTTGTGCTTGCCCTGACTGATCTCCTCGGCTTCTTTGATCGCCGCCTTCAGCACGTTGAGCGCCCTGATGTCAGCAGGCGTAACCTTCGACGTATCGACGCTGTCGAGAACTTCCAACCAGTACTTCGTGTTGGTGTCTTTCTTCTGTGCCTCAACTCTCAGAAGCGCCTCTACTTCAGCAAGCGAACGCTTCGCACCCAGCGTGGCTTGCTCGACAAGACCGAGGTCTTCACGCAGCCACTTCGGCAGTTCGCGTTTTTCCCCAGAGTAACCTTGGGCACGGTCGATGTATTCAGCAAGCTGTTCGTTGAGCGACGGCCCACCTGCAGCTTCTTTCTCCTTCATTTTGTTGATTGCGTCGAAGCTCAGCCCATATTCACGTACAGCGATCCTGACAATCTCTTGGTCAGCCGGTCTGCGGTAAGGCGGTTCTTTCTCACCCCCGAGCAGATCGTGCTTTTCTTTTTCCAGCTTGCTGAGACGTTCGCTTTCGTCTTTCGTTGGCCCCTTTTCGACCATGGCCTTCGTCGTCGTCTTGCCTGCGACCTCCGACCCCTGTGCTTTGCGCAGTTCGTTGCGCACTTGCATGAGCAGCTTGCCCTGATTGTTCAGGCCCTTCATGTCCTTGCCGACACCCCAGTACGTGTCACCCCACGGCGCGTAGTGAATCAGATCACGGTCGCCTGTAGCGAGCAGCTTCGCTGCCAGATCGGGGTTCTGACGGAATTTCTCACGCGTAAGCTCAAGCATGATTTCCGTCTTCGGGATGTCGCGCTTCGCGCTCTGTGGAAGCTCCTTGAATTCTTTCTTCGCTACACCGGGGAGCTTCCGCGCGAACGCGTCCTGCATGGCCGGGTCTTTCAACTGCGCAGCGAAGTACAGCGATTCAAGCGTGCGCCCCTTGACCATGCGCCCTTCGATCTTCACTTCCATCGGGGACACAGCGTGGTTGCTCAAGTACGCAGCGTTCTCGCCCAGACGTGCGCGCTCAGCCGCGTCGGTGCGGTTGTTGTACTGCCAGTCAGACACGAAGTACTGCGGGCGGTTATTGTCAGTGGAGTAGCGTAGACGACCACTCGGATCGTTCTGTTGATCCTCAGCCTTCCGCATCGCTTCGTTGTAACCAACCGAATCGAATTCGTCGCGTGGCTCCGTCTTGCCTTTCAGATTCGGCGCGGGGTGTGCGTCTCGATACTCATCATGGAAGCTCTTAACTGCTTCATCAACCATCTTCTGAAGGTCGTTTTCACGGAGCAGTTTCAGTTCTTCCTTGATGACCTGAACGAACTTCGGTTCCTTGGTATCTTTGAATTCTTCTGCGTACCGAGCCAAACGCCGCTCACGCCCTTTGATTTCACGCTGTAGCCATCCGTTGTCGCCACGATGCTCCAGCATATTACGCATGAGGTCTGCGTTGATCCCCCCCAAGGTGCCGTCTTTGTACTCAGGCAGCGTCTTCAGTGCAGCGACAAAGCGCTCCATCGCTTTGGGATGGTTCGCCATTTCCTCTTTGTGCGCAGCGTAGTATTCGTCAGCCGTTTTTACCGCAGCGTCAAGCTCAACCGACCGCTGTAGGAATTCCTTAGCCGCTTTCTGTTTCTCAGGTGACAGACGAGCCATATGCGGCGCGAGGTCTTGACCATCACGCCACACGTCTTCAAGCAGTTCACCCTGATAGGACCACCAAGGATTCCTACCGGCGTCCCGTGTTTGATCCTTCTCCTCACGCAGGTTTTGATCGGCTTCCCATTTCTTCTCCCCTGCATCATGCAGTGCTGCGCGTAGCTCCTTCACTTTTTCGAAGTGGTCTGGGGCTTCAGCCTTCGGCGCAGCCTCTTCTTTCGGCGGCGGTTCTTTCGGCGCGTTGCCGAGCTTCTCAAGCTCAGCCTCAGACTTGGCGTACCCCGGCGTCGGTGCCTGCACGGCGTTCTTGTCAACCGTGTTCGGCGGCGACGGCTTCGTGGGCTTAGCTTTTAGCTGCTCCACCTTCGGCGGCACGATGTCCTTACCCGACGAGTCTTTACCGGGCTTCGGTACTTCATCCTTACCCGGCACACGCGCCTTGGCGATTTGTTCATGCGCAGCCACAGCTTCTGCCCGCATGGCTTGCTCTCGCTGATTGCCTAGTGGGTTCCCCCCAGCGGTGGTGACGACATTGCCTTGGTCATCTACAAGGCCGTGTTCCTGCCAGTACTTCTTCGTCTCTTCAACGATCTGCTGAGACTTGTCGGCGTTGCTGCCATACTCAACAGGCTTGTCGCGGGCAAGCTCAGTACCCACACCCTGATCAGAGTTCTCTATAGCCATCTTCATCACAGAGTCGAGCCTTCCCTCCACTTCCTGCTGTGGCGTTTTGCCCGTCTTCTTGTGCTTCATCGTTTCGCTTTCCAGCACCTTATTGCTGAACAAGTCGAAACCATGCTGCGCCGCGAACGTCTGCACCGCACCATCTACTTCGCCTGTGCGTACGTACTCCTGCAGACTCGCAATGAGTTTGATGGTACTTTGACCAAGCTCCTCAGCGGTAAGTATGTGTTCCGTTATCGCGTCAGCCATCACGTTGAGGCTCTGCGCTACGGATTCTCGGTTGTTACGGGCGACGGTCTCCCGGCGCTCAACTACACCGGCGTGGGTGTACGCCTTGTTCTTATCCTCTTTGCTTACCAACTCCCAGATACCATGTTTTTTCTGTGACGCCGCTTGTTTGATATCCGCGTCGGTCATCCCCTGTGCGCGTAGTATGCCCTTGATGTATTCAGCCGCGAGAACGTTACGGCGACCCCGCATGTTTTCTAGTGCCTTCCACCGTGCGTACGCCGTGTCATACACAGCGTCATCACCAGACTCTCGTGCAGCCCGCCACTGTTCTTCACGAATCTTTGCTTCAGCCTTCAGCGCATTGTTGTCAGCTTTAGCATACTGACGCCCGACTGCACGTTCCGCGATGAGGTCTTCACGCGTCTTTGCTGTCCACGCCTTCTTGTCGTTCGCGTAGTCTCTGACGGTATACTTATTGCTACCAAGGCCAATTGACACATTGTCAGGAAGGTCTTGCCCCTTCACCCCACCACCACGCTGCGTCTTGAACGTGACGTGATGTGGCTTCGACGGATCAGCCGGATTGGGGATTTCCATGCCGTGATTAAGCAGCGAGGATAGCGTAGCCATCGCCAGATCGCCCTTGCGCGACATGTCAGTTACTTCCTGACCTTCTGGTCTCGGCGGTACCAACGCGCCGTAGTGTTCGTTGACTGCGTCCTTGTACTTAACTTCATCGAAGACGCCGTTTTCATTGAACCGCGCTTCGTATTCCTTCGGCGTCTGCAGCACTTCGTTGACGAGCGAAGCCAGACGCACCGGCAGGATCGCGTGGTCGCCCTTGTCGTGCATGTCAATTTCTTCGGGGGTAAGCGGGCGACGCTCTCCCTTCTTCACCGTCGAGTCCTGCACCGGACCCAACGCTTCCAGAATCTGCCGACCACTCAGCGTGTCTGACTGTGCACGAAGGTACAGATGCCCCTGCACCTTGTCGGTCGACTTCGACCGGTGGTAGTACTTCATATCCTGTATACCGGCTGACAGTACTTCCGGCGTGATCGGCTTCTCAAGCGGCGGCAACAGGCTATTCAAGTTGCCCCTGATATCTATGCCCGTTTCTTCCTTCGTGCCCTGTAGATGACTCTCGTCAGATCGGCTGACCTCATCGAGCTTCGGCGCGATACTCTCCGCAGCTCTGAGCATGGCCTGTTCCATCTCGTTCGGGTCTTCCTTCCGACGCAGATATTCAAGCTTTGCTTCAGGAGTCAGCGCCTTGAGCGCAGCTTCAGCTTTCGCGTTGGCTTCGTCTGTTTGAGCGCCGTACAGCTTTTGCTTCGCCGCAAGATGATCCCCAACCGTCTTGAGGTCTACCCCACCGAACGCCGTCTGGATTGCCGGGATCAGATCAGGGTGAGTCTCAGTCAGCTTCGGTGCGGCGCTGATCGCGTCGAGCGCACCGATGAGCGTGCGCTGCTTGGCCGTATCGTAGTGACTCAGCGCTTCCCTGACTGGGCTATCCTCAGAAAGTAAATGAGTCAAAACTTGCTGCTTGGCGTCCGTCCACTCCGCGCTTGCTCTGACGTATTCACGCAGCTTGCCGTCCACGCTGTTAGCCATCTTGCCCATCGTGCGACCGATGGAGTCTACGGCGCGGTCCAGATGCTCAGCCGTGGCATACCCCGCTGCCAGCGCTTTTGTACCGGGCGGTG
>Ga0315273_10007667_pt1 | contig 13535 bp, 10 predicted proteins | sample YL17G02_0_MG_FD_205753 | JGI IMG/M metagenome (GOLD analysis project Ga0315273, IMG submission 205753) | Sediment microbial communities from Yellowstone Lake, YNP, Wyoming, USA - YL17G02_0 | ecosystem: Environmental > Aquatic > Freshwater > Lake > Sediment | place: USA: Wyoming | collected... | reverse complement strand
GACTCCCCCGGGATGCCCGCCAACCAGGGCCTCCAGCGTTCGCACGTGAGCCTTGGCGATATCCTGCACGTGGATGTAGTCCCGAATGCACGTGCCGTCGTGAGTGTTGTAGTCGCTCCCGAAGACCTGGATGTTGGCGCGCTTGCCAAGCGCGACGTCCAGAACGAGCGGGATTAAGTGAGTTTCGGGGTCGTGGTTCTCGCCAAGCTGCCCCTCAGGGTCACAGCCGGCCGCGTTGAAGTACCGCAGCGCGACGTATCGCAAACCGTAGCCGAGCGTGTAGTCGCTCATGATCTGCTCTGCAATCCACTTCGTTCTGCCATACACGCTCGTTGGGTTCTTGGGAGCATCCTCTGGAATCGGGGTTCGCGTCGGGTTCCCGTATACCGCCGCACTCGACGAGAAGATCAGTCGATCGACATTATGAACGCGCATCTGGCCAAGGAGATTGATCGTAGCCGTCACGTTGTTCCGATAGTAGAGGTCCGGGGCGCTCATTGATTCCCCAACCCGGATCAGGCCCGCGAAGTGCATCACGGCCTCAATGGGATACGTGGAGAACACCTGTCCGAGCTGCTGGACATCAAGAAGGTCGCCGTGAACGAAGTGGTCGGACAAGACGGCTTCCCGTGGACCTTCAGACAGGTTGTCGAGGACCACAACTTCGTATCCTTGGCGGAGAAGTAGCTTGACGCAGTGGCTGCCGATGTATCCTGCGCCGCCCGTCACCAGAATCATCGCACCCCCCTCTTCGTGTGAACTCCGCCGCACAGGGCCACAGAGGAAGCCCCGCCTTTCCCGAGCAACCTTACCATATCCGCGAACCCATCACGGCAGCGCACAGGGTGCACGACTCTAGCCGCTCGTGTCGGGAACCTTGAAGTCGAGCTCCCGACGGCTCGGGTGCGCCACGACGCCCAGGAAGATCCGCACAGGGAAGCCGAGACACGCGCTGTAGCGTCGTGAGCTTGGCTCTCGGCGTCTTGTTGGTGCCGATGAGCTAGGCCGGCGGCGTCCGCCCGTGCCGCCGGCTAGGGCTTGCGGCGGTTCAGTCATGCCGCTGTAGCGTCGTGAGCTTGCCTCCGACGTCGCGTTGGTCTCCGACGTCGTGCTTGTCTCCGACGTTCGGGTTCGACGTCGTTCCAGATTCGCGAACGTCGCACGCAAGGTGCGACGCTACACCGTCCCCTGGAGTGGGGCTTCCTCCGCGGGGGGTTGTGCAGTGCAGCGCGCTCGGCTATGGTGCTTCGGCCGCAGCCCGAGGGAGAGTGAGCGCCACGCGCAAAGAGACAAGAGGCCCCGCCACTCACAGGAAGTCGTCGGGGTGTTGCGGAGCCGGCAGAGAAACCTCGACGGCCGGGACCGGGCAGGGCTTCCCCGAGCGCTTCCGCGATGCACAAGATGTAGCCAAGCCTGCGCTCTTCTTCATCCCTAACCTGTCCATGGGCGGTGCCGAGCGCACCTGCGTTCACTTCCTGAACAACGTTCGCAGCGTCGAGCCGGTGCTTCTCAGCCACAAGCCCTTTGGCTTGCTCGCGAAGGAGCTCCAGGCTGACGTGAAGGTGATCAGGTTCTGCGCGCCGCTGGGCCCGGCAGCAACCGCCGTCAAGGCCCTTCTCTGCCGCAGTGCGGCGCTTGGGCGTGCGGTCTCTCCTTGTTTCCAAGCGTATTCGCTGGTGAGGCAGGCGCGACGCCTCGCACGCGTGGCAAGGCAGGAACGCGCGGATCTCATCGTGAGTTTCATTACCCATCCGAACGTCCTCGCCGTCCTCGCTAAGGTCCTCTTCCGCCCGCAGCTGCGAGTGGTCGTGACTGTGCACGACACCACGAGCCGAATCCTCATGCACAGCAACCTTCGACCGCACGAGCGCGTCGCCCTGCGGCTGCTCGTGCGCTGGCTCTACCCACGCGCCGACCGCGTTGTCGCTGTAGCGGAGGGGATTAAGCAGGACCTGGTCCGAAGCTTCGGGATTCCCGGCGAGAGGATCTCTGTCGTGCATAACCCGATTGACATCCAGACCGTGAGAACGAAGGCGACCGAGCCCGTGGCCGATCCTTGGTTCACTCCGCGTGGGCGCCCCTTGCTTGTCGCAGTCGGGCGCCTGGTGAAGCTGAAGGGGTTTGAGTTCCTGATCAGGGCCCTGCCGCTGCTTGGGGCGGACGTCCGCCTCGCGATCGTCGGCGATGGAGAGGAGCGCAAGCGTCTTGAGGCCATCGCGGAGGAGTGTGGCATTCTGGACCGCGTTTACTTCCTTGGCCTTCAACCCAACCCATGGCAGTTCATGGCTCGTGCGGACATCTTTGTCCTCTCGTCGCTTACCGAAGGGCTACCGAGAGTCATCGGAGAAGCCATGGCGCTGGAACTCCCCATCGTAGCAACCGACTGCGCGCCGAGCCTGAGGGAGTACCTTGGCGAAGAAGAGGCCGGCCTGATCGTACGCCCAGGCGACCCGTCGGCACTGGCCGTTGCGATCAACCGCCTTCTCGGGGATGACGTCATGCGAAAGGAGCTTGGACAGCGTGGTCGGCTACGCGTCGCGCAGTTTGATCTCGCTCGGAGCGTCGAGACCTTTGAAGAGGCTCTTCGAACTCCGTTCGGGGGCTAGGCTGGCGGAGGTCATTAGTTGGACGTACTGCCGTGTGGAGTCTGGTCAGCCTCTCAAGTTGCTTCCGTTCGGAGCGGAGACTCCCCGGCCATCCGGTCCCAGTGCCTCCGTGTGTGCGTCTGCGATAGGATGCGATAGGAAGGGAGTTGAACTCGCGACATGAGCCTGCTGAATCCCCGCCCCGACGATTATTGCCGCCTGACACCGGGAGAGAAGCCTCGGCTGGTTGTCGTCATCGACACCGAGGAAGAGTTCGACTGGCGCAGCGGGTTCTCGCGCAAGAACACGGCGGTCCAGGCTATGCGGCAGATTCAACGCGTTCAAGACATTCTGGATGAGTTCTGTGTCACCCCCGTCTACGTCGTCGACTACCCGGTCGCTTCTCAACCGGATGGATATCTGCCGCTTCAGGAGATCTACGCTGACCACCGGTGCTTGATCGGAGCCCACCTCCATCCCTGGGTGAACCCGCCTTTCGAGGAGACGGTCACCCGGCGCACCAGTTATCCCGGCAACCTGCCGTCCGCGCTAGAGGCGGGCAAACTTCGTGTGCTCGGCGACGAAATCGAGAAGCGATTCGGCGATCGCCCGGTGATCTACAAAGCAGGCCGCTATGGCATCGGCCCCTCGACGGCCGCCACGTTGGAGGAACAAGGCTATCAGGTGGATCTCAGTGTGTGCCCTTGCATGGACTACTCCCTCGATGATGGCCCAGACTTCTCGGCCAGCTCTGCTCATCCCTATTGGTTTGGCAACCGTCGCAGGCTCCTGGAGCTGCCCCTGACCGTCGGTTTCTCCGGCCGACTGCGACGCTGGGGCTCGGGCCTGCACAAGATCGCGTCCCACCCGAGCCTTGCGCCGCTTCATCCGATCGGAGTTTTGGCTCGCCTCGACCTGGTCCACAAGATCTGGCTGTCGCCGGAAGGTTGCCAATCTCGCGACCACATCCAGCTTGTCCGCGCTCTCTACGCCGATGGGCTGCGAGTCTTCTCTTTTGCATTCCACAGCCCGTCCGTCGAGCCCGGGCATACGCCGTTTGTCCGCACACAGCGCGACCTCAACGGCTTTCTCGATCGATGTCGGCGGTTTCTTGACTTCTTCCTCGGGGACTTCGGCGGTCGCCCAAGCACCCCGTTGGAGCTGATGGCTCTGCTCCACGCGTCGCCCGCAACCAAGACGGGCTTGTGAAGCGTCGAGTCCCGTCGGTATCCCTTCTCAAGGATGACCCCACCGCGCCAGAGTCGTCACGTCTCTGCTGCACCCTCCGCGCCACTGGGCACATCCATGATCTCGAAGGATGGTTCCCAGTGCGCTGGGCACGACATGGCGCCTAGAAGAATCCGGAGTGGGGGACTCACGTACACAATAGCCGACGGGACTCTGCGTGCGAAAGCTACCGTAGGCCGCACTGCCAAGAACGAGAGTGAGACCGCCCAACCGCTCTCGGGACGAGCATGCGAGCCGTTACGATTCCTAGTCGCGAGAGAGGTAGACAAATGGATACGGGAAGAAGGGCACGAGCCGTCGGAATGAGCCAGCTCGGGCGTGAGGCCGCAAGAGTTGCCCAATGCCAAGCAGCTTCTGTTCCTCTTGCCGAGCGGAAAGAAGAGATGCCAGAGGAGAGAGCTGGCGCTGTCGGTGACATACGCGTTTCCGTCATGGTGCGCAGCTTCCACAGGCGAAACGGCCGCCCTCCCCGTCCGATGCGTTCCTGGCGAAAAGAGCACGGGACCCTGGAATCGAGGCAGATAGCGAGCGCTACGAAGCAGGCGGGAAGCGCGAGCAGCGCGAGTGCCGTGAGCGAGACAAGGACGCCCATCGACCGCTTCACGTCCGCCCTTCCAGGCTCGAGTTGGACTGCGACGGAGCGGCGTCGCCCGAAGCGGTACCCCACGGCTTGCCGTGTCTCTTGGCGAGACGACGGTATGCCTCGACCTCCTCATCCAAGACCCTTCGCTGGTCGAAAACCTTCTCCACATGAGCTCTTCCAGCGAGCCCCATGGCCTTGGCTCTCTCCGGCGCCAGAAGCAGCGACAGAATCGCCTCGGAGAGACTGCGAGGGTCCCGCGGCGCAACGAGGATCCCAGTTAGCCCGTCCACGACTTCCTCTCTGCAGCCTCGTACGTTGGTGGTTACCACGGGTTTGCCGGCCGCCATGGCCTCCAGAATCGTGAGCGGCATACCCTCTCGATACGACGGCAGGGCGAAGGTGTCCACGAGCCGAAGCAAGGACGGCACATCCCCGCGGAAGCCGAGGAAGACCACGTTGTTCTCAAGCCCGTGCGCGGCGATGAGGTTGCGGATCTCGCTCTGGACGCCCCGCCCGCGGTCCGACGCCAGCGTGTCACCGATCACGACGAGGCGAATGCTCGGCACGCGCTCTCGGACGAGCGCGATGGCTTCAAGAAGGTCGAGCACGCCCTTCTCGCGCACCAGTCGGCCGACGTAGGCGACCACGGGATCCGCGTCGGAGATGCCGAGGTCAGTTCGCCTCAGACTCTGCGGCGAGGACAGATCGAATCGCTCGAGATCCACTCCGAGGCTGGACAGACAGCGCACGCGTTCGGCATCGATGATCCGTTCGCGCAGGGCGGTTGCATGGTCCTCCGGACTGACCGTGAACAGGAAGTCGGTGCACAGCCGACCGAACAGCCTTTCCTGCCAGATGAGGACTCTGCGCAGCCACGGCCGCATGCGGTCGTCGAAGTAGAAGCCGTGCGCGGTGTAGAGCACGACGGGCCGCGCGCCCGACAGCCTCGCCGCCACGCGTCCGAGCACCGCGGCAATCGGCGTGTGGACGTGGACGAAGTCGTAGCGCTCCCGGCGAATGAGCCGCGCTAGCTGGACGAACGAGATCGGATGGCGTAGCGACAGGGTCTTCCGCGCGATCCGCACGGGCTTCACCGGCACGCCCTCTTCGGCCAGCCGCTCGAGTTCCCTCCCAGGAGAGCACGCGACATGCACCTCGGCCCCTGCTTCTCGCAGCGCGTGGACCAGGGGGCGAAGCAACAGCCCAGCGGACATGTCGATCGCGCACACCTGGAGGACCTTCGGGCGATTCACCGGCCGATCCACTCTTCTCGCCACCACGCAACCGTCTTGGCAAGGCCGTCTCTGAGACTTACCGTCGGCTCGAACTTCAAGATAGATTTCGCTTTGGTGATGTCGGCGCAGGAGTGCCGAACATCGCCCACACGCGCCGCTCGGTGCATCGGCCGCAAGGAGGAGCCTGGAAGCATGGTGGACGTCAGTGTGGTGGCCAGTTCGTTGATGGTCGTGGAGCGGCCGGAGCTGATGTTGAAGACCTCGCCGCTCGCTTCGGACGCCTTTGCTGCGCGGAGGAATGCCGCGACAACGTCGCTCACGAAGACGAAGTCCCGCGATTGCTGGCCGTCCCCATCGACGAGAGGAGCTTCGCCGGCCGCGAGCCTTGAAAGAAAGCGGGTGATGACCCCCGAGTCCTCGGATTCCGGGTTCTGGCGCGGCCCATAGACGTTGAATAACCGCAGGATCGCGGTCTCTATGCCGTAGACGTGCGAGAAGGCGTGGGCGAATTCCTCTCCAGCCAGCTTGCTCGCCGCGTACGGCGAAAGCGGCGACGTGGGCAGTGTTTCCGCCTTGGGCGAGGTGGGGTCGGCGCCATAGACGGCGGCGGATGAGGTGAACACGACTCGTCGCACCCCTGCCTCGCGCGCCGCGACAAGCACATGCAGAGTCCCGCCCACGTTGATGGCGCCACAGGCCAGCGGGTCGGCAATCGAGGGGGCGACGGCCGGCATGGCGGCGAGGTGGAAGACGATGCCCACCCCCTTCGTTACACTGCGGAGAGCAGCGAGATCCCGCACGTCGCCCTCGACGATGTCGACCGAACCCCGGGACCTTTCCAGGTTCCGCGCGAGGCCGGTCGAGAAATCGTCGAACACGACGACGCGCGATCCGTCGGCGACCAGAGCTTCCACGAGGTGGGACCCGATGAACCCTGCTCCGCCCGTGACCAGGACCTTCTCGCTGTGTGCCATGGCTCCTCTTGTCTCACTCGTCACATGACGTTACCACATCGGCAAAGCCGTCGCGAAAGCGCGCTTGTCGAGAGCGGACGTCGAAGACCCCGTGTTGCCTCACGTAGAAATGTACTCCAACGTTGAGCATGGTTTGGCCTCCGCCTTGCGCTCCGCCACCGAATGCAGCTTGTCCAGGAGCCGGTCGATCTCTCGTCCCAGCGTCACGGGGTTCAGTTTCTTGTAGTCCCGCCGAAGGTCTTGCTTCACCCGCTTCGCGATGTCCCGTGACGTGAGAACGCGCCCGTACGGTGTTCTCGCCTTGTCGTACCTCTTCGACACTCGACTCCCAGTCCTCGTCTTCTCGACCAGTTTCATCACCGGCTGGAAGTAGTTCGCGTACAGCCGTAGCCGCAAGTACAGCTCGTTGAGCAACTCCAGTTCCTCGGGCGTGTCGTGGCGGGCGTACCCCACCGTTCGGCGAACAACCGAAGAGTTCTTCTGCTCGACAAAGCAGTTGTCGTTCTTGCGGTACGGCCTACTGCGCGTGAACGTGATCTTCTGCTCGCTGCAGTACCGCACGAGATGGTTGTTGATGAACTCGCTGCCGTTGTCAGAGTCGATGCCGTGGATCTCGAACGGGAACCTCGCCAGTGCCTCCTTCAGTCCAGCAAACACCCACCGCTCGGCCCGGTTCCGCACCGCCACGGTCTCCGTCCACCCAGTGCAGATGTCGGTCGCATCCAGCGTGTACGCGAAGTCGCCCCGCGGATCTCCTCCTTCGTGAGACACAAGGTCGATCTCGACGAACCCGGGGCGGGCTTCGTTCCAATCGCTCCACGTCCGGATCGGGATCTGATGCTTGAGCAGCGTTCCCGGCTTGGTCTGCGAGCGCGCTCTCAGCTGGTAGCGCTTGCGCGCCGGTGCCAGTAGCCGATCGATCGTCGCTGGACTGATCCGGATCAGCTTGCGCCGCACCTCGGCGTCGAGCGTCAACTCCCCCAACCGTTCCAGGACCGAGACGATCGTTCTCAGGTACGGCGCAAGACGCTTGCCGCAGATCCCGTCACAGATCACCCACACCCGCTGGAGCGGTGCGAGGACCTCCTTGCCGTACACCCGTGGACGTCTCCGCCGCTTCTTGCGCCGGGATCGTTGATCCTCGACCAGAGTGAACTTGACATCACCGACCCGCCCTGAGCTAACGACCACATCGCGCGACCGTTGTCGCAGCGCCCGGGCAGCGTACGAACGGTTGTACTCGGTGAGCCCGACCAACGAGTCGAGGATCTCGCCCTTCCGCTTCTTCGTCGCGCGCTTGTACTCGAGTGCCAGCTCACGAGTCACTGCCTGTTTCTCTCTCATCGTCAGACCCATCGGCGTCTCCTGCTCTTCCGTCAGAGCGGGACACCGTAGCGTCACCTCCCGTCTCGAGTACTTTCCTTAGCTGAGGCAACGACCCCGTTTCGAGTACCTTTTTCGTGAGGCAATGCGGACCCTACTCAGCTCCGCGAAGATCGACTAGACTAGTGGAAAGGGCGGATCGTCGTTCGGGAGCGAGCTATCGTCAGAACGAGCATGAGACAACTTCGAGGTCGGTCGCGTCACATCGAAACAGGTAGCGCCACGCAGAGGCACCGGCATCCCGCGCCCAACCGCCGGCCCCGTTTGACAAGAAGCGAGCTGCATGGACTTTCGACATGACTGACGGCGGGAACGTGAAGATGCGCTCGGCCGATGGACCCGCGGAACCCTCGTTCCTCCCGCGCCTCGGGCCGAAGACGATCGGCTTTCTCTGGGTGGCTCGCATCGGAGCAGCAGGCGCCGCCTTCCTGACCCAAATCCTCCTGGGTCGGGGACTGGGGTTGGAAGGCTATGGCGCCCTTGCCATGTCTCTTGCTCTCGTCAGCTTCCTCTTGCCTCTTGCCGGCTTCGGAGTTCCGGTGTTCTGGCTTCGGGTCTTCGGAAAGGAGGGGCAGAGCGCAAGACGCTGGCTTCGCCCCACTCTGGTTCTCGTTGCAGGGTCCTCGGTCGTCGTCGCTGCTGTTGCCATTCTGCTGGCGTTTGTCGTCGACCTACCCAGCACGTCGAGAACACTCGTGTTGGTTCTGTCGATCGCGATTCCCGCTCAGGCGGTGGTTAGCGCCGCTGGATCGGTACTCCAGCTGGGATCGCGCTACGTCGCGCTAGCGATATGCTACGCGCTTCCCTACTTCGCCCGGCTCCTCGTCGCCGCGGTGGCCGTTCTGTTGCAGGGTTCATCCTTTGCCGTCGCCGCCGGGTACTCTGCGGCGGCGACGGGAATGGCTTTTCTCTACGCGAGCGAGCTGCGCCACCTAGTGAAACGGCCGCCGGGCGGAGGCAATGACGGAGGAGAGGCCCTTGCGGACACGGTCTCTACCGAACCCGTCCCCTCCCTGAGAAGGACGCTTGGACAAGTGTGGCCCTTTGCCCTATCGGGCTTCTTCTATGCCACCTATTTCCAGGGGTCGACGGCTCTTTTAGGGATCCTCGGTGGAGAGGCAGAGGCCGGCATCTTCGGCGCCGCCCTGTCGATTCTCAGCCTGGGGTATCTACTCCCTGCCGTGGTCTTTCAGCAGTATCTCCTTCCGCATCTCAATCGCTGGCTCGAGCACGATCGCGGCCGGTTTGTAGCGGCGTACCCTGCCGGCGTCGACCTGATGCTCGCGACATCGCTTGCCTTTACGGGCGTCGCAGCCGGACTGGGCCCCTGGGCGATGCCCTTCTTGTTCGGGGCACAATTCAAGGCATCAGGCCCCGTGTTGGCTGTCCTGGCGCTCTGCTTTCCCCTTCGTTTTCTCGCTTCTGCCGCCGAGGCTACCCTCCTGACCGAGAACGACATGCGCTATCGCGTAGGCTGTCAATGTGTCGGCGCAGCGGTCGCCGTCATTGGCGGCTTCTTGTTCGTCCCGAGAATGGGTGTCTGGGGCGCCGCCATCGCTCTCATCGCCAGCGAGGCGGCGGTCCTCACAGGGTACCTTCGTGGGGTCAGTCGGCGGGTCCTCGGTGGCGGTGCGCTGCGCACGGTCGTCCATGGCAGGCTGTGGGCGGCTCCGCTCGGGTGTGCTCTCGTCGTCGCAGGAAGCTTGCTGTTCCGAGGAGTCCATCCTGCGATAGGTCCCCTCCTAGCGTTCGCCGCCGTCGCGGTAAGTGCCTGGCTGACGAAAGGAGCAACTCACTCGAAGTGGCTACTCGGGTAAGATCGTCTGCCGGCGCGGCGAAGAGCCAGCCGGTTCGAAGAGGCGTGCTTCTAGGGGGTCAACCGTGGAAGACCTGCCGAAGAACTGCGACGGATTGGGACGGACACACGGCCGCTCAGTGAAGAAGGATGTTCGCGGACTCACCACGTCGACTGGCTCGAATTCGCTTCCTGCGACCGGACTGGGCGATGTGCCCGGCGTAGCCCCCGTCTCGGTAATTGTCCCCTGCTACAAGTGTGCTGCAACCATCGACCGCGCGGTGGACTCCGTCGCTCGACAGAGCTGGCGCCCCGCGGAGCTCCTTCTCGTGGATGATGGCAACGCAGAGGACACATTGAATGCCCTCCGCATGCAGGAGCGACGCCTGGGCAGCGCCTTCGTGCACATCATCAGCCTCCCCCAGAATCAGGGTGCTGCGGCCGCGCGGAATGCAGGATGGGACGCTGCGACCCAACCCTACGTAGCGTTCCTCGATGCCGACGACACATGGCATCCGCAGAAGCTCGAGCTCCAGCTTCGTTTCATGCTGGAGCACCCCGATGTGCAGATCTGTGGCCATCGCGTGCGTTGTGCCGAGAACGGCATCCCAATGCAGGAGTTCTCTGATGGCGTTAGGGCGAAGGATCTCACGAAGCGGAACTTGCTCCTGGGCAACCCAATGTCTACACCCTCAGTCATCCTCAGGCGAGATCTCTCTCTACGCTTCGATCCCAGGAAACGCCACAGCGAGGACTACGGGCTGTGGCTTGAGGCCGTGTCCAGCGGCATCAGGATCGCTCTGCTCGACACGCGGCTTGCATACATCTACAAGGCTCCCTTCGGAGCCTTGGGGCTCTCCGGAGCGCTCTGGAAGATGGAGCAGGGAGAGCTAGGGAGCTACCTCGCGCTTCGAAAGAGCGGACACATCACACGAGCGACGTGGCTTATCGTGTCCTTGTACTCACTGGGAAAGCACGCTCGTCGCTGTCTCATCGTTTGGCTCAGGAGACTGCACCATCGCGGCAAGTCATGACGCGGCGGGAGTGTCGGAGGAGTAGCCCTCAGGAGGCTCCTTCGCGTGGTCCGCAGACAAGACCGGTCGGCCCCGTGAAGTCCCTTGCCGCAACACCTCCGCCAATGCGAAGAGCAGCCACAGGGGTCTCTGATACAGCGCCTCGATCCCCACGGCGAGCCCCAGCATTGCCGCAAATGCCGCGGTGCCTCCCACCGCCAGTCCCCAGTTCCAGCCCGTCGACCGCAGCGCGGCAGCCCAGTTCCGGCCCACTCTGCTCAGCAAGGCGAGAAGGACGATCAAACCGATGACTCCCATCTCCACGAGGAACCACACGTAGGTGTTGTGAATGATGAACGGCGGCTGCACCCGCCGATAGACGTCAAGTCCGATCCCCCAGATCGGCGAGTCCGGGAAGTACCGCAAGCCGCCTATCACCTGTTCCCACCGCAGGAGGATCGAGTCCGGCTGGAGCGCGGCCCTCAGCAGCGACGTGACAGTGTCGCCAGCCAGCAACCACAAGCTCCCCCCCGCGCACCCGACGGCGGTCGCCCCAATCAAGACGCGCTTCCACGTCAGCCGCCGCCGGATCAGCCACAGGAGCACCACCCCGCCGACAGCGAGGGCTACCCAGGCACTGCGGGACCGCGTCAGCACCAACCCAGCACCAAGCAGGAGCACGTTTGCCGCCCCCGCGACCTGCACCCACCGCGACTTTGTTCGACTGCCGACGAGAACGCCCAGCTGGACGAGAAGCGCGACAGCCAAGAGCCCTCCGTACGCATTTGGGTCAATCAGGAAGCCCGTCAGTCGTTGCCCGTACACCAGCGAACTCGGCCCCCCAAGACGCAGCCACGCACCGTACAGCGCCAGAGATGCGAGATTGACTGCCCCCACCGATCCGAGCAATGTCGCCACCACGCGGCGCACCCGTTGCGGAGTACTCGCCAACGTGACCGCCACGTAGAACGCTGCGATCAGCACCAGGATGCCGGCTCCCTTGTTGACGAGCGCATAGGTTGTCAGCTCGCCGGTTCTTGCCCAAGCCACTCCGAGGGCTATCGCGAAAACTGCGACCAGTGCCACTAGGTAGCCGTCGAGGCTCGTCCTTCGTAGCCGCCGCTCTGGCCTTGGGCAGGCTCCAAGAACTCGGCAGGCCAGGCCAACAAACAGCGTCCCCGCGAGCGCCACATCCGACAACGCCAGCCGCAGGCCCAGCACGCGCTCCAGGGGGAGTTGAAAGGGAAGAAGCGCGACCCACAAGTAGAGCCCCCAGTGCAGACGTGGAGTGATGTGTGCCTGCAACCAACGAATTGCCTTCATCTTCCATCCTCCCGCGGTCCCGTCCACTGACCAACGGCCGCCCGCAGCCGCGCACAAGAGCCCACCACGCTTCCTTACGACCACACGTACAACGCGATCGCGAGAATCCCGAACAACGCCTGTATCCCCATCAGAAGAAGAACAAGCGATCGTTCGTGGATTCCGCCCGTCAGCTTCATCAGCAAGTGAGGAAGGCTCCTCGGCCCATCCGAAGGACAATGCAGTTTCCCGTCCCGCAGTTCACCGAACGCTTTTGGAAAGCCATGCGTCGCCTTGAACACGAAGTCGACGGCGTGAGGAAGGAACAGAACAAAGCCTGCCGTCTCGAAATCCCCGATGATCACCGCCGCGGCGATCGTCGCTCCAATGGTCAGGGTTCCCACGTCACCAATGAATATCCTCGCCGGATACCAGTTGTGGACAAGGATCCCGAGCAGCGCTCCGGTGCCCGCGAGTAGAATGAGCAGGGATGTCGTCTGACCGAGATGGGCCGCGATAATGGCCAGGGCTCCGAAGGAGACGAGTCCCAAACCGACCTCAAGGCCGTTGAAGCCAGCCACCATGTTGAACGCGTTGGCGGCCCCCGTCACACCAAGAGGCACGAGCACGAGAGAATAGACGAGCCCGAAGTCGATGAATCCCCCGAGTGGAACCTTCATCACCACATGGCCGCCGCGAACCGCCATCAGAGGAAGCGCCGCAGCGATGGGGAGGAGAGCCTTGACTCGCTGAGACAACCCTAGTAGATCATCGAGCACTCCGATGAGGCCGGCGAGGAGGACCGTGGCAAGCACAGCGAGGAGGGAGATCAGCTTGGCATCGGTGAAGGCCCCCGCAAAGACTAACAGCGCGGCCGCGACAAGCAGGCCCAGGGCAAAGGCAGCGATGATTGCCAGCCCCCCCATTTCCGGAATCTGCCGCCGGTCAGCCTTATGGACGTCCTCGCCCACGATTCCAGCCTTCCGCAAGCGGGAAGCTAGAATCGGGGTAAGGACCAACGAGCAGCAACAGGCAACCGCAAATGGAACCCAGATCACCGGAATCGCCGCCTACTCTCGCGCGATCTCCCACTCGCTCGCCTGCAGCACTTCATTCTCCTGCTCCTACCGACATTCTCTCTGACGAATCCGCGGCCCGGGAGTCCCAGCATGATCCTTAGTACCGTTGCCGCCACTCCTTTCTCCCCAGCCTCAGCCGCCGACCGTAAGCACTACTGCGAGACTGGACAATTCTATTCCATCGACACCCATCCTAGTGCGTCAGGCTCAAGACTTCAATGTACCGCCTGAGCGCTTGCGATCGAGTGAATCGCTCTTCGAGAGCTCTGCGCGCATTGCGCTTGTGACGGTCTAGCAGAGCAGGCTGACTTGCCCATCTCTCGAGCGCTTCAACGACC
>Ga0315273_10007666_pt1 | contig 13536 bp, 7 predicted proteins | sample YL17G02_0_MG_FD_205753 | JGI IMG/M metagenome (GOLD analysis project Ga0315273, IMG submission 205753) | Sediment microbial communities from Yellowstone Lake, YNP, Wyoming, USA - YL17G02_0 | ecosystem: Environmental > Aquatic > Freshwater > Lake > Sediment | place: USA: Wyoming | collected... | reverse complement strand
GCCTGTTCCGCAGCTACTACCTCCACGACGACGGCAAGGACAAGCTCGGCCCTCTTCGCCGCGCGGAGGAGGAGCCCGACTCGACCGAGCGCGGCCGCATCCTCTGGCGGCACCGGCACTACCTGCCCGACAACTGGGAAGCCACCCTGGAACTGGCCTACGTCAGCGACCCGCACTATCTCGAGGAGTTCGAGAAGGCCGAGTACCAGGAAGGCAAGGAGCAGGAGACCGCCTTCTACCTGAAACGCGCCCGCGACACCGAGGCGATCACGCTGCTGGCCAACTACCGGCTGCTCGACTTCCTGACGCAGACCGAGCACCTGCCCGAGCTGACCTACCGCCGCATCGGCGACACCTTCCTCGATCCGGTCGTGCTGTACCACGAGTCGCGGATCGGCGCCGTGCGCTATCTGCCGGCGGAGCTGGAGTCGAGGGATCTGCTGTACCGGCTCTATCAGGAGAAGTACCAGCCCGGGCCGATCTTCACCCGCAACTACCGCGCGACCGACGTCACCGCGCGGGCCGACGTACGCCAGGAGGCCGAGTGGCCGCTGAAGATCGGCGCGCTCAACCTTGTCCCCTTCGCCACCGTCCGCGGCAGCTACTGGGACGGCCAGCCGCGCGACGAAGGCGCCCTGTGGCGCGGGCTGGGCGTCCTCGGCGTGCGCGGCGGCACGTCCTTCAGCCGCGTGTACGACGGCGTCCATTCCGACCTGCTCGCCATTGACCGCATCCGCCACATCATCCAGCCCGACTTCGCCGCCTGGTATGCGGGCAGCAACACGCGCAGCGAGCTGCTCACGCCCTTCGACTACGGCATCGAGACGATCGACGATTTCTACGGCATGCGCCTCGGCGTGCGACAGACGTGGCAGACCAAGCGCGGGACGGCGGAGCGGCAGCGGACGGTCGATCTGCTCACGTTGAACCTGGAGGCCGGGTTCTTCGGCAACACCGACGGCCGGCACGACATCTCCAACGGCTGGGCCGATCCGCTGCGTCCGGAGAACAGCCGCACGCGGAACTACTTCGCCGGCGACGTGAGCTACCGGCTGAGCGACACGACGAACCTGCTGTACGACTTCAACTTCGACCTGAACGACCGCTCGTTCGACCGGCAGGACGTGGCGCTGGCGGTCGAGCGCAGCCCGCGGCTGTCATACGTGTTCGGCACGCGCTACGCCGGCGACGTGGACATGAACTTCGTCGGCGGGGGGTGGAACTACAAGCTGACCGAGAAGCACATCACCGCGGTCCGCGCCTGGTACGACATCGAGACCGGCAAGGTCGGCGAGGTCACGCTCTCGTACATCCGCAAGCTGCCGCGCTGGTACGTCGGCCTGAACTTCGGCTACTCGAACCTCGACAACAACTTCACCACCTCGCTGTCGGTCTGGCCCGAGGGCATTCCGGAGTGGACGCTCGGCTCGCGGCGGTTCAGCAGCCTCGCCACATCGACCGGCATCCGGCCGTGATGTACTACTCTGGTCGGAAAACGTTGAACGCTGTCATTGCGCGCGCAGCGCGGATCTGGCCCCAATCGTGGCCAGACGCCCCGCCGCGCCCGGCATGACGTCCAACTTTTTTCCGCTCCCGTTTGTAAGTCATTGTGTTGAGAGAGGATATGAGCATCCCCGTCTCCCGCGCTGGTTTTCGCCAGTGCCCGGCTTGACAAACATACTGTACTGATGTACACTGTACTTAGGTACAGTGAAACAATGGACACCGTCCCGGACAAACCGCTCACCGGCCAGCAGCACAAGGTGCTCGCCTTCGTCGCGCAGTTCCTCGAGGCCCACGGCTTTCCCCCCACGCTGCGGGAGATCGGCGCGGCGCTCGGCCTGGCCAACGTCAACGCCGTGCGTGGCCACCTGTCGGCGCTGGAGAAGAAGGGTTACATCACCAAGGCGCCCGACAAGGCCCGTTCGATCCAGGTCGTCCGCGCGCCCTCCGCCTTCAGCCTCGTGAAACGCAAGCTGCACGAGGTCTTTGGGACCGACGAGGGCGTGCTGCACCGCGTGGTCTACGGCCTGACTTGGGCGACGCGCCGGCGAGCGCCATGCCTGACCGGCCTGCGCGCCAAGTGGATCGCGGACGCGCTCGACCGCGAAGCCACCGAGCACGGCTGGACCATCCTCGACCAGAAGATCGAACCGGACCATGTCGTGGTCGTCGTGCAGACGTGGCACAGCCATTCCGCGCAGCAAACCGTGCAGCGCTTTCAGGCCGCCACGCTGGCCGTCAGGCGGCGGCACGCGGGGGAATTCCCCGCGGGGCCGCTCTGGGGGCGCGGCTACGTGGCCACAACGGACCTCGAGCTACTGGAAGAGCTTACGACGCAGCTTCTCGCAGAGCAGAAGGAGCAGGACCGCGATGCCGGACAAACGTCCTGAGTCCATGCCGCCGCCACGAGCGACGAAACCCAGCGCAACCAGAGAGTTCAGGCGATGAACGCGCGCGGAAACACGCTTGGCTTGCCTACCGGCTGCCTGATGCTACTGCTGGTCGCTCATTTGGGGGCCGGGTGCGACGGCCGGCCCGGGCCCCTCTGTGACCACGGCAATATCAACTCCGTCGCTACCTCTCCGTCCGGCACAGTCCTCGCAGTGGTTGGCCGCTACGGAAGAAGCCACGACGGCCGGCTGTCGCTGTACGACACAAGGACGGGGACGGAGATCGCGGCTCGCCTTTGGCCGAACAGAGCCTTGCTTAGCGCAGCCTTCGATATGAGCGCCAAGAGGCTCGCGGTCAGCGACGAAGCTGGGCAAGTTCTGATATTCCAACTGCAGGAATCCGCAGAAACGGACGAAGGGCGCCTGAAGCTGGCGAAACAGTCTTCCGCCATCAGCCGTGCAAACGACCTCGTGTTTAGCCCGGATGATTCGTTGCTGGCGCTGGCCTGCGCGGACCACGTTGTTCGCCTGGTTCATTCCGGCACGGGTGCGATCGCAGCAGAGCTGCGCGGACACACAGGCGCGGTGTCCGCGGTGGCGTTCGGCCCTGACGGACGGCGCATCGCGTCAGCGGGCGGGAGCGACGGGACGATCAAGGTGTGGGACGTAGCGCAAAGGACCTTATCGCACACCCTTGCGCACGGCGCAGCGGATGTGAGCGATTTGACCTTCACTCCGGACGGTAGTCGGATTGTCGCCTCGTATGGTGACTCTCTGGCTGACCCTTGGGTGGTGCTGGAGTACCCCAGCGAACAGGTTCGGACGTGGGATGCCGTGAGCGGAGAGTTGATCCGCTCATTCCGCGTCGGAGGAGACCGTGTAACGTCGGTGAGCCCGTCGCCGTCCAGGGGGCTGGTCATTGCCGGCTACACGCACGAGAAGGGGACAACGACGGACCATGCGGTGGCCGTCATCAGTGCTTCGTCCGGAGAGCGAGAGTGCACGCTTCGCAGCCCATGGCGCGCTCCCGTTGCTCGCTGTTATGGGAGCAGCCATGCTGTCGTCGTGGATGGCCGTTCCATAAGCTCGTGGGATGTTTCCGAGCCCGGGCAGCCGCGGAAGATGTGGGAGAAAGAGTGGCGGTGGCAAGACAAGATCAGCCGTTTGTCACCGATGGCTGGTTCAACAGCGCCATAGCGCGCCATCGAATGCGTGGCGACGAAGGATGTCGGGTTACTGGCAAAACCTACGACGCAGCTCATTGGAGAGCAGAAGGAGCAGGACCGCGATCGCGCAGAGTCGTCCTGAGTGTGTTGGTGTCGGACCCGCCGAGGGCGGGACATAGCGTAACGGCGTAGTTGAGCCGCAGTGATGGGGCGCGCCGCTGAGGGTGCGCCCGCAGAGAAGCCCGCTGCAACACCGCACGCGGGCAGGCGCGGAAGGTGCGCGCTCGCGCACCCCAGGAAGAAGGAGCGACAGCACATGACCAGACGAAGCTACACGCGGATGGGTTCTTGTCTCGCCGCCGGCTGCGCGGCGCTCGTGATGGCGGCCCTGCACGGTACACCGGCCCGGGGCGCAGGGCTGCTCATCGCCGACGGCGGCCTGGGCGGCAACCTGGAGATCGTGGAGCACAACGTGCAGGTCACGATCAACAACGGTATCGCGGTGACCGAGGTGACGCAGGTCTTCCGCAACACGGAGAACCGGCAGGTGGAGGCGTTGTACACCTTCCCGGTGCCCAAGGGGGCCTCGGTCGCCAACTTCAGCATGTGGATTGGCGGAAAAGAGATGGTGGGCGAGGTACTCGAGAAGAAGCGGGCGCGGGAAATCTACGACAGCTACAAGCGCGTCCGCCGCGATCCGGGCTTGCTGGAACAGACCGACTACAAGACCTTCGAGATGCGCATCTTCCCCATCGGGCCGCGGGCCGAGCAGAAGGTGCAGGTCTGCTACTACCAGGAACTGGACTACGACCTGGACTGGGCCACATACGTCTACCCCCTGGCCACCACGACCAAGGGCGTGGTCAGCTCGACGACGACGGGCAAGTTCGCGCTCAACCTGCGGGCCAGATCGGCGGTGCCGATCGTCGGCGTGACCAGCCCCAGCCACGCTGACGCCGTCGTGGTCGCCAAGTATGACGACGTCCACTTCGAGGCCAGCCTGGAGACCAAGGCCGGCGACCTGAACCGCGACGTCGTGCTGGCCTATCAGGTCTCCCGCCCGCAGACCGGGATCGACGTGGTGGCCTCCGGGCGGCCGGGCGAGGACGGCTACCTCTATCTCACGCTGACCGCCGGCGAAGAACTCGCGGGCGAGCACGCGGGAATGGACTACGTGTTCATCATGGACGTCTCGGGGAGCATGGCCGACGACGGCAAGCTGGGGTTATCGCGCGGCTCGGTCGCGGCGTTCGTGAACGCCCTGGGTGCCGACGACCGGTTTGAGATCATCGCCTTCAATGTCGCGCCGACGCCGCTGTTCAACGCCTTGTCGCCGCTGAACGAGCAGACCAAGTCGAAAGCGACCGCCTTCCTTGCGTCGCAGGCCGCGCGGGGCGGCACGGTGTTGAAGCCGGCCTTGGCGGCCGCCTTTCAGTACGCCGGCCCGGACCGGCTGCTCAACGTCGTGATTCTGAGCGACGGCATGACCGAACAGGGGGAGCGTGCCGCCCTGCTCGAAATGGGCCACGCGAAGCCCGCGCGGGCCCGCATCTTCTGCGTCGGCGTCGGCAATGACGTGAATCGGCCGATGCTGGAACAGCTCGCCGAGGACGCCGGCGGACTGGCCGACTTCGTCTCCCGCGGGGACGACTTCGAACGCCGCGCCCAGGCTTTCCGCCGCAAGCTCCTGCGACCGGCGGCCGGCGACCTGACGATCACGTTTGAGGGCGTCGATGTCCGCGACGTTGAGCCGGCGCGGCTGCCCAATCTCTACCACGGCATGCCCGTGCGGCTGTACGGACGATACCGCGGCGGCGGTGCGGTCAAGGTCCACGTGCAAGCGGCGGTGGACGGCATGCCCATCCAGCGGACCGTCGAGCTGGCGCTGCCGCAGGCGGACAGCGGCAATCCGGAGATCGAGCGGATGTGGGCCTGGCACCGCGTGGACCGCCTGCTCAAGGAAGCGGATCGCGCCGGCGCCCGCGAGCAGGTCGTTGCGGAGGTGATCCGGCTCGGCGAAGCCTACTCGATTGCGACGGAGTACACGTCGTTCATCGTGCTGGAGAACGACGGGGAGTATCAGCGGTGGAAGATCGAGCGGCGCAACGCCCTGCGTCTCCAGCAGGACCGGCAAGCGCAGCAGGCCGTCCTGGCACAGCTCGAAGCCCTGCGCGACAAGGCGCTGACCAAGGCGAGCCAGCAGGTCACCGCTCCTGAGCTGAGCGCCCCGCTGCCGGCCGCGGCAAATCCCGCTTCGGGTGCCCAGCAGACGGCCAACAACAACTCGTCGCCCCCACCCGGCAATTCGCAGCCCGGGGACTTGAACCTGGGCCAGCCCGGTGGCGGCGGAGGCTCCGGCGGCGGGCCGATGGAGCCGCTCGGCCTGACCATCATCGGCGCGCTCGGTGTGGCCGAATACCTGCGCCGCAGGAGCAGGCGATGCCCGCCCAAGCCATAGCCGGCGCCGCACCGCCCGCGAGCAGGTCCGCACGCTCGCAGCCGACCGACTCCGGCCGCAACTGGCCGCTGGCGACCGTCCTGGCGCTCGTCGCGATGTCGCTGCTGGTGCAGTGCTCGCCGGCCGCACAGGCCGCGCTGGAGTTCAACCGCGCGGCCATCGCCGCGGGGCAGTGGTGGCGGCTGCTGACCGGCAACTTCGTCCACTATGGCTGGTTGCACCTGGCTGCCAACGTCGGCGCGTTTGCCGTCCTGGGCTGGCTTGCGGTCGGCCGGGCGAGCCGGGCGGTGTGGGTCGTGCCGCTCTCGGCCGTCGCCGTCGGCCTGGGCATTCAACTCTGGGCCGGCGGCACGGCCACCTATCGCGGCGTCTCCGGCGTGGACTGCGCGCTGCTGGCCTGGCTGCTGGTCACGACGGCGTTCCAGGACGGCGGCTGGAAGGCCGTCGCCTGGCTCGGCGCGCTGCTGCTGGTCGCCGCCAAGTCCGTCTACGAGGCCGTCACCGGGCAGGTCTTGCTGCCCACCTCGGCTCCGCCCGGAGTCGAGGTCGTCAACATCACGCCCGTGGTCGGCCTGGGGATCGGCGCGCTGGCGGCGGTCATCGCCCCGCCGGCGCGCCAAGCCGGGAACGGTCATTGATTGCCAGACCCGGACGGTCATTCGTCGCTGACACGAGCGAGGATCGGCGCCTCTGCCCAGAGCAAGACATGGATGAGACGAACTGCGAGCGGTACCGCCTCGGGTGCGCGTACAACCTGCGCGGCCTGGACAAGACCCGATGTCCTGAATGTGGGCGCGCCTTCGATCCGCGCGATGCGCGGACCTTCTCGACGAGCGCGCGTCGCAGGAACAAGATGCCCGTACTGATCGCCATCTACCTCGGGCCGCTCCCACTCAACGCCGCGCTGTGGATCGGCCAACCGCTCGACACCGTGATCGGCTTCGTCGGCATGTCGGGTTGCGGCCCTCTGATGCCGCTGCTCTTCCTGCCGGTGGTCGTGATCTGGGGATTCGGAGGTGGCGCCGCCAACCGGGGCGTCATCGAGGCCACTTTCTATGCACTGTTCGCGTTGCCCTGGGCCGTCTGGTTCACGCTGCTGTGGAAGACCAAGCTGCGGAACCTGCACTACGGCGTGCATCTGGGGCTCGCCATCGGGTGGTGGCTGGTCGGCACGGCGATGATCGTGATCGGTCTCAGCGCCTGACGACTTCCTGGCAGGCCAAGGCAAACCGCAGGTTGGCGCCGCCAAGCGTCGAGGAAGGGGACCTCGCGCACGCGGGATCAGCGCCCGCGCTGCCGCCAAGCTTCGGGCGCTGGCACAATCAGCGCGGGAACCTGCGGGACGCACCGTTGATTTTGCCCCGCCAGACGGTAGCCTCACTCCACGTTTGACCCGCAGGGCCCTGGAGGTCGCACGCGATGGCAGTCACGCACACCGAAATCCAGCAGCTTGGCGAGTTGGTCCGCCGGCACTATGAGCACTTCGACCGCCTGCTCACCGAAATCGGCCGCGTCATCGTCGGCCAGGACAACCTGCTGCGCAAGATGCTCGTCGGCGTGCTCGCGGACGGGCACATCCTGCTCGAAGGCGTGCCCGGCCTGGCCAAGACGACGGCCGTCGCGTGCCTGGCCCGCGCCATCCGCACGCGCTTCCAGCGCATCCAGTTCACTCCCGATCTGCTTCCCGCGGACATCGTCGGCACGCTGGTCTTCCAGCCGCGCGACGGCAGCTTCGCGGTCAAGAAAGGCCCGGTCTTCGCCAACTTCGTGCTCGCGGACGAAATCAACCGCGCCCCCGCGAAGGTGCAAAGCGCACTGCTGGAGGCGATGCAGGAGCGGCAGGTGACCATCGGCGAGCAGACGTTCCCGCTGCCCGTCCCGTTTCTGGTGCTGGCCACGCAAAACCCGATCGAGCACGAGGGCACGTACCCCCTGCCCGAGGCCCAGGTCGACCGCTTCATGCTCAAGCTGCTCGTCGATTACCCCTCGCGCGACGAGGAACGCCAAATCCTCGACCGCATGGCCCCGCAGCGCGGCCTGCCGCAGGTCGGCGAAGTCCTCGACCCGCAGCAAGTGCTCGACGCCCGGCAGGTGCTCGACCAGATCTACATCGACGACCGCGTCCGCGACTACATCGTCACGCTGGTCCACGCAACCCGCCGCCCCGCGGACTTCGGCCTCCAGATCGGCGAATGGATCGAGTACGGCGCCTCGCCGCGCGCCACCATCTACCTCGCCCGCGGCGCGCGGGCGTTGGCCTTCCTCGCCGGCCGCGGCTACGTCACCCCGCAGGACATCAAGGACATCGCCCCCGACATCCTGCGGCACCGGATCATCGTGAGCTACGAAGCTGAAGCGGAAGAGAAGACGAGCGACGACGTCGTCCGCCACGTCCTCGACCACGTACCCGTGCCCTGAGGCGCGACGCTTCCCCAAGTGTCCGGCCGCCTTTCAGGCGCTGAGCATGCCCGTCAGCGGGCGGCGCGGCTCGGCGGTACGCAGCCATGTCGGGCGACTGACGAAGGTTATCGGAGCCAGACCTCCGGCGGCGCTCGCGCAGCGGGAAACGCGCGCACTCGGTTTGCCGCCGCTGGAAGCGCACGCTACAATTCAGGCACGTGGGCGTTCAGCGCTGGGCATGGACCCCCAAAACGTGATTGCGCGAAAAGACCGGCGGAGGGCAACCCGCCCGGGACGAGCGCCCATCCGCCGGGCGAAGCACCACCCCCTTTGGGGAGCCAGGTGGTGCATCTAAGGCGAGGACGGCCATAGGGCTGGTCCTCGCCGTTCTTAACTCGGCGCACCACAGGTGCAGCCACTCGCAGTCAGGTCAGAGCCGACTTCCCAAGAAACGTTAGGCCGTCAGACAGCCGCTTGTCCACATGGAGAGTGATTTTCGGGCCCGCCCGGCGTTGCGCCCGCATCAACTCGGCAGCGCGGTGGCGTCAATACCGCAGAGAGCGTGGGATTCGAGCGCGACGCGCAGACCGCGTCCGGGCTCGGTTCGGGTGCAAGCCGCAGTCCCAAGTCCAGAATCCGAAGTGGTTTGCAGGCGACGCCCGCGCGGGGAACCTGTCCACAAAAAAACGAGGATCCGCCGTCGCGGATCCTCAACAGGAGGAGGAACTAACCTTCAGAGAGAGGGCCCGGGGAGGGCGTCTCTCCCAGGAGGAGGAGGTGCCGAATCATAGGACGCCTCCCGCGCCGATTTCCACTCGCGGCTCCAAAAAAACGTTCGGTCTAACGATCAGCAATCGTCGAATTGCGCGCATCACCTTGTCAACACACAAGTTACATGGCTCTGGGGGCTAGCTGGATTCCCTCGCTACGGGTGGCTGAAAAATCGCCGGCGGAGGGCAACCCGCCCCGCGGCGGGCACCCATCCGCCGGACGTCGCACCACTCTTTGGGGGAGCCAGTGGTGCATCAAACAAAAGAGGACCGAGCCGGGTCGGTCCTCTGCTGCTTGGTGGGTCCATTTCTCCTCGACCTTTCGGCTCCCGTGAAAGCCCGAGGCCTGGACTCTGTATGTTTTTAGGACGGCCCCGTAAAGATTGCCCAGAATCGTCCGCAAATCAAGCGCTGATTGTGCGCGTGCGGCGGGAGGATGGGGCGCTTTAACCATTACGGGCATTAGGGTTATATCCATCGCACCAGCGTGCGAATATTCCCGTTGACTGTTCCGAGCGCAACGGTGCGTCCCATAACATCTCCACGCTCCATGACCGATCATAGCGCCGGGTTTCCTTCAATGCGACATCGGCCGGCTTGGCGCGCGGGCCGCGCTGCCCAAGACTACCGGCCCGTGCCGGACGGCCTTCGGGTGGCCGAGGCCGCGGCACACTGGTCTGCGTGTTAAGAAGGAACCGAGCGCATGAACCCGAACACCTGGACCGTCACGTGGCACGCTTTCGATCCTGCCCGTTCGGGGCACGAAGCCACCGCCTTCACGTGCTCGAACGGCTACATCGCCACGCGCGGCACGCACCCGGAGCGCGATGACGGTCTGCCCGCGACCAACGTTGCGGGCCTGTTCACCGATGACAGCTTGGGCTTTCGCACGCTGGCGACCTGCGCGCACTGGCTGACGGTGCGGCTCGAAGCCGATGGCAAGGTGCTCGATCCGGGCGGGAGCGACATCACCGGCTATCAGCGCTGCTACGACCTGCGGCGTGGGCTGGTGCGACGGCGGCTGCAATGGCGGGTCGGCAGGCGGCGCCAACTCAGCGTCGAGACGGAGCACTTTTGCAGCCTCGCGTCGCGCCGCGTCGGCGTGCAGCTTTACCGCGTGCGCGCGAGCGGCGCGCCGGCGCGCGTCAAGCTGACGGCGCAGGTGACGGGCCGGATCAAGACGCGCAACGAGGAATTGGTGGCGGGCCACCGCGTCACCACGCGCGACGGTGCGGCCACGATCACCGCGCGGACCGTCACCGGCGAGTATCAGGTCGCCCAGCATGCCATCGTCCGCGTGTCGCCGGCCGCAGAGATGCGGTTGGTTGGCCGGCAGGGCACGGCGACGTGGCAGGTGACATTCACGCTCAGGCCGGGGCAGACCATGACGCTCTACAAGGTCGTCGGTTTCGCGGCCGATCGCGACGCCGGCCCGACGTATGTCGATGAAGCCGCCGCCGCCGCCGAAGCCGTGGCGCGGCGCGGCTACGCGGCCGAGCTGCGGCGGCACGCGGCCGCATGGGCCGACGTCTGGCGCGACGCGGACCTGGAGATCGTCGGCGATGACGCCGCGGCGCTCGCGCTGCACTACGCCACGGCGCAACTGCTGGGTCACAGTCCGCGCGACGACGACCGCGTCAGCCTGGCGGCCAAGCCGCTGTGCGGCGAGGGCTACCGCGGGCACGTGTTCTGGGACACCGACCTGTTCATGACACCCGCGATCACCGCGCTGCGGCCCGAGCTGGGCAAGCGGCTGGCGAATTACCGCTGGGAGACGCTGCCCGGGGCGCGGAAGAACGCCGCGAAATGGGGCTATCGCGGCGCCTGGTATCCGTGGGAGAGCTCGGACGACGGCACCGAGACCACTCCGCGTTACTGGCTCAACACCGACGGCCGGCGGATGCCCGTCACGTGCTGGAAGTACGAGATTCACTCGGTGTGCGACGTAGCGTACGCGGCGTGGGACTATTACGCCGCCACGGCCGATCTCGACTGGCTGCTGACGAAAGGCGCGGAGGTGCTGGTCGAGACGGCGCGCTTCTGGGTGTCGCGGGCGACGTACGCGGCGGAGCGCAAACGCTACGAAATCCTGGACGTGTGCGGCCCCGACGAGTGCCACGAGCGGGTCAACAACTCGGCGTACATCAACGTGCTGGCGGCGCGGAACATCGCGCAGGCCTTGCGGGTGCTGGAAATGCTGCGGCGCCGGCGGCCGCGCGACCATGAGCGGTTTCGTGCGGCGCTGAAGCTCAGCGCACGCGAGCTGACCGATCTCCGCCGCGTCGCGGCCCGGATGTACATCGCGCGCGACCCGAAGACCGGTTGGTACCGGCAGTTCGACGGCTTCGAGGACCTGGCGCTGATCGATCCGCTGACGGCGCCGGAGCGGATCGAGCATCCGCCGGCCGCGGCCGCCACACAGCTCATCAAGCAGGCGGACATCATCATGCTGCTGTATCTGCTCCGCGATCAGCACCCGCGCCAGGCGATGCAGATCAACTGGGACTACTACGTGCCGCGGACGCAGCACAACACGTCGCTATCGGCGGCCACGCATGCCTCCGTCGCGGCGCAGCTCGGGTTGCCCAGGACCGCGCTGCGCTACTTCACCGAGGCAGTCAACATGGACTTGCTGAACTGGCGCGGCGACAGCGACCGCGGGCTGCACGGCGCGGCGCTGGGCGGCGCGATCTGCGGGGCGCTGTTCGGCTTCGGCGGCCTCCAATTCCACGAGGACCACTTGAGCGTCGATCCGATCCTGCCGCCGGGCTGGCAGGGGCTGCGGCTGCCGTTCATGTACCAGGGGCGACGGTTGCTGCTGGAGGTGACGCCCACGGGGTTTGAGCTGCGCTTCCGCGCGGCGGGCAAAGCGGTGACGGTGGTGAATGCCGGTCAGCGCCGCATGCTGCGTTCGCGCGGCGTGCTGAAGGGCACGCTGCTGCCGCAGGCGGCGCAGCGGACGATCAAGGGCATCGGCAGGCCGGACGCGCGCCGCGCGGCGCGGCTGGGACATCCGTAACGACTGGGTTCAAGCGCGGCCGCTCGGAAGCGGCCCTGCTACCGCTCGATGCGCCACGCGCCGCCACTGAAGCGCGGCAGCGTGATGACCAGGCTGTCGCGGGCCATGACGCGCCGCGTGCTCGACCAGAGGTCGGTGACGGCGATGGTCGGCGCGAGCTGCACGCCGTCGAGCGTCACCCGCGTTTGCACGTCGCTGTCGTTCATGTTCGCGGCAAACAGGTAGTACGCCCCATCGCGCGTGAACAGGCCGGTCTGCACGCCGGCGACCTCCGTCTGCGCGTACAGCGGCAGGCCCAGCCAGCGGTGAACGGCGCGGACGAGATCGGCGTTCACCGGCAAACCGATGACGATGAGTGCGCCTTTGCCGCGCGGCTGGCGATAGCCGCAGATCCAGCGTTTGCCGATGTAGCTCGTCATCCACTTGTCGGCGTTCTCGACCGCTTGTTGCCTGCCGGCGACCTGCGTGCCGACGATCGGCTCGCCGGGCGGACGGTCCCAGTTCCACACCGCGCCTTCGGCCGTCGCCGTCAAAGTGCCCAGGCTAAGTTCCACCTTTTTGCCGAGGCGCGACAGCACGCGGTCCGGCGGCACGACGCCCAGGCCGTTGTGCGGCTGGAAATGCTCGTCGCGTTGCGGGTAGCCGCGCTGAAAGACGACCAGCGTGCCGCCATCCTCCATGTATCGCACGAGGCGCGCCTGCGATGCGCGCGAGAGCCAGTCGGCGCCGGAGTAGAAGAGCAGCGGCAGTGCCCACGGATCGGCTGCGACCCGTCGCGGACGCTCCGGGCGCGAAGCCGGCCCCTCGCTGCCGCTCGGGCTCGAATCAGAAAGCTCGGGGTCCAGGAACTCGAAATCCACATCCGCCGCATAGCACGCGTCAAGCGCGCCGTTGGCGGCCAGCGCGTTGTCCGTACCGATGTGCAGCGGCTCCAGCAGCACGGCGGCCTGCGTCAGCTTCTTCAGCGTCGGCGGATCACACTCGCGCACCACGCGATGGATGTTCAGGAACACCTCCGCCAACTCCGGTCGCGCGTCGCCGCGCTCGCTCACGGGGCAGTAGTACCAGTTGTCCCGCCCGACGAACATGTACCAGTTCCACGCCTGGATGCCCGCGAGCAACGCCGAGAACGCCAGCAGTCGGTAGTGGTTCGGCGTCAGCACGCCGACGTAGTCGTGATAGCCGTGCCAGACGCCGGACTCGAACTCGGCGATGCAGGGCAGCGGTGAATAGGCGCGCTGGCAGCGGCAGGTGTCGAGGAAGCAGCGGTGCTCGTTCATGGTCGCCGGCGCTGCGCCCGCTCCGGTCGCGCGTCTGCCCGCCGTCCCGC
>Ga0315273_10007665_pt1 | contig 13537 bp, 7 predicted proteins | sample YL17G02_0_MG_FD_205753 | JGI IMG/M metagenome (GOLD analysis project Ga0315273, IMG submission 205753) | Sediment microbial communities from Yellowstone Lake, YNP, Wyoming, USA - YL17G02_0 | ecosystem: Environmental > Aquatic > Freshwater > Lake > Sediment | place: USA: Wyoming | collected... | reverse complement strand
TCTGCAGCAGGGCGACCGAGCGCCGTACCTGCTCGACGGTAACGCCACGCTGCATGGCGTCGAGAATCCGCTGGCTGCCGCTTTCCGAGCCGATCCAGATCCGGTAGCAGCCAAGCTCCACGAGCGCGCGTACCGCATCTTCGTTCTGCAGGCGGTCAGCGCGCGTGATGGTTTCAAAGGGTCGGTGGATGCCGCGCTCCTTCAGCTCCGCCGCATAATTCCTGAGCCACGGGTGACTGATCGTGAAGACGTCATCCGCGTACCAGACCTGGTCCGGGTCGTAGCGCTCGACGATCGCCGCCATCTCGTCGGCTACGTTCGCGGGGCTCCGGCGCCGGTGCGAGAACCCGTACACCGCGTGCGAGCACCACGTGCAGTGATAAGGGCAGCCGCGCGCCGTGATCAGGTTGATGCTGCTGCTGCCGTGGTGCTTCTTCCAGGCCTGCAGGTAGGGCTGGTGATCAATGGCCTCGCGGTCGGGGAAAGGTAGCGCGTCGAGGTCCGGGATCCTGGGACGCTCAGGAGTACGCACGACCTTGCCAGTCTCGTCCCGGAAGACGATCCCGCGCACGTTTCCCAGGCGATGCGGGCCAAAGGCGGCGAGCGCCGGCAGCAGCTCCTCGAGCGCCGTTTCGCCTTCGCCGATCACGATCGCATCGGCGCCAGCCGCGAGGTACTCCGCCGGGTAGTTGGCGCTCTCGGGTCCGCCGAGCACGATCTTCCAGCCGTGCTGTCGCGCCGCGCCGACGATGTCGAGGATCGCGCGCCGCGTCATCAGGTTCGTATAGAGACCAAGCACGCCGCCGGGCGTCTGGCCGAGGCGCACGAGCAGCTGCGCCTTGCTGCCGAACGTGCTGTCGTACACGTCGACCGTGAACCCGCGCGACTTCAGGTAGGCCGACAGCGACAGCAGCCCCAGCGGCGGGTAGGGCTTCATGATCTGCTGCTCCTTCTCGTCGTCACACAAGAAGTAGCCATGCGTGAGGAGGATGTCGGACATGGCGATCAGCCGATGGCCTCGATCCGAGCGCTACGGTACTGATGCTCCTTGGCGAGCAACGATTCCCACTGGCGATCGACACGCTGCTGCGCGTCGCTGCGCGCAGCCGCACCCAACGAAGCAATCCCGACCTGATCGTGCAACAAGTTGCGGACGGCACGATAGAATTCGGAGCGGTACGTACCCTCGAACATCATCTCGAGGTCATTGCTCTCCTGCCAGTGCGACTTGCCCTGCAGCTGTGCCTTGACCGTGTCGTAGAACTTCGTGCCTGGCAGCGGATAGGCGACACTGACGCCGATGTCGTCGGGCTGCAGGGTCTCGATCAGCGCGCGGGTCGCCAGCAGGTCGTCGAGCTGTTCGCCAAGATAGCCGAGCTGGATGAAAAACCCGGCGCGGACACCCTCAACCTTCAGCCGGCGGCGCGCCGTTTCAATCTCTGCGACGGTCGTGCCCTTGTTCATTGCGTCGAGGATCCGCTGACTGCCGCTCTCCGCGCCGATCCAGGCCTCGACGCACTGGGCTTCCTTGAGCGCGCTCGCCATTGCTTCGGTAACCAGGTCCGCGCGCGTCTGGATCGTGAATGGCACCGCTCCTTCCGCCGCGCGGACCGCCTGCGCGAATGCATTCACCCAGTCGACCCGGAGGCCGAAGATGTCGTCCGAGAACCAGATGTGGTCGACCGCGAAGGCGCTCTTCAAGTGCGCCATCTCCGTCGCGACCTCACCCGCGTCGCGCTGCAGGTATCGGTTGCCCCAGATCGGCTTGCTGCACCAGTTGCAGCGAAAGGAGCAGCCGCGTGAGGCTGCCATGTTCAGGCTGAAGTAGCCGTGTGCCGCGCGCCACACTGACCGATAGTGCTCGATGTCAACGAGGTCCCAGGCCGCCAGCGGCGGCGGGCGCGGATCGGGCGGGTGAACGCCGAACTTCGTGTGGACGACCTTGCCCGTTACGGTCGACGCGACGCCCAGGAGGCCGTCGATCCAGTCCGCTGTGGCGACAGTCGGGTCTGCGTCCAGCCGATCGACCAGCGCGCGCAGCGTCGCGAGCCCTTCGCCGATCAGCACGAGCTCCGCGCCCGCGGCCAGGTACACTCCAGGCGCGTCGGACGCATCGGAGCCGGCGACGATCACCCGGGCACCTGAGCGTCGTGCCGCCGCGATCATCGCGCAGGCGGCCTCGCGCACCGCGCCAAGGCACATCTTGCTGAGGAAGTTGTAGTTGTCCTCGTAGAACAGGGCGAGCTGCGGCCTGACCCGGAGGAGCTTGCGCTCGTAGTCCTGGACGCCGTCTGCGAGCATCGCATCGAAGACGACGACGGCGTGCCCGGCAAGCCTGAGTCCCGCGGCCACCTGCAGGGTAGCGAGCGGCGGATATGGCTTGGCGCGTTCGCGTTGCTTGCGATCGAAGATCTGGAAGTAGCTGTGTCCCGCTAGAATCGACAACATGGCGGTGCCTTGTTTGGCCAAGGTTTCTCTACTTGGCGTAGTGCTACGAAGATCGGGGTTCCGTCAATTATTAGTTGGTGTTCCGGCGTGGCGATCCGCACTCCAATTGTGGGCGAGCCTTCGACGCGGCAGGTTTCCTTACTCCTCGATGGCGTTCCACTTTCCTGCGCGCAGGCCTCCTTAGAGATCGATGAGGTCAACGATTGATGACGCGAAACAGCAAGCTCGAGCCGAGGGCCGACGTGTTCGGCAGCAGCGTAGCAGCCCGGCACCGGGATCGCTATCGGGTCCTCGGGGGCGTACTCGCGTTCGCCAGCGACCATCCGGACCTGGCGCGGCTGGTCCACGCCGCATTTGCAGGTCTGCCGGGCCGCCGGGGCGCCGGCTCGACGCCCCGCCTGCGGGTGCGCCTGAAGCTGACCGCCGACTCGCAACCCCCGTGGATCGGCGAGCCCCCGCCGATGCGGTATTTCTCCGGTGCGGGATTCGTGGGCGGCGCGATGGATGCTTCGAATCTGGCGCTGGTCCACCCGGACGCCGGCGAGGCCCTGGTCTGCATCAGCCCGCGACTGCTCCGCGACGCCTACTATGCGCGGTACGAGCTCCTCGAGTTTGCCGTCTACACGCTCGCGACCCAGGCACTCGAGCTCGCGCCGCTGCACGCGGCGTGTGTCGGCCTCGGGCAGCGCGGCGTGCTGATCGTTGGCAGCAGCGGGGCTGGCAAGTCGACGTTCGCGCTCCAGGCCGCCATGAGCGGCCTGGCCTTCCTCAGCGAAGACTCCACGCTCGTCGCGCCACGAACGCTGGACGCGACCGGGCTCGCCGCCTTCGTGCACGTACGCGACGACTCGCTCCGGTTCGTGGCGTCGGCGGCGCTGCGCCGGCAGATCCGTGAGTCGCCGGTTATCCGCCGCCGCAGCGGCGTCGCCAAGTACGAGGTCGACCTCAGAGTGGGCGCTTTCCGAATGGCGCCCGCGCCGCTGTCGATCGGCGCCCTCGTGTTCCTTTCCCGGCGCACCGCGCGACCCGGCGCGCTCCTCAAGCCCATTACTTCCGGGCAGGCAATCGAACGGCTGACCCGCGAGCAGCTCTATGCTGCGCGGCAGCCGACCTGGGGCGCGCTGACGAAGAACCTGCGCGGGGTGCCGGCCTTCGAACTGCGACGCGGGCGACATCCGGACGAGGCGGTCGCTGCAGTCCGCGCGCTGCTCGACGGTTGATACCGTCCCGCGAGCGCTCCGCCCCATCGGCATCGTGCCGCGACGCATAGGACCTCGAAAAGCTCATCCCGGGGTGCTGTCAGGTTAAGTTGCTAAAGGCGCAATGAGCGGGGAGGGGGTGATCGCTCAGGCGGCCGCGGTCGCCGCTGCCCAGGTGCGATCGGCCTTGGCCCGAAACAGGCGCAGGGCCGATCGGCGGATCAGGTGTCTTTGAACATTGAAGTTGTTGTAGACGGCGGCGTGAGTCGCGAGAAACCTCTGGGCGGATCGTTGAGATTTGAACCGCTGTTGTTTGCGCTCCCGTCGTCGAATGACCAGATGCGAGTTCTCCGCCCGATTGTTGTCGAGCATGCGTCCCGCTCGATGTCGATCGTTGCAGTGAAGCTCCCGGAACGCGGCTCGGTAGGAGGCTAGTTTGTCCGTTGTGAAGCTCTCGGGATGAATGCCATTTCGCTTCAGCAATTTGCGTAGCAATCGCAAAGCGCCGCCGGTGTTGCGGCGCTTCTGAACGAGCATGTCCAAGGCCTCGCCCTCGTCGTCGACCGCACGCCACAGCCACATGCGCTGACCGCGGATCTTCACGACCATTTCATCCAGGTGCCAGCGGCCGGTCGGCTTGGGTCTGGATCTTCGTAGGTTCTGTGCGAAGACCCGGCCGAATTTCAGGGTCCAACAGCGGACGGTCTCATAGCTGACTTCGATCCCGCGCTGCGCCAGCATCTCCTCGACATCCCGCAAGCTGAGGGTGAACCGGAAGTAGAGCCAGATGGCCAGCCGGATGACGTCCGGAGGAAATCTGTGGCGCCTGAGGGAGACCTGCATGCGCATTCCTCAGTTCGGGGGCGATTCTGCTCCGTAACGGGGAATGCTTGCAGCTAAGTTGTCAGCACCGATAGCATCGTGTCCACTGGTCAGCGCAATCTGTTCCTGTTCTCGATGGCGAACGATCACAACACGATCATGGACGCCCTGGCACGCTGATCGACGCTCGCGGGAGACAGCCTAATGGATCGTCGTCATTTTATCTTGCTCGGCACCGCCGGATCCGTCGCGGTTCTTACCGGCTGCGGCGGCAGCGGCGGAGGGGTCGCGACGCCTCCGACGGGGACGACACCGCCTCCCGCAAGCCCACCCGTATCGAACCCGCCGCCGGCGACCCCGGTGTCGCCGCTGACGGTGGGTCAGCCCCTGACCGACCTGGTACGACTCGCAAACACCAGTACGACACCGAACGAATTCGCTGCGACGCTCGTGGCACGGCGCGCGAGCAAGGTAATGCTGCCGGGCACATCAACCGAGTTCTGGACGTACAACTCGATGGTGCCCGGACCGCTCATTGACGTCTTCGAGGGCGACACTGTCCGCATCCGCATGGAGAACCAGCTGTCGCAGGAGACGACCGTGCACTGGCACGGATTGCCGGTGCCGCCCGCGCAGGATGGCAACCCGATGGACCCGATCGCTTCGGGCGCAAGTCGCACCTACGAGTTCACGTTGCCCGTCGGCAGCGCCGGCACGTACTGGTACCACCCCCACCCGCATGAGTTCACGGCTGAGCAGGTGTTTCGCGGCATGGCAGGTCTTCTCATTGTCCGCTCGCGCACGGATCCTGTGCCCACTGCCATCGAGGAGAAGCTGCTCGTCATCTCCGACCTGCGTCTCGCCGCGGACGGAACGATCCCGGCGAACACGACCATGGATTGGCAGGCCGGACGTGAAGGCAACTACGTGCTGGTCAACGGCCAGTACCAACCCGTGTTGACGATCAATCCCGGCCAGAGTCAACGCTGGCGGATTCTGAATGCGACCAACGCCCGCTACCTGCGCCTGGCGTTGACCGGACACACCATGACGCTGATCGGTACGGACGGAGGCCTGCTGCGCTCACCGGTACCGGGACTCGATGAAATCCTGCTGGCACCGGCCGAGCGGGTCGAGGTCATCGTGACGGCCAGCCTGCCGTCGCCTGCGTCGGCCGTTCTGCAGAGCCTGCCCTACGACCGTGGCATTGGCATGATGGGAGCCTCCACCACGACGATTTCACTGCTGGCGCTCAACCATTCGACCGCGGCCACGACCGCCGTCGCGCTGCCAACCGCGCTCAACTCGATTGCGGATCTCGGGGCACCGACGAAGGCCAAACGACTGGTGTTCTCATGGGGCACGGGGATGGGCGGAATGAGCGGCGACATGATGAGCTTCCTCATCGATGGCAAATCGTTCGACCCGGCACGGATCGACCTCACGAGCCGCGTCAACGAGGTCGAGCAATGGACGATCGACAACCGTTCCAGCATGGACCACCCGTTCCACCTGCACGGCACGCAGTTCCAGGTGGTGAGTCGCACGCGAAGCGGCGTGACGGCGACCGAGCCATATCTTGCATGGCGCGACACCGTCAACGTCGCGGCGTTCGAGACGTTGGTCTTCAATGTGGTCCAGCATCACCTCGGCAAGCGCATGTATCACTGCCACATTCTCGAGCACGAGAGCACGGGGATGATGGGCGTGCTCGACGTGGTCGCCTGATGCCTGTGCTCCGCAAGTATTGGATCCGAGACGCACTGACCGCGTTGCGGGGCGTCGTCAAGCTGTGGAATGAGCGTAGCGTGGTCGCGCTGGTTCGAATCTTCCTGTGGGTACTTGCCAACCGGGCCGGCCTCGGTGTGCCGTCTGCGACACCACTTACCCGCCATCGGATCGGCGAGCGACTTGGGGTGCGCGCCAGCTCGGTGCTGGGTGGCATGCATTGCGAAAAGGTCCAGGCGCCCGCGTTGGCGTGATCGGGCAATTGCGGAGCACAGGAGCCGGCGAGCCTTATCGCAGCGGCGGAGAAGGCGAGCACGCTGGAGTCACGCGCAATTCCCGCAATCACCTGGCTCAGACGAAAAAGCGGCTAGCGCGTGAACGCTAACCGCTTGTTTTTTCGCCATTAATTGGTGCGCCCGGAGAGATTCGAACTCCCGACCTTCTGGTTCGTAGGGCGCTTTGGATCCTGCAGGTTCTTTCAATTCAACAAGTTAAATGGCCCGCCCCCACCCTGCGTTCCGCTGTATCTCGCCAAGTCACGTCAAGTGCGGATTCAACCCTACGTTACCGCACTCCCCGCGCGTCTGCTCTCGACCCGTTGCACCCTGTCGCGCTTCGTGGAAGCCGACACGCCGCTTGCACTCCGCGAGGACCTGCGCATCGGAGGCAGATGGACTCACGGAATAGTTCGCTTCGCGCAAGTCGCGGGCGCCGGCTTGTAGGTCTTCGACACCGGATTCGGGCCGCAGAGCATCTCGAGCACCTCGGCGCGCTGGCGATCGAGGACCGCGCGTTCCTTCTTCATCGCCTCCTGGTACTCCGGCCGCTTCGTGAGCGGTGACAGGAGCGGGATGGCCGCGGCGGCCCGCCAGTAGTTCTGGTAAGGAATCGTGGCGATCAACTTCTGCACCGCCTCGTCGTCGCGGCCGTCGTAGGCGAACAGCATCGCCTGCTGGAAGAAGTTCCGATACCCGGCCCGCGCCTTGCCCGAGATCATCCGGTCCGCGACGTCCCGGTAGATCTTCGCATCCGCCTCGTGCCCCGTGCGTCGCGCCGCATCGGCGATCAGCAGCAGAATTCCATCCCATCCGGGGAACGACGCCCCTGAGAAGTCGACAACCCAGAGAGGTCGCGGGTCGGCCGATTCCTTTTTGACCCATTCGAAGAGCTCGCCGTAGTCCCCGGCGCAAGACATCGGAAGCACGTAGTCCCACAATTCCGCCTTTGACTCTTCTTCCTTCTCCATCAGCGCGAGCGCCTCCCGGCACTCGTAGAACGCCATGTGTCCTCGCCACCAGCCGAATTTTCCGAATGCCTCGGCGAAAGCCTCGGCGCCGAAGACCTCGTCCCGCAGGTCCAGGCTCGCGAGCAGCGTGGCCAGCTGGTCAAGATCGCCGCCGAAACCATAAACTACACGGTCCTCCTGATTCAGATTCGTGCCCTCGAGCGCCAGACGGACAGCTTTCGCCCGATCGCCAGCCTCCATCTCTCCACGTACAGCTATGTCTTGTGCGACGGTCGGACGCAGTGCGCGCAGGCGCTCGACGACCGCGGCCGCTTCCGACGTCCGACCCATCGAGTACAGGTAGTCAGCGTAGTTGCCCACAGGGATGAAGTTGAGCGGATCGCGCTTCGCCGCCTCCTTGGTCACGCGCGCCGCTTCCTCGTAGCGGCTCAGTGCAAAGAGTGTGACCTGCTTCCAGGTCAGGGCCTCGCCGCTGTTCGGCCAGAGCGCGAGCGACCGGTCGAGATAGTCGAGCGCCCGCTCGAGCAGCGCTTTCTTCCAATCGGCCCAGCCTTCCTTGAAGTCGACGTATCCGGCGGCAGCCAGCACCTCGGGACGGTTCGGATCGAGCGCCAGCGCGCGCTCGACGAGCGAGCGCGGTTCTTCCGTCCAGCGCTGGCGGTACACATCGCCGGGCAGCCTGTCCCACTCCGATCTCTGGCCCATTTTCACCGCGACCGCCAGGTCCGCGTAGGCCATGGCGAACTTCGGGTCGAGCGCGATCGCCTTCTCGAAATGCAGGAGCGATTCCCGGATATCTTTCTGACCACGCTTGTTGAGCTTGTAGCGCCCGAGGAGATACTCCTCGTATGCGTCGAGGCTCTCGGTTGGCGGCGTCCGCGCCACAGCGAGCTTCTGCTTCGCAGTGAGCTTCACCTTGAGCGCGTCGGCGATCGCATGCGAGATCTCCTCCTGGATCGCGAAGATGTCCGTGAGCTCCCGGTCGAAGGTCTGCGACCAGAGGTGGTAGCCGTCCTTCGCGTTCACCAGCTGCGCCGTGATGCGCACGCGATTGCCGGACTTGCGCACGCTGCCCTCGAGGATCGCGGCGACACCAAGCAGCGCCGCGAACTCCGCGACGTCGCCGGCCCGGCCCTTGAACTGGAACGACGACGTGCGCGCCGGGACGTAGAGGCCGGGGATTGCCGCGAGGTCGTTGAGAATCTCTTCCGACAAGCCGTCGGAGAAATATTCCTGCTCCGGATCGGCGCTCATGTTGACGAACGGCAGCACCGCGACCGAGGCTGCGTCCTTGGGGACGACATGCCTGATGTTCGCAAGGCCGTCCGCTGGTTCCCACGCGCGCTCGTCCAGCCGCGAAACGTAATTCCACACGGTAGCCCCGACACCGAGGACCAGGACTGCGAGAATGGCCACTTCGGGCCGCGAGACCTTCTGCTCGCCCTTGTCGCCGTGGTACCAGGCGACCACCAGCACGAAGAGAAGGCAGAGCGGCAAGGCGAGCGCGGCAATTTGGCGGATCGCCGGTGGCCAGGAGTAGGTCTCGCCGAAATACTCGATGACCTGCAGCAGCGTCCATGCCGCAGCGGCATAAGCGAGACCCCACTGCACCACCTTGCGGCGGCGCAGCCTCGCCCACGGACTCTCGCTCTCACGCTCTGTCGGCGCGTCGTTCACTGCCTTGGCTCCGTCCGTTTGAGTCTATTGCGTCACCAACGGACGTGCACGGTGGTGCGGTGATCAGTTGCCACCATGTCGGCGGCCGTCGCCTCACCTGCGCGAAGGGCCGCGAGGATCTGCGCTGCGGAGGCAACCAGGTTCACGGCGTACTTCGCTTTGCGCAGGTCGCGGGCGCCGGCTTGTACGTCTTCGACACCGGATTTGGACCGCAGAGCATCTCGAGCACCTCGGCGCGCTGGCGATCGAGGACCGCGCGCTCCTTCTTCATCGCCGCCTGGTAGTCCGGACGCTTCGTGAGCGGCGACAGCAATGGGATTGCGGCGGCGGCCCGCCAGTAGTTCTGGTAAGGAAGCACAGCGATCAACTTCTGCGCCGCCTCGTCGTCGCGACCATCGTAGGCATACAGCATCGCCTGGTGGAAGAAGTTCCGATACCCGACCCGGGCCGCGCCCGAGATCATCCGTTCCGCGACGTCCCGCCAGACCTTCGCATCCGCCGCGTGCCCCGTGCGTCGTGCCGCATCGGCGACCAGCAGAATATTTCCTTCGGAATAGGGGAAATCATTATCAGCGCGGACAACCCAGTGAGTACGCGGGTCGGCCGAATACTTTGTGACCACGTCGAAGAGCTCGCTGTAGTCCCCAGCGCAAGACATCGAAAGCACGTATTCCCAAAATACCTCCTTTGGCTCTTCTTCCTTCACCATCAGCGCCACCACCTCCCGGCATTCGTAGAACAGCCGGTGTCCAATCAACGGGACGTATTGCCCGAATGCCTCGGCGAAAGCCTCGGCGCCGAAGACCTCGTCCCGCAGTCCTAGACTCGCGAGCAGCGTGGCCAGTTGGATGTGACTATCAAAGTACTGCGCGTCGTCCGGCTGGCTGGAAACCGCAACATCGAGTGCCAGGCGCACGCCCTGCGCCCGGTCACCAGCCTCCATCTCCGCAGATGCCGCCAGCTGTTGTGCCGCGGCCGGATGCAGCGCGCGCAGGCGCTCGACAATCGCGGCCGCTTCGGACGTTCGGCCCAACGAGTACAGCGTCGAAGCGTAGTTCGACAGGGAAGCGAGGTGGAGCGGGTCGCGCTTCGCCGCCTCCTGCGTCACGCGCAAATCTTCCTCGTAGCGGCTCAACCTATTGAGTGTGTGCATCTTCCAGGTCAGGACCTCGCCGCTGTTCGGCCACAGCGCGAGCGACCGGTCGAAATAGTCGAGCGCGCGCTCGAGCTGCGCTTTGTTCCAATAGTTCGAGCCTTCCCAGAAGTCGAGGTATCCGGCGGCGGCCAGTACCTCGGGGCGGTTCGGATCGAGCGCCAGCGCGCGCTCGACGAGCGCGCGTGGTTCATCCATCCGGCGCTGGCGGTGCACGTCGCTGGGCAGGTTGTACCATTCCGGTCTGCCGCCCATCCGCAGCACGACCGCGAGGTCTGCGTAGGCCATGGCGTACGTCGGGTCGAGCGCGATCGCCTTCTCGAAATGCGGAATCGAGCCCCGGATGCTGATCGGGCTGCGCTGGTTGAACTTGAAGCGCCCGAGGAGATACTCCTCGTAGGCATCGAGATTCGCGGTCGGGGGCGTTCGCGCCGCAGCGAGCTTCTGCTTCGCGGTGAGCTTGATCTTGAGCGCGTCCGCGATCGCGTCTGCGATTTCCGACTGGATCGCAAAGATATCGGTGAGGTCGCGATCGTAGGTCTGCGACCACAGGTGATAGCCGTCCTTCGCGTTCACCAACTGCGCTGTGACGCGCACTCGATTCCCCGATTTGCGCACACTCCCTTCGAGAACGGTCGCAACACCGAGCAGCGCCGCAAACGAGGCGGCATCCCCTCGCTTGTCCTTGAACTGGAACGACGAGGTGCGTGCCGGCACGAACAGACCGGGAATGCCGGCGAGCGCGTTCAGGATCTCCTCGGACAGGCCGTCTGCGAAGTACTCCTGCTCCGGGTCCGAACTCATGTTCACGAACGGCAGCACGGCAACGGAAGCTGCGTCCTTGGGGACGACGTGCCTGATCTGTGGAATGCCGGAGGCCGGCTCCCAGGCGCTTTCATCCAGGCGCGAGAAGTATCCCCAGAGCGCGCCACCGAACGCGAGCGTCAGCAGCGCGAGGATCGCAAACTCGGAGCGCGAGACTTTCTGGTCACCCTTGTCGCCGTGGTACCAGGCGATCACGAGTACGAAGGCGAGGCCGAGCGGCAATGCGATTCCCGCAATCTGGCGGAATGCCGGAGGCCAGGCATAGGTTTCGCCAAAGTACTCGATGACCTGCAACAGCGTCCACGCCGCAGCGGCGTAAGCGAAGCCCCACTGCACCACCTTGCGGCGGCGCAGCCTCACCCACGCACTCTCGCTCTCACGCTCTGTCGGCGCGTCGGTCACTTGCCTACTTGCGTCCGGGCTTGATCGCGTAATTCAGGTTCACCCAGTAACGCCGCCCGATAACGTCGAAGACCGACGGGTCCGTGTTTGCCTGCTGGCTACTCGGGAAGATCGGCGGCTGTTCGTCAAAGACGTTGGTGATGCCCGCCCGTATCGTCAGCCCGTCCAGGAATCCTGAGTCGCATTCGTAGGCAACGGTGAGGTCGACGTAGTCAGTCGTGGGCACATCGAAGTCCGTCTCAAAGTAATCGTGAAATGTGCCCAGGTACTTCCAGACGGCACTCACCGTGAACCCGCCAACGCTGTACCGCGTGTCGAGATTCCACTTCCATTCCGGAAGTGTCGGGCAGCAGCCAGTATTTACCCATTGATCTGCCTTGCCCTTGGGATCGGTCTTGTACAGGTAGTCATCCATCCATGAGACGAGCCACGTGACCCCGACCTCGCCCGGGCCCGCGTCCATCCTCCAGTCCAGCTGGAGGTCGATGCCAGAGACCTCCGTGCCGGCGATATTTCGGTTGATCTCGTAAGCGTCGACGATGACGCCTGTCTCAGGATCGCGACTGAACCAGCCGCAGTACTTGTTCGTGACATCGAATTCCGGATTGAACTTCGGGTCGTAGCAATTTGGCACGAACTGCCAGGCCCCGTAGACGCTGATCGCGTCCGTGATCGTGATGTCATACCAGTCGAGCGAGAATTGCGCGTTCTTGAGCGCCGGGTGGGCGAATGGAGAGCTGAACACGAAGCCGACCGTGTAGGTCGTCGCTTTCTCGGGTTGAAGGTCAAGGTTGCCCCCGGAGAAGCCCTCGACCTCCCCTTCCTGGTAATCGAACGCCGGTAGCAGATCGGTGGGGATGCCCTGTGCAAGGCACAGCGCGTCAACTGCGGCTCCATTTGGGCCTGTCCGCTGCTCGCTGCCGACGCTGCATGGGTCGGGCGGATCGATGCCGGGAAAGTACGGCAACTGCGGGTTGTACAGTTCGAAGACGGACGCAGCGCGTACGGCGTGCTGGAACGACCCGCGGAACCGCACCGGATCAACGGGCTGGTACAGGAGCTCCGCCTTGTAGGAACTCGTTCCGCCCGCCGATGCGTAGTCCGAGTACCGGTAGCCGAGAACGGTCTGGAGCGATTGGACGCCCGGCAGAGCCGCGATCAGCGGCACGAGCACTTCGACGTAGACGTCGAGGTTGTGATCTTCGCCATCCACGTCGCCCTGCCCACCGATCGCCCCGGCGATATCGGGGCGCCCGTCTGGCAGAAAGGTCGATGCCAGTTCGTCCGGGCGAAGTGAATATTCATCCCGCTTGTAGAAGACGCCGAACACCGTGTTCACCGGGCCGGCAGGCAACTCGAACGGCTCCCCACTCAGCGTGAACTCCGCACTGAACTGGCTCACCTCCTGCTTATCGGTCAGCTCCACGGCCATGTACTTCGCGCACTCGGCCGAAATCGAGTCCAGGCCGAACGGATCGAGACCGCCACAGATGGCTTTTCCGCCGTCCGGGGCGTACAGCAACTCCTCGAACTTCGAGACGCTCACGTTGCCGGTCGAGAACGTCGTCGAATCGCTTTGGCCGTACTGGGCGTAGGCGTCGTACTGCCAATCGGAGAAGACCGTGCCGCGCAGGCCCAGCGTGGCCTGGTAGGTGCTGTAGTCATTTTCGGTAATGCGCGGACCCAACTCCAGCGTGCGCTTGCTGAGCTGGACGCGGGCCGCGGGATTCGATCGGGAGTCCAGCAGGAACTCAAGATCGGGCGGTATGTAGGGATTGGTCGGCGGCATGTAGGCCCGGGTGACCGGTGTTGGTGCCAACAGCTGGTCCACCGAATAGTCGCCGTAGAGTCCCTGGGCATACAGCTCGGCCGACTCGCTGAATTCGAAGCTGCCCGTCACGAATACGGAGGTTCTCTGCAGCGGCAGCTGCAATGCATTCGGCGGCGCAAAGTTGTACGTGTACCTGCGATCGTTGTACGTGAGCGGATCCTTCTCACCCCGGAAGTTGGCCACGCTTCCGGCATCGTCGTAGTTAC
>Ga0315273_10007664_pt1 | contig 13538 bp, 12 predicted proteins | sample YL17G02_0_MG_FD_205753 | JGI IMG/M metagenome (GOLD analysis project Ga0315273, IMG submission 205753) | Sediment microbial communities from Yellowstone Lake, YNP, Wyoming, USA - YL17G02_0 | ecosystem: Environmental > Aquatic > Freshwater > Lake > Sediment | place: USA: Wyoming | collected... | reverse complement strand
GTTGATTATCATCCGGCCGGCCTTGATCAGGTCATCGGCCCTACGGCGGGAAGCCACGCCGGCCAAGGATAAAATCCGGTTAAGCCGGAGTTCCTTGGTCTGGCTCGGGGTCTGAGACGGTTCCCGGGTTTTGCGTTTCATGGGCATGCGGTTCGCTCGATTCGTTGATAGGGTTGGACAGCGCTGCATTTGAAAGATCGTCATGGTTTTGATGGGACTGAACCGGATCAGGGACCGGAATTTCCGGATAACCAATACCCTCGCCATCTGCCAAAGGTTGGGCCGGCTCGGCGCCAATATCTTCGGCATTCGGATCAACAACGCGGTTTTCAACCTGGGCCATGGATTGCGTCAGATCATCAGGGTTTTCAGGAGGGATCGGCCCGGGTTCTTCATCCTCCGGGCCCAATGATTTGATCTCTTTTAATTTAGGCAGCGAATCAATGTCTTTCAGATCAAAGACCTCAAGAAATTTTTTAGTTGTGCCGTAAATCAACGGCCGGCCCGGCAGATCCTTGCGGCCCATGATTTTGATCAAATCTTTTTCCAAAAGCATTTTCAAGACGCCGCCGGAATCGACGCCCCGTAGGCGCTCGATCTCCTGACGGATGATCGGTTGTTTGTAGGCAATGATCGCCATGGTTTCCAACGCGGCCTGGGAAAGGCGGGTGGGGGAGACCTGGAGCATTTTTAATATATATTGCCCATATTCCGAATGGCTGCGAAATTGAAAACCGCCGGCCACTTCCTTGAGGGTGAAACTCCGTTGCATGGAATCATACTCGTATTGCAGCACTTCAAGGGTGTTTTTGATATCCGCTATCTTAACGTCCGGCAAACAGACCTGGATCTCCTTATAGGTCAGGGGTTTATCGGATGCAAAAAGCAATGCTTCCATGATCAATTTTAAAGACTTACTCATTGTTTAAATCCTCTGTATTTTCAAAAAGGCCTTCCACCATAATCTCTTTTTCCGGGTCGGCTTGAAAAATTCTTACCATACTCATTTGGACCAGTTCCAGCAAGGCCAAAAAGGTGGCCACGAATTCGGAGACCGTCCGGTCTTCCCTAAACAGTTCATGGAAAAAGATGCGGCCCTGTTGTTTTAAAAAATCCATCATAAAGGTTATTCTTTCTTTCAGAGACCATTGCTGGACCTGGAACTCGAGCCGGGTCGCGCCCAGGTTTTGTTCCACGATCTTTTTAAAAGCATCGATCAGTTGAAAGAGATTGACCTTGAGGAGCGGCTCCTCGTCTTCCATTTGTTTGCGGTCATCTTCCGGAAAGCGGTGGATGAATACGTCCCGGTTGAGTATTTCCCGCAAGGAAAGTTCGCCGGCGGCTTCTTTGAGCTTGAGGTATTCCATCAGGGGCCGGGTCAATTCATCGCGCGGATCTTCCGCGGTTTCGTCTTCGTGGCGCGGCAGAAGCATTTTAGACTTGATATACACCAGGGTGGAGGCCATCACTAAAAAATCGCCGGCCAGGCTCATATTCATCGTTTTCAGCATATCCAGATAAGCCAGAAATTGTTCCGTAATCAAGGCAATGGGAATATCGAAAATATCCAGCTCATTTTTACGGATCAAATGCAGCAGCAGGTCCAGGGGACCTTCAAAGATATTCAGTTTTACTTCGTAATCGGTTCCGGTCATGATTTTCTTAATCTTTTTATAGTTTCATTCCCGCTGCTTGCAGCGGTTTTATCTTTGCCTAATATTTCCAAAATCAGCCTGGAGCGGATTTTGTTATGAAAATCATCTTCTGTTTTCAACGGGCTAGATTCATTTTCTAATTCAAACATGGTTCACCAGTGCGTCTCCGAATTTTTTTATGACAAATTGGAGTTCATCCTCTTTAGTATTGATTACCTGGTTCAGCCGGGCCTGGAGCACGGTTTCAAAAATCTGTTTATATAGAATTCCGGGCTGAAAGCCCAGCTTTTTTAAGTCCCGACCCTTTAAAAAACCACGGATATTTTTCAACCGGGTGAAATAAATTGAGATATAGCGTTTACAGGATTTGTTTTTGGCCTTGGCCATCATAAAAAGTAAAATATCCGTATCGAATTGGGACAGTAATTTGAAGAGCGCATAATGGTCCGATCCGTTGAATTTGTAAAGTTTTTCCAGAGTTTCATCCACGGCCGCCATTTGGGTCAGGCTTTTCAGGCCTTTCTGATCCGTGATTTGCATATGTTCGGCCACTTGTTGCAGGGTTTTGGGGTTCAGGTTCGAGGTCAAGCCGTGCCAATAAACCTTCCAGGGTTCATAAGGTTCTTCCAGGTATAGGTGATCGAACCAGGAGATAACCGCCTTGATCTCTTCCAGCAGCCCTTTTTTCCCCTTGGTCCATTTTATTTCCGGCGAGACAAATTGCAGGAGATCGGATTCATTTAATCTTTCAATGGCCAGCAAGGGTTCGTGTTCCATCAAGAGGAGTTTCAGTTCCAGAAAAAAACGCCGGCTCGAAAGGGCCTTAAAACAGTCGATATTGACCGCGTTTTTAATCAGGGAAAGCGTCAGCTTTTCAATCTTAAAACCAAAACGTTGTTCAAAACGGATGGCCCGCAAAACCCGGGTAGGATCTTCCACAAAACTGAGATTATGCAAAACCCGAATGACTTTGTCCTTCAGATCCTTTTGAGCCCCGAAATAATCCACCAGCTGCCCGAATTCAGCTTTGTTGAGTTTGACGGCCAGGGTATTGATGGTAAAATCACGGCGATAAAGGTCCATTTTCAGGGAACTTTCTTCCACATTGGGCAAAGCGGCCGGCGAATCGTAATATTCGATCCGGGCTGTGGCCACATCCACCTTAAAGCCATCGGGAAAGATCAGGATCACAGTCCCAAATTTATAATGACTTCTCAGCTTTATTTGATGATTTTTGGCAAATTCCTGGGCAAAATGAATGCCGTCGCCTTCGACCACAATATCCACATCCAGGTTTTCACGTTTTAAGAATAAGTCCCGGACCAGGCCGCCCACCAGGTAAACATGATATCCCAAAGCATCCGCTGTTTTTCCAAACTCTTTTAAGAGTTCGATGACCCTTCTGGGTAAACGTTCCTTTAAAAGTACGGAAAGGTTCTTGCTGCGATCGATCCGGGCAGCACGCCTGGAGCCGTAAAGAAAATCCGGCACAGGGATGATCGGTCCGCCCACCAGGATATTCAGGAGATCGGTGCGGGTAATCACACCCATGACCTTGGCATGGTCCACCACCGGCAGGATCCGTATTTTGTTTTTAATGATCAGGTCTTGGACCTCTCTCAAACCGGCATCGGGCGAAACAGAGGCAAATTCGATATGCATATATTCCTTGACCGGAATGGAGCCCAATTCAAAATAAACAGCTTTTTCCACGATCTGGCGGGTGATATAGCCCATTAAAATATCCTTGCTGTCAATGACCAGCAGCACATTGATATTGTAATGGGTCATGGTGATGGCCGCTTCCTGGAGGGTTTGCTCCGGGTCCACGCTGATGACCGGCGAGGACATCATGTCCCGGGCTTTTTTGGGCGGAATGATCCGGTTGCGCAGCAAACCGAGCAAAGCTCTTTCCATCTCAATCAGGGTCTTATTTTTGACCGAAGCCGATGCGGCCTGGGGATGACCGCCGCCGCCAAAGGCCAGGGCGATATCGGCAGCATTGACTTCTTTTATCCGGCTGCGGGCCACCAGATAGATTTTGTCCCCCATCTGGGCCAGGGCGAAGATCACGTTCAGATTTTCCATTTCCATGAATTTATGGACCAGCATGGCAAAGTCGGCGGAATATTCATCGCTGGTGACCTTGGCAATGACGATTTCCACATCGTAAATGATATAGGTGCGCGCGGACTTGGTCAGGTCATTCAGGAGCCAGATATGTTCGGCAGTCAATTCGCGGGTCAACATATCGGCGATCAGATTATGATTGGCCCCTTGTTCCAAAAGCCAGGCTGCGGCCCGGTAGTCAGCGGGTTTGGTGGAGCCAAAAGTAAAAGAACCGGTATCTTCATGGATCCCCAGGCTCATAATGGTCGCTTCATCCGGCGAGAGGCTGATGCCTCTAGAGCGTAGGATATCGATTAAAATCGTGGTGGTGGCGCCCACCGGCTGGATGAACTCAACCTGACCGTGCAGATCATTCTCTGAATCCGGGTGATGATCATAAATGTGAATTTCAACATCATCCCGATCAGCCAGCTTCAAAAATTGTTTGATGCGGCTTTTTTGGCGGGTGTCCACCAAAATCAGGCGTTTGACCTGGTCGAGATCAATTTGTTTTAATCTTACAAAATCGAATAAATAGAAAGTGGTGTTCAGAAAAAAATTTCTGAGATTTTTTTCCTGTGAACCGGGAAAAACCAGGGCCGCTTCAGGGTAAAGTTTTTTAGCGGCGATCATCGAGGCCAGGGCATCATAGTCCGCATTCATATGCGTGACAATGATCTCCTTTTGGGACTGTCCCTGATTCACGCCGGGCGGGTCGTTTTTGGTTTTGGTCACAGGCATAGATAAAATATATCACAATAAAGGGTTGGCGGTCATTTAAGAATGTTTTTTCGATCCTGAAAAGCGTAGGATCGAAAAAACATGAATTCCGGCAAGCTGGAACAGGAGTTCCAGCGAGATCGCCGGAATGAGACCGTAGGATGGTAACGGGTTAGTTATTTACCTTTCATTTATCGACAACTTTTTGTCGAGGTTGTTGAACTAAGCGCATAGATCCCGTGAAACGCTGGATTTATTAACGGTCCCAAAATAATATTGACATATGATTTCGGCTTCAGCAGCTCTTTTTCAAAAAGAGCTGCTGAAGCCGAAATCTCGATAAGTATTTTTTTTGCCGGCTTGTCAATATTATTATGAGACGATTAATAAATGATAAAAAAGCCGGGCATTCATCGGCCCGGCTGTAAAGGAAGCTCGAAAAAATCGTGAACCCTTAATTAACTGCCCTTGACCTTTTCCTCATTTTCCTGTTTTTGTTTACAATCAATGCAGAGGGTGGTCACCGGACGGGCTTGTAGTCTGGCTTCGGAAATATTTTCACCGCATTCTTCGCAGATGCCGAAAGCACCCAGATTGATACGTTCCAGGGCTTCTTTGATTTTACCGATCAATTTTCTTTCACGGTCGCGGATCCGGAGTGTAAAGTTGCGGTTCGATTCAAGGGAGGCCCTGTCCGTGGGATCAGGCAGGTTTTCCTTGTCCGAAGTCATGCCGCTGACTGTCCGGTTGGCTTCAGTCAATAATTCATCCAATTTTTCGTGAAGCAGCACTTTGAATTGTTCCAATTGCATTTTGTTTAGCATCGACCTTTTTACCTCATGACTATTCTATGATTTTTCCCAAAACTTTTTTTCTTTCTTGAGTTTTTTCAACTCCAGGCTATCGGCGAATTCCTCCAGGAGCTCCTTTTGGCGGTTCGTAATTTTTTTAGGTATATTGACATTCACTTTAATAAACAGGTCGCCCCTGGCATTGCGCCGTTCCAGATCCGGCATACCCAGTTCCCGCAAGGTCAATACGTCTCCGGGTTGGGTCCCGGGCGGAATCTTGAGTTCATGGCCTTCCGGACTGCCGAGCACCGGGATCGTAAGGGTATCACCCAGGGCCGCTTGTACAAAAGAGACCGGTATTTCACACAACAGGTGGCTGCCTTCACGGGAGAAAAAATCATGATCTTGCACATGCAGTACCACAAAAAGATCGCCCGGCGGGCCGCCTTGTTCGCCGGCTTCACCTTCGCCCCGCAAGCGCAGCTGGGAACCGCTATCCACTCCGGCCGGAATCTTCACATTGATCTTACGCTCGATTGCGGTTTTGCCTTGCCCTTTGCATTGGCCGCAGGGATCTTTAATAATTTCGCCCTGACCATGACAGGCCGGGCAGGTCGTAGCGATTTGGAAAAAACCCTGGGAACGAACCACTTGGCCGCGGCCCTGGCACGTGCGGCAAGTCTGGGCTTTATGGCCTTGGGCAATCCCGGTACCTTTACAGGTTTCGCAACCGGTCCATCTTCGAAAACTGATTTCCTGCTCTTTGCCCTGAAAAGCTTCTTCCAGGGTCAGAGTCAAATCATACCTGAGGCTTTTGCCTTGCCTGGCCTGCTGCCCCCGGCCGCGCTGGTTTGTGAACCCGAAAAAGCCTTCAAAGATATCTCCGAAATTGGCGAAAATATCGTCAAAGCCGCTAAAGCCTCTGAAGCCGCTGCCCTCAAGGCCGGCATGACCATAACGATCATAGATTTCTCTTTTTTCGCCATTCCTGAGGACTTCGTAAGCTTCGGCCGCTTCTTTAAATTTTTCCTCAGCTTCGGTGTCTCCAGGGTTTCGGTCAGGGTGAAATTTCAGCGCCAGCTTGCGGTACGCGCTTTTAACTTCATCTTCGGTAGCATTGCGCGAAACACCCAAGATTTCATAATAATCCCGTTTATACATGGGTCTATCTAATTTTCATCTTTTTGAGCAACAACCGGCTCCACGGTTTCCGGAATTTCCGCGGATCCTACCGGTAAGGCCGGTACATTGTTTTCAGTCAGGCTTATGCTTTCTAAATTTTTCTTTTTGGTAACTTTACCGGCAGCGATTTCTCTTAAAGCCAACACAACGTCTTTATTTTTCGAAGGCAGGGTCGGCTCCGAACCTTTACGCAATTGCCGGACCCGCTGGGCGGCCATATGGATGATGGTAAAACGGTTATTTATTTGTTGTAAACAATCTTCAACAGTAATACGCGCCATAATAAAACTCCTTATTTCCAAAACAGGAATATGATATACACCAGAAATACATTCTTCCCTTGGATTTGAAAAAGGGAAAGCGATCGAAATCGATTAAGTCAATTATATTTAAATTTAGGAAAACTTCATTAAAATAAATTTTGTATAGTAACAGCTCAAATGATAATTGTAAAGAATATTTATTGCGAGAAAGGTGGATAGACTGTAGCGATTTAGGCTATAGGGGGAAAAGCTTAAGGATCGCTGCCCACACCTTGATAAATATAATAACGGCCAAATGTCATTGTTTTTTTAATAAAATTAGACCATTATCTCAAATAGTTTGATGGATTTTTCCATTGTATTCGCTATCGTTCTCGTAATCATAATCTAATTTTAATAAACATTGTTTTCAGGGAGGGAGAAACCGCCCATGCTCGCCAAAATACTAAGCAGCGCTGTCATTGGTATTGATGCTTATGTCGTGGAAGTCGAGGTTGATATTGCCCAAGGATTGCCTGCCTTTTCAACTGTGGGACTGGCGGAAGGCGCGGTGCGTGAAAGCAAAGACCGGGTTAAGACCTCGATCAAAAACTCCGGTTACCATTTTCCTTCCGACCGGATCACGGTGAACCTGGCACCGGCTGATATTAAAAAAGAAGGCTCGGCCTTTGACCTGCCCATGGCCCTGGGAATTCTGGCCGCCACCGGTTTGATCCCGCATGCTTCTTATCAGGATCATCTTTTTTTAGGAGAGCTTTCCCTGGATGGTTTGATCAGGCCGATCAAGGGCGCCTTGCCCATTGCCATCACCGCCAAAGACAAAGGTTTAAGAGGTATTTTTTTGCCCGCGGAAAACGCAACCGAAGCAGCGGTTGTGGAAGAGATACCGGTTTACCCGGTTAGAAATCTCTGTCAATTGGTCGAAGCCCTTATCGGCCTCAATCCTATTGAAGCCTTTCATCTCGATCCCACCCAGGTTTTTCAGGAGCCGGAGCACCAAGTGGATTTCAGCGATGTGCATGGCCAGGAAAATGTGAAGAGGGCCATGGAAATCGCGGCAGCCGGCGGACATAACCTGATAATGATGGGTCCGCCCGGGGCCGGTAAAACCATGCTGGCTAAAAGACTTTATACCATCTTGCCTGAGTTAAATTTCCAGGAAGCTTTGGAAACTTCCAAAGTTTACAGCGTGATGGGCATGATGCCCAAAGGAGCCGGCCTGATCAAAGTCAGGCCTTTCCGGTCACCCCATCATACGGTCTCCGACATCGGGCTGATCGGCGGCGGACCTAACCCCAGACCCGGAGAAGTCAGTCTGGCGCATAACGGCGTGTTGTTTTTGGATGAACTGCCGGAATTCAAAAAAAACGCTCTGGAAGTACTCAGGCAACCGCTGGAGGATGGAGCCGTCACCATCACGCGCGCCAATGCGACGGTTACGTACCCGGCCAACTTCATGCTGGTGGCGGCCATGAACCCTTGCCCGTGCGGATTTTTAGGCGATCCCAAGCGGGATTGCAGCTGCACTTATACCCAGATTCAACGTTACCGATCTAAGATTTCCGGACCTTTAATGGACCGGATCGACATTCACATGGATGTGCCGGCTGTGCCTTTTAAAGATCTCTCCTCGACTCAGCCGAGCGAATCCTCGGCTCAGATCCTGACCCGCATCAAGAGCGCCCGCCGGTTGCAGGCGGAACGTTTTCAAAAGATGAAAGTTTATACCAATGCCGGCATGAGCAGCCGCCATATCCGTAAATTTTGCGAGATCGATCAGGAATCCAATCATTTACTGGAAAGGGCCATGGAGAAGTTTGCCCTGAGCGCCCGGGCTCATTCCCGGATTTTGAAGATCGCCCGGACCATTGCCGATCTGGAAGGCAGTGTCGCGATAAAAGCGCCCCATGTGGCCGAGGCGATCCAGTATCGGACTCTGGACCGGCGGGTGGTGAAATAGAGGGAAACAGCCCGTTTCAGGGCGCGGGCTTATTGATCGCCTGCAGCGCAGCTTGACCGTTGATGCGCTTGGCCGGGTTTCCCTTGGGGTCGCTGATATCCTTGGCGGTTTTAAGGACCGCATCGAACAGTTGCTGGCGGCTGAAGTTGGGGTTTTGCGACCATAGGACCGCGAAGATAGCACCGGCAACCCCGGCTGCATGGCTGGTGCCGCTTATTCCATCGCTTTGGCCGGCAACTTTTATATTAACGCCGGGCGCAAAAATGATTTTACCCCCGTAATTTGAGAAAGCCGCGACTTTATCATCGGCATCCACGGCGCCTATAGCTGCCACGCCTTCCATACGGGCCGGGAATTCAGCTCCGTAACGGTTGGAATTACCGGCTGAGGTCACTATCAGCACACCCATGGATAGGGCCGCATCGACTGCACGGGTCACGCCCGGATCATCGCTCGGCGCGGAAATAGGCATCACAATGATTTTGGTGCCGAGTTCCGTGGCGCGAACGATCCCGTTTTTAACATCTTCAAAGGAACCGCCGCCGCTGTTATCGAGTACTTTGACCGCTAGGATCCGGGCTTGGGGAGCAAGGGCGTGGATCAGAGAAACCATTTGGGTTGTAATGGAACTGCCCATGATCGAGTCATCCTCCATGTAAGGACTGGAGTCTCCCGCCAGCACGCTATAGGCTGATAATTGATCCCCTAATTGTTTTTCCATGGAGCGGGATATGCCCTCGGATAGAATGGCGACCGTGATGCCTTTGCCGGCATTGGGCGGCAAGGGGTTGAAATTGTAGGATGATGCAATAAAGGATTGCTGCCGGATGGTTTCAAAACTTTGGTCACCCGGCGAGGCCCAAGCGATCGGTGTCGCCAAAAGAATCGCCGGCAACAGACCGAAGCTAAGCGGTCGTGTCCAACGCTTGACCCGGTTGTTCTTTCCATTCATCATGGCATTCCGCCTCCGTGAGGTTTTTAAATGATTTGATGTTTAAACGGGTTCCTCAATTGTAAATTGTTCTTGAATGTCCTTACGGGTGAGCAGCATGATGGTGACAATTCCCAATAGAGTGCCAAGCGGAAAGACGGCAAGAATAATCGATAAAACAAGAATGGCGATGCGATGGATCCGTTTGTTAAGGAAGTAGGCTAGGGCCAAGATGAGCACGATAAAGAGCAAGGCGATCAGGCCTAGAACGATCGGGGGTAAAAGGTTGGCTAAGGGGATTTCAGTAATTTTTTTTTCCCCGACTATTTTGTTTGCTTTCACGATGATGAGACAAATGATATAGGCTGCAAAAAGCGCATAAAACAAGTAGCCAAACTCTAGTATTTTTAATAATCTGGATCGATCCATCTTTACCTCATTCATCCTTTGTCCCGAGCCGCCTGCCGTCATCACACCATATAATCCAGCATCTGGACGCGGGCCAGGTAACCGTCCAGAATGGCGCCGTACATATCGATCAAATAATCCAGTTTCAGGTCAACCCGGTTTTCGATAACCCTTAACACCTTGCCGCTGACCGGAATTTCAGGACCGCTCAAGTATAGTACGCCGGTGATGGTATCGCCGCTATGGGGCAGGAGATCTTTTTCCTGCTGAAAAGAGAGGTGGGTTTTGGAAATCTCCACGACTTTATGCATGGCGCCGTTTTTGAAACGGACATGGGCCGGCATTGAATTAAGCGGTTCGATGCGGTAATTGACCCGCCGATTATGCATGATCAATTCTTCCAGCTCGTTGTGTAAGGATTCGCTGATGGGCGTATCTTTGCTTTGCAGGATCAGCGCCTGCATTTGTTTCATGGCTTTTTGGGTGCGGATGATATTGGCCTGCATATCCTCAATATGCATCTGGTCTCTTTTCAATTTAAAAGCCATGCTTTTTACCAGGTTCCGGTAAAAGAGCAGGGCGATGTCATTGTTGTTTTCAAAAAACTTCAAAAGGTCATTCCGGTTGATTTTCCAGACTTCGGAAGGCTGGGCGATAATCGCGGTTGTATTGCGTTTGAGATCGGCCAAAGCGCCCACTTCGCCGATCGGGGTCGGCGGTCGTAATTGATAGCGCAGTTTATCCCCTTCTGAAATGTTCACTTCCCCTTTAGCCAGAAGATAAAATGAATCATCCAGGGAACCTTCCCGGAAAAGGACTGCACCTTGTTCCAGTTGTTGTTGTTTAAAGACTTGCGAGAGTTGCTCGAGTTGCTGGTCGCTGAAGGCGCCCAAAAAGGGAATACTCCTGAGTTGGTTAGGACTTAACGACATGGATTTTGATCTCCTTTTGTAAAAGGCCGGCTCAAAAAGGGGCCATATTATTAAAAAAAAGTATATTTTGGAAAAGACTGGTCTGTCAATGGAAATAGGGATTTGCTTAGGCAAATCCCTATCTATTCATAACGCAGGGCTTCGATCGGATCCAAAGCGGCCGCCTTACGAGCCGGCACATAGCCGAAAATAACGCCCACAGCCGCGGAAAAGGCAAAGGCAATCAGGACAATTTCCGGGCTGAAGACAAAGGGGATCTGGAGGATACGGGCACCGATAACCGCCGCTCCCAATCCCAGAGATATTCCGAAAAGCCCGCCGAAAGAGGAGAGCACCACCGCCTCCACCAGGAATTGCAGCAACACTTCCCGTTCCAGGGCGCCGATGGCCAAGCGCGTGCCGATTTCGCGGGTGCGTTCGGTCACGGAGACCAACATGATATTCATGATGCCGATGCCGCCCACCAGTAAGCTCACGGCCGCTACGGCCACCAAAAGTGCGGTGAGGACCTTGGTGGTGCTGGTCAGGGTAGCGGCGATCTCTTGCATGTCGCGCACGTTGAAATCATCATCCTTGGCAGAGGGGATATGGCGGCGTTCGCGCATGAGCTGCACGATATCCTGATTGACCTTCGCGGTTGAAACCCCGTCCTGGGCGGACACAGAGATCATGCGCACGTCCGTATCGCCCGCAATCCGGCGTTGGAAAGCGCGCAAGGGAACAAGCACAAAATCGTCCTGGTCGTCGCCGAAGCTGGTTTGTCCCTTGGACTGGAGTACTCCTATGACTTTAAAGGAAATTTTCCCCAGACGGATGGAGGCGCCGATGGGGTCTTGTTTAGCGAAAAGCTTGTCGCGCACGGTTGTGCCGATCAGGCAAACCGTCTTGCCGGCTTGTTCATCCGCTTCGCTGAAAGAGGTGCCGGAATCCAGAGGCCAATCGCGGACTTTTAAAAACGCATTGGTGCTGCCGTTGACCGTGGTGGCCCAGTTTTGATTGCCGAAAATGGCCTGGACACCCTTGGAGGCACTGGGCGCCACGGCGGCCAATCCGTTGATGTTCTGTTCAATGGCTTTGGCGTCTGCTTCCTTGAACAAGGCGGCGGTCGAACGCGTGCCGCCGGGACCGTGAAAACCTTGACCCGGACGGACCTGCAGCAGGTTGCTGCCCAATTTGGAGATATCGGCCGTGACCCTGGCGGTGGTGCCCTTGCCGAGGGTCACCATGGTGATGACCGCGGCCACGCCGATGACAATGCCCAGAATGGTCAGGAACGAGCGCATGGCATTACGCCGGATTTCGCGTTGGGCCAGTAGAATGGTTTCCCACAACATTATGAATGCTCCTTCTGTTCTTCGGATTCGATCCGGCCGTCATGAAAACGGACTATGCGTTTGGCATAGGCGGCCATATCGGGCTCATGGGTGACCATGACAATGGTGATACCGCGCTCCCGGTTCAAAACCGTGAGTAGATCCATGATTTCGCGGCCGCGAGTCGAATCCAGGTTGCCGGTGGGCTCGTCGGCGAAAAGGATCTGGGGCTCCATGACAATGGCGCGGGCAATGGCTACGCGTTGTTGCTGGCCGCCGGAGAGTTCGCCGGGGGTATGGGTCGCCCACTCTGCAAGACCGACGGCTGCAAGGGCTTGCAGGGCAAGTTTTTTGCGTTTTGAGGCCGGGATGCCGCGGTAAATGAGCGGCAGTTCCACGTTTTCCAGGGCCGAAGTGCGGTTCAGCAGATTGTAACCCTGAAAGACAAATCCGAGATGATGGCGCCGCAGAAGCGCGCGCTGGTTGCGGTTTAAGCCGGCCACATCAATCCCTTTAAAGCAATAGGTTCCGGCGGTCGGCGTATCCAGGCAACCCAGAATATTCATGCAAGTGGACTTGCCCGAGCCGCTGGGACCCATCACGGCAATGAATTCGCCCTGGTCAATGCCGAGTTGGATACCCCGCAGGGCGTGGGTGGCGGCGGTGCCGGTTCCGTAAACCTTGGTCACATCTTGAAGTTCGATCAGATGCTGATCATTAGTCAATTGGCAAACAATCTGGTTCATGGTTGTTTACTCACTGTGTCAACCAGCAAAGTCAGGCCAGGGGTGATGTCACCGGTAATGATCTCGGTCATGACGCCGTCGGTCATACCGACTGTGACCGGAATAGGCAGGGGTTGGCCGTTCTGCAACTTCCAGACCCGTTGTTCTTTCTTTGAGTTTTTGTTCCCTTTGGTCTGTGAACTTTGGTTGGCGTTCTGCGGCGGACCATGCCGGCCCGGCAGCAAAGGGTTTACGAAACCGGTTTGGCCGTTGGCTTCCGAATTAGTTTTCTCTTGGGGGCTGAAACGCAGAGCCGCATTCGGCACCAGTAGGGCATTCTGGACTTTTTGAACAATGATTTCGGCCGTGGCGGTCATACCGGGTCGTAAAGATAAATCCGAATTATCGACCGTCAGAATGGTTTCATAGGTGACTACACCATTGAGGGTTTTGGCACCGTTGCGTACCTGGGTAATGCGACCGCGAAAAGTGCGGTTCGGAAAAGCATCGACCGTGAAACGGGCCTCCTGGCCCTCCAGCACTTGGCCG
>Ga0315273_10007663_pt1 | contig 13538 bp, 12 predicted proteins | sample YL17G02_0_MG_FD_205753 | JGI IMG/M metagenome (GOLD analysis project Ga0315273, IMG submission 205753) | Sediment microbial communities from Yellowstone Lake, YNP, Wyoming, USA - YL17G02_0 | ecosystem: Environmental > Aquatic > Freshwater > Lake > Sediment | place: USA: Wyoming | collected... | reverse complement strand
TGTACGGCTCGATCCAAAACGACCGCGTCTTCCGTATTCGCGAGCGTTCGACCTCAATCGTCGCCTGGGACCTCGCGTTGACTGGCTGCGGACCCTCGGTTAAGACAACGGCCCAATGCCCGATTCCGCCAGTGATCTGCTGGTCGCACGCCGGCGGAAGCTCGAGGCGCTGCGTGCACGCGGCGGTGTCGTTTTTCCGAATGATTTCGTCCCCGATCGGACGACCGGCGAGGCGCGCACGCGCTTCGGCGATTTGAGCGCCGAGCGGCTGGCGGACGCGAAAGAGACGGTGCGCCTCGCGGGACGCATCGTCGGCATGCGCGACTTCGGAAAGGCGGCATTCCTTCACCTGCAAGATCGCAGTGGCCGGCTGCAGGTCTACGTCAAGCGCGAAGAGCTCGGCGAGGAAGGATTCGCGGTCTACCGGCACTGCGACGTCGGCGACGTCGTCGGCGTGGAAGGCGAGCTTTTCCGCACGCGAACCGGGGAGCTGACCGTGCTCGCGCGCTGCTTCCGAATCCTCACCAAGTCGCTTCGGCCGCTCCCCGAGAAGTGGCACGGTCTCGCCGACACGGAGATCCGCTATCGGCAGCGCTACCTCGACCTGATCGCCAACCCGCAAGCCGTCGAGGTGTTCCGCAAGCGTGCCGCGATCATGCAGAAGATTCGCGACTACTTCGCCGCACGCGACTTCATCGAGGTCGAGACGCCGATGATGCAGCTCGCCGCCGGGGGCGCCGCGGCCCGGCCCTTCGTCACCCACCACAACGCGCTCGATCTCGATCTCTACCTGCGCATCGCACCCGAGCTGTATCTGAAGCGCCTCGTGGTCGGCGGATTCGAGCGCGTCTTCGAGCTCTCCAGGGTGTTTCGCAACGAAGGCGTGTCGACGCAGCACAATCCCGAGTTCACGCTCCTCGAGTTCTACATGGCGTATGCGGATTACCACAGGCTCATGGAGATCACCGAAGAGCTCTTCTGCGAGCTCGCGCGGGATGCGGCCGGTGGTCTCCGACTGCCGTGGGGCAAGCACGAGATCGATCTCACGCCCCCCTGGAAGCGGATCACGCTGCGCCAGGCGGTGCGCAGCCACGCCGGAGCTCGCGACGCGGACCTCGCCTCGGAAGCGTCGCTGCGGGCGTTTGCCGCGGGTCGGGGCCTGGCGCTCGACAAGAGCTGGGGCGCGGGCAAGATTCTTCTCGAGCTCTTCGAGGCCTTCGCCGAAGACAAGCTCGTCTCGCCGACCTTCGTGTTGGGATATCCGGTGGAGGTCTCACCTCTGGCGCGGCGCAATCCGGACGATCCCGAGATCACGGACCGCTTCGAGCTCTACATCGCCGGACGGGAGATGGCGAACGCGTTTTCCGAGCTGAACGATCCCGACGACCAGCGCCGCCGCTTCGAAGCTCAGGCACGCGCCAAGGCCGCTGGCGACGAGGAGGCACAGGAGATGGATGAGGACTTCGTGCTCGCGCTCGAGCACGCCATGCCGCCGACCGCGGGAGAAGGCGTGGGGGTCGATCGATTGGTGATGATGCTCACCAATCAGTCGTCGATCCGCGACGTGATCCTCTTTCCGCTGCTTCGCCCGCCCGCCTGAGCCGCTTTCCGTGCGGTACGAACTGTTCATCAGCCTGCGCTACCTCCGCGCGAAGCGCCGAGAGGCGTTCATCAGCCTGATCACACTGATCTCGATCCTCGGCGTGACGATCAGCGTGACGACGCTCGACATCGCGCTGTCGGTGACCACCGGCTTCGAAAAGGATTTGCGAAACCGGATCCTCGGCTTCACGCCGCACGTGATCGTCACGAGCTACGGCGGGCCGATCGCGGATCCGGCGAAGCTGATGGGCCCGATTCTGCGCACGCCCGGCGTGGTGGCGGCTGCTCCCTACGTGTACGTGCAGGCCATGGTTTCCTACGGCAGCGCCGTCACCGGCGTTTTCATCCGCGGCGTCGATCCCGAGCGGGCGCACACGGTCGTCGACGTGAAGCGCTTCCTGCGCAGCGGCAGCCTCGAGGAGATGGGCAAGCCGCACGAAGTGACGATCCACGAACAAGGGGAAGAGCGGCGGGTGGCGCTGTCCGGCGTGGTCGTCGGCGTCGAGCTCGCCAAGCAGCTCGGCGTCGGCGAGGGCAGCGCGATCACGGTCATCCTGCCCGTGGGTACGCCCTCCTCGCTCGGGATGGTTCCGCGCATCAAGCGCTTCGCGGTCGTCGGCCTCTTCGACTCGGGGATGGCCGAGTTCGATTCGAGCCTCCTGTACATGGCGCTTGCCGACGCGCAGGGCTTGGTCGGCTTGAAGGACGCCGTCACGGGAGTGGAAGTCCGCACGGAGCGAATCGACCAAGCCGCGGAGGTCGCCGCGCGGATCGCGAGGAGCGGACTCGGATTTCCCTACGAAGCGCGGGATTGGATGCAGATGAACCGCAACGTGTTCATCGCGCTGCGGTTGGAGAAGCTCGTCTATTTTCTCGTGCTCTCGCTCATGCTCGTGGTTGCGGGCTTCTCCATCCTCGCGACGTTAATCATGGTCGTGATGGAGAAGCGAAAAGACATCGCGATCTTGAAGTCGATGGGGGCCACGGACGGCTCGGTGGCGCGAATCTTCGTCTTCAAGGGGCTGGTGATCGGGCTCATCGGCACGGTTCTCGGCAACGTCGGCGGTCTCGGCCTCTCCTGGTTAATCTCCCGATACAAGCTCCCGCTGCCGCACGGGGTGTTCTTCACCGAGACCGTGCCCGTCGAGATCGTCCCCGCCTACTTCGCGGCGGTGACCGTCGCGGCGTTCGTGGTCTGCTTGTCCGTCACGTTCTATCCGGCGTCACGTGCGGCGCGCGTCGCCCCCGTGGACGTCATTCGCTATGAATGAGGAGCTCGCTTCGGCGGCGGTCGGCGAGCCGCTCGTGTACGTCGATGGGCTGGTCAAGCACTACAGCGACGTCGGGCGGGTCGTGCGCGTGCTCGAGGGGGTGCATCTCGAGGTACAGCCAGCCGAGAAGATCGCCATCGTCGGCGAGTCGGGCGTCGGTAAATCGACGTTGCTGCACATCCTCGGGGCGCTCGACCGGCCGACCGCCGGGGTCGTGCGCTACGGCGCCGCCGACCTTCAGTCACTCACGCCACGGGCGCTCGCCGCCTTCCGCAACCGCGACATCGGTTTCGTCTTCCAGTTCCACCACCTGATGGCGGATTTCACCGCCGAGGAGAACGTCATGATGCCGGCGCTGATCGCCGGTCTGGGCTGGGATCGTGCTCGCCAAGAGGCGCGCGCCATCCTCGAGCGCGTGGGCCTCGCCGATCGGCTCGCGCACAAGCCCGGTGAGCTGTCCGGGGGCGAGCAGCAGCGGGTGTCGGTCGCACGGGCGGTCGTGCGGTCCCCTCGGGTGCTCCTCGGCGACGAGCCCACGGGAAACCTCGATCCGGCCACGGGCGAGGAGGTCCAGCGCCTGCTGATCGAGCTCAACCGGGAGCGAGGCGTGGCGCTCGTCGTGGTCACACACAACCCACGCCTCGCCGCGGCGATGGATCGCGTGCTACGTCTGCACGGCGGCCGCCTCGAGGCGGTTCGCGATCTCGGAGCACGGGTTTGAAGACCAGACGCCCGCCGCACGTCGAAGGGCCGTGCTGTACACCCCGCAAACCATCTGATACCACGGCGCAATTTCGTGAATCCTACATGACCGTCTGCAGGTTCCTGCTCTTCTGGGTGCTGGCGCTCGCGTCGTTAGGGGCTGCCGGGGAAGCGCCAATCCAGGCCATTTCGGTCACCGGCAACAGCCGCGTCGAGCAATCGGCGATCCGCGTCCGCATCAAGAGCCCGATCGGCAAGCCGCCCGACCCCGCCCTCATCGAGCAGGACGTGCGCTCGATCTACGCCATGGGCTTTTTCGAGGACGTACGAGCGTCGGTCGAGGACGGCGACGGCAAACGCACGCTCACGTTCCACGTGGTCGAGCGGCCGATGATCAAAGAGATCAAGCTCGAGGGTAACAAGAAGATCAAGGATGACGATCTGCAGATCGCGCTCAAGGTTCGGCCGCACACGCTGCTCGACGTCGAGAAGATCCAGCGAGGCATGGAGGAAGCCAAGAAGCTCTACGACCAGAAGGGCTACAAGGACGCCGCGATCACCTTCAAGACCTCCGAGACGGTGGGGGGAGAGGTCACGCTGACCTTCCACGTCGACGAGGGCAAGGTCATCCGCATCCGGCACATCATCTTCGAGGGCAACAAGGAGTTCTCGGCGCGTGAACTGCGCCGCATCATGCAGACGAAGCAGGCGTGGTTCCTCTCCGTGCTGACCGGCGCCGGCAACCTCGATCCCGAGGTGCTGAAGACCGACGTCGAGCGGTTGACCGCCTTCTACTACGACAGCGGACACGTGAACGTGAAAGTCGACGAGCCGCAGGTCGAGCGCAAGGAAGACGGGCTCGATGTGACGATCCGCATCGACGAGGGCGATCAGTACAAGGTCGGGCCGGTGAAGCTCGCCGGGGACATCGTGGGTGACCCGGACGTCACCATGGCTCACCTCGAGATGAAGAGCGGAGACGTGTTCCGCGCGAGCCGGCTCCGCAAGGATATCCTCTTTCTCACCGAAGCCTACGGCGATCTGGGCTTCGCCTTCGTCAACGTCGAGCCGCTCACCGCGGTGGATCCCGACAAGAAGCAGGTCGTGCTCACCTACAAGATCGACAGGGGCCCCGTGGTCTATTTCGATCGCATCGAGATCACCGGCAACACCAAGACCAAGGACGAGGTGATCCGTCGCGAGCTGAACGTTCAGGAGCAGCAGCTCTTCCGCGGCAGCGATCTGAAGACGAGCCGGGCCCGCGTGCAGCGCCTGGCTCTCTTCCAGGACGTGAACATGACGACCCAGCGCTCGGATCAGCCGGACAAGATCGATCTGCTGGTCGACGTGAAGGAGTCGCAAACCGGCGCGTTCACCGCCGGTGCGGGGTTCAGTTCGGCCGACCAATTCCTCTTCAACGTCCGGCTCTCCGAGAACAACCTGTTCGGAACCGGCGACCGGGTGGTGCTCAACGCGGACGTCGGCTCGCGGCGGCGGAACTTCACCCTCGACTACACCAACCCCTACAGCTTCGACACCTACTTCACCTCCATCATCTCGGCGTTCAACTACCTTACCGAATTCGACAACTTCGACCGTGGCGGCACCGGCTTCTCGATTCAGGCGCTCTATCCATTCACCGCGCTCGGCGTGCGCCGGGTGCCGTTCATCGGCGCCTCGCTCGACGAGGTGCGCTTCGGCATGCGCTACAGACTCGAGCAGTCGGACATCAGCAACGTCTCGAGCTTCTTCCGCGTGCCGAGCATCGACGCCGAGGAAGGCAAAACGCTGGTGAGCAGCGTGATTCCCACGCTCGTGCGCAACACCCTGAACCATCCCTTCGATCCGACCGACGGCTCGATCGAGGACATGTCGGTGCAATTCGCCGGCATCGGCGCGGGGTCGGGTTACCTGGTCGTCGAGGGGCGAGGGCGCTGGTTCTATCCCTTCTACAAGAGCGCGACGTTCGGCACTTTCGTGCTCTCGCATGGGACCCGCGTCGCTTGGGGCGTCGGCCAGGAAGACCGCAGCGGAAAGGAAATTCCGCTGTACGAGCGGTTCTTCCCCGGCGGCATCAATTCGGTGCGCGGCTACGAAGCTCGCACGCTCGGCCCCCGCGAGCCGGTGTTCGACCCAGAGAACAACATCGTCGACACCACCCCGGTCGGCGGCAGCACGCAGCTGATCTTCAACAACGAGCTGATCTTTCCGATCTTCGAGCAACTCGGGCTGCGCGGCGTGCTCTTCTTCGACCTCGGTAACGCCTGGCGGCACGACCAGGGAATACCCTTGAGCGATTTGCGCAAAGCCGTGGGATGGGGCGTCCGCTGGCTGTCGCCGATCGGTCCGCTGCGCGTCGAACTCGGATATCCGCTGCAGAAGAAGGCGAACGAGAAGAGCAGCGTCTTTCAGTTCTCGTTCGGCGCCCCCCTATAGATCCCGAATGTTTCTCGAGGAGGTTTGAATGAAGCGATGGACTCTACCGTTTGCGATTCTGCTGCTCGCGGCGCCCCTGGTCCGGGCCGAGGAGCTAAAGCTCGTCACCGTCGACATGCAGCGAGCGCTGAACGAGTGCGACGCCGGAAAGAAAGCGAAGGAGGACTTCAAGAGCCAGGTCGACAAGCTGCAGGCCGACCTGAACAAGCAGAAGACCGACATCGAGAAGATCAAGGAAGACGTCGAGAAGAAGGGGATGGTGCTGAAAGAGGAAGAGCGCAAGAACATCGAGCGCGACTACCAGAGGCGCCTGCGCGACTTCCAGCGAACCTACAAGGACTCGCAGGCCGAGCTGCAGCAGCGCGACAACGAGCTCACCTCCGAGATCCTACGCCAGCTCCAAGAGGTGATCGCCGAATACGGCGCCAAGCAGGGCTACACGTTGGTCCTGGAGGCCTCCAACACCGGGGCGGTGCTCTACAACTCGCGCTCGATCGACATCACGGATCTGGTGATTCAGGAGTACAATTCCAGGCGAAAGGGCGCGACGGCCAAGACGAAGTGAAGCAACGCTGACGGTGCGACTCGACTATCCAGACATCATCCGACGATTGCCGCACCGCTATCCTTTCCTGCTCGTCGATCGCGTGATCGAGCTTACGGACGGACGGCGCCTGGTGGCGATCAAGAACGTGACCGCCAACGAGCCCTTCTTCGGCGGTCACTTTCCCGGGCGTCCGATCATGCCCGGCGTGTTGATTTGCGAGGCGCTGGTGCAGGCGGGGGGTTTGCTCGCCAGCTGCTCGAGCGACGGCCTGCCCGCGGGGAGGGGGATCGTGCTCGCCGGTCTCGAGCACGTGCGCTTCCGCCGGCGGGTGGTCCCTGGAGATCAGCTGCGGCTGGAGGTCGAGCTCGTGCACAAGCGCCGTCCGCTCTGGAAGATGAAGGGACGGGCACTCGTCGACGGGAACGTGGCCACCGAAGCCGAATTCCTCACCATGGAAGTCGACAGCTCCGAGATGGGATTCTGAGCGTGTCGATTCATCCCAAAGCGATCATCGCGCCGGGGGCGGAGCTCGCCGAGGACGTCGAGATCGGTCCCTACGCGGTGATCGGCCCCGAGGTGCGGATCGGCCGCGGCACGAAGGTGGGCGCTCACGCGGTGATCGAAGGCCGCACGACCATCGGCGAGCGTAACCGCGTCTTCCAGTTCGCCGCGCTCGGCGCGATTCCTCAAGATCTGAAGTATCACGGCGAGCTGACGACGCTCGTCATCGGCAACGAGAACCAGATCCGCGAGTTCACGACCCTGCACATCGGCACCGAGGGGGGTGGGGGCGTGACCTCGGTCGGCGACCGCAACCTGTTCATGAACTTCTCGCACGTTGCGCATGATTGTCACATCGGCAACCGCGTGATCTTCGCCAACGGCGCCACGCTCGCGGGACACGTGGTCGTCGAGGATCACGTGATCGTCGGCGGCCTCGCGGCCGTCCATCAGTTCGTGCGGCTCGGCGAATCGTCGATGCTCGGTGGCGGCGCGATGGTCGCGCAGGACGTGCCGCCGTTCTGCGTCGTGCAGGGCGACCGGGCCGGTCTCGTGGGACTCAACGTCGAGGGGTTGCGCCGCCGCGGCTTCTCCGATGACGAGGTGCGCGCGCTGCGCGTCGCCTACCGTACGCTCTTCCGCTCGGGCCTGACCGTGCGCGACGCGATCCGGAAGATGCGCGAGGAGCAGGCCCTGGGGCCGGCCGCCGAGCGGTTGCTGCAGTTCGTCGAGAGCTCGAAGCGGGGAATCTGCCGACTCCGCGGCGAGGCCGGGGATGACGCGGACCCCGAGTCGTTGTGAAAGGCTACGGGCTTCAGGCTACGGCCTACAGGAAAGGCTCAGGGAGTCTTTGCCCGTAGCCCGAAGCCCGTAGCCGTCGTATGAACGAACCCATCGGCCTCATCGCCGGCAACGGACGCTTTCCGCTGATTTTCGCCGAGACGGCGAAGCGGCAAGGCGTGCGCGTGATCGCCGTCGCGCACCGCGGCGAGACCGATCCGGCGCTCGACGGCATGGCCGAAGCGGTCACCTGGGTGCGGGTCGGGGAGCTCGGCAAGATGATTCGCGCGCTGCGCGACGCCGGCGTGCGCCGGGCGGTGATGGCGGGCGGGCTCTCCAAGGCCGGTGTGTTTCGCGGCGGCCGCCCCGATCTTCGTGGCGCCATGTTCCTCGCACGGATACGAAGCTTTCGTGACGACACCCTGCTGCGCGGCATCGCCGGCGAGTTCGAGAGCGACGGCATCGAGATCGTTCCTTCGACGACGTTCCTGTCGACGATCGTCACCCACGAGGGTGTGCTCGGGCGGCACGGGCCGAAGCAGCGCGAGTGGGCCGACGTGGCCTACGGCTTTCGCGTCGCCAAGGAAGTCGGCCGCTTCGACGTCGGGCAGAGCGTCGTGGTACGCGGGGGCGTGGCGCTGGCGATCGAGGGCATGGAGGGCACCGACGCGTGCATTCGCCGCGGCGGGGAGCTCGGACACGGCGGCGTCGTCGTGATCAAGGTCTCGAAGCCCGGGCAAGACCTGCGCTTCGACGTGCCGGCCGTCGGACCGCGCACGATCGAGGCGATGACCGAGGTGAAGGCGCGCGTTCTGGCGCTCGAGGCCGAACGTACGATCCTGCTCGACCGCGCGGAGCTGCTCGCCGGCGCCGATCGCGCAGGGATCGCCGTCCTCGGCGTGAGCGAGGCGAGCCTCCGGGAGCGCGTGTCGTGAGGACGCGCGTCGCCGTCGTCGGGGTCGGCTACCTCGGTCGGTTCCACGCCGAAAAATACGCGGCCGAGCCGGGGGTCGAGCTCGTCGGCGTGGTCGACAGCGACGCCGAGCGTGGCCGCGAGGTGGCGGCTCGCTTCGGCTGTCGAGCCTTCTCCGACGCCCGCGAGATCTACGGCCTGGTCGATTGCGCGAGCGTCGTGGTGCCGACGCCGCTTCACCGCGACGTCGGAACGGGGCTCCTCGAGGCCGGCATCGACGTGCTCGTGGAGAAGCCGATCGCCGCCACGCTCGAGGAGGCGCGGGCGCTCGTGCGCGTCGCCGAGGAGCGGGGTCGGATCCTCCAGGTCGGACATCTCGAGCGCTTCAACCCGGCGATGCGCGCGGTCGCCGAGGTGCTGACGCGCCCACGGTTTATCGAGTGTCATCGCCTTGCGCCGTTCGTCGAGCGCGGCACCGACGTGGACGTGGTGCTCGATCTCATGATCCACGATCTCGACGTGATCCTCAGCATGATGACGAGCCCGGTGGAGGCGGTCGAGGCGGTGGGGGTTCCGGTGATCACGAGCTCGCCCGACATCGCCAACGCGCGGATCCGCTTCGCCGACGGCGCGATCGCCAACGTCACGGCGAGTCGCGTGTCGTTCAAGCGCGAGCGCAAGCTGCGCATCTTTCAGCACGACACCTACATCTCCCTCGACTACGGCGAGAGGCGCCTGCGCATCTGCCGTCGCGGCCAGGCGCCGCCCGGCGGACTCGCTCCGATCGAGGTCGAGGAACGCATCGTCGAGGGCGAGGACGCGCTCGCCGAAGAGATCCGCGGCTTTCTCGCCGCCGTGCGCACGCGCCAGGCGCCGCTGGTGAGCGGTCGCGAGGGGCTGCGAGCGGTCGAGCTCGCCTATCAGATTCTCGAGCGCGTCGAGGACGAGATACGGCGCTCGCGATGAGCGTCGAAAGGCGTCTGCTCGCCGCGGAGGAGGCCGGCACTCCCTCGTCGCGCGTGATGCTCGTTGCGGGCGAGGCTTCGGGTGATCTGCACGCGGCCGGGCTCGTCGCGGCGATGCGGCGGCGGGCGCCGGGAATCCAGATCTGGGGAATCGCCGGACGCGAGGCACGCTCCCAGGGGATGGTCACCGCGGTCGACATCGCCGAGATCGCCACCCTCGGCCTCACCGAGGTCGCCGAGAAGGGGCGCGCACTCTGGCGCAGTTACCGGATGCTCCGCCGCGAGATCTACGAGCGTCCGCCACAGCTTCTCGTGCTGATCGATTTTCCGGAGTTCAATCTCGCGCTCGCGGCGGTCGCCAAACGGCGCGGGGTGCCGGTTTTCTACTACGTGAGCCCGCAGGTCTGGGCGTGGAGGCGCGGGCGCGTTCGCAAGATTCTTCGCCGGGTCGACCGGCTCGCGGTCCTCTTTCCCTTCGAGCCCGCGGTGTATGGAAACGCCCCGAAGGTCGTCTTCGTCGGTAACCCGCTACTCGATCGGGTGCGCGCGACCGCGAGCCGGGAGGAGACGCTCGCGCGGCACGGCCTGGATGCCGCGAAGCGGTTGGTCGTGCTTCTGCCGGGCAGCCGCCGGCGGGAGATCGAGCGCCTCCTGCCCGAAATGGCGCGCGCCGCCGAGCGGCTCGCCAAGCGTCGCCCGCTCGAGTTCGCCGTCGTTCTCGCGCCGACGCTGTCGCGCACGCTCGCGGAGTCGCTGACCGCCGGCTGCGGCGTACCGCTTCCCCTGGTCGAGGGCGATGCTTATAACCTGATCGCCGCTGCCGATCTGGTGTTGACGGCCTCGGGCACGGCGACGCTCGAGGTCGCGCTCCTCGAGCGGCCGATGGTGATCATGTATCGAGCCTCGCCACTGACGTATGCCGTTGCCCGCGTCCTCGTCGACGTCCCGTGGATCGGGATGCCGAATCTGATCGCCGGCCGAGCCATCGTGCCCGAGCTGCTTCAAGGTCGGGCGCGCGCCGCGGAGATCGCCCGCGAGGCGGAGGCCATCCTCTCGGACCCGGCGCGCGCGCGAGCGATGGAGGCGGATCTCGCTGCCGTTCGTGCGTCGCTCGGCTCGGGAGGCGCTGCCGAGCGTGCCGCGGGGCTCGCCTTCGATCTGATGGGAGCGGGGACGTGAAACTCTACCGCCGCCTGCTCGGCTACCTGCGGCCATACGTCTGGCCCCGCTTCACGCTCGCCGTGATCTGCATGGTGTTCTACAGCTCCACGAACGGCGTGATGCCGTATCTCGTGCGCAGCGTCTTCGACGACGTCTTCTTGCAGAAGAAGGAGTGGGCGCTGCGCGTGCTGCCGGTTGCGATCGTCACCGTCTTCCTGTTTCGCGCCGTGATGAGCTTCAACCAGAGCTACCTGATGGAGTGGATCGGGCAGCACGTGATCGCCGACATCCGCAGTCAGCTGAACGCGCACTTCCAGCACCTGTCGCTCTCGTTCTACAACCGCACGCCGACCGGTACGCTGCTCTCGCGCATGACCAACGACGTCGAGCTCATGCGCAGCGCGCTCACGGATGCGGTCGCGTCGGTGATGAAAGACCTGACGTCGCTCCTGGTGCTGCTCGCGGTCGCGTTTTTCATGGACTGGACGCTCGCGCTGATCGCCTTCGTCGCGTTCCCGCTGACGGTGGTGCCGATCTTGCGATTGTCACGGCGCTTGCGGAGGGTCACCCGCAAGGGTCAGGTGACGCTCGGCAACCTGGCGACGCTGCTCCAGGAGACGATTCAGGGGAACCGCGTCGTCAAGGCCTTCGGCATGGAGGACTACGAAATCCGCCGCTTCGATGCGGAGAGCGAGCGGCTCGTCGGGCTGTACATGAGGGCGGCACGCATCAAGGCCTTCACCACGCCGATGATGGAAGTGCTCGCCTCGTTCGGCATCGCCGGAGTCGTCTGGTACGGCGGCTCGAGCGTGATGGCGGGTGGGCGCACGCCCGGCTCGTTCATGGCCTTTCTCACGGCGATGCTGCTGCTCTACGATCCGTTCAAGGGTCTGACCAAGACCAACAACGTCGTGCAGCAGGGACTGGCGGGGGCGAGCCGCATCTTCGAGATGCTCGACCAAGCGAGTGACGTGGTGGAACGGCCCACGGCGACCGCTCTACAGGGCTTTCGCGAGGGCGTCCGCTTCGAGGACGTGACCTTCCGTTACGAGGCGGAGCCGGTGCTCCGCGAGGTGAACCTGGAGATTCGCCGTGGCGAGGCCGTCGCGCTGGTCGGCCGCAGCGGCTCGGGCAAAAGCACGCTGGCGGATCTGATTCCACGCTTCTACGACGTCACAGAAGGTCGGATCACGGTCGACGGACGGGATGTGCGCGACCTCGCGCTGGCATCGCTTCGCGCCGAGATCGCGATCGTCACGCAGTTCACCTTTCTCTTCAACGACACCGTGCGAACCAACATCGCCTACGGCGACGTCGGCACCTCGCTGGAGCGGATCGAAGCCGCGGCGCGCGCCGCCAACGCGCACGACTTCATTTGCGAGCTGCCGCAGGGCTACGACACGGTGATCGGTGAGCTAGGCGTCAAGCTTTCCGGAGGGCAGCGCCAGCGCCTGGCGATCGCGCGCGCTCTCCTCAAGAACGTGCCGATCCTGATCCTCGACGAGGCGACCTCGGCTCTCGATAACGAGTCCGAGCGGCTGGTCCAAGAGGCGATCGAACGGCTGATGGCGGGTCGCACGACGCTGGTCATCGCCCACCGCCTCTCGACCATCCGCAACGCCGACCGGATCGCGGTTCTCGACCGCGGGCGCATCATCGAGGAAGGGACGCACGCGGAGCTCCTCAGTCGCAACGGCGAGTATCGTCGGCTCTACGACATGCAGTTCCGCGACGAGCCCCGCGCGGCGGTAGCCGGGGAATGAAGGGAAGCCGCCGTGCGCGGATTCGGGTTGCGTTTCTTGGGTTCGCCGCCCGCTGCCTCTACGGGCTGGTCAAGAACACCGTGCGCCCGGTGGTGGGTCCGGATGCTCGCGAGGTGCTCGCGGCCTTCGAGAAGAACGAGCGCGTCGTGATCGCATTCTGGCACGGTCAACTGGCGATGCTGCAGGCGGCGTACCGCGGCCGCGGTGCCGGGATCTGCGTTCAAGTGAGCCATCACAGCGACGGTGAGATCATCACCCGTGCCGTGCGTCCGTTCGGCATCCGCGCCGCGCGCGGCTCGGCCACGCGCGGCGGGCTGGCGAGCGTGCGCGAGATGCTCGACGCGCATCGCCAAGGCTACGATCTGGCTCTCGCGCCCGATGGCCCGCGCGGTCCGATTCACCGTGCCAAGCCAGGAGCGATCCGGCTCGCGCAAGCGACGGGCGCGCGTCTTTTTCCCGTGGCGTGCGCTCCACGACGGGGATGGGTGTTCCGAAGCTGGGACCGATTCACCGTGCCGCTGCCCTTCACGCGGGTCCATTACGTCGTCGGCACACCGCTGTCGGTTCCGCACGGCGTCGATGCGGACGCGATCGAACGCGCGCGACGGACTCTCGAAGAGGAGCTGTGCCGCGCCACCTCGGAAGCCGAGCGGCGCGCCGGGCGGCGGTGATGAGGACCGAGGCATCGTCACGTTCGCATCCCCTCACTCTTTGCCTCGAGCGCTCGAGATTCCGAAAGCGCTGGATTTTCCGGTCGGCCCGTACACGGGTCGACCGGAAAATCCAGCCACCGCGCGGAGCGCGGAACGCAATAACCCGCGAGTCGGTCTATTGCCTTCCGCGCTCCGCGCGGTTGCGGTCGGTTGTGATCGACCCGAGTACGGGCCGATCACAACC
>Ga0315273_10007662_pt1 | contig 13539 bp, 12 predicted proteins | sample YL17G02_0_MG_FD_205753 | JGI IMG/M metagenome (GOLD analysis project Ga0315273, IMG submission 205753) | Sediment microbial communities from Yellowstone Lake, YNP, Wyoming, USA - YL17G02_0 | ecosystem: Environmental > Aquatic > Freshwater > Lake > Sediment | place: USA: Wyoming | collected... | reverse complement strand
ATCTGCTACCTGTCGGCCGGCACGTGGGAGAACTGGCGCCCCGACGCTGCATCGTTCCCTGCCACGGTTCAAGGAAGCAAGAACGGCTGGCCGGGCGAGAAGTGGCTCGATATCCGTCAGACGACGATCCTGTTGCCGATCATGCAGGCGCGCGTGCAGAAATGTCAGCAGGCTGGCTTCGACGGCGTGGAGTTCGACAACGTCGATGGCTACGCGAACCGCACCGGGTTCCCGTTGACCGCCAACGACCAGCTCGTCTACGACTCCTCGCTCGCCAACTTGGCGCACCAGGCGGGGCTCACCGTGGCGCTGAAGAACGACATGGCCCAGGTGGGCACGCTCAAGCCGTACTTCGACTACGCGATCAACGAGCAGTGCTTCCAGTACCGCGAGTGCAACTACCCCGCGCCGGGGTTACCCGACTGGATCGCGTCGGGCAAGGCGGTCTTCAACGTCGAGTACAAGAAGCTGGAATGCGCGCAGGCCAACATCTGGAATTTCGGCGCGATCCTGAAGACGCTGGACCTGTTCGACACGCCCTGGACGCCCTGTCGGTAGGGCGCGTTGAGACTCGGGTAGGCTGCCGCTCGTGGTAGCCGACCTCGATCTGCTGGTCCTCGGCGACGCGAACCCGGACCTGATCCTGCACGGCGGCGACGTCGTGCCCGCGTTCGGCCAGGCCGAGCATCTGGTGGACGACGCGCGGCTCACGATGGGCGGCTCCGGCGCCATCTTGGCCTGCGGCGCCGCCAAGCTCGGCCTGCGGGTCGCGATCTGTGCCCTGGTCGGCGACGACCTATTCGGGCGGTTCGTCCGCGAAGGACTCGAGGTCGCCGGGGTCGACACCGCGGGTATCGCGACCGACGAGGCGGCCCCGACCGGCGTGACCGTCGTGCTCTCCGGCCCCGGCGACCGCGCCATCATCACGATGCCCGGAACGATCGCGGGGCTGCGCGCCGAGCTGATCGATCCGTCGCTGCTGGAGCGCGCACGCCACGTGCACGTGAGCTCCTACTACCTGCAGACGGCGCTCGTTCCCGCGCTGCCCGGCATCTTCGACAGCGTGCATGATCACGGAGGCACGACGTCGCTCGACCCGAACTGGGACCCGTCAGACCGGTGGGACAGCGGGCTGCTCGATCTGCTGCGCAAGACCGACGTCTTCATGCCGAACGCGATGGAGGCGACGCGCCTTGGCCGGACCTCCGATCTGGAGGACGCAGTCCGTACGCTCGGCACGCGCGCCGACCTCGTCGTGGTCAAGAACGGAGATCACGGCGCGATCGCGGGGGGCCAGGGCGAGCTGCATCGGGTGGCCGGTCTCGGCATCGCGGTGGTGGACACCACCGGTGCGGGCGACTCGTTCGACGCGGGGTTCCTGGCGGCGTGGCTCGCAGGGAAACCGATCGATCGCGCGTTGGCGATCGCGAACGCATGCGGTGCCCTGTCTACACGCGCGATCGGCGGCGTCGACGCGCAGGCGACGATGGACGAGGCCGTCGCCTTGCTCGAAGAGGGGAGCGCGGCATGATCGTCTGTCTGGCCGCGAACCCCTCGATCGACAAGCTCTTCGAGATCGACCGGCTGGTCAAGGGCGACATCCACCGTCCGCTCGGCCTGGTGCAGGCGGCGGGGGGTAAGGGCCTCAACGCGGCGCGCGCGGCGCATGTACTCGGGGCCGATGTGATCGCGGTGGCGCTGCTGCGCGGGCACGCCGGCAAGTGGCTCGAGGAGCAGCTGTCGGCGGAGGGCGTGTCCGGCGCGTTCGTCTGGGCACACGGTGAGAACCGCTCGTCGCTGTCGGTGGCTGACCGGGAGACCGGCAGCCTGACCGAGTTCTACGAGCACGGCGCGGTGGTGCCGGCGGCCGCCTGGACCGAGCTGATGCACGTCGCGTCGCAGTCGTGGAAGGCGGGCGGTTGGCTCACGATCAGTGGATCGCTGCCGCGTGGCGCGCCTGACGACGGTTACCGCGATCTGGTCGCCGAGGCCGCCGAGGCGGGCGTGCACGTGGCCGTCGATGCGGAGGGTGAGCGCTTGCGGCTGGCTCTGGAGGCGCAGCCCGACGTCGTCAAGGTGAACCAAGCCGAGGCGCGCGAGTTGCTCGGGGTGCCGACCGCGCGCCGCGAGGAAGCCCTGGCCGCGGCATCGAAGCTGCGTGACCTCTCGGGCGGCGATGGTCATGCAGGGGTCGTGACTCGGGGAGCGGACGGGGTGGTGGTCGCCGGGCCCGACGGCACGCTCTACGAAGGGCGGCTGTACGTCCGCGGTCGCTATCCGGTCGGCAGCGGCGACGCCTTTCTAGCAGGACTGATCGCCGGCCTCGATGGCGGCGAGGCGTGGGACGCGTCCCTGTGTCGCGCGCTCGGTGCAGCGACAGCGAACGCCGAGCTTGCAGGAGCCGGGAAGCTTGATCCGGCGAGGGCGGCCGAGCTGGCCGAAGAAGCCGAGGTCCGGATCGTTTGACCGGAAGCTAGCCGAGCAGCGTCGCCGAGTACGGATACGGCGCCAGCACGTCTGTGCCATCGGCGGTTACGAGGATCTCGTCGCCGAGCTTGACGCCGTGGCTCCCGCCAACCTCTCCCATGTAGCACTCCACGACGAGCGCCATGTTCTCCTGGATCACGCGGTCGGGGTTGGACTGCACGTCCTGCGGGTGACAGACGCTCGGGCTCTCCTCCTCGAGGCCGACGCTGTGGATCATGCACTCGTAGCGCTGCGGGATGAACCGCTCGGGGATCTTCGGCGCCGTGGCCGCGAGTTCCGCGCACGTGATGCCGGGGCGGACCAGCTCGGTCATCCCGAGCACCCACTCGTGCGCGGCCTGATAGGTCGCGCGTTCCTCGGCGGACGGTGAGGCACCCGGTGTCACGAACGTCCGCGATACGCAGAAGAAGATCCCTTCGATGCCTACCGTGTCCGTGTCGACGTACACGAGGTCGCCGGGCTCCAGCGCGCGATCCGTCACCTCGGCGCGCCAGGGATTCGTGTTGGGACCCGAGCAGACCGTGTTCGTCGCCATGTACTCGGCGCCGCGCCCGAGCATGCCTGCCGCCAGCACCGTGAACAGCTCGCGCTCCGTGATGCCTGGCGCGATCGCCGACTCGAACTCCGCGAGCGTCTCCGACACCATCGCGCCGTTCACCCGGAATAGCGCCACCTCCTGCGAGGTCTTCACCTCGCGTGCCTCCTGGGTTGCCGGAGCCGAGTCGACCAAGGTCAGTCCTTCGGCTTGCAGTGCAATGATCCCGGGCGTTCCCAACCGGTCTACGCCGATGCGGTCGCCGCGGAAGCCAAGCTCACGGAGCGCCGACACGGCCTCGCCGGCGAACACGCGCGCCACCGCCCCCGGATCGTCGTAGAACTCCCAACCCTTCATTGGGCGAACATCGAGCGCACGCAGTCGCGAGCGGTGAACGGAGTTCGGGTGCTCGAACAGGATGGGCGTGCCCTCGACCGGAACCACGGCGCAGCGCGTGAACGTGCTCATGCTCCAGATCGGCATGGCCGTGACGCCGGTCGCGTACCGCGTGTTCGGCTCGCTGAACAACAGGCAGGCCTCGAGGTCGTGCGCACGCATCGACGCCTGCAGGCGCCCGAGCCGTTCGTCGCGTAGCAGCTCGAGGTCGACCACCACGGCTACCTGATCGCAAGCCCGCTGTCGGCGTCGAACAGGTGCACACCCTCGGGATCGACCGAGAGATGCACGCTCGAGCCTGGCGCGGGCCGCACGTCGGGGGCCAGTCGCACGGTCACGGCCGCCCGGTCTTCCTCGATCGCGTCGGCGAGCAGGGTCGCTTCCTCGACCTCGATCCGCACTCCGGCGTCGCGCGCCGACACCGTGCCGTGCACCATGACCTCGTCGCCGAGCGGCTCCACCACGTCGACGTGCAGCTCGAAGCCGGGACCTGGGTCGTCCGACCCGACCAAGCGGAGCCCCTCGGGGCGGATCCCGACGATGACGTCGGCGTCGGGCACGCCCGCCCGCGCGAACACGAGGTCGCCCGCCGACACCTGTCCGTCGCGCACCGAGCCGCGCAGCAGGTTCATGGGTGGCGACCCGATGAACCCCGCAACGAACACGTTCGCCGGATGGTCGTAGACGTCCTGCGGGTGACCGATCTGTTGCAGCCGCCCCGCCGACAGCACCGCGATCCGGTCGCCCAGTGTCATCGCCTCGACCTGGTCGTGCGTGACGTAGATCGTCGTGATGCCAAGGCGGTGGTGCAGCTTCTTCAGCTCTGCCCGCATCTGCACGCGCAGCTTCGCGTCCAGGTTGGACAGCGGCTCGTCCAGCAGGAACACCTGGGGCTCGCGGACCAGCGCACGACCCATCGCCACTCGCTGGCGCTGCCCACCCGACAGCTGGCCCGGCCGCCGCTGCAACAGGCCCTCGAGCCCGAGCATCGCCGCCATGGCGCTGACGCGTTGCGCGATCTCCTCCTTCGGGGCCTTGCGCTGGCGCAGCGCGAACCCGAGGTTCTTCTCCACGGTCATGTGCGGGTAGAGCGCGTAGTTCTGGAACACCATGGCGATGTCGCGGTCCTTGGGCGGGATGTCGTTGACCCGCGTACCGCCCACCGTGATCGAGCCCGCGCTGATCTTCTCGAGGCCCGCCACCATCCGCAGCGCGGTCGACTTCCCGCACCCGGACGGACCGACCAGGATCAGGAACTCCCCGTCGCTCACGGTCAGCGACAAGCCGTCGACCGCCACGGCGCCACCGGGGAAGACCTTGGTCACCCCGTCGAACTCGACGTTCGTCATCCCTTCAACCCCTGAGTCGCGATGCCACGGACGAAATATCGCTGCGCGGCGATGAACAACAGCAGCACCGGCAGCATGCTCATCACGTTGCCGGCCATCAACAGGTTCGTGTCGTTCGCGTGCGAGCCCTGGAAGCTCATCAACCCGAGCTGCAGCGTGAACGCATTCTCCTTGTAGATCGTGACCAGCGGCCACAGGAAGTCGTTCCACGTCCAGAGGAACTGGATCACGGCGAGGGTCGCCAAGGCCGGCAAGGATAGCGGCAGCACGATCACGAACAGGATCTTCAGGCGAGATGCCCCGTCGATGCGCGCGGCCTCCTCCAGCTCGATCGGCAGCGTGCGGAAGAACTGGGTGAGCATGAAGATGCCGAACACGTTCGCCAGGTTCGGCACGATCAGCGCACCCAGCGTGTTCAGCAGGTGCATCTGCTTCACGATCAGGAACGTCGGGATCAGCACCACCTGGATCGGGACCATCAGCGTCGCCAGCAGGAAGAAGTACGCGACCCCCTTGCCGAAGAACTTGATCCTGGCGAACCCGTAGGCCGCGAGCGCGCACAACACGAGGTTGGACAGGACCACGACCGTGGTCACCACGGTCGTGTTCCAGAACCAGCGTCCGAACGGCACGCTGTGCAGCGCGTTCGGGTAGTTCTGCCACTGGAACGACCCGGGCCACAGGATCGGCGGGAAGTGCTGGGTCTGCGCGAGCGTCTCGAACGACGTCATCACGACCCACAGCAGCGGCACGAGCATCACCAGCGCGATGGGCATCAACACGAGGTGCCACGGGCTGAACGGCAACCACCTCCGCCGGGGCGGTTCCACCATTCCGATCTCGCCGGGCAGCGTCGACACGTCGATCGCGCTCATGAGGAGTAGTGCACCACCCGTTTGCCCAGCCAGAACTGCGCGAGGGTCAGTCCGAGGATCACCAGGAACAGCACGTAGGCCAGCGCCGCCGCGTACCCCGCCGCGCTGAATCCGAACGAGCTGGTGAAGGCCAGCTTGAAGATGTAGAAAACCGGCACGCTCGTGTGCTCGAGTGGCCCGCCCTTCGTCACGAAGTAGACCTCGTCGAACAGCTGCACCGCGCTGATCGTGGACCACACCACCAGCAACAGCGTGGCCGGCCCCAGCAGCGGCAGCGTGACGTTGCGGAACGTCGACCATCGGGTGGCGCCGTCGACCGCGGCGGCTTCGACCAGTTCGTGCGGTACGCCCTGCAGCGCGGCCAGGTAGATGATCGTGTCGAACCCGAGCCAGCCCCACACCGTCATGATCACGAGCGACGGCAGTGCGCCCTGCGGCGAGTTGAACCATCCGAAGGGTCCGAGACCGACCTGACCGAGCGCCCAGTTGGCGATGCCGAAGGTCGCGTCGAACACCCACAGGAACATGACGCCGGTCGCGATCGTCGAGACCGCCACCGGGATGAACACCGCCAGCCGGTAGAAGCGGATCAGCCGGATCTTCTGGTTCAGTGCGATCGCCAGGAACATGGCGATCGCGATCGAGGACGGCACGAACAGGAACGTGTAGACGACGGCGTTCCTCGCCGCGGTGATGGCGTGGGGGTCGCTCGCGATCTTCGTGTAGTTGTCGATGCCGACGAACGGCCGGATGGGCGACAGCAGGCTGGCCTTCTGCAGCGACAGGATGAAGCCCCAGATGATCGGGAAGATGCTGAACAGGGCGACCAGGAACACCGCCGGCAGCACGAACAGCCACCCGGCCAGGTTGTCGGAGTGCCAGATGCGCTGGGCGAGACTCGGTCCGCTCGGCGTCGCCTCCTCGACCGTCGCCACGGCCGCCTACCCGCCCGCCAGCACCTGGTCGACCTCGGCCGCCGCGTCGTCCAGCGCCTGCTGCGGTTCGGCCTGACCGAGCAGGACCGACACGATCGCCTGGCCCATGATCTGGCTGACCTGGTCGTAGCTGGTCAGCGCGGGCCGGGCCTTTTGCACGTTGTTCAGGTTCTCGGCGAACAGCCCCTCGCCGGGGAACTTCGTGTTGAAGTCGGTCACGAACTGGTCGGTCACGATCGAGGAGCGCGTGGGCAGGTGGCCGGTCTCCATCGAGTCCTGCTGGATCTGCTCCGGCGCGGTCAGCCACTCCAGGAACGTCTGGGTGGCCGCGGCCCGCTCAGACCCGTTGTCGAACGCGACCCAGAAGTCCTGTCCCGAGATCGTCTGGTGCGACCCGCTCGCGTACGCCGGCATCACCTGCACGCCGTAGTTGATGTCCTTGTAGCCCGAGACCGCCCACGGCCCGCTGATCACCATCCCGACGTTCCCGGCATTGAACAACGCGTCGATCTTCGAGTTCGCCTCGTCGATGAACATGCTCTGGTCGGAGATCGCCATCGTCTGCAGCGTGGTCAGGGCCTCGACACCGGCGGGGGAGTTGAACGCGGCGTGGGTGTTGTCCTCGGTCAGGATATCGCCGCCGGCCTCCCAGAGCATCGCGTCGAAGTGCCACACGGTGTCCTCGCTGCCGTCGGCCGGGAACGCCATGCCGAACGTCGGCGTCGATGGGTCCTCGATCGCCTTGGCGGCGGCAACGAAGTCGTCCCACGTCCAGTCGGCGGTCGGCTCCGGCACGTTCGCCGCGGCGAACAGATCCTTGTTGTAGATCACCGCCAGGTTGCCGACCTGCGCCGGCACGCCGAGCACCTTGCCGTCGATGGTGCCGGCGGCCCGCACGCCCTCGAAGAAGTCGGTCCAGTCATAGGCCGCGTCCTGGGTCAGCGGCGCGAGGTCCATCACGCCCGGCGCGGTCGCGATCTGCGCCATCGAGGTGCCGTACTGGTAGGTGACATCGGGCTGCAGGTCGCCCTGCAGCGCCACGGTCAGCTTCTCCAGCGCGTTGTCGTTCGAGCAGCAGAACACGTCCTCGACGCGGATCCCGGTCTGCGACGCGTTGAAGGCGTCGATCTGGTTCTGCAACGACAGTGCCTCGTGGTTGATCTGCCCGTTGGGCGACTCGACCTTCCCGTAGCCATGCCACAGCGTGATCGTGACCGGCTCCCCCGAGCCCGAGCCGGAACTCGAGCCGGAGGAGTCGCTGCTGGTGCAGGCGGCTGCGATCAGCGCGACGCCCAGCAGCGCCGCCGCAAGAGCTCGGCGCCGCAATCAGCCGCCCGCCAACACGGAGTTGACCTCCGCCGCCGCATCGTCGAGCGCCTGCTGGGGCTCCGCCTCGCCGAGCATCACCTTGACCACCGCAACGCCCATGATCTGGCTAATCTCGTCATAGTGGGCGATCGCTGGCCGCGCTTTCGTGACGTTCGCAAGGTTCTGCACGAACACCCCTTCGCCGGGGAACGCCGCGTCGAACGCGGAGACGAATCCCTGTGCGGTGGCGACGGACGTTCTGGTCGGCAGGTGGCCCGATGTCATCGAGTCTTGCTTGACCTGTTCTGCGGCCGTGAGCCATGTGACGAAGTTCCAGGCCGCGTCGGCTCGGCCCCCGCCGTTGTCGAACAGGACCCACATGTCCGGGCCCGCGATGGTCGTGTGCGAACCGTCCGCATAGGTCGGCATGATCTGCACGCCGTAGTTCGCATCCGGGAAGGCCTGCAGGGCCCAGGGGCCCGTAACCAGCATGCCGATGGAACCGGAGTTGAAGAGCTGGTCGACCTTGCCGAGGTTCTGTTGATCGAGGAACACCGACTGGTCGGTCACGGCCATCTGCTGCAGTGTCGTCAACGCCTCTACGCCTGCTGACGAATCGAACGCCGCCTGCGTGTTGTCGGCGTTCAGGATGTCACCGCCGGCTTCCCACAACATCGCGTCGTAATGCCACACGGTGTCTTCGGTGCCATCGACTGGGAACGCGAACCCGAACTGGGTCTTGGACGGGTCGGTCAACGCTTGCGCTGCCTGGCGGAAGTCGTCCCATGTCCAATCTTCGGTGGGATAGCCGATCCCCGCGGCGTCGAACAGATCCTTGTTGTAGACGATCGCCAGGTTGTCGATCAGCGCCGGGATCCCGTAGACCCGTCCGTCCACAGTGGCGGCCGAGCGAGCGCCCTCGACGAAGTCGGACCAGTTGAACCCAGGGTCCTGCACCCGATCTGTCAGGTCCATGATGCTTGGCGCAGTCGCCAGATATGGCATCGATGTGCCGTATTGGTACGCGATGTCGGGCTGAAGCCCGCCTTGTAGGCCGACGACGAGCTTCTGCAGTGCGTTGTCGTTCACGGTTTGGTACTCCAGGTTCACGTGCACGTCGGACTGCATCGCGTTGTACTGGTCGACCAGGTCGGTCAGCGATTTTGCCTCGTAGTTGGTCTGTCCCTGATTGTCGATCACCTTTCCATAGCCATGCCACATCGTGATCTCGATCGGGCCGGAACTCGATGATGAGTCGTTCGATGTACACGCGGCAGCCACCAGTGCGAACGCGGCGATCGCCGCGACCAGGATCGCTCGCTTCTTCATGTCGTTCCCTCCTCGTGGAGCACCACCGAGCGGGTCAGGTGGCGCGGATGGTCGGGGTCCAGACCACGCGCTCCCGCGAGCGCGACGGCCGTCCTATGGATCAATACGAGTTCTGCCAAGGGGTCGAGTTCACCGATCCGCACGGTTGCGCCGGTGGCGGCCACATCCTCGGCCACGCCGGGGTCCGGGGAGTCCAGGATCCACACGAGGCTGGTCGGGCCGGCCACGCTGATCGGGCCGTGGCGGTACTCCATCGCCGGGTAGCTCTCCGTGTGGGCCTGGGCCGACTCGCGCAGCTTGAGCGCGGCCTCGTTGGCCACCCCCACGCTCCACCCCGCGCCCAGGAAGACGAAGTGGTCGAAGGCGGCCGGGTCCTGCGGCAGCGGCATCGTGACCGCGCGCTCGGCGTCGGCGATCGCGGCGGTCAGGTCCTCGCCCAGGTGCGCGCGCAGGAACGCCAGCGCGCTCGTGGCGAAGCGCGTCTGTACGACCGAGCGCTCGTCGGCGAAGTCCAGGGTCACGGCGTGCCCGGCCAGCTCGGCGACGGGGGAGTCGGCCACGGCCGTGATCGCGGTGGTGAGCGTCGCTTCCTCGCGCATGCGCTCGATCGCGCGGATCGCCTCCGTCGTCGTGCCGCTGCGACTGATGACGATCGTGCGGTCGATCGGACGGTTGACCGGCAGTTCGGTGGGCGTGAAGGCGTCGGTGACGCCCAGGCCCATGTGCAGCTCTGCCCGGCGGGCGGCATAGGCCTGCGCGATGAACCAGCTGGTCCCGCACCCGAGCGCCACGACACGCTCACCGGCGTGCGGCAGCACGAGCACCGAGTCGGCGGCAAGCGCCGCGGCGCGCCGCCAACAGTCGGGTTGTGACGCGATCTCCCGCTCGGTCTCCGACATCTACCGCTCAGGTTAGTGCTCGTTCATGCGCGGAGTCAACCCCGAACGAGCATGAACGAGCACGCGGGTGTATGGTCGGATCGTGCATCAGGCAGAGCGTCTCTCGGCGATCCTCACCGAGCTGTCGGAGGACGGCGGCGTCGAAGTCGCGGACCTGGCGACGCGCCTGTCGGTGTCTGCAGCGACCATCCGCCGCGACCTCGAGCTGCTCGAAGGTCAGCGCCTGTTGTCACGCACGCACGGCGGCGCCGTGCCGATGGGCGTGCTCTACGAGCTGCCGCTGCGCTACAAGGGCGCGCGCCACCACGACGAGAAGCGCCGCATCGCGCAGGTCGCAGCCGAGCAGATCACCGACGGCATGGCCGTGGGCCTGACCGGCGGCACCACCTGTACCGAGGTCGCGCGCGAGCTGGTCGACCGCGAGCGGATCACCGTCGTCACGAACGCCCTCAACATCGCGAGCGAGCTGGCCGTGCGCCCGAACCTGAAGCTGGTCGTCACCGGTGGCACGGCGCGGCCGGAGTCCTACGAGCTGGTCGGTCCGCTCGCCGAGCAGTCGCTCGCGGGCCTGCACCTGGACCTGGTCGTGATCGGCGTCGACGGGATCGATGCGCAGGCCGGCTGCACGACCCACCACGAGGTGGAGGCGCACACCGACCTCGCCTTGATCGACCGCGCGGAGCGCGTCGTCGTCGTCGCCGACTCCTCGAAGATCGGGCATGTGGCGTTCGCACGGATCTGTCCGGTCGATCGCGTGGACCAACTGATCACCGATCGTGGCGCGAACGTGCGAGCGTTGCGCGGGCTGCGCGACGCGGGCGTGACCGTCGACGCGGTATGAGTGAGCTGCGCGATCTGCCGCTGCGGGAGTTCCGGCCGGTGCCCATGGTGCGCCGAGAGCTCACGCAGCTGCCCGAGCAGCCGCCGTTCCCGATCATCGATGCGCACAACCACTTGGGCCGGTGGCTGACCGGCGACTGGTCGGTGCCCGACGTCGACGCGCTGCTGGCGTCGATGGACGACTGGGGCGTCGAGGCGATCGTGAACCTCGACGGCATGTGGGGAGAGGAGCTGGAGGCGAACCTCGATCGCTACGACCGTGCGCATCCGGGTCGCTTCGCGACGTTCGCGCAGTGGGACCGGGAGCTGTTCGTGCGGGACGACTGGTCGGGGCTCGCCGCGCAGCTGGCGGACAGCGCCCGCCGCGGTGCGCGAGGCCTCAAGGTCTGGAAGGACCTGGGGCTGCATCTGCGCGACGGCGCCGGCGCGTTGGTCATGCCCGACGACGTTCGGCTGGATCCGGTTTGGGACGAGGTCGCCGCGGCCGGTATCCCCGTCACGATCCACGTGGCCGACCCGGTCGCGTTCTTCGAGCCGCTGGACGAGCGCAACGAGCGGGTCGAGGAGCTGCTCGCCAACCCCGACTGGTGGTTCGGCGATCGCGATCGGTTCCCGCCGTTCCAAGCGATCATCGAGTCCCTCGAGGCGTTGATCGCGCGGCGCAGCGACGTGACGTGGATCGGCGCGCACGCGCTGTGCTACGCCGAGGACGTCGGGTGGATCGGGCGAATGCTCGACGCCTATCCGAACGTCTATGCGGACATCGCCGCTCGGATCGCCGAGCTCGGTCGGGTGCCGCGAGCCACGCGTGAGCTGATCGTCCGCCACCCCGACCGCTTCCTGTTCGGCACCGACGCCTTCCCACCCGACGGCGAGGTCTACGCGGTGCACCGCAGGTTCCTCGAGACCGCGGACGAGCACTTCCCCTACGACCCGGACGTAGACGAAGCGCCCGGGCAGGGCCGCTGGACGATCAGTGGCCTCGATCTGCCACCGGATGTGCTCGAGCGTGTGTTCGCGGAGAACGCACGTCGATCGATCCCCGTGCTGTCGTGAGCAGCCTCGCGACCAGACCCTCGAGGCGCCCTGGCTGAAGCCCTTCTGAGCTCGTTTCCTACGTTGAGAAGTGCCAGGTCGTGTGCTGCGGGTCTGGATCGCCGTGTTTGGTCGTCTTTGTGAGCAGGCACGATCCGATGCGGAACTCGAACGGCTCCCAAGTGACGAGCGCGTCTGGCGGCTCACGCATCTTCCGCTCGTCCGCGTACCGGATAGCAAGCATCGCGGCGATCGCGGGATCGGTGACCTGCCGTGCTCGACCACTGACCGAGAACGCGTCCTCGTTGTCGTCGGCCGGGAACGAGTGCATCGCGTAGCGTCCGTCTCGGTGCAGGTCGTTGCGCTTCGGCGAGGGCACGATGAAGGCGTAGAGCCCTTCCTCGGTGACCAGCGGGCACATCGGGTGCACCCGGGGCGCCCCATCGGCGCGTGTCGTGGCGAGGAACGCGAGGCCCACGCCGAACTGATACAGGAGCCCTCGACCCGCCTCGGCGAGGTCGGGTCGTTGCACCGCGAACTCGCCCCAGGTGATCACGCGACTACCCGCGGCGGATCGGCTCTGGGATCAGCTCGTCATGTGCCTCGATCAACTCGTCAACCATATTGACGATCTGCTCGGTGGTGAGCGTCGCGCCCGTGTGGGGGTCCAGCAGCGCCGCCTGGTAGACGTGATCGCGTGATCCTTCGACCACCGCGCGCACCGTCAGCTCGACCGTGTTCAGGAACGTGCGGTTCAGCGCGAGACACTGCGGCGGGATCGGCCCGATCGCCTGTGGCTGCACCGCGCCGTCGGCCACGACCACCGGCACCTCGACGCACGCGTCGGTCGGCAGCCCGTCGATCAGCCCTTCGTTCCGCACGTTCCCGTACAGCTCGATCGGCGTCCCCGTCTCCAGCGCGAACACGTATTGCGAGGCCAGCTCGTTGTTCTGATCGGTCTCGATCTGGGCGCCGGCGTCCAGCTGCGCCTTCAGCGCCTCCCACTCCACGAGGTTCTCGTCGCTGCGACGGATGTACTCGTCGATCTCACAGCGGAACTTCTCCACCTGGTCGGGGTGGTGCAGGAACCACGGCACGTACTCGCTCGAGTGCTCGGAGCTCTCGGTGGGGAAGTAGCCGAACCGTTTGAAGATCTCGACGCGCACCCGCCGCCCGAGCCCGTCGGGGTCGGCATCCACCACCTCGCGCAGCCGCGGGTACAGGTCATCGCCGGTCGCGCGGTCGCGGAACACATAGACGAAGCACTGGTGGTTGAACCCGGCGGTGCGGAACTCGACCTGTTCCTCGGGCACGCCCACGAGCGACGCCAGGAACGTGTGCGTGTCGCGCACGCTGTGGCACACCCCGATCGTGCGCGCCGCCGGCCACCGCGAGCCCGCCCAGATGCCCCATGGCACCATCGCCATCGGGTTCGTGTAGTTGAGCAGCAGGCCCTCGGGGCACAGCTCGGCCATCTCGTTGCCCATCTCGATCATCACGGGGACCGTGCGGAGGCCGCGCATGATGCCGCCGATCCCGATCGTGTCGGCG
>Ga0315273_10007661_pt1 | contig 13540 bp, 10 predicted proteins | sample YL17G02_0_MG_FD_205753 | JGI IMG/M metagenome (GOLD analysis project Ga0315273, IMG submission 205753) | Sediment microbial communities from Yellowstone Lake, YNP, Wyoming, USA - YL17G02_0 | ecosystem: Environmental > Aquatic > Freshwater > Lake > Sediment | place: USA: Wyoming | collected... | reverse complement strand
GGATGACCTGCTCAATCTGGTGCGGGTCCGCGCGAATCACCGCCCCGCCGGCGTCCAGGGCCAGCCGCAGGTCGACGTCCTCGCCGACCAGCCGAGCCAGCATCGGTTGCAGGTCGCTCACCACGCGGTCCACGTTCAGCGGCCGCGGCTGCATCACCTGCTTCCGGCTGAAGGCGAGCAACCGCTGTGTCAGCGCCGAGGCGCGCTCGCCCGCCTTGCGAATCTGCTCCACGGTTGCCCGAAGGGGATCGGCCGGGTTCAGCGTGTCGGCGATCAGGTCGCTGTAGCCGTTGATGATCGTGAGCAGGTTGTTGAAATCGTGCGCCACGCCGCCGGCCAGCCTCCCGATCGATTCCATCTTCTGCGTCTGCCTGAGATGCTCCTCGAGGCGCGCCCGCTCGGCCTCGGCCCGTCGCAACTCGGTGACGTCGGTCATCACGCCGACGTAGCGTTCGATGCCTCCGGTCACGTTCTGGAGCGGATAGCCGCGGTCCTCCAGCAGGACGTAGCGCCCGTCCCGGCGCCTGAAGTGGTACTCCGCGTGGAACACGGCGGCCTGGGCTTCGGCCTCCCGGAACCGCGCCTTCACGGCCTCGCGCTCGTCCGGCCTGATGCGCTCGACCCACTGCTCGATCGATCCGTTCAGTTCCTGCGGCGTGTAGCCGAGGGTGTTCTCCAGGCCGCCGCCACACACGATCGTGCCACTCGACGTGTCGAAGTCGTAGACCACGTTGCCCGCCGACAACGCCAACCGATCGTAGCGCCGCTTCCAGTTGGCGATTTCCTCGGCAGTCTCCACCCGGTCCGTGACGTCGCGATCCACCCCGCGGAATCCCAGCACGCCGCCGTCCCGGGCGAGGATCGGCACCGCACTGCTTTCCATGTACCGATAGTGGCCGTCGCGGTGGCGCCATCGCGCCTGCACGGTGGTCCACCCTCGGCCGGTCGCCACGCTCTCGCGCCACACCTGGTCCAGCTTCGCCTTGTCGTCCTCGTGGACCAGCTCGAGCGACATGCCGACGATCTCGCCCGGACGGTAGCCGAGGATGTGCTCGACGGCCGGGTTCGAGTAGGTGTGCACGCCGCGGGCGTCGAGCGCCCAGATCCAGTCCCGCGACGAGTCCACCAGCGCGCTCACCATCGACTGGTGCTCGCGGAGTGACTCCTCGGCCCCCTGGCGCCGCAGCGAGACCGCGGCCAGCGACGCGAACGCCTCGACCAGGATCGTGGACGGCAGGGGTGTCCCTGCCCTGAATGCCAGAACAGACGTGCCGTACAGGATGCCCTCGTAGACGTAGGCGACCGCCACGAACCGGTCCACGTGGAGCAACCCCTGGAGGATCCTGGCAACCGTCGGCGGGACCGCGCCGAAGCTGACCGACGTCAGCGAGTCGTGCACCTCGATGCGGGTGGACAGGATGTGGGCGAGCGTGGTCGCATCCACCGCGGACACGATATTCCGCGCGTCGATGCCGAGGATCCGGTTCGCCAGGGCGAGCGACGTGCTGTCGCTCTCCAGGCGACGCAGGACGATGGTGCCGTCCTGCGGCCGGAACTCGCCGAGGGTGACGGCCATTGCGCCGGTCAATCGCTGCAGCGTCCTGGCAAGATACCCGAAGAGATCGGCAGACGAGGGCAGCGACGCCATCTCCACGCTGACTTCGTGGATCTTGGTCAGGATTTCCAGTTGCTGCGCCAGCGCCGCCGCCGCCTCCTTGACCTCGGAGATGTCGGTCGTCACGCCGACCAAGGCCACCGCTTGACCCCGCTCGTCGAGCACGGGGGCGGTGGACAGGCGGATGGGGAACTCCGTGCCGTCCTTCCTGCGGTTCCAGACTTCGCCCTGCCAGCCGCCGCCGACGGTCGCCTGCGCCACGTGGGTGGACGTCCCCGCGGGCGTTCTCGGACTGACGAGCAGATCGATCGGCCGTCCGACCAACTCCTCGTCGGCGTAGCCATACAGCCTGCGGAAGGCGTCGTTGACGAACAGCAGGCGGTTGTCGAGATCGGTGACGCACACCGCCTCGCCGATGCTGCGGACGACCGCCCGCAGGAACAGCAGTTCGTCCAGGGGCAGCGCCCGTGCCTGCCCTGCGCGCCCATCGACACCCGGTTCGGACCCCTCCATGCTGGCTCCTTCAGGTCGGAAGACGAGAGATGTGCCAGATGCTATTACTCCGGACGCAGGGTCGCAAGCAACTGCGGGCGCGAGGGGATCGACGCGACGGCAACAGGGTGATGGTGCGTCCGGCAGGTGGCCGCCTCGTCGGCCGAATGCAGCCGCGACTTTTACCACGGGCTGTCAGGCCATCAGGTACCCGGCGCAGAGCAGGATGCCGGTGAGCGTGGACACCGCGATCGCGCGGGACATGGCGGGCATGTAGCGTGACGTGTCCGAGAACTTCGACGCGGCGCGCACGGTGTCCCAGGCCAGCGGCGCGGTAAGCATCGCGAGCAGCGACCATGCCGGCATCAGGCCGCCGGCCACGGCCGCCAGCAGCACCACGTACACGAGCGCGGATCCCCAGGCCACGATGCGCACCGCGTTCGCCTGGCCGTAGCGCACGATGAGCGACATCTTGCCCGCCGCCACGTCCGACTCGTAGTCGAACGTGTGGCTGACGATGCCGACGTTCATCGTCAAGACGCCGAGCGGGAGCGAGGCGACCAGCGCCTCCCACGAGAGGGCGCCCGTGAACACGTAGTAGACGCCGACGACCAGCAGCGGGCCGAACGCCAGGAACAGGGCAACCTCGCCGAAGCCGCGGTAGTTGAGGCGGACGGGCGGCGACGTGTAGAAGATGGCGATGAAGCCCCCGGCCAGGCCGAGGTAGAGCACCGGCAGGCCCGCCACCACCAGCAGCCACACGCCGATCACCAGGCTCACCACCAGGCAGCCCACACCGGCCCCGAGCACCTGCCCTGGGGTGATCTTGCCGTCCAGCAGCGGGCTGTCGTGAAACTGCTTCTCCTTGTTGCCGAAGTTCTTCGTGCGGAAGTCGAAGTAGTCGTCGATGAAGTCGGCCGCCGACTGCGCCATCAGCACGCCCACCAGCACGAGCGTGAAGAGCAGCCACGACATCTTCCCGTGCGACGCGGCGACGGCCGCGCCCACGCAGACGGGCATCAGGCTGACCACGAGAAACGGCGCCCGTGCGGCTTTCAACCAGGTGACGATCCAGCCGATCATCGATGCGTCTCCATCAAATCAAGTAGCCCGCGCACATCAGCGCGCCGGTGCCCACCAGCGCGGCGATCGAGCGCACGGTCGCCCACAGGTAGTCGGCAATGTTGTTCGGCCGCCCGTGCACGGCGGTCACGACGCCTATCGAGATCGGCAGCGTGGCCAGCCCCAGCAGCGTCCACGTCGGCATCACGCGGAACCCGACGCCGGCGACCAGGCTGGCGTAGGCGGCCACGGCGAGCGCGGCCACGAGCGACCGGCCCAGCTTCACGACGATTTCTGTGCCATCGCGATCCACCACGCGGTACCGTGCGCCTTTCAGGTGCGCCACGAGCGTCACCAGGAACGCGAGGGGCAGGGACGCCACGATCGGCTCGAGGCCAATCCGTCCGGTCAGGACGTAGTCGATCGCGGCGACGGGCAGCGGCCCGAACGCCACGAAGATCACCGGCTCCTTGAACCCGCGAAGCATCAGCGGCGTGAAGAACACCGCGACCAGGCCGCCGGCCAGCGCGAAGAGCAGGACCTCCGGCCCGACCGTCCTCGCGATGGCGATCCCGATGCCGAGGTCGACGACCAGGCACGCGACACCCGCCCAAAGAGTGCCGGCCTTGCCCAGCACCCTCGCGAACAGCGGCTGCCACCCGGCGAAGATCTTCGTGTGCGCGTCGCGGGGATCCTTGTGGCCGTCGGTGAAGTAGAAATAGAGGTAATCCCCCCCGGCCTGGCCCAGGAACAGGGCTGCCAGCAGTACGAGGAACAGAGGCCACGAGAAGGCGCCCGACGCGTGCGCGATGGCGCCGGCCAGGCAGCACGGGACAATGGAGGCGCTGAAGAGCAGCACCTTGATCAGGCGAATGGCCTTGCCGCGTTCGCTATCCATCTGGGTTCCGGGTGGATGGGGACAAGACGACCAGCTTACCAGAGAACGAATGAGGTCCGGACAGCGCGCGCCCGCCCCCTTTCGCAGCGTTCTGCTTGCCCTCACCCCGCGCGGGGCTGATAATGCCCACGATCGATGGTGACTCCGTCCGCGAAACACGTCTCCGATCTCGTCCGGCAGGCGCGCTCGGGCGACCATCTGGCGCTCGATCGCCTGTTGCCGCTCGTGTACGGCGAGCTTCGCGGGATTGCCAGGCGCTACATCGGCCGTGAGCGTCCCGGACAGACCCTGCAGGCCACGGCGCTCGTCAACGAAGCCTACCTGCGACTGGCGAAAGACGCCCACCTGTCGTTCCAGGACCGCGCGCACCTGCTCGGCATCGCCGCCCGGGCCATGCGCGAGATCCTCGTCGAACGCGCACGCGCGCGCGGCGCCCTCAAGCGCGGCGGCAAGGATGCCCGCGTGACGCTCGACGACGCGATGCTTGGCGAGAGCGGACGGCAGGTGGACGTGCTCGTCGTCCACCAGGCCCTCGACAAGCTGGCGGCCCTCGATCAACAGCAGGCGCGCATCGTCGAGCTGCGGTTCTTCGGGGGCCTGACCGTGGAGGAGACCGGCGAGGTGCTCGGCGTCTCCCCGGCCACCGTCAAGCGAGGATGGGCCGTGGCGCGGGCATGGCTGTTCCGGGAAGTGGCCGGCTCATGAACGAGCGCTGGCAGCTGGTCAACGACCTGTTTGACGCGGCCCTCGCCCAGCCGGTGGCCGAGCGCGGCAGGTTCATCTCCGAACAGGCCCGGGAGGACGCCGCCCTTCGCGACGAGGTGGTGTCGCTCCTGGACGCCCACGACCGTGCCGGGTCGTTTCTGGAGAAGCCTGCGGGGCTCGCCGACGACCCCCTGGGCACCACCCTGCCCCCGGCGCCGAAACCGGGCGACGACGTCGGCGCCTACCGTATCGAGGGCGAGCTGGGCCGCGGCGGGATGGGCGTCGTCTACCTGGCCGAGGACACGCGGCTGGGCCGCAAGGTCGCGCTCAAGGCGCTGGCCCCGCACTTCGTCGCCGACGAGCACCGGCGCGAGCGCCTGCGTACCGAGGCGCGATCGGCCGCGCGGCTCTCGCATCCCGGCATTGCGGCGGTCTTCGCGCTCGAGGAACTTGACGGGCACCTGTTCATCGTCGGCGAGTACGTGTCGGGGCGCACACTGCGCGCCGAACTGGACGCCGGCCCCATGCCCCTCGATCGCGTGCTGGACGTGGCCGCCCAGCTCGCCAGCGCGCTCGGCGCCGCGCACGTCGCGGGCGTGATCCACCGGGACCTGAAGCCCGAGAACGTCATGTGCAGCGACTCCGGGCCGGTGAAGATCCTCGATTTCGGCGTCGCGCGGTCCATCGGCGAAACCAGCCAGGCGTCGCACCGGCTTACCGACGCCGGCGTGCTGGTCGGGACGCCCGCCTACATGTCGCCCGAACAGCTCGAGGGGCACGACGCCGACGCCCGCAGTGACGTGTTCGCCTTCGGCGTTCTCGTCTACGAACTGGCCACCGGGGTGCACCCCTTCGAAGGGGCCAGCCGCGCGTCGATCATCGCGGCGATTCTCGGCACCGAACCGACGCCCGCCAGCGAGATTCGGCGCCGGCTGTCGCCGGGGTTCGAGCGGGTCATCCAGCGCTGCCTGCAGAAGCGACCGGAGGAACGCTACCAGTCGACGTCCGACCTGGCCCTCGATCTCGAGCAGTTGAAGGCAGGAAACCGCGCCCCCCCCAGCGTGCGCAGGCGCCCGACCCGACGAGGAACGCCGCGGCCCGGGCGACTTCTCCCGGCGTCCGCTGGTGGCGCGTGCACCAGGTCTCCATCGCCATTCTCTACACGATCATGACCGGCGCGGCCTGGTGGGCCTGCCGCCGCATCCGAACCGACTGGACCATCGCCGCGTTCTTCGTCGCGGTCTTCGCCGCCGCGCTCAATGGCACGCTTCGCGTGCACGTGCTGTTTACCGAGCGCCACAACCCGCCGGCCTTCCGCAGCGAGCTGGAGCGGTCCGCCCCGTGGCTGCACCTCTCGGACGGCGTCTTCGGCCTTGTCCTGCTCGTCCTGGCCGGCCTCCTGGCCCGGCCCGCGTTAGGGTGGAGCGTCTTCCTCGGCGCCATCGGCGCCGGCATCATCATCGTGTCCATCGCCGTCGAGCCGGCCACCACCCAGGCCGGCTTCCCGAAGCCCCCGTCCGGCGTCCGGCGCCGGCCCCCCGCCAAATCCGGCCCGAAATCGACTTGACGACCAACGCCCCCGACCAACAACCAACAACCATTTTCGGCGCCTGTGGGGCTCATCACCGAACCGTGGCAGGCCGACGCGGTGCTGCTCGGGCGGGAGTTCCCCCCCGATCCGTACTGGCCGATGCGCGCGGCACGGAGCCTGCGAGCGGAGGTGGCGAGGCCGCCGCAGGACGAGCGCGCCCGGCAAATCGAAAAATCCTCGCGCGCGGATGCGGATTTTTGTCTGATCGTTGTTGCAGCCGCGCCGCGCGATTCATATACTCTGCGTGACTGATGCGATCAGTCCTTCCTGTTGCAGAACCGGTCCACATGATCGTGGAGGAGGCAGCATGGCGACACCGACCCCGGTAGATCAGATTGCGGTCAAGCAGCCAGAGGAAATTGCGCCCGTCCAGGCCGAGCCCGTCGTGGCCGCACCGGCCCCGAAGAAGAAGGTGGCGAAGAAGCCGGTGAAGAAGGCCGTCGAGAAGGTCGTCGAGAAGGTCGTCGAGAAGGTCGTCGAGAAGGTTGTCAAGAAGGTTGTCAAGAAGGCGGCGCCGAAGAAGGCCGTGAAGAAGCCGGCGAAGAAGGCCGCCAAGAAGGCCGCCAAGAAGGCCGCGCCCAAGAAGGCCGTGAAGAAGGCCGCGCCCAAGAAGGCCGCCAAGAAGCCGGTGAAGAAGGCCAAGAAGGGGAAGAAGTAGCCGGGCGCTGCCGCCACCGGGAACGCCTCGATGTCCCGCGAGTGGACGTGTCGCTGCCTTGGACGCGCCACTGGCCTTGAGGTATGCTAAACGAACCGGCGCGTGGCCCTGTGCCCGCGCCGGCCCGCGTCTGACGCCGCAGCGGCGGGACGGTGAGGTGGCCGAGAGGCTGAAGGCGGCGGTTTGCTAAACCGTTATACGGGCTAAAACCTGTATCCAGGGTTCGAATCCCTGCCTCACCGCCAATTCCCGGGCCAGCCGCCCAGGGCCGGCGGGGAACCTGCCATTCGCTCTTTTTCCATTCCTCTGGGCATCTTGCATTCTGAATTTTGAATCTCAAATTCTGAATTCTCAATCTCCCCCAGCCCTATGGTCCGCGTCCGCTTCGCCCCGTCCCCGACCGGCTACCTGCACGTTGGCGGCGCCCGCACGGCGCTGTTCAACTGGCTGTTCGCCCGCCGTACCGGCGGCCGCTTCATCCTGCGCATCGAGGACACCGATGTCGAGCGATCCTCGTGGGACATGGTCGCCGGCATCCTCGAAGCCATGACGTGGCTCGGCCTCGACTGGGACGAGGGGCCGGAGGTGGGCGGGCCGCACGAGCCGTACTTCCAGTCGGGACGTCTCGAACGCTACCGCGCGATGGCCGGGCGACTGGTGCGCGAGGGCCACGCTTACTACTGCTCCTGTACGCCCGAGGCGCTGAAACAGCGGCGCGCCGAGGCGGGCAGCGCCGAGGAGAGCTGGCAGTACGACCGGACGTGCGCGCGCCTGTCGGCCGAGGAGGTGGCCGCCAGGGAATCCGAGGGCGTCGCTCGCGCCATCCGCTTCCGCGTGCCGCCCGGCCGCACCGAGTTCGCCGATCTCGTGCACGGCCGCGTCGGCTTCGACAACGCGAACATCGAGGACTTCGTCGTCCTTCGGTCCGACCGTCACCCGACCTACCACCTGTCGGTGGTCGCCGACGACATCGACATGGAGGTGACCGACGTCGTGCGGGGCGACGATCATGTGTCGAACACGCCGAAGCAGGTGATGCTCTACCAGGCGTTCGGCCACGCGGTGCCGCGGTTCGCGCACGTGCCCCTCATCCTCGGGCCCGACAAGCGGCGGTTGAGCAAGCGGCACGGCGCGACATCGGTCACCGAGTACAAGCGGCAGGGGTACCTGCCCGAGGCGATGGTCAACTTCCTCGCGTTGCTCGGGTGGTCGCCCGGCAACGACCAGGAGGTCTTCACGCGCGACGAGTTGGTCGCGGCGTTTTCCATCGAGGGCATCAGCTCGAGCAACGCGGTGTTCAATCCGGAGAAGCTCGACTGGTTCAACAGCCAGCACATCGTGCGGATGCCGCTGGAAGAACTGGCGCGGCGTGTGGAGCCGATGCTCCGGGACGCGGGCCTGTGGCGCGAGGCGTGTGCCGGCCAGGCGCGCGACTGGTTCCATCGCGTGCTGGACCTCGTGCGGCCGCGCGCGAAGAAACTCGAGGATCTGGCGACGCTCGCGCGACCGTACCTGGCCGACATCGTCGAGTACGATCCGGACGCGATCAGGAAGCACGCGTCGGCGCCGGACCTGGCGAGCCACCTGGCCGCGCTGGCGCAGGCGCTGGGCGCCACGGAGCCTTACGATGCCGCCACCATCGAGGTGGCGCTTCGCGGCGCAGCCGAGCGGCAGGGTATCAAGGCGGGCACGCTCATCCACGCCACACGGGTGGCGCTGACGGGACAGTCGGTGAGCCCGGGGATCTTCGACGTCGTCGCGTTGCTCGGCCGCGCACGCACGACCGAGCGGCTCGATCGGCTCATCGCAGTCCTCCGCGCTAGATATCTTCCAGGGCCAAGAGCGTGACGATTGAAGCAAGTTTCACGCGACCGCCCTGGAATCTGTCTTAGGCCCCTTCGGGGCTCACCGCCGGACTGACGCTGGCCTTGGAAGATGTCGTCGCCCCGCGTGTCGCGGAGCCAGCCAACAACGCTCCCAGCGAAGCGGCGTGAACCGCCGTCGTGCTGGGCGGTTTGAGGCAACGCTTCGCCGGGAGCCCGTCCGAGTAACCCCGGACGGGCTCCTGGTAGTCGCGCTTCGCGCGAGAGGTCCTGAGGATTCTACGGTCCCTGCCGGCGCAGCGGGCAATACCAGGAGCGTGTCGGGCATTACTCGGACACGCTCCTAGTTGGTCGCCCCGGTCTTGAATCCCAGCCGCTTCAGCAGCGCGTCCACGTTCGGCTCGCGTCCGCGGAAACGCTTGTAGAGCGCCATCACGTCTTCCGAGCCGCCCTTCTCCAGGACGTTCTGGCGGAACGACGTAGCCGTCGCCTTGTCGAACAGGTTGCCCTTTTCCTTGAACGCCTGGAACGCGTCGGCGTCGAGCACCTGGCACCAGACATAGCTGTAGTACCCCGCTGAGTACCCGCTCGCCCAGATGTGGTTGAAGTACGGGCTGCGGTAGCGCGACACGATTTCCTTCGGGAGGTTGATCGTCGCCATCGACCGGGTGTCGAACGCCGTCGGATCCGCCGGCGGCGCCTGGGTGTGCCAGTCCATGTCGAGGATCGACGCCGCCAGGTACTCCACCTGGTTGAACGCCTCGTCCCACTGGCTGGCCTTCGCGATCTTTTCCACCAGCTCCGTCGGGATCACGGCGTTCGTCTTGTAGTGCTTCGCGTAGACCGTCAGCACGTCCGGCTCGGTCGCCCAGTTCTCCATGATCTGCGACGGCAACTCGACGAAGTCGCGCGGCGTCCCGGCCAGCCCGCGGTAGGGGACGCGCGAGAGCAGCGTGTTGAGCGCGTGGCCGAACTCGTGGAACAGCGTCTGCACTTCCTCGATCGACAGCAGCGCCGGCAGGTCGCCCGTGGGTCGCGAGAAGTTGCAGACGTTGACGCCGATCGGCGCGATGCGCTTGCCGTCGACGATCTGGGCGGGACGATACGTGCTCGACCACGCGCCCACGCGCTTGCCGGGACGCGGGTGGTAGTCGGTGTAGAGGATCCCGACCAGCGAGCCGTCGGCCTCCTTCACCTCGAACGCCTTCACCTCGGGATTGTAGACCGGCACGTCGGGCCGCTCGGTGAAGGTGAGGCCGTAGAGCCTGCCGGCCACGTAGAACGCGCCGTTGCGCACGTTCTCGATCTTGAAGTACGGGCGCGTCTGCTCCTGGTCCACGCTGTACTGCGCCTTCTTCACCTTCTCGGCGTAGTACCGCCAGTCCCACGGCTCGATCGTCGCCGGCCCGGCCTCCTTCTTCGTCATGTCGAGCAGGAGCGCTTTCTGCTGCTCCACGGTCGCGCGCGCCGGGCCCCAGAGCTGCGTCAGCAGCGCGTACACCTTGTCGGCGGTCTTCGCCATGTTCTCTTCGAGCACGAAGTCGGCGTGGTTCTTGTACCCCAGCAGGCCGGCGCGCTCGGCGCGCAGCGCCGCCAGCTTGATGACGATCACCTTGTTGTCCCACTGGTCGTTGTGATCGCAGCGCGAGGTGTAGGCCTTGAAGATCTGCTCGCGCAGCTCGCGTTTCGCCGACGACTGCAGGAACGGCCAGACGCTCGGCGCCTGCAGCGTGTACACCCACTTGCCCGGCATCTTCGCCGCCTTCGCCGCGTCCGCGCCCGCCGAAACCACCGACGCGGGCAGCCCGGCCAGGTCTTCCTGCCTCTCGATGACCAACCGGTAGGCGTTGGTGTCGTGCAGCAGGTTGTCGCCGAACGACAGGCTCAGCTTCGACATCTCGGCGTTGATTTGGCGCAGCCGATCCTTCTGCGCGTCAGTCAGATTGGCGCCGCTGCGCACATAGCCCTTGTAGGTGTCCTCGACCAGCTTCTTCTGCTCGGTGGTCAGCTTGGCCTTGTCGCGCGCCTCCCACACGGCCTTGATCCGCTGGAACAGCACCGGGTTCAGCCGGATGTCGTCGCGCAGCGATGTTTGCAGGGGCGTCACCTCGCGGTTGATCGCCTGCAGTTGCTCGGTGGTATCCGCCGACGAGAGGTTGCCGAAGACGCCGCCCACCTTGGTGAGCAACTGCCCCGCCGAATCGAGCGCCGCGATCGTGTTGGCGAACGTGGCGGGCTCCGCATTCTTGACGATGGCGTCGATGTCCTTGCGCTGCTGCGCGATGGCTTCCTTGAACGCGGGCAGGAAGTGCTCCGGCTTGATCTCCTGGAACGGCGGCGCGCCGAACGGCGTCGTCCAGGTCTTGAAGAAGGGGTTGTCCGCCTGGGGCGCGGCCGCGATGGGGCCAGGCGCCGGCGCGGTCAGCGCCAGCACGGCCAGGATCCAGAGGGCGTTGCGTCTCAACATCGGTATGCCTCTCGAAGAGTGCGACATGATCGACGGGCGAACGAGGATGGCCTCGTCGTCAGGCCGTCACGGCCGGGGAGCCGGCCGCGCGGCGCCTTGCCGCCGCCTGCAGGCACCCGACGCCGCCCGTCATGGCGACGGCATGGAAGACGAGCGGGATCCACATCTGGCCCAGGGTGGCGAACGACGGGTCGTGTGAGAGGACCCCTCTCACGATCCACGCCGCTCAAAAGACGCCGGAGAGCAGCAGCACGGTGCCGATCGGGCGCAAGAGCCGGTGCATGCGATCACCTCGTGATCAGGAGACGGCCTTCAACAGGAACCACAGCGCGAGGACGGCGGTGACGCCGTGAAACAGGTAGCCGGGAAGCGCCTGCCCGAGCGCCCGCTGGTGACGGAACACGTCCGTCATGATGTACACGATTCAAGCGAACGACAGGATCCACGTCAGCAGCGCGGCCGCAAACCACATGGGGCCCTCCAGTCCGGGCACAGGGGCGGCCCATTCTAGCGCAGAAGCGTGTTCCGGAAGAGCCGCCTCACATCAGGCAGGAGCGCGGGTCTTCAGACCCGCGTTTGTGGGACTGGCGTCTCGCCAGTCATGCCCGCGCGGCTCTGTGAGACCGGCGCCTCGCCGGTCATGCCGCCTACTGCGGCGGTTCCGGGTGTACGGTGACGTCCGATTCCGGGTAGAGCGCGAGGATCGCGCGCTCCACGTCGTCGGTGATCGCGTGCGCTTCGCGAAGCGGCAGGCTGCCATCCACCGTCACGTGAATGTCCACGAACAGCTGGGGGCCGGAGTAGCGCAGCCGCACCTGGTGGCAATCGAGAATGCCGGGCACCGCCATCACCGCCCCGCCGATCACGTTCTCAATGCCCCACGGCGCCGCGTCGAGCAGAGCCTGCACGGTGCGAAATCCGAGCTGCGCGCTGATCCAGACGACGATGCCAGCCACCAGCAGCGCGGCCACCGCGTCGGCCTTGGCGAGAACCGCCAGCGATGGCACCAGGTCGGCGACCACCACGCACGCCAGCCCCACGATGACCACCGCCGAGCTCCAGATGTCGGTGCGGAAGTGCAGCGCGTCGGCTTCGAGCGCCTGGCTGTTGTAGCGGATCGCGGCCTCCGCCAGCATGCGCGAGCGCGACACGTCCACCGCGATGGAGATGATCATCACGCCGAACGACCAGGCGTTGACGTCCACGTGTACGTCGTGAACGAGGAGCCGCTTGGCCGATTCCCACACGATCCACGCGCACGTGACCAGCAGCAGCACCGTCTCGACCATCGCCGAGAGGTTCTCGACCTTGCCGTGGCCGTAATGGTGGTCGCGGTCGGGCGGCCGGCCGGAGACGCTGACGGCCCAGTACGTCATGACGGCGGCCACGAGGTCGAGGCCGGAGTGCGCGGCTTCGGCGAGAATGCCGAGGCTGCCCGTGAGCAGGCCGATAACCGTCTTGCCGCCGGTGAGGCCGACAGCGGCGGTCACCGACTTCAGGGCGGCGCGTCGTTTCTCGCGGTCGGCGTCGGATCGGGAAGTCGGCATCGGGAGGATGGAACGTGTTTCCGGCGTCGGGCGGTCGCGAACAGTGTTGCCGGAAGTGTATCGCAAGTGGGCCACTGGCCGGGCACGCGGCGCGATCTTGCGATTGAGACGCAGTTCACCTTGCGCACGCGGTGATCAGATCTCCAGCAGATCCCTCCCGACCACCACGTTCCCGCCGAAGTGCTTCTTCGCGCCGGCCAGCCATTGGGCGTCCGTGACCGGGGGAGTGTCGCCGGGAACGAAGTGCGACAGGACCAGCGTCTTCACCTTCGCCTCGGCGGCGATGCGGCCGGCCTCTTCAACCGGCGTGTGACTGTCGAGCAGGTGCTGCCGCAGTGCGGCGGGATTGGGCGCGCCCGCCAGCATCCGTTCGACCGCCGGCAGGTACATGGCTTCGTGCACCAGCACGTCGGCCCCGCGCGCAAGCGCCACGAGCGATTGTGAAGGGCTCGTGTCGCCCGAGATGACCACCGAGCGGCCCGGTACGTCGAAGCGGTACGCGTAGGTCTGTTCCACCAGCGGGTGGTGCACGCGCGCGCAGGTGACCGTGAGGTCGCCGTCGCGGAGCACGACGCCCTCCTTCGTGATCTCGTGCGGGCGAATCAGCGGCGCGAGCGCCGGCCGGCCTTCGTCGGCGACGCGCACGGCGATGTCCGCCTGGCTCATCTCCAGGAACAGCGTC
>Ga0315273_10007658_pt1 | contig 13542 bp, 8 predicted proteins | sample YL17G02_0_MG_FD_205753 | JGI IMG/M metagenome (GOLD analysis project Ga0315273, IMG submission 205753) | Sediment microbial communities from Yellowstone Lake, YNP, Wyoming, USA - YL17G02_0 | ecosystem: Environmental > Aquatic > Freshwater > Lake > Sediment | place: USA: Wyoming | collected... | reverse complement strand
CCTGCAGGCCGAGTTCCCGCGCCCACTTCAGGAGCTGGATGTTGTGGAGCGCCGTGGAGCCCTTCCGCATCAGCTTCAACACCGGCGTGCTCAGGCTCTCGATCCCCACGCCGATCGAGGTCACGCCGGCATCGCGTAACGCTCGCAGTTGGTCCTTCGTCAGCGTGGGGCGGACCGAGTAGAGGATCTCGGTTCCCAGGGGCCGGCGCGCCAGGCTCGGAATCACGTCGGTGAAGTAGGCGGTGTCCAGCGTCCGGTCGATCATGTTGATGAACGACGGCCGATAACGCTCAGTGATCGCGGACAGTTCGGCCAGGGCCCGATCCTGGGACTTGCTCCGGAAGACGACGTCCCTCAGATTCTCGGCGCAGAAGGTACACCGACGCTTCCTCTCGGCCCACCAGCAGCCTCGCGCCGTCTCGAGCGACACGTACGGCCGTCCCGCGAGCGCAAGTCCGCTTTCCTCGACCTGTCGAAAGTAGTCGTCGTAGTCGGGAAACGGCAAGGCGTCGATGTTCGCTTCACACGGGGCGCTCGGAAGACCGTTCCCCCTGCACGGCGCCTCCGCCGTGTTCTGCGCACAGACGCCGGCGATGCCCTCGACGGGCGCGCCTTCCAGGACGCGCTCCAGGATCTCGACGAACGCGGCCTCGCCGGTTCCGGAGACCACCGCGTCGACGAAGTCGAAGCTGCGGACGATCTCCGCCCCCATGATCCCTTCGCAGTCAGGACCGCCAAAGACCACGAAGGTGCCGGGCGACCGCGCCTTGATCCTCTTCGCGAGCGCGAGCGACGGAATCCGCTGGGAGTAGCTGCACGTGAAGCCGACGACCTTCGGCGAGCGGTCCAGCGCCTCGCCGACCGCGCGCTCGAGGAACGCGTCCACCTCGGCCCTGACCCGAAGCACTGTCTCGATCAGGCTCTCCGGGAAGGCGACCGGTCTGTAGGGGATGGATGTCTCGCGGAGGATCCGCTCGACGTACTCGTCCGGCTCGAGGTCCCTCCCGGGGAAGAGCGCCCCCGAGAAGATCCACTGGCCTGCCTCGTGGATTCCGTATCTCAGGAGCCGGGTGGAGATGGTGTCGTACGTCTCGAGGCCGATCGCCTTCGCGAAGGAAAGGGAGAAGTACGTCGACGCGACATGCGCTCCCTCCCGTCTCGCCGCGGCCTGCAGGAGCCCCAGGGCGAGGGATGGCGGCACGAGCGGTGCGAAGGGCATCGAGCAGAGCCGGGCGTCGAGTGTTCCTGGGGTCCTGAGGCCGTCCGTCATTGGGCCGATCCTTTCCACGGGCTCCATCAACAGACCGGCTCACCCAGGATCGCGCAGTCGACCAGTCGATCCACGTTCCAGGCCTCGAGCTCGGGGGACAATGTCGCGTTCTCGTAGAAATGAGCGTTCCGGCTCATCAGGATCCGCTCGTCAGTCTCCCAGACCCGCCCCCAGAGCACCCGCTTCCGACAGCCCCAGCAACAGCTGGTCTCCGACCGATACGGATCTGTGCCGCCGTCGAGCCGGGCATGGATGCACTTCCGTCCTGACGCGAGGTAGACGAAGGGAACGTAGAGGGAAGCCCGGATGGTGGCGTCCATCCGAAACGAGAAGCCTTGAGCCACGTTGTCCAACTCGACGCGGTGGACGGCGTTGTCCAGGAGGAACTCCTGGAACTCCCGGTTGTCGAGGTTCGAGTGGCGCAGGAAGCTCATGACCTCCGGCGGGAACGACGCCATGCCCGCGCGCCGGAACCCCCGGGAGACTCTCAGGAGCAACCGCCCGAGCACGGGGCAGCACTCGCTGCTCCGCAACAGACCGAAGACGCCCCAATCGTTGAACACGACCTCCGTCCCCACGGGAAGCAGGCCCACCAGCCTCTCCACCCGGGCAAGGCCTTCGTTCGTACAGGCAGGCGTCACCACCGTGATCGGACGTCTGCGCTCAGCGCCAATTTCCAGGAGCCGGGAAACCCGCCGCGAGTCAGGGATGAGCGTCTCGCACGTCTCGCTGCCGAAGTAGAGGCGGTCGTGAGACTCCGCCTTCGCCGGCGCGTCCGCGGCGCTGTCCTGGACGAAGACGGCCCGCTCAGTACATGCAGTCACGCGCGCAGCCCCCCCCGTAGATCTCCTCGTGCAGTCGACGAACGCCCTCACCAAACTCCTCCGCACGGGACCCCGGCGTCTCGATGGCGCGGCGGATGAAGACGAAATCCTGGAGCTTGCTCTCGAGCGGGATTTCTCGCCCGACCAGCTTGACCGCGGCCACGCCGGCGTCCCGGAACGCCTGGATCGCGCAGACGCCACACGAGCGCAACAGTGTCGCCTGGTGCGTGCTGAGGGCCTCCTCCTCGGCGGGCGAGAAGGCGCGGGACGGAACGACGCGCCGCACGGAGTTGCACTTGTAGGGTACGGCCGGGTCGATCTTGTCGTGGGTGTAGTAGCAGAGGCCCTGCGAGAAGAAGCAGTCCTGGTTCTTGATGAACACCTCGAACTCCAGGTCCGGGTGTCCCGAGACGATGCGCTCGATCTCGCCGATGGTCAGGTGGCGCGGCAGGACGAACTGACTCACCCCACGCTGTCTGAAGAACTCCACCGCGCCGGCGTTCTGCACGTTCGCCACCGTGCCGAGAATGAGGCGCAGGCGCGGGAGCGTCTTCCGGATCTGGTCGAGGAGCGTCAGATCTGCCAGGACGACGCCGGCCAGGCCATCGTGGCGACTCAAGAATTCGAGGATCGCCGACAGCTCCCAACTCCTGTAAGAGTGCCAGTTGAACGTAACGTAGAGCCGCCCGTCTTCGCGCCGGATCGCCTCACACGCGGCTCGCACCGACTCGTCCGTCTCGAAGTTGCATCCCGGCCACGGACGGCAATTGATGATCGGCGACGCCCACGCGCTCGAGCCGAACAGGACCTCGCTGTCCACACCCGCATAGAAGTGCCGTGCGCCGGCTCCAAGCAAAGGCTCGATCTCGGCGCAGGCGCGCAGGGGACAGAGGATTTCCATGACGCTCCGTTGGCGAGTATTATAACGTAGCCGGACAGTGGACCCTGGGTTCGTTGACGAGTATTATGACGTAGCGGGACAGTGGACCCTGGGCTCGTTGACGCGAGTCACCGGACCGCGGTCGACTCGTGGACCATCCATGGCCGGGAATGAGGAACTCCTCGCGCGACTGGCCCGGGCGACCCTGTCGATCAACACCGGCGCCCCCCACGGACGGTGTCGCCTGTGCCGTTACTGCGTCGCCGCCGACTTGTCGGCCTGGCCCAATGTCGAGCTGATCACGGACACAGAGTTCGAGGCTCAGCTGGACGCCATCGGACAGCGTCCACCGACTGGGAACCGGCGCATCTGGTTTGGATACCTCGAGCCCCTGGCGCACCCCAGGCTCTGCGAGTTCGTCGAGGCGACGGTCCGGAGATTCCCCAAGTCCCGCGTCTTCGTGGTCACCAGCGGCCTTCCCCTGACCCCGGAGCGGGCGGAACGGCTCTCTTCCATGCCCGAAGTAGACATCGGCATCGCCGTCAACACGCTCGACCCGGACGTGCGGACGCTGCTCTACGGCGCGCCGGCGCGCACCAACATCGACTACGCGCTCACGCACCTCCCCCGCGTGGGGATCGCCATCACCGATTGCGGCTCGGCCGAGCTGGCGGAGCGGGATCTCGACGAGATCGCGAAGCTTCGGGGAGGACGGCCGGCTTCGCCCCTTCTGATCCGGAGGCTCGAGCACACCCGCTTCAGCCCATCGGACATCGTGAGCCTCTCGAAGGCGAGCATCGCCAGCCTTCCACGGACAATCGAGAGAGTGCTCGACCGGGTCGACGTCTATTCCACGACCGACTTCGATTCCATCCTGCGGTTCGGACCCGAGAAAAGCGAGATCGACGGCGGACTCCTTCCACCCGGCTATCCTTCCGCTGTGCACGAGTGCATCCGTGAGTCTCTCACACGCGGCATCGTCTTCTGCTCGGCCCCCGCGTCATTCCCGTACTGGCGGCGAGAGCTCGCACCCTATGGCGATGCCGTCGCAGTGGTACGGACCGAGAACACCGCTCTCGGGGGCAGCCTGGACTGCGCGGGGCTGATGACCGTAGCCGACTCATTTCGCGCCGCCGCCGGTTTGGGCGGCCGCGTCCTTTTCCTGCCGAAGCTGATGTTCGGCGATATCGATCAGGACGTCCTCGGCTTTCGGATCGGCGACCTCCCGGCCCACTGCCGGGTCGTCTGAGGGAGGAGGCGAAGGCCGCTCGTGGAACGGTTTGACGTCGCGGTCCTCGGGGGAGGCCCGGCAGGCCTGAGCGCGGCCGCGCGTGCGGCCTGGGTCGAGGCCGTTCAGGGGCGGCGCGCGCTCAGCTTGCGGGTTCTGCTCGTCGAGCCGTGCGAGTCTCTCGGCGGCTTCGCGCGCTGGAGACCCGTCCTTACCTACAGCCCCGAGAGCACCTTCACCAGGCGAGACATCGAGACCCTCTCCGACGCCTGCGTTTCGCTGGGGGTCACGGTCGTCCACGATGAGGTCGAGGCCGTGACCCGCCATCCCGACGGCTACCTCGTGCGTACCAGCCGCGGCGAGCGGATCGGAAGCTGCGTGATTCTGGCGTGCGGACTCAAACGTGCGTTCGACGCCGAGCCGATCCTGTACCAGAAGGGCCGCTTGCTTTTCGTACCCGCCAGGTCCCGCGCACAGCTCACGGCGGTTGTTCAGGAGCTCGAGGCGAAGGGTGGCGTCCGGGAGATCGTCGTCTACGGCGCGAGGCGGACCCGCGTCATGAGAGAGGCCATGTCCGCCGCCGCGCGGCGCGCACGGGTGCGCTGGGTGGAAGAAACGGCCAGCCGGCTGGAGGTCGGCGGCGACACGATCCGCGGGCGGGTCACCGGAATGGGAGCGGACGCGGCGGGTGTCTGGCTGCGCCTGGCGTCGGGTCTGGAGGCGGGAGAGCTCGTGCGCGCGGATGTGCTCTTCATCGACAGCGATTCCTACGTGAACGGCTGCGTCTCGTCAGCCTGCGTCGGAGGTTTGGGACTCGGGACGACGGACGGCTTCGTGACGACCGACAAGCAGATGCGGACGAGCCTGCCGGGCCTTTTCGCGGCAGGAGACGTCACGGGTCCACCACTCGGCATGGCCAAGGCACTGGGCGAAGGGATGGTGGCGGGACTGTCGGCGTATCGCTACGTGTACGAGCGGCGTTTCGGGGTTTCGCCGGATCTTTTCCCCTACTATCCGTCACCGGAAGACGCATCGTTCGAGCCGAGCCGATGAGCGCTCCTGATTTCACATTGGTGTTCTGTCCTCTCTGGGGCGCGAAGGCGCCGTGGACGGCGCCGGCCTATCTCCTCGAGGCCGTCAAGGGGGCCGGCTACCGGGTTCAGTATCTCGACTACAACATTCGCCTGTACTGGAACAGCGCCACGCCGGTCCTTTGGCGCTTGTCGCAGCAGGATTTCTGGAAGACGGCCGACCTCGAGTGGTTCCTCGACCAGATCGACCTCTCCGAGATCGCCTCTCCCGTCGTGGGGTTCTCGCTGACGGAGACCAACATCCGCTTCTCCGTCGCCCTCGCCCGGCGGCTCCGGGGGCACGACCCCTCGAAGACGATCCTGTTCGGTGGACACGGCGTCTTCTTCCCGGAGGACGCCGAGGAGAGGATTCCCCTGGACGCGTGTGACGCCATCGTCAAGGGAGAGGGCGAGGTGACGCTGCTCGGGATCCTGGGCGGCGGGCTCCACGCGAACCCGGGGACGTATTCGCCGGACGGGGGACGCTGGGTCTTCAATGGCGAACGGCGGCTCATCGAGGACCTCGACACGCTTCCGTGGCCCCGGTACGAGGAGGTCGAGTGGCGGCACTTTCCCGCCCGCGAGATGAGCGTCATGGGGAGCAGGGGCTGCATCAATCGATGCGTCTTTTGCGACGACATCGTCCGGGCGGGTCATCGGTTCCGGAGGCGCTCGGCGGACCATATCGCCGAGGAGATGCGCTTTCACCGCAAGGTCCACGATGTCCGGTTCACCGTGTTCAACGACTCGATCGTCAACGGCGACTTCCGCAATCTCGACGCGCTGTGCGACCGGCTCACCCGGGACGGACACGATCGTCCCTGGGTTGGGAACTTCGCCGTACGGCGCAACATGCCGGCCGATCTTGTGAGAAAGGTCCGGCGGGCCGGCTTCACCTCGGCCATGATCGGCCTCGAATCGGGCAGCTCGAAAGTGCTCTCCCTCATGCGCAAGCCCTTCGACGCGGACGACGCGGCCTGGTTCATCACCACTCTTCACGAGGCTGGCATCGGCGTGTCGCTCAACATGATCGTGGGTTTCCCCGGCGAAACGGAGGAGGACTTCCAGGAGACCCTGCGGTTCCTGACCCGCCTTGCCCCCCGGATCAACCAGATCGTCAGTGTCTGCCCCTTCATGCTGAATCGCTCGCATTGCTCCAGTCACCTCGCCGATTTCGGCGTGACCCCAGGCGACAGCGCCGAGAAGGGCCACATGGGATCGATCGACTGGACCTCGATTGACGGAGAGAACACCTGGGAGGTTCGCTACGACCGCTACCAGCGGCTCGTCGCCCATGCGCTCTCCCTGGGAATGATCGGCGGCGCCTCGTCCCGCGCCGCCACCGACCAGCCCGCCCGTCCCATCGGCGTGGACGAGATCGAGCGGCGGCGCGCGTTGTTCTCGAGCACCGTCGAGGCTTCCGACAGGTTCCGCCCGCTCTACGTGTGGGACGCCGGCCGCGTGGGACAGGGGACCCGTCACCTCATCGAGCACCGGGGACGGCCCGTGGCCGGATTCATCGATGAGGACCCCGAACTGTGGCACCTGATCGTCGACGGCCTGATCGTGTTCCCGCCTTCGGTTCTGGAAGGCGGCGACATCTCCCGGCGCCCGTTCGTGGTGATCGGCGCGGAGGCCAGGCCCAGGATCGCGGCCCGGCTCGAAGGGCTGGGTTATCGGGAGGCGGCCGACTACGCGACGGCGCTCGACGGGATCCCGGGCCTGCTTCCCGCCGAGATCAGCGCGCCGGGGACTGCCAGCTCGCCTTCAACCTGATCCCCGAGGGGTCGACTTTCAGCGAGAGGTGCAGGAACCCGCCGTGTCTCCCCGGGGGGACCGGCAGGAAGAGAACCTCGACTGAGTGAACGCTCACGTACTCCGCCAGGCCTCGCGGCAGCACAACCAGCGCCGAGGGCTCGTCCGAAAACACCGGAACGTCTACCGATGTCCAGATGAGCTCGACGTCACGCTCCGTGGTATGGACCGAGGCGCCGCCGAGAACGGGATGGGCCTCGAGAAGATCCGGGAGGCTGGGTTGCAGGGATGCGTGGGGCCGGTTGCCGCCGGCGGGGCGAACCCAGTGGACCTCGAAGTCGAAGGGGTCCGGAACCTGCATGCCCCATCGCCGCCAACCATCCAGGACGAGCTGGTGAAAGGCCAAGAGCTCCCGCACCGGCGGTTCGTCGCTCGGCGGCGGCTGGGGGTCCCCTCGCATCGGATAGAAGTTCAGGAGGCCAGGGACGACCTTCTCGAGGAGCAGGATGCGAGCGCCCAGATCGCCCATCGCCTCCATCTTCGCCCGCTGCTCCACGGTATCCATGTCGCGCGCTCCGGGCGACTCCGGTGTCCAGATGTAGAAGCTCTCGCTCGGCATCAGCACGGTCTGTTCCGTGCTGATGCGCTCGACGAACCCGGGATGACTCTCCTGGAAGAGCCGTGGACAATGAAAGACCAGGGTGCCGCGCCTCCGCTCCCGGAGCCGGCTCACGAGGTGCTCGATGGGCTCCATGAGCGGGATCGTCTCCACATCGGACACGGTTCGATGGGGCCACCCGAGCGTCTCCCACGGGCTCACGAGGCCGATGGCGGCGTCGGGACAGCGATCGAGCGCGTAGTCGAGGAACTCCCGGTTCAATCCGTAAGTCCAGATCGCGATCGGGCCGACAGAAGGATCGCCGGAGAGAAGATCCAGCGTACCGATCAGCGCCGATTCGTCGCGGGCGCCCACGTTGACCAGCCGGATGCAGGCCGTCGGCCCCAGTCCCTTTCGCGTCCGCCGAACGACGCTGCTCAACCACTCCGGCGAGTGGACCCGCAGCGGTGGCAATGAAACCTCGCTGGCGAGGCACGTTCTCCCGCAGGGGGCGTCGCACCCTCGCACAAGCAGGATGAAGGGCGACGCCCTCTCTGGCGTGAGGGACGGGAACCAATCGGACGAGACCGGATCCAGCCTGTCGAATTCCTCCCGGTCCAGCGTGACACGCGGGCCGGCGCCGCCGTCGGCCCCGAGGAGGTTCGGAGGCGTCCCGGCCCCACCGCGTCTCGCCCCCATCTCAATCAGGCCCGCCATTCCCGCCTCCGCGTCGCCGACCGCGACGTAGTCGACGGGGAGCAGCTCGAAGGTCCTTCTTCCGAACCAGGAGGCGGTCAGCCCTCCAACGACGATCGGCGCCGCCGGATTCAAGCGCCTGACGCGGTTCGCGACGGCCCGCACCGCGGGGAGCGAGAAGTGCCAGTACCAGTCGAGCGCGACGACGCGTGCGGCCCTGATTTGTTCGTCGGTGCACTCCCACGAATAGACTCCGAGCTTCCGGCCCTCGACCCTGTTGACCGCCGTCAGAGCCCCGATCGGAACGAGCCAGTCGCTGAGCAGATGGCCGTGCGGGTGGATGAACAGGAGGTCGATGAGACCGTCCCGGGGCTGGAGAGCACGGGGCTGCGAGGATCGCTTCACGTGATGGAGGGCTCGACGGGCGACCGCGGTTCCTCTTGAGGCATGTAGTAGACGGTGAAGTCCTGGATCGGTCTCCGTCCAAGATCGCTCAGACGAAACGACACCACCATGTCCAGGAGCCCCGTACCCGAGTAGAGGCCATGAATCGGCCTCACGAGCTCCTGGTCGAGATACCGATCGATGAAGAGATCTGGCTCGGCCGGATGGCACTGGAGGACGATGCCCGAATTGTGCCTGGCGACGTAGATATGGGTCCACAGGCACCGCTCCATGGCATCCACTGCCTCGCCGGACAGAGCGCTCCTGACCGTCTCCCGCACCACTGGGTCCTCGAGCTCCGCCGGCCTGACGTCGGGGTAGAGCTTCACCGCGCGGCCGCCGTCGAAGCGGAAGTCGAACCCGACCAGGAACTCGTCGTGCATTATAAGCCGCCGGACGCAGGCGTCGTCTCCATGCAGGGCGATCGCGCGCTCCACCTTCTCGGCGTAGTCCCTCAGCATGAACCAGACCTTCAGCCGTGAAGCCCCGGGCTTCTTCCGCAGATCGATGCCGGTGACCACCTTTCGCAACCGGTCGAGCTGAAAGCCCTCTCCCAGGAACTCGCGGAGCAGCCCGTAGTCCAGGGGCGCGCCCGTGGAGCGCGCCACCTCCTCCAGGAACTCCCACACGCCACCGAGGAACTCCGCCCTGTTTTCGCCGTGATAGAAGAGGTTCCATCGGGCGGCGTGCTGCTGTCGAGCCTCCACCCGGCAGGACGACTCCGCCGTGCAACCCTCCGATCGCTCCACGAGCCGCAGGAACGATTCGAGCGGTCGGCTGTCCTCGATCCCCAGTTCTCTCTTGTGGAAGAGGACGCAGGCGAGGTTCTTCTGCCGCGAGAAGATGTCGGCGGCCCCGGGAGCCGCTTGCGAGGGGCGGGAGGCGGTCACGGCCTGGCTCACGTCGGCCCTCGCATCGACCGGGCCTTCTCCGCGCAGACAAACCCGATTGTGAACAACCCCTTGTGGAAGGCGTTGCTCAGGGCGAGGTTTCCCTTCTGCAGCCGTTCGACGATGCCATCGGCCGCATCAGCCACGACGGGACGATCAGACGGCCGCGTGAACGAGGCCGCGAGGCCCGCGTACACGCCACGGGCATCGATCACATGTACGGACGCGAACCCGGCCTGCTCGAAAAGCTCGCCATACTCCGCCATCGACAGGAGCGAGACGCAGCAGGAGACCTCGATCGGCTGGATGTAGTCCCGGTGGTCGGCCGCGGAGATCCTCGTCGATGTCAGCGCCCAGTCCTGTCCCACGCAGGAGCCGCCCGGCCTCAGGACCCGGTATAGCTCGGAGGCAAGCAACTCCTTGTTCGGGACGTGACACGGCGACTCGAAGAAAAACTCGCGGTCGAATTCGTCTTCTCCATAGGGAAAACGTCTTCCGTCGTACAGGTCGAAAGCCACTTGTCGATCCATCCCGGATTCCGCCGCCAGCCGACGGGCCATCGCGACTTGCTTGTGCGAGATATTGAGGCCTCGCACTTGGCAGCCAGCGAGGCGGGCAATGCTCAGCGTCGGAACTCCCACGCCGCAACCGAAGTCGAGGACCCGGTGGCTGGCCTCGACGCCGAGCAGGGAACACACATACGTGATGGAGTTCTTCGGCCCTGGCAGATCGGGAACGACCCTGGTGTGCCACGCCCCCGCGAACCCCTCGTTGAACGTGTCGATCACGACGTCCGACTCGTAGAACTCCCGGACCTCACCCGGTGAGAGGTGGCGACGGAACTGCGCGATGCCAGGCTCCATCCTGCGGGTCTCCTCGGTGCGTTCGACCATCAGGCCACAGTGAGGCTGCGTCGCGGTCGTCGGAGGATCACCATTTGACCGGAGTCATTCGACCGACGTCGATCCCGCCGATGGGCGGAAGCTGGACACCCCGCGACCAATCGAAGCAGAGGGAAGCGACGCGAGTACCCATGACGCGTCGATTATGGCACCGGCCGGCGGCCTGTCAAGCGCGATGCCGCGCGTGTTTCTCGAGGCGCCCGCCGGCGAGACATCTATGTGCAGTTCCTGCCCGAGTCGGTCGTGATCTCGATGGCCGGCGCGATCATCGGCGCGATCCTCGCGGGGTTGATCTTCGGGACTTACCCGGCACTGAAGGCCGCGAATCTATCGCCCGTGGACGCGATGCGGTACGAGCAGGGTCGCTGCCAGCGGTGGGATTGCGATCGCCCGCTGACTAGGAGGCCGTCCGAGTCATCCCAGGACGGCCTCCTCACCCGGCACGCGTTGAACGCCGAGGTTCAATTGACCAGAATGCCCGGGCGCCACGGTCAGCACGGGCGCACCACATGCCGGCATGTTCGTCGATCGGCACGTCGGCGCTCGTGTTGCCTCTTGGTCGGCGCTCAACGCGAGCCGTTCTAGGAACGTGTCCGGGCATGACTCGGACACGCTCCTAGAAGGACACCTTCGCCCCGAGCTGCGCCTGGAACGGCGGCGCGGCGGCCGTGAACTGCCCGTAGGTCGGCTTCGGGTTGTCCGGGTAAGGACCCGGGCCGAAGATCCTGTCCACGTCGGCGTAGTTGGTCCGGTTGAACAGGTTGAAGACGTCGACCATCAGGTCCAGCCTGGCGCGGCTCCCGAGCCCGACGCGCTTGGCCACCCGCAGGTCGACCGTGTACTGCGCAGGCAGCCGTTCGGCGTTGCGCCCAATCGAGGTGGACGGGTCCTTCGTGTCGCGCCGCGGCCGATCCGTCGGTGAGCCGCCGGCGTCTTTGTCCCCGTTCAGGTCCACCCCGGCGAGGACGTTGAATGGCCGCCCCGAGCCGAGTATCACGATGCCCGACAGCGTGATGTTCCAGGGCAGCGTGTACACGCCGCTGAAGACGAAGCGGTGCCGCTGGTCCTGCAGCGACGGCCCGCGTTCGAGATCCGGATTGAAACCCAGCGGCAGGCCGGCTGGATCGGCCGGGTTCCGCCCCTTCCCGACGTCCTGCGGCTGCTGGAAGGCGTAGTCGACGGCCGTGTCTTCCGTCTTCGACAGTGTGTAGGACGCCTGGAACTCGGACCGCCCGTCGAACCGCCTGCGCAGCGACAGGACCAACCCCCGGTACCACGTCTCGCCCCACGACGTGTACTGCCACACCGTCGTCGATGAGCCTGGCCCTCGGGCGTCGTCCAGAGGCCGGCCGCCGGTCGACGGGTTCGTCACCGGGTTGTAGTCGAGAATGCCGGCCAGAGCGGTCCCGTGCGCGTACACGAGGTCCGCCGACACCGTGACGTTTCCCCTGAGCGCGTGTTCGACGCCAGCCGACGCGTGATGTGCGTAGGGCGTCTTCAGCCCCGGGCTCACAACGGTGGTGAAACTCGGATACGCCGTCTCCGGTTCCGGCACCTTCCGGCCGGGCGTCCGCCAGGCCATCCCCGGCTCCGGGCTCGGGAGCATCACGGCCCGCGTGCGCAGGCCGTCGGCCCGGCCGGTGAAGACCTTCGCGGTTCCCCAGATCGTCGAGATCTGATTGTCGTAGAACACCCCGTAGAACCCGTGGACGCTGGTCTGGCGATTCGCGCGCGGGCTCCACGACACGCCCACGCGCGGGGCCAGGTTGTTGTTGTCCGCCGGCCAGCCGTACGGCGCCAGGTCGGCCGTCTGCATGGTGATCGGCGACGCGAACTGGTTCTGGTACCGCACACCGAGCTTCAGCGTCACGGCGCCGGTGACGCGCCAGTTGTCCTCGAAGAACAGCGAGATGTCGCTCTGGCCTCCCCTTCCGGAGGCGTCGCCGTAGCTCTGGATGTAGGCCGCCGGCAGGCCAATCGCCAGGGCCTGGATGGCGTCCAGGGGCCCGGGCAGTCCCAGCCCCGGGAGGGCGGGCAGCGACTGGAAGACGTAGCGCCCGCCGAAGTGCACGGGGAGCATCATCCGGCCGTAGTCGACGTAGGAGAAATCGAAGCCGGTCTTCAGGAGGTGCCGTCCCGCGTCGCGGGTCAGCGTGTCCACCACCTGAATCCGCGTATTCGTGCGCGGGTTCGGCGTGAACCGGTTCCGGCCTGCCGCGATGCTCCCCACTTCGATCGTCGGGCCGCCTTCGGTCAGTTGGTCACAGACGCCGTCGCAGGTCGGGTCCAGCGAGTAGACCTTCTGATCGCGGTATGCCAACTGAAGCCGCAGTTCGTTCACCATCCGCGACGAGAAGATCGACGTGAGGGAGGCGGCGCCCATGTAGTCGACGCTGTCGAGGAACGCCCCGCGGCTGCGCGCGATCTGGCCGCCCCACGGCTCGACGTTCTCGTCGAGCAGGTCGGCCCAGTTAAAGCGGATCGCCAGCTGGTGTTGTGGCCGCACCCGGATGTCCACCTTCGCGAGCAACTGGTCCGAGTCGACACGGTAGGGAACATGCCCGACTTCGATGGGGAAGCCCGCGCGCTCGAGGATGTCCACCGCCGTGCCGTAGTTCTGCCCGAAGACGACGACGGGCGTCGTGTCGTCGATGTTCACGAAGTTGTTCGCCTGCATCGTCAGGCGTTCCGCCGAGAGAAAGTAGAACGACCGGTTGCGCCGGATCGGCCCGCCGACCGTGCCGCCGAACTGGTACCGGCTGTACGGGGCCTTGCCCTGGTCCAGGCGGTCGCCTGCGGGGCCGAACAGCTCGAAATGCTCGCTGGCGTTCAGCGCCTCGTCGCGGAAGAAGGCGAACGCGTTGCCCGACACCTGGTTGCCGCCGCTCTTCGTCACGATGTTGACGAGGCCGCCCGACGCTTTGCCGAACTCCGCAGAGTAGGAGTTGGCCAGCACCTGGAACTCCTGCACCGCCTCCTGGCTGA
>Ga0315273_10007657_pt1 | contig 13543 bp, 13 predicted proteins | sample YL17G02_0_MG_FD_205753 | JGI IMG/M metagenome (GOLD analysis project Ga0315273, IMG submission 205753) | Sediment microbial communities from Yellowstone Lake, YNP, Wyoming, USA - YL17G02_0 | ecosystem: Environmental > Aquatic > Freshwater > Lake > Sediment | place: USA: Wyoming | collected... | reverse complement strand
CCTTTTTGAAATAATCCGGAACTACCAGTACTTTTTTCTCTTTTGACGTTGTCTTTGCCGGCAGGTTAATGCCTTCATCATTCATCCTTGCTGCATCTTTTATGTATTTAATCATTATCTTATCCGGCGGCAGGTCCTTAAGTGCAGTAATTCTTCCCATATGCCCCATAGCTTCCCTGTCTTTAGTTTCCAATATTTTATCAGGGTCTTTCATAATAGATGCCTTCCAGAAACCGATTGCCATATGATGTTTAAATGAAGCCATTGAACACATCATCGAACCCTTATAATCAAAGTGCGGAAAGCTCCACTTCATGGTTTCTTCAACATCCGGGCAGCCTTTGTGAACAAGTTCCCTGATATGCTTTAATATTGGCTGCGCAAAGAGCTGTGCCTTTGCTATGTATGCATCAATTCGTTTATCTTTTTTATCCATCTGATTGTAATTTATTTTATATTATTTAACTGAAGTTACGCAAATTAATTGCTTAAAAAAAAGTCACCCAGGCTTGGATAAATAAATATAGAATTACACTCCAAACTGCTTAAAATGGTGGTCAAGGTGTTTGTATTGAAGAATTCCCCATTCATACGGAGTCAACATTCCAAAGAAAACATGTGGGTGTTTTGATATTCCAGCCGTACCGGCTTTTGCAAATCTTTCTAACAATGATTTTATCTTTTTTTTCTCTTCTTCAATATTCCTGTCATCATTAATGATGAATAGTTTATCAGTCGGTAATCCCTTTTTGAACGGTTTCTCGCTGAAGACCTGTTTTTTTGCCATATTCCCGAACAGCAAACCTATGAAACTTCGTTTTTGAGTTTTATCACCAAGCGCAGTTTCAAGTCCAACAGAGCAGTGTGCAAGCATTTGCCCTGCATTCATTTTCCCCCAAATAGCATTAATACCGGAAGAAATTTTTTCAATCCTGCTGATGATTTCATGGTTAACCTGTTCGTCGAATAGATTTTTCATTTTAATATTTTGAATTTATAGATGATAGGCGGCAATATAGCAGAAATCATTTTAATATTGAATTTTAAAAAAAATTCTTGAAACCGGGAAATCCAAATCAAAGCATTACAAAAATCCCCGCCTTAACAGACGGGGATTTTAAATAAATAATTCGTTTTACTTAATCAGTAATTTGTAAATCTTAATTATATCCGGGTTTATACATTTTCTTTTTTACAAATGACTCAATATTTGAGGGTTTTTTTACACGCGCAAGGTCTGCTTCAAAAATATATTCAGCTACCTTAACTGCAATTTTTGTTGAAACCTGTAAAATATCCTTGATTTGCGGGAAGATAAGCCCTTTTTTAAGGTATTCATCCGTTACCTGTTCATCAAGCGATTTGGAAGCCGTTATGAACATTTCATCGGTTACTCTTATAGCTTCTGTTGAAAAGATTGCAAGTCCCACAGCCGGAAAAATAAATGCGTTATTGCCCTGGCCCGGGAAATATGTTTTGCCGTTGTGTTCAACAGGCGGAAACGGGCTGCCGCTTGCAAAAATAACACGGCCGTCACTCCACTTAAACGCTTCATCTGCGGTGCATTCTGAGTGTGATGTCGGGTTTGAGCAGGGGAATATTATCGGCTTTTCATTAATTTCAGCCATTGTTTCTATGATCTCTTTGTTGAATGCGCCGCCGATAGTGCTGACACCGATTATCGCAGTCGGGCGGAGGTTTTTAATCCCTTCAAGGAAATCGCTCATCGGTTCATTGTCACGCGCAAATTTTTGCTTATAATCTGCCAGTCCCGTACGTGAACTTACAAGCAGTCCTTTTGAATCAAAGAGCCAGAATTTTTCATAAGCATCTTTTTCAGATACACCCTGCTGCATCAATACTTTTGCAAGCAGGTCCGCAATTCCTGTTGCTGCTGCACCTGCGCCAAGAAACAAAAACCTTTGTTCAGTTAAAGGTTTACCGGAAAACCTGCATGCTGTAAGCAATCCCGAAGCAATTACGCTTGCCGTTCCCTGGATATCATCATTGAACGTGCAGTAATCATTACGGTACTTATTCAGAATCTTTATCGCATCAGGTCCGGCAAAATCTTCCCATTGAATGCATATCTTCGGGAAAACTTTATTGACTGATTGAACAAATGCCTCAATGAACTCTTCAAATTCCCTGCCGCGAACGCGTTTTTGTTTTAAGCCCGGGTAAAGCGGGTCGTTTAAGAATTTTTCATTATCAGTTCCTGCATCAAGTACAATCGGAAGCGTATATTCAGGCGGAACACCTGCGCATGCCGTGTATAAACAAAGCTTACCGATAGGAATTCCCATACCGCAAACGCCAAGATCCCCCAGCCCCAGTATCCGTTCACCATCAGTAACAACGGTGAAGCGAATATCTTTATGTGGCCAGTTTTCAAGAACGTTCATAATGTTGTATTTATCCTTGATCGAAATGTACATACCTCTTGGACGCCTCAATATATGCCCGAACTGCTGGCATGCTTCACCAACCGTTGGTGTATATATTATCGGCATGTATTTTGCCGGGTCTTCCATTATTGTTTTATAAAACAACCTCTCATTGCTATCAAGAAGCTGGATAAGGTATACATATTTGTTGATTGGATATTGGAAGTGTTCGACCTGTTCGTGAACACGCAGAAGCTGAGTATCGAGTGTTTCAACAATATCGGGCAGCAACCCATGAAGCATGTACTTATCACGCTCTTCAATTGTGAATGCTGTGCCTTTGTTTTTGTGAGGGTCATATAAAAGAGAGTATCCTGTTTTTTTCATTATTTCGCACAATTAATTTACAAAATAGATGCTCATCTTATGATAATGTAAAAAATTATCAGCTTTATCTTTTACAAAAATAACTTTAAATGCTGGAAAGTAATATGATTTATATCATAATATTAAAGTAAGAATATGCTCATGAAAAACAGGTTGTTATAAAACTTGTTTGCATTCATCTGTTCAAACCGAAATCTCTATGTTAAAAACTTAGACAGGCATAATTAAGTTAACTGGTCAGATTTTATTTAACGATTCAAAATCTACATCATCTAAATTAATATTCAAAGCATTTACATTTTGCTCAAGGTGGTCTGAAGAAAGAGTACCGGGAATAGGCAGCATAACAGGTGAGCGCTTTAATAACCATGCCAGTGTAATTTGCTGGGGTGTCATTTCATATTTTCCGGCAATATTCAATAAAGACTGGTTAATAACGCCGGCTTTACCAAGAGGGAAAAAAGGAATAAAAATAATGTTATTTTTTTCACAGTAATCAATCACTTTTTCATGTTTGCGAATGCTTAGGTTGTAATGATTCTGAACAGAAACTATTTCAACGGCACTCCGGGCATTCTCAATTTGTTCAACAGTGACTTCTGATAAACCGATATATTTTATTTTACCTTCCTGCTGAAGCTCTTTTAAATAACGCATAGTTTTTTCAATTGGCGTATCAGGATTAACCCTGTGCAATTGGTAAAGAGTAATACACCCGGTCTTTAGACGGCTTAAGCTAAGCTCAAGTTCTTTCCGAAGGTAAGCAGGTTCATTATTTGCAGGCGAGCCCGCAACAATGCCTCCTTTTGTAGCAATTACTAATTCTTCAGGATATGGCGAAAGTGTATTGCCGATTGTCTGCTCGCTTTTGCTGCCCTGGTAAATATTGGCAGTATCAATAAAATTGATGCCAAGCTTAAAGGCATGTTGTAATAATCCGCGATTTTGCGGCGTGTCCGTCAGGCGGTTAGTTCCAAGACCGATTCTGTTTACTGTTATATTGCCAATGTTCATAATTGCCCTCACCCCCAGCCCCTCTCCACATGGAGCGGGAGAAATTGTACTTTAGGTTGAAATGTTTTAGTCATTAAGCGTTGGTGTTCCCTGATGAAAAAATATTTTCCAATTTTCACCATATAATTTCCATATGGACGTTCGCAGTGTTTTCTCTATTTTGCCGTTTTCATTTTCTATGTAAGATAAGTAATTTACAATTGTCACATCAACCGAGAGATTTTTGATTTGAAAATTTTCAAGTTTAACACGTGGAGCATCATTGTTTAACAACATACTTATGATTTCCTGTTTGTTAAATGTCTTGCCTGAGCGGCCATACTCAGTAAAATCATCTGCGATTAATTCGTTAAGCTTATCCCCGGAGAGCCTGATACTATTATCAAAGAAACTCATCTCGAGCGATTTCATTAAATTAATTTTATCCATTATTTTTTAATTCTTTTCTGAAGCAGATACTTTTTTCTATATTTGTATATTGTTCGTAGTTAGGGATAGCCTTAATAACATGTTTAATACTTTCAATTTTATTATACTGGCTGTAAAACGAATGATCATCGCCATCGTAAACTTTAAGCTCAGTATCAAGCAGCTTAACGAGAGCCTGGAAATCCGGGGAGGAGAAAGTGGTTCTTGTTAATTTAATATGACTCATTTATCAAATTTACTTATCAATGCACATTATTACAATTATTTAATTTAATCTAACTTTAATTAATCATATTTTTTAACGATTTTTGTTATTATTCGTTAATTTTGACCTAACCCCTTGCCCCTCTTCTATAAGGAGAGGGGAGTAATTTAATAATATTTATCTGCGAAAATCGCTTTCTTCTGTGTCATTTGAGTGCAATTATATACGTTTTTTCTTTTGTGTAAATTTGTGAAATTCGTGTCTTAATCTTTAGTACATAATGCAAAAAAGCTCAAAATATAGCAATTCCGGGCAGATAATTGCCCTTGGCGGCGGTGGATTTTCCGACCAGCCTGATAACCTGCTGCTTGATGAATATATACTGCTCCAAACCAATAAGGCGAAACCGAAAATATTATTTTTACCTACTGCCGGCGGCGACCATCCGGAATATGTTGAAAAGTTTTACAGGGCATTTAAAAAACTGAACTGTAAACCGTCACATCTTGAGCTGAGCAAAAAAACGTATTCATATAAATACACCGAGCGTATTGTATTAAGCCATGATGCGGTTTTTGCCGGCGGGGGGAGTCCGAGATTTTTAATGCAGGTGTGGCGCAAGTGCGGGCTGGATAAGATAATCAAACGCGCGTGGCAGGAAGGTATTGTGTTATCCGGAATGAGCGCAGGCGCAATCTGCTGGTATGAGGATGGCTTTAAAAATCCGACTCCCGACATGTGGCGGCGTATCAAATGCCTCGGCTTCCTTGAAGGTTCTTTCTGCCCGCATTATGATACGCAGGGTGAACTTCGCAAGGCTTACAGGAAAATGATCTCAATAGGCGAACTATCGGGCGGCTACGGAGTGCAGGATGGTGTCGCACTGCATTACATCGGAGGTGAACTGAAATATATTATCAGTTCAAATCACGGCGCTAAGGCGTTCCGGGTAAAGAAATCCGGTTTCCGCGTAACTGAAAAAGCGCTTGAACCGGCGTATTTAGGCTTGCTTGAACAGGTCGTAGAAGAACAATATGAGGTGAGCGAAGAAAAAATCGAAACCGAAACCAGTGCGCAGGATATTGTGAAAGATTATATCAAAACGATTAATGAACATAACGTTGATGGATTGATAAGCATGATGTCAGCCGACCATGTTTTTATTGATTCAATGGGAATAAATACAAAGGGTAAGGAAACAATGCGTGCTGCATGGGATATGTTCTTAACGTTCTTTCCCGATTATCACATTAAGCCGCGTGATATTATTTGCAAGAGGGGGATGGTTGCAGTTTTCGGAACAGCAAGCGGAACACTTGCTGCCGATGGAAAAGTATCACCCGAAAACCGGTTTGAGATTCCCGCTTCATGGACTGCAGTTGTAAAGGACGGGAAAATTGCCAAGTGGCGTGTTTATGCTGATAATGAGCCGGTGAGGAAACTGATCCAAAAATATGAATCCTGAGCCGCAGGCGAAGGATCTCATAAATAGAATATTAAGTTCATTAAGTGAAATAAGTGCGAAGTGTGGAGTTTTTTTTGTAGGGAACGCATATCCGCAAAGATTTCTCACAATGATAATTAATATTAATTTTTGAGATTGTTTAACATGATAAATAATTCTGATTATGCGTTACCAGGTAAATAAAAATTAATGATTAGATTCCTCCGAAGGAGTCCTACGGACCTCTTCCGAACCGCGTGGCGCGGTTGGCGCCAGGAATGACATTTAATAAAATATGGAAAAATATTTTGAAGTAAATAAAAGTCTGTGGAATGGCAAGACGGAAATTCATGTGAATTCCGATTTTTACGATGTTGAATCGTTTAAGAAAGGAAAAACGTCACTGAATTTCATCGAGCTTGAGGCAATGGGTGATGTTAAGGGTAAATCACTGCTTCACCTGCAATGCCATTTCGGGCAGGATACACTTTCATGGGCAAGACTTGGCGCTAAGGCAACAGGAGTTGATATATCAGATAAAGCCATTGAGTATGCAAAATCACTCAATGATGAACTTAATATTGATGCGCGGTTCATATATTCAAATGTTTATGATTTGGATAAGGTATTGGATGAAAAGTTTGATATTGTATTTACATCATACGGTATTACCTGCTGGATGCCTGACCTGAATAAATGGGCAAAAATAATTTCCCGTTATTTAAAACCGGGAGGAACATTTTTTATTGTGGAGTTTCATCCCGTTGTTTGCATGTTTGAAAATAATTACAGCGAAATTAAATATTCATACTTCAATTCGGGAATGGTTTGTGAAGTTAACCAGGGTACATATGCGGACTGGAATGCAGATTTCACACATGAAACATGCGAATGGAGCCACTCATTAGCAGACGTTTTTTCTGCACTTATAAAAGAAGGGTTAAGCATTGAGGAGTTTAAAGAATATCCATTTTCATGTTATAACTGTTTTAACAATCTGGATCAGGATGAAAAAGGTTTGTGGCATATTAAAGATATGGATGATAAAATCCCAGTGATGTATTCTATTAAAGCAACAAAGATTTAAGTATACCTGCGCAGGCAGGAATCTGTACTAAAATAGAATAATTTATTTAGGAGTTTTTTAAATTTTTTATTTACCGATGTAACGCAAAAAATGAATTTTGAATATACAGATTATATTATCCGAGCTCGGCTTGTAAATAATATTCCAGAAAGTTGAAAACCAGCAAATAAACATAATATTTATATACATGAAAAGAACTAAATAGCCGGTAGTCGGACGATTTTTCCTTTAAATATTAAACTTATTTAACATCAGATATTTAAAAATTTTATTTAAAATAACATAAATAGATTCCCGCTTTCGCAGGAATGACATAAAAAAGCAGATGAAAATAATTATATTAATTTTATTTATAACAACTTGTTCCGTTTTTTCACAGGGTAATGATAGCCTTGCAGGTGTCTGGCAGGATAATGAAGTTGTTGCCGCCGGATGGTCAAACACATTTTTGTTCTTCTCAGACGGAACATTTAAGTTCTTTTTCAGCCAGATGGACCTTCGCAAAAGGGAAGTGTCATTCTCAGGCACATGGCGGGTTCAAGGAGACGGGTTATACCTTGATGTAAAACAAAGGCACTATATTGATGGCGGCACTCTTGTTCAATATCCAAACGGGGAAAAAGGGGATTCAATGCTGGTTGGAGGATTAACAAAGATTAAATTTATTGCTACCCCCGAAAAGATTGAGATGTCAATTTCGAAAATTTATTCGGATACCGAATATGCTATGGGAAAGTATATTTATATAGATGCTATGAAATTTTTCCTTATGAGCACTAAACCGGAAGAACTGTTGAAACAATTTGAAAAGTAATTTAAGATGGCTGACAAAAGGAAGCGATAATAATGTGTTATTCATTGAATTTGTTTAGAATTCCCGCGCAGGCGGTTTGAAAGACTCCTGCGGAGGAATCTAATCATTTTGCCGGGGTTCTAATAAAGTATTGAAAATGAAAATAATTACACATTAAAATAAATAAAATTATCGCATAATGTTTAATTAGAAACAGGAAAAACTAATAATATATATATTTTCGAAAATTAAACAATAGATTCCCACTTTCCCCGATAAAGCGGGGCAGGCAGTGGGAATATGTAACATCAATTATTCATATAAATTGTAAAATTGAACGCAAAAGAACAATTCATAGAATATTTAAAAAAATCACTGGTTGAGAGTACTTTTATAAAACTTACTCTTGGCAAATACAGGGGGGAAAAACAAGACCTTGAAAATATTTTTATTACTCCGGTAAATCTAAGCGAAGGCGTTAAGCTTTCATTCAGGTATAAGTTCAGGAAAAAAGAGGCTTTCAAAAATTTTTCATTCGACGAAGGAGTGGAAATGGCTGATAATCTTATAGGGCACGAATTTTTTAATGCCAGCCTGTTTACTTCTAAAAATGATATTTCTCTTGAATACAATAAAAAGTATGAAGCCCGGATTTATGTAAAAAAGTCATCAATGGAATCAGCGGAAATTAAAGAGCATAACAGGGAGAAATCCAGGTTTATTGATGCTGATTCAAAATACCTGAAGCTCACCGGAATTACAAACGAAAACGGTAAAATTAAAAATGATAAGTATGATAAGTTCCGCCAGATAGATAAGTTTATTGAAATAGTTGATTCGTTAACAAAAGATTCCGGCATAATAGAAAAAACCGAGTTAAAGGTTATTGATTTCGGCTCCGGTAAAAGTTACCTGACATTTGCGCTGTATGACTATTTAGTTAACCGGCTGAGTAAAAAATGTGATATTAAGGGAGTAGAAACCAGGAAGGAACTGGCAGATTTAAGCAACAGGATTGCGGATGAATCCGGTTTTATGGGCTTAATGTTCTTTAAGGGTTCAATTATCGATTTCCCGCCGGTTAAAGCTGATATTGTTACCGCTTTACATGCATGTGATACGGCAACTGATGATGCGATTGCAAAAGCACTGGAATCGGGCGCTGAAATAATTATACTCGCTCCGTGCTGTCATAAATACGTCAGGAAAAATATTACTATTCCCGCCAGCCTGAAATCAATTTTTAAACACGGAATACTTGAAGAACACATTTCATCATTTATCACCGATGGATTACGAGCATTAATGCTTGATGCGCATGGATATAAGACAAAAGTGTTCGAATTTATTTCTTCGGAACACACTGCAAAAAATATTATGATAACCGCAGTCAAGAAAAACTTGTCGGAAAAGCTTCGTGATGAAAAGCTTGAAGAAATAAACAATATTAAATCACAATTCGGCTTAAAAGATTTTTACCTGGATACAATTATTAATAAATAAAAAAAATAATCACATTGGCTGCCTCAAAAGCCATTCTGCTTCAGCAGGATGTGGGTGAAATTATTTATAATTTCACCAGCGGCCTCCCCGGCCGCGCTTTTGAGGAAGCCCCGAATATAATATCATGCTGAAACTAAACATAAAAGATACATTAAGCTTCATTTCAGAGGAAGAATTATCATCTTTTTCCCGCATAATTGCAGATTGCAATAAAGCTTTATATAATAAAACCGGCAAGGGAAATGATTTCCTGGGCTGGATTGATCTTCCGTCAAAGACAACAAATGATGATCTGAATAGAATTAAAAATTGTGCTTCAGTGCTTGCATCACAATCGGATATTATCGTGGTTATTGGCATCGGCGGCTCATACCTTGGGGCTAGAGCGGTTATTGATGCTTTATCTAATAATTTTAATGGATTGTTAAGTAAGGAAAAGCGAAAATTGCCTTTAATTTTATATGCAGGTCAGAATATCGGTGAAGATTATCACAATGAGTTATTAAGTATTCTTGATAAAAAAGATTATTCAATAATTGTTATTTCAAAATCCGGAACAACAACTGAGCCGGCAATTGCTTTCAGGCTTCTGAAAGCTCATATTGAAAAGAAGTATGGAAAAGATTCATCGCGAAAGAGAATTGTTGCCTTAACGGATAAGATAAAAGGGGCTTTGAAAAAATTATCGGATTCAGAAGGATACGAAACGTTTGTTATTCCTGATGATGTTGGCGGCAGGTTTTCGGTTTTAACGCCGGTTGGCCTGCTTCCAATTATTGCTGCAGGATTTGATATTGATAAGATTCTTACTGGCGCAAGGGGTATGGAAAATTTGTGCAGGTCGGATATAAACAATCCGGCTGACTTATATGCTGCCGTAAGGAACATACTTCACGGTAAAGGAAAAGATATTGAAATACTTGCAAGCTACTCTCCAAACCTGAACTACTTTATTGAATGGTGGAAACAGCTATATGGTGAAAGTGAAGGCAAGGACGGTAAAGGAATATTTCCGGCAGGCGTTAATTATACTTCCGATCTTCACTCAATGGGGCAATTGATCCAGGACGGTAAAAGAAATATATTTGAAACTGTTATAAGTATAGATAGCTCAAAAACATCACTTAATTTTCCGTTTGTTGAAGGTGATCCTGATGGTTTGAATTTTCTAGCCGGAAAATCATTAGGCGAAATTAACCACAAGGCTGAACAGGGAACACGTATGGCTCATGTTTCAGGTGGAGTTCCTAATATTTCGATTAATTTACCTGAACTGAATGAGGAATCCATAGGAGAATTAATTTATTTCTTTGAAAAAGCATGCGCTTTGAGCGGTTATTTGCTTGGCGTGAACCCGTTTGACCAGCCCGGTGTTGAAGCATATAAAAAAAATATGTTCCAACTGCTGGGAAAACCGGGGATATAAAATAGCTTTTCCCCCTCACAGAGGGGGCTAGGTCGCAGATCCCGATGTGCGCAGCACGTCTGGAGGGAGGGAACATAATATTATAATTTCAAATATCTCCAAAATTTTTAATAATTAATAATGATAGCTATGAAAACCTTCATCTTTTTAATTTTTTGTTCATTATTTTTGTTAATGAACAATTTGTTTTCGCAGTCATGCTGCGATGAAAACAGTGCTACAAGCAGGATGGCATCCCTAAGCAACGACAAAAGTTTTGTCGATGCGCATCCTGTACCGTTGGAATTTCACCTAACAGACGGAAAAGGGAAAATGATAACATTCAAAACCGACGACGGAGTTGATGCTAACGGTTATGAAGTAAAATCCGATAAGGAAACAAAAAACTGGGTATTCGTATTTCATGAGTGGTATGGCCTGAATGATTATATCAAAAAAGAAGCGGATGAAATTGCCTTCACACTTGGTAATGTTAACGTGTTGGCGATTGATTTGTATGACGGCAAGGTTGCGGCTAATAATGAGGAAGCATCGAAATATGTGAAAGAGGTAACGAAAGAAAGGGCGTTAACAATTATAAACGGTGCAAAAGGTTATGCAGGCTCTGATGCTGTATTTGGAACTCTTGGCTGGTGTTTTGGCGGAGCATGGTCGCTGCAAGCAGCAATTGAGCTTGGTTCATCATGCAATGCCTGTGTTGTGTATTACGGAATGCCCGAGCAGGATATGACAAGGCTTGCAATGCTTAAAGCGCCTGTGGTTGGAATTTTCGGCAAACAGGATGCACATATAACTCCCGAAATTGCAAATAAATTCAAAGATGACCTGGCAAGCCTGAATATACCTGCTGATATTTATATTTACGATGCTGTTCATGCATTTGCAAATCCTTCCAACCCGAAACATGATCCTGAAGCAGCAAAAGATGCAAAAGAAAAAGTTTATGCGTTTCTTAAATCGAATTTAAAATAGTACGTAATACATCCCGGGGGAAAAATGGATTTAATTATTGATTATGCAAAAGTTCCGAAAAGGGAATGGAAGTGGAACGAAAACGAAATTGGCTTCGAAGGAGTCAATTCATTTGACAGCTGCCTTAAGTGGTTTACCTTCAGGCACGGGCATAACGGCAATACGGTTACAATTCAGCAAACATTCGATGATTTCATCAGGGATGGCCCGCTGAAGGAATCAATTCCTGCGGATATGATGCTGGAGCTTTACGATGATATTATGAGCGCTGTTGATACCGGCGGCGGCACGATGTATTGAGCCTGTGGTCCGCATAGATAAATATCTATGGTGTGTGAGAATTTTCAAGTCAAGGACACTTGCAGCGGAAGCCTGCGATGGGGGCAAAGTGAAGTTAAATGGCACAAGTATTAAACCATCTTATCACATAAAGCCGGGTGATGTTTTCACCGTTCAGCAGGGTTATATAAAAAAGACACTCAGGGTTAAAGCCCTGCTTGAAAAAAGGCTTTCAGCTAAACTGGTATTGAATTATGCTGAAGATCTGACGCCACAGGAAGAAATAGACAAGCTGAAAATTGATAGGTTAGTGACTTATGAAAGCAGGTTCAAAGGCGAAAGCAGGCCAACAAAGAAAGACAGAAGATTAATTTCAAAAATGCGAACGAAGTGAAGCAATCCATGAGTTGATTTGAGTAATTTTCACTCACTTTCAGGGATTGCAAATAATTCGTAAATTTGTTGAAATAAATATTAACTCCATGTTTCAGCATGGGGATTTTAGGAAAATTAAAAAATTGCGGGCTTTAGCCCTGGATAAAAGGAGAGTTTGATAATGTTATCGCCAAAGCTTGAAGAAGCATTAAACAGCCAGATGAACAACGAGTTTTACTCCGAGTTTGAGTATCTTTCTATGGCGGCATATTTTCATGATATGGATCTTGACGGGATTGCTAATTATTTTCATGTGCAGGCACAGGAAGAACATTTCCATGCAATGAAAATATACAACTTTATTAACAATAAAGGCGGCAAGTTGGTTTTACAGGCAATTAAAGCGCCGACAACCAAATTCGGAGACGCGATAAAAGTATTTGAGCGCGCGCTTGAACATGAGCAGTATGTAACAAAATCCATTAACAGCCTTATGGATGTAGCTATAAAAGAAAACGACCATGCGGTTAACAGCTTTTTAAGATGGTATGTTGATGAGCAGGTAGAAGAGGAAGCGCTTGCAACTAAAAGCTTAAACCGTATGAAAATTACCAACGGTAAAGGGGAAGGTTTACTTATGCTTGACCAGGAATTTGCACAGAGGGCATTTACACCGCCGCCGGCAGAATAATCTTAATACTTAGCACGTTCGCTTCGCTCAGTATAAACTCTGCGAAGGATTTCATTAATTAGGTTAAAAGTTAACAAGTTTTATTGAGTTCATAAAATAAATATCCCCCGGTAAATCGGGGGATTTTTTTAAGTCCGTATTTTTTGCTTAAAATTTCTTTTGCAGGAATTATTCGAAATTTCAGAATAAAAAATCGTTTCACATTTCACATTTTAAATCATAAATGCAAAAATTATATTGATAATAGTTATTAAAGCAAGTCCGGCACATGCTTTTTTGCGGGTTTTTTTATCCGCAAAAGTAAAAGTATAACCAGCCTTTAAAATATTATTTGAAACAATTGCCTGCAATACTGCCTTTGAAACCTGCTCAATTCCTATAGTATAATTACCCTGGAAAAGGTTCAGCAGGAACGGGTCAATATCGGTAAACCCGACAATGTATGATAATATATTCAGTCCGGAACCGCCATAGCTTTGAATAACATAATGCGTTATTAGCCCGAAGAATACAAAAAGGAAGGCAAATAGCAGGGCTATCTTCAGCTCAAG
>Ga0315273_10007656_pt1 | contig 13543 bp, 6 predicted proteins | sample YL17G02_0_MG_FD_205753 | JGI IMG/M metagenome (GOLD analysis project Ga0315273, IMG submission 205753) | Sediment microbial communities from Yellowstone Lake, YNP, Wyoming, USA - YL17G02_0 | ecosystem: Environmental > Aquatic > Freshwater > Lake > Sediment | place: USA: Wyoming | collected... | reverse complement strand
GCCAACCTGCAGTGGGTACCGCGCACGGCGTGGCGCGCCGAGCAGCCGCCGCCGCCGCGGCCGGGCGCGAAGCCCGGTCCGCCCGCGCAGCCCGGCGCAGCGGCTCCCGCGCCGAAGCCGGCCGCGGACTAGAGCACTGCATTTCGCGCGGGCGCGCACCCCCGTCGGAGCATGGGCTCAGTCGCGCCAGGCGCGCGTTGGCGCGCGCGGAATTCCGGTGAGGATGCGTTGCGCCTCGGCCGGCGTGAAGACCGGCAGGCGTGCGAGCTGCGCGGCCCTCGCTTCGGCGTCGGAGTCCGCGGCGCGCGCGGCGGCGGCGAGGGCGGCGGGGAGCCCCTGGGCGCGCTCGAGGCGGCGCGCCGCGCGCTGGGCCTCCTCGATGCGGCCGAGGCGCAGCAGCGACCACACGAGGCGCCGCGCGGGCGGGATCGCCTCGGGGTTTGCGCGCAGCAGGTGGGCGTCGATCGCGAGCGCATGCTCGTAGAGACCGAGCGCGGTGTAGAGGGCCGCCGCGCGGTCGAGCGCGTCGCGGCTTCGCAGCGGATCGCCCGAGCGCGCGTCGCCCTGGATCGTCGCGAAGTCAGCCGGCGCGACGCCGTGCGCGGCCGCCCACGCGGGTGCCTCGGCGATTGCGGCACCGGCGTCGAAGCCGCGCTCCGCGTCGAAGGGGACCCCCTCGCGTGTGTACCAGGCCTCGATGCGCGCGAGGTTCGCGCGGTTCCGCTCGTTGCGGCGCAGATAGACGGCGTCCTGCGGCGTGCGGAAGATCGGGATCCACCCGGGCGCACCCTCGAGGTGCGCGGTGGTGTAGATCCACGGGCGACCCGGCCGCGGCACCTGGGGCATGCGGACGCCGACGAAGACGTCGACCTCGTAGCGGTCGAGGAGCTCGAGGAAGCCCTGGTCGCCCCGGCCGCGTCGACGCTGCAGCGCGGTCGCGTCTGCGAGCGCCTCGCGCGGGACGTTCAGGCTGCCGTTCACGAAGGTGCGCAGCCGGGGCGCGAGCCAATAGCCGAGGAAGCCGCCCATGAAGTAGTCGTTGTAGAGCTTCCCCTCGAGGCCGGCGTCGGCGAGGATCCAGGCGGCCGAGGCGTGGTACTTCTCCGCGAGGAAGGGCGCCGCATAGCGGTCGAGCGACAGCGGAAGCGTTCCCAGGATCATCCGCCAGTCTCCGAGCCGCACGAAGCCCACGACGAGGGCGAGCGAGACCACGGCCAGCGCGCCCGAGGCGGCGGCGCGCGGTGCGCGGCGCCGGGCCCCGCTGCGCGCGGCGGCGCTCGCGAGCAGCAGGATGGGGAAGAACGCGAGCCACAGGAAGCGCACGGCGAGGCTCATCGCCGCGAGCGACGCGACGGCCATGGCGGCGACCGCGGGATCCGTCGGAGCACCGGCTCCGGCGTCGGGGCGGCGACGCCGCCAGACGCCGTGGAGCACGGCCCCGGTGCAGAGCACGAGGAGCGCCCAGGCGAGGCCCCAGGCGAGCGGGCTCGGCGGAAGGTTCGGGATCGGGAGGTGGAGCCAGTCGAGGCGCGCCCACTCGTCGGCCACCTTCGCGAGATCCGGCGTCTCGGTGCCGGCCCGGAAGTAGGCGAGGTGCTGACCGACACCGCTCGGGTTCACGAGCGTGGCGAGGAGCCCGAGCGCGAGCCCGAGTGCCAGGCGCCGGGCGCGGGTGAGGTCGGGCCCGCGCAGCTCGCGGGGGCCGAGCGCCGCGGAGACGCAGAGGCCGGCGATGGCCGCGGCGAGCAGGATCGGCCCGAGCAAGAAGCCACTGTGCGCGTTGGCCCAGATCCCGAGCAGCAGGGCTCCGAGCACCACGCGCTGCGCCGAGGGCGGCCGCGGCTCCGCGAGCAGGCAGCGGTAGAGGGCGAGGGTCGCCGCGATCGTCACGAGCTCGGGGCGGAGCTGGAAGAGCCGATAGGCGGAGAGCGCGACGAAGACTCCCGTCGCGAGGCTCGCCCCGGCCGCCGACACGCCCGTGCGTCGCGCGAGTCGCCACACCGCGGCGAGGATCCCCGCGACCACGGCGGCGTGGAGGAGGCGGAGCCCCTGGAACCCCACCGCCTTCCCGAGCGCGAAGAGGCCCACGTCGAAGAGCCAGGCCGCCGGGTCCGGCGCTCCGACCGCCGTGTGCAGCAGGGGGTCGCTCGCGAGCCACGGGCCCTCGCTCGCGTAGGCGCGTCCGAGCGCCAGGTGCCACCACGCGTCGTCGGTCTGGAAGGGCTGTGCGGTGGCGATCAGCACGAGCGCCGCGAGGGCCGCGAAGCAGAGCTGGGCCACCCCCTCGGCGCAGCGCGCGGCGAGGCCGGCGCTCCGCGGCGCGCTCTCGCTTCCCGCGTCGGGCGGGGAGGATCCGGCCGGGCTCAATCCTCCGGCAGCCAGCGGAAGCGGAGCCCCGCGCCGCCGTGGTAGGCCCAGGAGTGGATGTGGAAGTCGAAGTTCGCCTCGACGGTCTGCTCTTGCGTCGTGTAGGGCGCTTGCACGGGAACGACCGTCTGGCCCGTGAGGTTCACGTCGAGGTTGCCGAGCATCTTGTAGGCCTGACCGCCGAGGAAGAGCGAGAGCACCACCGGCCCGGCGCGCGCCGCGTCCATCTCGAGCTCGAGACCTCCCCCGATCCCGTTGAAGGCCTGCGTGTCCTGGGCCCGGACCTCGATCTGGTTCAGGTAGACGGCGTTGACCAGTGGGCTGAGCGGTCGGTTGGCCCCGCCCGCCCCGACCTGGATGCTTTGCTGCTGACCGGTGTCGACCTGGAAGGTCTTGTTGAGCACGCCGGAGACCTGGATCTCTTCGCGCATCCACTCGAAGGAGGGTCGCAGGCGCATCCTGCGCTCCAGGAACTCGAACGTGAATGCGGGGCCGGCACCCGCGGAGTAGAGCGGCGTCTGCACCTCGCCGGAGGTCTTCGCGCCGGTGCCGCGCACCTCGACCTCGGGCGTGATCGGGCCGACGGGAATCACGGCCCCCGTCGGCGTGCCCTGCTTCGCGACGTTGCGGTCGAACGAGAAGGCGAGCGCGGTGTCGCCGTGGACGAAGAGGCGCGGGCGGCCCGGGACGTCCTGGAGCCCCGGCGTCATCCCCTCGAGCGAGGCACCCACCGTCGGCGTCAGGAAGGTGTCGCCGCCCGAGACGGGCAGGACGTTCGCGTGGTTCTTGAAGCCCGTGAAGACATTGCAGGGGCCGGAGTTCGGGTTGGGCGACGGCTGCCGGGTGAAGTTGGTCGACGAGCCGCTGCCAAACGGGATCGCGGCGCCCTCCGCAAGCGCGCGGGTCACGCTGAGGATCGAAGGCACGATGGTGTTGCACGGGGCAGGCGGCGGATTCGAGAAGAAGGAGACCCCGTCCTGCCGCGCAAAGTAGTTGTAGGTCACGGTGCTGTCGGTGCCGACGGAGCCCTCGGCGTTCTGGCCGAGGATCCCGCTCGTGAAGGCGAAGCCCGGTACCCAGCGCTCGGTCTCGTCGCGTGTGAACTCGGGCGTGCGCTCCGCGAGCTCGGGCGGCGCCGGCTCGGGCGCCACCGCCGCGGCCTGCATGCCGGCGCCGGCGAGCAGCGGCGCGGCGCCGGTCGGCGCCGCGAGCGCAGGCGCCGCGGCCGCAGCGCTGCCCGCGTGATCCGAGAGCGCGGCGAGCGCCGGCGTCCACCCCGCCGCGTCGCCGCGCGCGCGTGCAGCGGGGGCCGCCGCGGCCACGATCGACGCCGCGAGCGCCGCGAGCGCCGCGTGGGACGGAGCGAGCCTGCGCCGGGGGTTCGTGCTCATCACCGCCGCAGCATGGCGCAATACGGGCACCCTTTTCAAGCGCTTCGACGAGATTCTCGCGGCCGCAGCGACCGGAAAACGCTGTGCAGCAATCATTGACTCGCCGTGGCGATTCGGAGAGAATCGGCGCCGGGGACCAGTCCCCCAACGCCGTCCACCCGTCGAGAGCCCCCGCGATGCCCGCTCCTGTTTGGACGCCCGTTTTGACACCCGTTTTGACGCCGGTTTTGACGCCGGTATGGACGCCGGTATGGACGCCTGCACGCCGCTCCGCCGTCTCGCGGCGGCCCCGGCGGCTGGTGCGGAGCCTGCTGCTGCTCGCCGTCGCCTGCGTGGTCGGACCGATCACCGCGTGGGCGCAGGCCACCCCGACCGCGCCGGAGGAAGAAGCCCCGGCGGGCGCGGCCGACGAGGGAACGGGCGCGGCAAAAGGCGGCCCGCCGGCGAAGCCGCCGTCCGACGTCGAGGTGATCCGCATCAAGGGTCACACCGTCACCGGCATCCAGACGGAGGTTCCGACCTCCGTCACCCAGTTCAGCGCCTCGGAGCTCCAGGCGCTCGGCGCGCAGAACGTGTCCGACCTCGCGAAGGTGACGCCGAACGTCGAGATCAAGACCTCCGGCTCGACCGCGCCGACCTTCTTCATCCGCGGCGTCGGCCTCAGCGACTTCAGCGCGAACGCCTCCGGCGCGGTGGCGATCTACCGCGACGAAGTCGCGATCAACGCCCCGGCGATCCAGCTCACTCCCCTCTTCGACCTCGAGAACGTCGAGGTGCTGCGCGGGCCACAGGGGACGGGGAGCGGGCGCAACGCGTCGGCCGGCGCGATCAAGATCTACTCGCGCAAGCCCACCGGCGACCTCAGCGCGGAGCTGCGCTCCACCTACGGGAACTACAACTTCGCGGACTTTGAAGGCGCGGTCGAGGCGCCCGTCGTCGACGAGGTGGTGGCCGCGCGGCTCGCCTTCCGCGTCTCGCAGCGGGACGGCTACGGCGACAACCGCTGCGGTGGAGTGGGCCTGCCGAGCCTCGAACAGGTCCCGTACACGGGTCCGGACGACCCGCGCCTGCCGGCGCTGCCTCCGGGCGGCCTCGACTCCCTCGGCGCGCCGAAGATCGGGGAGCAGTTCAGGAAGATCTGCAACGAGAGCAAGTCGAAAGGGCTGAACGACAACACGAGAAATCGGTTGAATCCCCGCTACACCCCCCCGGCCGCAAAGAACACCATCGGTTCCGCCGCCGGTAAGACCGCCATCCCCAATCGCGACGCCCAGGGGGACCCCCAATTGATCGGGATCTCGCGGCTCTTCGACGGCCACGCCGAGGAAGTGGACGTCAACGACCTGGGGAACTGGGCGGCGCGCGGCGTCGTCCGCTTCGACCCCCCGTGGGTGGACGACATGGAGTGGCTGCTGAACGTCCACGGCACGCGCATCGACCAGCTCTCGACGCTCGGCCAGGCGATGGGCACCCAAAACGGGCGTTTGGGCGGCCAGACGGGCACGGGCATCGGCTACCAGGAGCAGGACCAGCTGGCGCAGCTGACACGGATCACCGCGGCCCGCCGCAAGGCGCAGGGTCTCCCGCCGGACCCGACCGCAGGGCCGACGGAAAACGACTTCAAGAAGCTCGCGCAGCGCCTGGTGCGCCACCAGGACGACAATCCGTGGGGTGGGGATTACAACAGCACCGGTCAGACCACGCTCGACAACTGGGGCGCCGCGCTGAACGGCAACTGGACGCTCGGCCCGGTGACGCTCACGAGCACCTCGGGCTACGAGCGCTACTGGCGCAACCGCGTGACGGACCAGGACTTCACCCCGGAGACCTACTTCGAGAGCGCCTCCTCCGACGACGCCTGGCAGTATTTCCAGGAGGTCAAGGCCCACGGCGAGCTCGCGGAGACGCCGCTTCGCTGGGACCTCGGCGCCTATTACCTGATGGAGAACCTGAACTTCACCGACTCCACCGCGATCAATCTCACGGGCCTCGCGACCGACCGCACCTACACCCAGGACCTCTGGAGCTACGCCGTCTACGCGGGCTTCGCCTGGGACTTCCTCGACGACTTCACTGTCGAGGGCGGCGTGCGCTGGAACTGGGACCAGAAGAACCTCGACTTCACGGTGGTTGGTCTCGGCGGCTCGTCGAACCGGACCGTAACCAGCCTCGTGGACCAAGCGCCAACGGGCGGGCTCACCCTCACCTACCGCTTCAACGAGGCCGTCTCGAGCTACTGGAAGTACAGCCACGGCTGGAAGCCCGGCACCTTCAATACCGTCGCGCAGACCTGCAGCGTCCTGCAGCAGAGCTGCGGCGTCACGTCTGCGGAACCCGAGACGATCGATGCCTGGGAGACCGGCCTGCGCGGCACCTGGTTCGACGGGGCCCTCACGATCGGGTCTGCGCTCTTCTTCTACAAGTACGCCAACTACCAGGTCTTCGTGGTGAAGGACTCCTTCGCCGCGCCTCCGACCTTCACGATCGTGAACGCGAACGATGCGCAGGTCTACGGCGCCGAGCTCGACCTGCGCGTCGAGCCGCTGCTCGACCTCGTGCCGCCGGTGCTCGAAGGCCTCGTGATCAACGCGCGTGCGGGCTGGCTCGAGAGCCAGTTTCTCGACTTCACGAACACCGTGACCCGACCGGGGGCGGTCCCCGGCTCGACGATCGAGGTCGAGGTCGACGCCAGCGGGAACCAGCTGATCAACTCGCCGCGTTTCAAGGTCTCCACCTCGGCGGAGTGGCCGTTCGACCTGGGGCGCTGGGGGGCCGTGATCCCGCGCTACGACGTCGCCTGGAGCTCCGACATCTTCTTCGATCCCTACGAGGGGCGCGGCACGCCCAACAACTCGGGGGGCACCTTCCTCCCCAAGTACTCGACGGGGCAGCGGCGCTACTGGATCCACAACGTCCGCCTCGGCTACCGCGTGCCGGAGGGCAACATCGAGATCGCCGGCTGGTGCCACAACGTGACGAACGAGGTCTACAAGACCTACGGCTTCGACGCGACCACCTTCTCGGGCGTGCTGCTCAACTTCGTCGGCGAGCCCAGGACGTATGGATTGGATTTCACGGTGAGGTTCTGATCGGCTCGGCCGGCGGCCGGCCGAGCCGGCGGCCTAGCCCATCCACCTGATTTGACTCCGCTCGCCTGCGGCTCGCTGCGCGCGCGCTTTGCGCGCTTGCGAAGACTTCCAAGCAGTTGCCCCGGGGTGTGCGAGGCCCGTTCTTCGGGGACGGTGCCGGGTGGCCTGCCAGGCGGGGCACCTGTCCTCGTCCCGAAGAACGGACCCCGCACTCCCCGTGGGTCTTTCTTCACGCGCTTCTTCGCAAGCGCGCGAAGCGCGCGCGCAGCGAGCCGCAGGCGAGCGGAGTAGATTAGTAGGAGGCGCTTCCGTAGGCCTACGGCCTACGGAAGCGCGTAGCCGAGCGCGCGGAGCTGGTTCAGCTGGATCTCGTCGAGCTCGAGCGTGGCCGGGGCGGAGTCCCAGATGGCCGGGCTCTCGAGGTACTGCTCCGCCACCGCGCGTAGGCGCCCGGCGTCCTCGGGGCGCACCGCGAGGACGCTCCGCTTCTCGAGCGGGTCCGTCTTCGCGTCGAAGAGCTCCTCCTGCACGGTGTTTCCGTTGTGCACCGTCACGTAGCGCAGGCCGTCCTCGACCACCGCGACCACCGGAGCCGCGACCAGCACGGGCCGGCCCCAAAAGCGGTCGATGTGGGCGATGGCCTGCTGCGGATCCTCGGCCGGCATCGCCTCGTCGCGCGCCGCCGCCAGGATCTCGGGCTTGCGCGAGCGGCCGTCGCTGCGCGGGAGGGCGGGAAGACCGAGCAGATCGAGGATCGTCGGCCAGACGTCGACGTTCTGGGTCCGGACGTCGACCGTGACGCCCGGCGCGAGCCGGAACGGGAAGGAGATGATCCAGGGCACTTCGGTGGTCTCGCGGTAGACCTCCCGGGCGTGGCCCTCGAAGCCGCGCTCGCCGAACGCCTCGCCGTGGTCGGCGGTCAGCACGACGAGCGTGTTCTCGAGGTAGCCGTTCTGGGACAGGTAGCCGAAGAGCTGGTCGAGGATCTGGTCGAGGTGGAGGATCGAGTTGTCGTAGATGTCCGAGTAGCTGGTGCCGAAGACCGCCGTCTCCTGGTCGTAGAGGTACTCGTGGACGTCCATCAGGTGGAGGTAGAGGAACCAGCGGTCGCGGCCGCTGACGCGCAGGAACTCGATCGCCGAGTTCACCACGTCGTCGTCGCTGCCGGCCTCCTTCAGCGTGGGGTTCTCGCGCTTCACCGAGGGCGGAATCGTGCCGGGGCGCGGCTTGTCGTAGATGTCGAAGCCCTGCCCGAAGCCGAAGTTGGGCGCGACCCAGCCGTTGCGGTAGAGGCCCACGGTGTGGAACCCCGCCTGCTTCAGGATCTCCGCCGGGAGCGTCGCCTCCTCGGGGATCACCTGGTCGAAGCGCGTCACGCCGTTGTGCGCCGGGTAAAGCGACGTCCAGAGCGAGGCCATCGAGCACTTGGTCCAGGAGGACTGGGAGAGCTGATGGGAGAAGCGCACCCCCGAAGCTGCGAGGAGGTCCAGCGTCGGGCTGGTGTCGCGGCTGTAGCCGTAGCTCCCGAGCCGCTCGCCCCGCAGCGTGTCGACGAGGACGAAGAGCACGTTCAGGCCCTTGCGCTCGGCGAGCTTCGCGATGTCCTCGGCGTTCCCGGTGGGACGTGGGTCGCCGCCCTGGACGTGGATCGAGAGCCTCGCGAGGTAGATTCCGATCACGAGGGCCGCGGCGATCAGCCACGGCCAGGGCTTCTGGAGCACGGTTCGGCCTGACATGGCCGATCAGTGTAGCGTTCCGCCGTCGCGAGGTGCGATCCGGTAAGCCCTGTCGGCGGCCGCAGCCGCGGAGCGGGGCTATGCTCCTGCGCCATGTCCGACGCCCGAGTCTCCGCCTCAGCGCGCACCTGCATCGCAACGTTTGCCGCCTCGCTCGCCGCCTTCCTGCTGGCGGGCTGCGGGGCCGACGACCCCCTCGCCGGAGTCCGCGAGCTCCAGCTCGAGGGGAACTACCAGGCCTCGCTCGAGCCCGCGCGCGAGGCGTTCGAGCGGCAGCCCGACGACCCCGAGACCCAGTACCGCTACGGGATGGCCCTCGGCCGCACCGGGGAGATGAGCCTGGCCCAGTTCTCGCTGCGCAAGGCGATGGAGAGCCCCGAGTGGCGCGTGCAGGCGGGCCTCGAGCTCGCGGCAATGGAGCTCCTGACGGACAACGCGGAGGGCGCGGTCGAGGTCGCGAACCAGGTCCTCGAGAGCCAGCCGGACCACGTCGACGGGCTGCTGCTGCGCTCCCGCGCCTGGGCGATGAGCCGGAGCCACTACGACCGGTCCCTCGCCGACGCGGATCGCGTGCGCGAGCTCGACCCGGGCAACATCGAGGCGCTCTCGCTGCGGGCGGTGAGCCTGATCGCGCTGTCGCGGCTCGACGAGGCGGAGGAGGCGATGGCGCAGCTCGATGCGAGCGCCCGGGACGCCGAGTCCGAGGAGCAGATCGCGGGCTTCTGCGCGATGCGCGCGCTCTTCGCCAAGGAGAAGGGCGAGCTCGACAAGGCCGAGCAGCTCTTCGACGAGTGCGTGGAGGCGCACCCCAATGATCCGGACGTGGTCAAGGAGTCGCTGAAGTTCTTCGACGAGCAGCATCGGCCGGACCACGGCGTGGAGATCCTGCGCAAGGCGCTCGCGGACGCGCCCGCGCAGAGCCAGATCCGGCGGATGCTCGCCGAGCGGCTGCGGCAGTCCGGAAAGGTCTCGGAGGCGGAGCAGATCCTGCGCGAGGGGACGGAGCTCGAGAATCCCGGGCGGGCGGTCGTGGCATGGGTGGACCTCGCCGACCACTTCCACGCCGTCGAGGACGACCAGGCCGCGGCCGAGGCGCTCAGTCGGGCGGTGCAGATCGCCGGAGCGCAGGCAGATCCGGAGCTGCTCTTCAACTTCGCCGACGCGCTCGTGATGGCCGGCCGCTTCGACGACGCGCACGCGGTGGCGGGCCGCATCACGGTGCCCGCCCAACGCGAGCTCGTGGAGGGCCGGATTGCGCTCGACGAGGGCAAGCCTGCCGACGCGCTGGCGCATTTCAGCGCCGGGCTCCGGCTCTGGCCGGACAATGCGGTGGCCCGCTACTACGCGGCGAGGGCCGCCGAGGCCCTTGGCGACTACGACCGCGCCGTCGCCGAGTACCGCTACTCGCTCCGTGCCGGGTCGGACGCGACCGACGCCCGCCTGCGGCTGGGTCGCCTGCAAGAGGCCTTGGGGCAGAACGAGCTCGCGCTCGGGGCGGCGCAGCACGACAACGACCGCAGCCCGGCCGGCCTCGAGGCCGACCTGCTCGCGCTGCGCGTGGCGGGGCGCAGCGGCAACGCGCAGGCGCTGGGCAGCCTGCTCTCGCGCTACCACGACCAGCCGGCGCAGCGCGCGCAGGCGTTCGCCGCGGCCGCCGAAGGAGTGCGCGACCGGCTCGGCCCGAAGGCCGCCGCGACCGGGATCGAGCGCGCGAAGGAGCTCGATCTGACCGACCCGCGCGACGCGGCGGCGTTGCGGATCTTCGTCGACTGCCTCGTCGCGGCCGGCGAGACCACCCAGGCGCTGGCGGCGGCCAAGGCCGCGCTCGCGAAGCACCCCGAGCCGGCGGTCTTCTACGAGATCCAGGGCGCCGCCCTCGAGGCGAGCGGCGCGGGGGCTGACGCGGTGCGGGCCGCCTACGCGCGCGCCGTAGAGCTCGACCCGGGCCGCTCGGCGCGGGCGCTCGCGGGTCTCGCCCGCCTCGCTGCGGCGAGCGATGTTGCGACTGCCCTCGAGGACTATCGCCTCGCCGCGGCCGCGGATCCACACGACGCGGCGCCCCTGCGCGCCTCCGCGGAGCTGCTGCTCGCGCAGGGCCGCCAGGAGGAGGCGGAGGCCCGCCTCGCCGAGGCGGTGGCGCGCGACCCCTACGACGGCGCGAGCGCGGCGCGGCTCGCCGGCCTGCTGCTCGACCGGGGCGGGGATCTCGACCGCGCGCTCGCGCTTGCGAAGGCGGCGGCGCGCTTCGAGCGGAGTGCGGAGTCCGAAGCTCTGCTGGCGCGGGTCTACGAGCGACGGGGCGAGCCGTTGCCTGCGAAGGCCGCGCCGCCCGCTGCCCCTCAGCCCTGAGGCGCGCCCGCGCCAGGCGGCGCCGGCGACGCCGCCGGATCGGCCGTATCCGGATCCTCGCCCAGGAGGGGATTCTTGAAGGGGTCGAGCTCCGGGATCTTCGACTTGACCGGGGGGCTCAGGCGCAGCTTGCGCATCTTCTCGATCCGCTGGCGCGCAAAGTCCGAGAGCTCCGCGTGGTCGATCCAGGCCTGCGCCTCCTCCGGCGACTTGCGCAGCCACGCGAGCGCCACCGACACGTAGGTGCGGTCGCGACGCTTCGGGTCCTGGACGCGATCGGCCCACTCGAGTGCGTCGGCGAAGCTCTCGCGCGTGCGCCAGAGCGCGTGGGTCGAGTACGCGGGGTCGAGCCAAGGCTCGGGCGTCTGCTCGGCGAGCCACTTCGATGCGGCGGGAAGGTCGACCGTGAACCACTTCCGGTAGGTCTCCTGCACGACGGTCGGAATCTCTTGGCCGGGAGGAAACGTCGAGAGCCAGTGCATCGCCGCCGCTCCGTCTTTCTCCGCCCACGCCATCCCGACGCGCAGCAGCAGGCCGATGCCCCACGTCGGCCCGCGGTGCCGGGCCGCGAAGTCGCCGGCGACCTGGGGGTCGTAGTCGACGACCAGGGTCGCCGCGGTCTGGAATGCGCGCTGCTTGAACGGCGTGGGCTGGCCGTTCTCCAGATCGGGGAGCCCCTCGATCCAGGCGATGGTGGCCTGCGGGCCTTCCCGGATCACGTGCCCGCGGATGTACGCATCGAAGCCCAGGGCGAAGTACTCGTCCGAGCCCGGCGGCGCGGAGACCAGGAACTCCTCGAGGCCGGCGCGGCCCGACTGCTCCCAACCGCGGACGATGCCGACCATCGCCGCGCTAGCGAGGCGCGAATCCTGCACGCGCTGGATCAGCTCGTGGCTTGCGGTCTTCGGATCTTGCCGCGCCCAGGCCTTGACGGCGGCCGAGACCACGGCCGGGTGCCAGCCGATCTTGCTGCCGCGCGCCCAGTCGAAGGCCGCCTCCGGGTCGAAGCGCCCCCACCACTGGACGAGTTGCACGATCTCGACGTCGCCCAGGTCGAGGACCACGCTATCGTAGGCCGCGCGGACCGCCGGCAGGGCCTCGGGCCCGAGCGGCTCCAGCAAGGCGCCGACCCGCGCGGTGCGCTGGAAGTCATCGGGAATCAATAGGATATCGCGCAGATCGGCCGCGATGCCCTCGGGGACTACCGCCCCCGGGACGGCCTTCGGCGGGATCTCGGCGTGAAGCCTCCACTCGGCGAATCCGTAGCCCGCGGCGAGCCCCAGGACGAGCAGTGCGATGGCGATCACGGCTTGGGCAGCGCTCTTCATGGCGTGGCAGTATACGAAGCGCTCCAGGCAGAGTCGATGGGGGCGCTGAGCGGAATGGATCTTCCTGGAATTGGGAAGAGTTTTTCCTTGGAGCTGGAACCCGGCTCTCGGCACGCGGGCTGCTCATCGGAAACACTCATAACAATCAGATACTTATGAGGATCGCCCGCTGCCTCGGATCCGGTACGCTTGTTGCAAGGACGATGTTGTGTTTCGGCGCGGGATCAACCCGCGGCATTCGAAGGAGTGATAGATGCGTCAATTGCAGCGGTTTGGACTCGTGGCTGTGATGGGTGCCGCGCTGGTGGCCCTCACGCTCGCCACGCCGGCGAGCGCACGGAAATTCCAGATGAGCGGTTCCTGGTTCGTACGGAATGGACAGGTGTTCATTCCGCTCCAGTTTGCCGCCGCCGGCATGAACGGGACGAAGGTGCTCCATGCCTCCAAGGGCAACCTGACGGGCGCCTTCTTCTTCCCGAACGGGGTCGTCCCCGGTCTGGGCGGGGTGAGCGCGAACGGCATGTCCCCGGCCACCCTGATGATCCCGAAGCACCGCTTCGTGGAAGACGTGATGGCGGCCATTCCGTTGAACGGCATCACGCTGGTCCAGATCACCACGAACTTCGGCGTCGACGCGCCTTTCCAGGCGGCGACCCTCGCCAAGAGTGGTGGCCCCGGCAGCTTCACGTGGTGCCCCGGCAACGCCCTGTGCCTCGCGGGGACCGGGATGCTGGCGGGGGACCCGCCGAACGGCGGCACGCGCAACGGCCGCATCATCTACAACGCGGGCGCGAACAAGTTCGGCGGTGCGCTGCAGATGGGCTTGAAGCGGGGCGGCGACAACGTCTTCAAGTTCAATGCGGCACCCATGCAGGCGGGCCACAACATCTTCGGCAGCGCCCCCGGCACGCGGAACCTGGCTCCGGGCGCGGGCTCGGCCGACAATCCGACTACCGAGATGGTGTTCCTGAAGCGGGGTGTGGTGACCCAGCCGACGATGGCACCGGCTCCTAACAACCTGATCCTGTTTCCGGGTCCGAAGCTCACCGTTGGGCTTGGCCTCTCGAACACCATGACGGGCATGATCTTCTACCTCCCGCAGCTCGGGACCGGGCCCATGGGCACGCAGGCCGGCCAGATCACCTCGAACTTCGGCTTCTCGCACACGACAGGTACGGTGATCGGGCAGCAGACGGTCGGAACGGGTGGGCAGGACTTCTTCACCTTCAAGGGTAGCGATATGCGCACGGGACTCGGCGCGGGGAACATCCAGTCGGTCGCCG
>Ga0315273_10007655_pt1 | contig 13543 bp, 6 predicted proteins | sample YL17G02_0_MG_FD_205753 | JGI IMG/M metagenome (GOLD analysis project Ga0315273, IMG submission 205753) | Sediment microbial communities from Yellowstone Lake, YNP, Wyoming, USA - YL17G02_0 | ecosystem: Environmental > Aquatic > Freshwater > Lake > Sediment | place: USA: Wyoming | collected... | reverse complement strand
AGAGCAGCCAACAGGCCCTTGCTCACGGGGCCGCCCTCCTCCACCCATTTCAGCTCGTCATCGCGGGTATGGTGTTCATAGAATATCTTGTTTTGTATCAACCCGAAACGGTGAAGGTTCCGCTCCATGTCAACCTTGAACCTGCGCACCTTTACACCGTTGATCACTTCTTTTCGTTTTCGGTAATGATTCTTCCAGGTGATATAATCCAGCGCCTCAGTAGTCAGCACCTCCACGTCGAAATGCTCGTTCAGATGTTCGGCAATCCAGCGGCAGTGCAGCTCCGCCCCGCCGTTAACCTCCAGACCGTAACGTTGGACGACGAGCAGGATTTTTTTCTTATTTTTTTCCGGTCTTGTCTTTGCCCGCATTTGCTTCCGCTAACATTTTTTCAAGTATTCGCTGGCGTTGTTCCATCTGTTCCAATTTATGGATGAGAACCAGATACCCGTCCCGGATATGATCGTTTTCGATTTTAAGGCGGGTTAGTTCGAGGATTATATTGTGATTCAGGTGCAGATGATGGCTTACGGTTTTATTCATATGATTGAGCATATCTATTACATAGCCCTGGTTCCAAAGCATCCTTGCGACAGGCCAAAACAACCGGCGTGTTTTCCTGATTATTTTCCCTCGCAAGCCGCCGCCCGTTCCGAGATACGACTCGAAGTTGATCTCGAGCGGCCGCATGCCTCCCCCCGCCCGCGCCTTCTCTATCGTAAGGAAAAAGTTATCCCGGACTGCCCTTACGTCCAGCGGATCGCCGGGGTCGATATCCAGAAGCTTCAATATCTCCGCATCCGTGTATCTCGCCTCCCGTTTCTTCTCAACCTTGCGGCGGACCTCCTGCATCAGCTTTTCGATGTCGAATGATTCCACTTTTTTCTTCGGCGGCATCGCCTGCTCCTTATTTACTAAAAGGTTAACATATCGAACTGAGCAAGGCAATCGGGTATAATTTTTCAATAATAAGCGATTTGAATAACTTTTAATTTGTGTCCAGTCCATAAGTCAGATGATTAGTGATCATTTATAAAACTATTCTTGATGATTATAAGAGAGGGCATATATAGCTGTCTTTTCTACAAAACATCCGTTAAGATCATAATCAGATAACGGCAGACTATTTAATTGTTATTATATTATGCAGGATTATGAACTCCGGACACAATCAAGATTTTGATATAATCATCATAACTGCAGAATATTATGAAGATCATCCTTATTCTCCCGCCGGGATTATTGCCAAAGTTCTCGAAGCTAAAGGATTTAGCGCAGGGATAATCGAGAAGCCTGAAAAAAAAGAAGATTTCACTCAACTTGGCGCGCCGAAATTATGTTTTTGCATAACCTCCGGAAGTATTGATAGTATGCTTAACAATTACACTCCATTAAAAAAAGATAGACTTATAGACGAATATTCTTCTGTTTCCAGGATGCCGAACAGGGCCGTGATTTATTATTGTAATAAGTTAAGGGAAAATATTAAGGGAGCAAAGATAGTCATAGGGGGGATAGAGGCGTCGCTTAGAAGATTTGCGCATTACGACTATTGGGATAATGATCTTCGGAGAAGCATACTTCTCGACAGCAGGGCTGATATTTTGGTTTACGGCAATGGCGAAAAGCAGATTATCGAAATTGCCCAAAGGATAAAAGAAGGAAAAGAACTCAAGGGAATTCCCGGAACATGTATTCTTTCAAAGGAAATTGATTCTTCTTTTGAGAAATTACCTTCATTTTCAGAAGTTAAAAATGACAAAGCTGAGTTTTGCAGGATGCAGGTTGCATTTTCCAACAGTAAAAATTTGGCGCAGGAATATAACAATAATTATGTGCTTCAATATAAATTTCCTGAATATACTTCCGAAGACCTTGACTGGATATATTCGCTCGATTTTTCAAGAAAACTAAGAAAAGACTCGCTTCTTGCTCTGGCTAAATTTTCTGTAGTAACGCATAGAGGATGTATAGGGAACTGCAATTTTTGTTCTTTGTCTTTACATCAGGGAGACAAGATCATCTCCAGAAGCGAAAAAAGCATACTTGATGAAATAGCGAGGTTAACGAAACATCCTGAGTTCAAGGGATATATTGATGATCTGGGCGGACCCTCGGCGAATATGTACGGGATGGATTGCGATAAAAAATGCGATTCATGGTGCATGGAGTGCAGGAAATTAGAGAAGAGCCATTCGAGAATTATTTCTTTGTTGAAGAAAGCGCGAAGTGTCAAGAACGTTAAAAAGATATTTATAAGATCAGGAATTCGATATGACCTTGCGATGAACAGCAAGGAATATATCCAGGAGATTTCAAAGCACCATATTTCCGGTTGTCTGAAGATAGCGCCCGAGCATTTCTCATATAAAGTGCTTAAGCTTATGAACAAAGATAATTCAGTATTCGATAAGTTCCTGGAATATTTTCAATCCGTTAATAAAGATTCGGGCCAGTCTCTGAAATATTATTTTATGATATGCCACCCCGGAGATGACGAGATAGAACTGAAGGTTCTTCTCAATAGAGCCGGTAAACTGAAAAATATCGAAGCCTTTCAGGTGTTCACGCCGACGCCGATGTCCGTATCAAGCTGTATGTACTATACCGGAATCAATCCATTCACAATGAAACCGATAAAAATTATTAATGATTACCATACCAAGAAAAAAATGAAAAAAACTATGCTGAATCTGGTTGAAGATAAGAAAATTCATACTGTTAAGGATTGACGAAAAGAAAATTAAATGACGGACATCTCTTATCGCGGCAAGTCTGCCGCTCATACCCTGCAACTCTGCGGGAACGGGCTTGCAGCCCGTTCCTGATGTTGTTAAAGGAAATCAGTTAGGAAATCCCAATTATTAAGCCTTGTGTTATTCTTTAAGCTCCGGACCAGGCAAGATGCCTGCTCCGGCAGGAATTTGAAGAAACTATAATGAAGATACCCGGTCGCAGCACTTCGAAGCAATCTCGAGTTAGACAATTATTTTTATACTCCCGTAATTGGACATTTCCCCCCTCACAGAGAGCGACGAAGGGGGGAGTTTTTCTCTGGGCGCGGTGCGGAGACCGCACCCAGCAATAGGATGCAACTTTTCTCGTCGAGAATTCTAATCCGTGATATTCAGCCTGAATTCATCAGAGAGCGAATATATCTTGGGGGCGTACATCGCATAGCCGACGGTAGGCATCGCGTGGAACGAGCCCGGCACTTCAGCCCTGATGCGATATGTCAGTTTGCGCTCTCCCTGCGGAAGGTAATTCAGGAAGAAGACGACCTTTTCGTCACGCATCTCCCTCTGGAATCCGATCCCGCCGTCCCAGGCGTAGCCGCTGACCAGCGTTACAGGTTCTGCTCCGGCAGGCTTGTAATCCTCCATCACTACATATTCATAGTTGTTGTCCGCCTTGACTGTCAGCTCCACTTCGATTTCATCTCCGCTTTTAAGCGTATCGCCTGATTTCAGGGGTATCCTGATCTCCTTCGTTCCGCCCTTCTCTTTCACCTTGTAGTAGCTTCGCGCGATGGAAATACCATTGCCGATACCGTTTATATCTTCCTCTTTCGTGAAGTATTTCAAGGAGACGCCGTAATATAATTCGCCCGCGCCGTCCTTCTCGATGCTGACATCGAATTTACCTTCAGGTATCTTCGGATCGTTTAGAACGAAGGTCTTGCCGTAATCGAAGATATCCTTCTTCGTAATCTTCCATTCCTTCACAGTCCGAGCGTCTATCTTCAACTTTGCGGTATATTCTGGATTCAATTCTCCGCTGAGCTTCAGGTAGTCCGTAAGCGCAAGAACCGCCAACGCTGTGTCCCTCGTGGATTTCCACCTGTTCCCTTCCCTATTATCCACAAGCCATTTCACGATCATCGGAATGAGCTCGGATTTCGGCTGCGTTTTCATATATGCCCGCAATGCTGCCGATGTGGTCTCGACGGAGTCGTTATACCAATACCACCACTCGCTGTTGCCTTCCGACCAACTTATGGTTCCGGAGGACTTATTGACCTTGGCATAATCGTAGAGATTCCGCAGCATCAAATCAGCATTTTCTTTATCTTTGATGTTGGCACAGGTAACCGCAACCAGCGCCCGGGAATATGCGTTCAATTTCTGCCTGTTGCGCAGGATATAAGCCAGCTGTTCCTTCGCTTCCTTTTCGAGTTTGCCTGCGAACGAAAGTGAATGCAGCGCGAACGCGGATGTGTTCAAGTCCTGGCCGTATTCGGCTAGCTTTCCGTTGATATATTTGGCAGCATTTCGGAGCCTCCCGCTATCCACATCCCACCCCGCCTGTTTCGCGAGCGACAATCCGTAATATACATAGCTGGTCATATACAGTGTTGATTTATCGTCCTTCCACCAGCCCCAACCGCCATCGGAGTGCTGGAAATCGTAAAGCCGGTCGAGCCCTGCCTTGACGACCTTGGGAAGCTTCTCGTCAAGCGTCTTGTTGGAGGCGCCCAGGTCTTTAAGAGCTTTCGACGCCGTGACGGAAGGCAGGAAGCGGCTCATCGTCTGCTCGACGCAGCCGTAAGGATAATCCACGAGATATTTTAGGCTGTCGAGTATTACCCCTGCAATGGATGGGGCGATTGAAATCTCCAATACCGATGACCCCTTCTTTCTGTCAACCGGCAGCTCGAACTCAAGCATCTTCCTCTCTTCAACCTTGCCGCTGTGCGCGAAACGTTTCTCGACGCCGTGGATTATCACAGGGAAAGTGAGCTCCATCGCATCCGATTCCTCCGTTGTCTGCCCATAGGCAGTTATCCTGGCGGTTCCAGGTTCCGTTGCTTTCGCCTTGAAATCCACCCGGACATCGCCGCTGCTTTGAATGTCCTTCCAAATGGCATCCTTGTCTAACAACTCAAGACCTACAGTCTTGAGGTATACCTTTGCTTTAACGGCGGAATCGAGGTAGTTATGAACGATGGATGAAAGTGTTACTTCATCTCTTTCCGTGAAGAATCGAGGCGCCTGGAGCCGGACGATAACGTTTTTCTTCGTAATGATATCATCCGTGAGATTGCCGACGCGCGTATCTTTGGTTATCCCTCTTGCGGTTATCTTCCAGGTGGTCAAAGATTCCGGTATATCTATTGTAACTTTTGCCTTGCCGTCAGGGCCGGTCACAATTGTCGGATTCCAGTATCCCGTATCACGGAAATCCGTCCGCACCTTTGCCTCGGCAAGTTCTTTTTCCTCACGCTTTCCAGGCGCTGCCTTTTTTTCCATCGCCATCGCAGCAGGAGCTTCGGCTACTGCCCCAACCGATTGTCTTCTCGTCATTGAATAATCCAATCCGGCGCCGTCCTTTTGGTTCATTCCGTTCAAGGCATATACCGACCGGCTTTGGAAATCGAACGAAGTCGCAGTTGAGACTCCTAATTCCTTTCTCTGTCCATAGTAGAATTTACGGATATCCTCGGATCTGTCGGGCGCTATGTAGAAAATTGATGAATCCACTACGCCGAGCGATACTTCCGTTGAAACCGGCTTGCCGGAATCATCGGTTGCTGAAACCTGGAACACCGCTTTTTCGCCGGGTTTGAAGGATTTCTTGCCAGCGGATACGGAGAGGTTTATGAATTTCCCTTCCGGTGGGACGACTATTTCCTTGTTAGAGCTGAAAATCTTGAAATTGTTCACTACGCAGGCGTTCAGCCAGATATTCGGTGAATATGCAGCGTCTATCGGGACGTTTACAAGCGCCGAATTACCTTCGATAGGAACGAGTCTATAATCGTGCAGGATGTCGTTCTCGAAGGTCAGAAGGACTGTGGTTTTTGATGAAACCTCGCAGTTTATAAGCAGGTGCGCGGTTTCGCCCGGAGAGTAATCATCCTTATCGGTTACGATTTCTATGCCCTGGTACTTATAGAAAGTCCCGCGGAAGCTCCTGCTGCAAACCCAGAACCAGGCTGAACCGGTTATCTTCTGGTCGTATTTATCGGCTGTTTGGAATGAAACGCGGTAGTAACCGTCTTCACTTGCTTTCAAAGAAAACAGCGCTTCGCCTTTGGAGGTAATTTCAAAGGCGGAAGAATCCATCTTCTCGAAATCATAATCTTTTTTTGTGCCGTTGTATTTCGCTTTTTCCAGGATCATTTTACCTATCGCGCCTATTGGTTCCTCGGAAAGCGTTTTAGCAACCGCCTTTATCTCAACCTTATCGCCTGATGAATAGATATGTCTTTCAGATGTCAGGTAAACCTGGAATGCCTTATCGCCGACAGTCAGCGTCCCCTGCCCGGATATAACCCTGCGGCTCTTGTCCGTCACATCGGCTGTAATAGTATATCGGTAGTATTTTTCCGGACGGTTGTCACCTTTCCAAATATCTGTTTGGAAATCGACCTTCAGTTTGCCGTTTTCACCGGTGATCCCGTTGCCGGTTTTCACAACTTCCGATCCATAGTATCCCCGCCTTCCCCGGAATCCGTAATCTTCGTCGTAATCGTAGCCCGAATTTTTATAATACCAGCCGTATTCACGGTAATTGTAGTATGAAGGATAATAGTAATATCTCTCCACTTTATAGCTGACCTCGGCTCCTTTCACCGGTTCGCCGAAATAGTAATCCGCGTTGATTTCGACATCAGCAGGCTTTCCAAGGCGGTATTGAGGTTCGGCCGGTTTCACGGAAACGATGAATTCGGGCTTTTTATATTCTTCAACTCTGAAATAATGAGAAGTATCACGGCCGCCCCATTCGAGAGTCATATAGTACTGGCCAAGCGCCGGTTTTTCTTCCAGAATGAAAGAGCCATTTACGCTGCCGAATTCATTCGTTTTGGTTTCCAGCGTTTTTATCTTCTTGTTTTGAGTATCATAAACAGTTACCCTCACGGTTTCGCCCGCTTTGTAGTTATAGCTCTTTCCGTCATAGTCCCTCATTATCGCCTTAAAAGAAACGGTCTGGCCAGGCCTGTAAACCGGCCGGTCTGTTTGAACATAAATATATGGCCCCGTTCTCCAGCTATAATAGTAATAACCGCTCCAGCTCTGCGAAAGCGCGTATCTGTCCCCTTTTGCAGCGATTACAAATTTTTCCGAATCGTCTTTGGTTATATTTTTATAAAGATATATCCCGGCATCATCCGTGTTTTGTTTCGTGACCTTGCTGAAATAGGAATAATCCCGACTCTTGGCAGCGGAAGGAACCTGAAGGTTCTCTCTCTTGCCGTATTTCTGCTCAGATCCGATGAAAAGTGCCGCTTTGGATACCGGCGTGCCGTTAATAGCGTCCGTAACCCAGAAGAGGTTATTCGCAGAAGATCTTTTAACCACGAGTGACATATCGGATACGATCATCAGGCTCCTGATTGTAACATTTTTGCCGTATGCCTCGATTATATAAGCGCCGTTTTCTTTGATTTCAGCTTGGATTTGACGGTTGATGATCTCGTGTGGTATCTTTTCTTCGATCTTCATACTCCAACTCTTCACCATCGGGGCTGTTTTGGGAATTATATAGAGATCGACCGCTTCCACGCTTCCGATTTTCTCGAAGAAATCCTCGAGCTTTATCTTGAAGACCTTGAAGTCCATGGATTTCAGGTTTCTCGTCATCAGACCGATCGTCTTGGTATCGGCCGGATTATAGACCATCGGGACGAAGAGCCCGGCTTGTGGATTCTTTATTCTTTTTACAGCTTCAGAGGCAGCTTTAAACTGTTCATCAAACTTAGAGAATTCCTTTATTACCTTATTATAATAATCGAGGGCTTTGATGTATTTCAGCTGGTTTTCATAGAGCGAGCCGGTTATCAGAAGAGCTTTCGATGCGGCGAGTGTGCGCGGATAATCGTCGTATATCTGTTGAAGATATTCGATGGATACGGAGAAATCCTTGTATAGCTTCTCCTTGCAATAATAAGAATCCGTGTAGAGCCAGAGAGATATCGCCGCTTTTTCCTCATCATCTTTTAAAATTATGATAAGTTTAGCTACATCCTCTTTCAATGTTTGGCAGCTGGCTTCTTCGTAGTCTGAATATTGATTCAATAACTCTATTCTTACTTTATAAAGGTCAATAAGATCCGTGCGCACCTTATCGAGAGGATATTTCAAAAAAACAGGTTCGAGCGACTTGAGCGATTTTAAAATGGTTTCCCTGTTCGAATACCTGTCTTGTTCAAAAAGTATTCGGGCTTTCAAAAATTCAGCCCTGGCAGCTGTCAGTTTGTCCTTATTGATTTTATCGAATTCTGCCAGTCTTTTATTCGCATCGACATAGTCGCTCAATTTCAGCGAGCAATATGCCATATTGTACAAAACCAGGCTTTTTGTCGAATTATCCGAAATTTCCGGGATGGCTTTGTCATATACTTCGAGGGCGAGACGGAATGATCCTTCCCTGAAGTATTTATCACCGAGCGCGAGTTCGTTCTTGATATTACGCACCTGGGAACCATTCAGAAGAAAAACAATAAACAAACAAATGATTACCAAAAACTTGTAAGATTTCAACAGGTTTTTCAAGAGTTCAATCATTTAATCCTCCTAAGATTAAAAGAAATACTTGTATTAAATACAGAGTATCGGACATTTTTAAACCGTAAAAGTTCCGTTATGCAATATTTATATCACAACGGAAAACAAAAAGCAGTGACTATTCATTTTTTTATGATCAGGACGTTTTTAATTAGAACTGGTATTTTGCAGGTGATATAATTTAGGACCGTAGACCGATCAGAAGTTAATCGGTTATTTAGTATATTTTAGACAGGAAAATAAGATGCCGGATGTATTTTTATACAGGTTTAAATCGAGCGATTCACGTGAACGCGAAGCGGGGTTCCTGAAACTCATCGAACGAACGGGCATCAATTTCATCAAACCTGGTGATAACGTTGCCTTGAAAGTCCATTTCGGAGAGGTTGGATGCACGACATTCGTAAAACCATCTTTTTCAAAAAAAGTTATTGATTATGTGCTATCTCTCGGTGGACGCCCATTCCTCACCGATTCCAATACGCTTTATTCCGGAAGACGCAAAAACGGAAATGACCATAGAAGTCTCGCGTCCGAGCATGGTTTCGGCGGTCTTGGCGCCGATATCGTTATCGCTGACGGCGACAATTCCGAATCAACAGTGAATGAGCGGATCGGCCTCACGCATTTTGACAGCATAAAATACGGCAAAGCTGTATTCAATGCCGATTCGTTGTTGGTGATCAGCCATTTCAAAGGCCATCTGCTATGTGGTTTCGGCGGAGCGATCAAGAACGTCGGGATGGGCCTCGGATCGAGAGCGGCGAAACAGATGATGCACGCTGATGTGAAACCCAGATTGCAGAGAAAACAGGACTGCGAGGGATGCGGCAAATGCGCCGATGTCTGTCCTTCCAATGCGGTCTCGATCGAGGGGGATGTGCCCGTTTTCGATGAGAGCAAATGCGAGGGATGCGCGGAATGCATTGCAGCTTGTCCGAAAGGCGCTCTTAAAATTCAATGGGACGGCGCGCCTGAAAAAGTTATGGAAAAAACCGCGGAGACCTGCTTTGCTGTTTTAAAATCCAAGACGAACAAAACATTTTATTACAATTTCGTTATGGACGTCACGCCTGATTGTGATTGTATGGGACCCAGCGGGACACCTCTTATCGAAGATGTCGGAATTCTCGCTTCCAGCGATCCGGTTGCCATAGACGCGGCTTCCTTGTACCTGGTCACCCAGGCAAAAGCCCGCAAAGATTCAAAGATCGGAAAAGAAGGATTTGAAGGAGCGGATAAATTCAAGCTCATCCGGCCAAGCATCAACGGAGAGCATATTTTTGGATATGGAGAGAAGATAAGCCTCGGAAATCGCGATTTCAACCTCATTGAGATATAAAACCCAGAATTTGACAATTGTGCAGTAAAGTTTTATAAATAATGCAGGAGTTTTCTTGCATTGATTGAGTCATTCGGAGCAAGCGGCGAATTAAGCGGATTCGATTTTCCGAAACTGCTGATTTATCTCAACGACAGCCGTTTCGAGGGAAAGCTGATCGTAAATATAAAAGACTTCAATAAAGCCATCTTCATTAGCAAAGGCTCCATCGCTTATGTTGTTTCAAACGATCCGCAAGACTCTCTCGATTCCGTCATTATTAAATACGGGATGCTCTCTGCCGAAAAATTTAAAGAAGCTGTGGATAAAGCCAAATCCCAGCAGAAGTCCGTCGCTAAATACCTGATCGAAAATAGCCTGCTTGCATCCGAGGATCTAATTCAGGCATCTGGATTGCAAATAAAAGAGGTCATTAAAAATGTCATTACTACCGGAGAAATTTCGTATTTTCTAAAAAAGGATTCGACACCTGAGAATATTCCCAATCAGAAGGTAAGCTCTTATCAGGTTACATTCGATGCGTTTATGGATATCAAGGATATGGATTGGATATATAAGCAGCTCGGCTCATCCAAACGTATCTTCGTCCAGTCGGAAAATTTCGTTGAAAGATATAAAAATCTCTTTTATTCCGAGGACACCGACCTTGTAGTGACGCGCGTTGACGGAAAAACAGATATTGACACGCTCATCAGGAATACCGGACTTGATGCAGAAAAAGTGCGGAAAATCCTCGCCGCTCTCTTTGTTATGAATATCCTCAAACTCGTTAGTGATTCCCCGCTCGATACAGCTGAACCTGTTCTTGTGAAAAAAAACGATACCGATACGCAACAGATAGAAGCTGAGAGGGTCAAGAAAAAAGCGTCACAGGAGCCGGCATTCCCCACCGAGAAGTTTCACCCATATCACTCCGCTGCCGGAACGAAAACTGCAGAGAATGGATTTGCCACAGAAATTCCGGGAGAGCTCGATATTACACCGTCTCGACCGCAGTTTACGGAGGCGGCTTCTGCAGATACGCCTATCCGAACCTCCTTCGAGCGTGGAGAAGAAGCAAAATCGAAAGATCGGTCATTTCAACGGCTTGACGAACCGGAATACAGCACGCAGCCCGTGTCAACGTCCACCGCTCATTATATGAAAATTCTCGAGAGACAAAGAAAAAAAACAAGCAGGCTTACGGTCTTCACATTGATTCTGATAATTCTATTCGGTTTGACCGCAGCTTTCTATATATTCGTTTATCAAAAGAATATTGAATCCGAAGAAACGCCCAAGATTAATCCGGCGAACGGGCTTCCACAGAACAAACAGGTAGTGCCCCCCGTCAAAAAGCCTGTTGCCAAATCTGTCCTAAAGAGCCAGCCTGCGCTTAGCGCTGAAAAACCAGCTGCCGTCATCGTAAAACCAGAGCCAGGCGCCGGACAGCCGCTTAATGAAGAAAAAAAACCGTCCGGCATTTCCAAAACCGGAGAGTTAAAAAATATTAAAGCCCTGATGGATGCAGGCAACTACCAGGCGGCGGCCACGGGCTGGAAAGAATCCTTCAAAGGCAGCTCCCTTTACACATTGAGCGTCGAGATCGCCTGTTCGAGAGAATCAATAACAAAGATTTATACCTTTGATCAGAAACTGAAAAATCTTTTCGTGCTTCCCAAGATAGTCAAAGACAAATCCTGTTTCAGGGTATGCTGGGGGCTTTTCCCGGATGTTCAGACGGCAAAGAATAAGATAAGCACTCTGCCCGCATATTACAGGAATCAGACTCCGGCCCCGGAACCGGTGCTCCTAAAAACGATCAACTAATAATAATCCATTATGAATCCTCCAACCGGATAGAGATCTATTAGTCCAGCTATTTCTATGCACCGCTTGAATAATTGTCATTTATAAGTAGAATAGGTTTAGCTGATCAATTCGGATAAGACTTCAATAATTTTCTAATTTCAAGGGAATATAATGATGGCAGATAAAATGGCAGTAGATGAGGCAAAAATCCGCCTACAAGACAAATCTCTCGATGGGCTTCAAGCAATCGTCAATAAAACAGATCCATCTATATGGTCAACAGAAGCTGAGGTGCAGGCTGCCAAACAAATCATTATGGAGCGTACAAGTAAGGCGGGTATTAATATTCCGGGTGAATTAAAAGGGGTTAAAGGCTGGCTGATAACTTTCATCATTTGGATAGGAGTATTACTTCCAATTGGCACAGTAATTAATATTTCAGAATGGGACAAAATAAGTGATATAATTGATTCTTATTCAGGCTTACGAGATTTATCGATCTTTGATATTACAGTTGGTTTGGGAGTAGCGGTGATCGGTGTATATACTGCTATATCATTATATAAGATAAAACCTAGTTGTGTTAAATTGGCGAAGATATTCATCATTGTATATGCTGTTTCTACTATTTTCCTTTGTATTTCCATATTTTCATTAGATATCCCCCAGTCAGTAAAAGATGAAACAATGAGGATGATGTTCTTCAGGTTAATCGTTGCCGGGCTTTGGTATGCTTATTTTATGAAATCCAAAAGAGTCAAAGAAACTTATTATGCGAAAAATCTATAACTCTGGAAGAAGAAAACATATTTTTCGCGTTCAACCGTGGTCTTTCATTGTATGTAGGTTAATTTCCGCTATGTAGCGATAAAAACCGATAGGAACTTTCTTATGTAAGCTATAAACTGTATCAGACATTCAATATGTTTGAATTCGAAAGAGGCGCGTTTTGTTTGAGATAGATTTATTCAATCTGAAAAGTGAAGTGGATGAACGTCTGAGATTGTGGGATGAGAATAAAATCATTGAAAAAATATATAAGAAAGATCCATCGGTCTGGCTCGGGAACACTGAAAGCGAGGATTCCGTTACAGGGGTAACCGACCGCCTCGGCTGGCTTAGTGCAACAGAAAAAATAAGACCCATCGTAAAAGAGCTCAAAGATTTTTCCGATAAACAGCGAAAGAAAGAAATAAAGGATATTATTCTTCTCGGTATGGGTGGGAGCAGTTTGGCGCCCGAAGTAATCATGGATGTCTTCGGCAGTCGGGAGGGCTGGCCGGTTTTGACCGTTCTGGACACGACCGATCCCGAAACAATCCTCGGCCTGGTGACGATGATTGATCCTGACAAGACCCTTTTCATTGTTTCGAGCAAGTCAGGCGGGACAATCGAGACGCTTTCACTATTCAGGTATTTTTATTCCTATTATCAGTCAATCGGGCTTGAAGCCGGGAATCATTTTATCGCGATTACTGATCCCGGTTCAGGGCTCGAGCAGCTCGCGAAGGAAAAGCGATTTTTAAAAGTATTCTCTTCTCCTCCCGATGTCGGCGGGAGGTACTCCGCTTTGACCGTTTTCGGAATGGTCCCGGCAGCGCTGATCGGGGTGGACATCGAAAAGCTGATTGGAAACACGAATTCGATGATGGAACTCTGCGGACCCGATATTGAATCGAAAAAAAATCCGGCGGCGGTTCTCGGCGCCTTTATAGGAGAGATGGCTTTAAAAGGAAAGGACAAGCTTTCATTGGTGATCTCCCCGTCAATCTCCCGCCTCGGCGCCTGGATTGAACAGCTCGTCGCGGAAAGCCTCGGGAAAGACGGCAAAGGCATCCTGCCGGTTGTTGATGAAGGATTGCTCGAAATAGAAGAATGCGGAGGCGACAGGATTTTCGTA
>Ga0315273_10007654_pt1 | contig 13545 bp, 7 predicted proteins | sample YL17G02_0_MG_FD_205753 | JGI IMG/M metagenome (GOLD analysis project Ga0315273, IMG submission 205753) | Sediment microbial communities from Yellowstone Lake, YNP, Wyoming, USA - YL17G02_0 | ecosystem: Environmental > Aquatic > Freshwater > Lake > Sediment | place: USA: Wyoming | collected... | reverse complement strand
GGTGCATGGCATCCACGTCGACAAGGCAGGTTCGCGGGCACGGCGGATCGTCTTCACAGGCATCGAGCAGTTGCTGAGGCCCCGCACGGCGCGCTTCGTGACCGTCTGCGAGGCCGATGCGGCCAAGGGCGCGCGTCTCTGCGTCCTCTCGGCGGCGCGTACCACGACCATCCACAATGGAATCGAGCTACCCCCGAGGGCTGCACCGGCCGGCCGTTTTCGCGCCGAGCTGGGCGTGGGGGCCCACGTGCCGCTCGTGCTCTCGGTGGGACGCTTCCACGAGCAGAAAGACCAGGAGACGCTCCTGCGCGCGTGGCGCATCGTCGTGGGGTCGCACCCCGATGCGGTGCTCGCGATCGTGGGCGCGGGCGGCCTCGCGGGCAGACTCCGCGAGTTGGCGGCCGCCGACTGCACATCTGGCAGCGTCCGGCTGGTCAGACCTCGAGCGGCGCTCGCGGAGGCATACGTGGATGCCGACGCATTCGCGCTCTCCTCGCGCTGGGAAGGCCTCCCCTATGTGCTCCTCGAGGCGATGGCCTACGGACTACCTGTGGCGAGCACCAACGTCGACGGCATCCCTGAAGCAGTCGTCGATGGCGTGACAGGCGTGCTTGTGCCTCCGGAGGACCCGATCGCCTTGGGAAGAGCACTCGAGGGACTGCTGTCCGATCCCGCGCGGCGACGACGCATGGGCGAGGCCGGTCGTGAGCGAGTGACCGCTGAGTTCTCTCTTGACCAGATGATCGCGCGGATCACCCAGGTGTACCGAGAACTCATGGAGCTTCGGCCGCCGGCCTTGGCCTCGGCGGGCGATTCGCTCCAGAACTCCGGACGCCTCGGCCCATCCAGCGAGTCGGGCATGAAGGACGGTATGCGGCAAAGCTCCACCTCCGCCTGTGGCATACTTCCGCCGTCGAGTCTCGGTCGCTCCGAGCACGAACAAGGATGTCTCCGCCGTGGTACGCACACCGACAGAACGGACCCGTGACGCGACCATCCTGAACGCTGACGGCCCGGGCCGATGGGTCGTGGCGCTGAAGTGGGCCACGGCGGCGCTGCTCATGGCTGCCCTCCTCGGACTCATGGTGTTGTCGTACCATCAGCCGCTGTCGGCAGACGACTACGCCGGCGCCGTCGGCTTACGTCAGCACCCTGCGCTCCTCGACTCCATCGCACACGGGTACGGCGCCTGGAGCGGCAGGGCCACCGCAATGGGGGTCGGGTGGTTCGCACTGAAGTTCCGGCTCGCCTTCGCGATACTGAACGGTCTCGCGTTCGCGGGTGTCGTCGGGCTCACCTTCACGATCGCGGTCGCCCGGCGGCCCGTGTGGAGATCGCGCGACCTTTCACTCATCGCCCTCATCACGCTCACGTACTGGTTCGCCCTGCCGGCGATCGCCGAGACGGTCATGTGGAGGTCGGGCTCAGCGATGTATCTATGGCCGACACTGCTGATGCTGGCGATGATCGAGCCGTATCGGCGCTGGCTCCGGGATGACCGAGCGACGCTCCTGTGGGCCGGGCCGCTCGAGCTGGCGTGGACGCCGGCGCTGCTCATCTTCGGCGTCATCACCGGTCTCAGCCACGAGCTCGTGGTCGTGGCCCTCGCTGGACTGGGCACCGCGCTTCTCGTCTTCGTAGTGCGGCAGCGTCGTCTGGCGCAGGTTCCATTGCACTTGTGGGCAGGTGCTTTGGGCGCAGCGGTAGGCGGAGTGCTACTCCTGCTCGCGCCGGGCAACAGTGTGCGCTCGGACGCTGCGAACACAGGTGCGTCCCTGCTGGAAAGGCTCGCTTCGCTCGCCACCTACCTGCTCAAGGTGTTCGGCTCGTACCTGCCCAAGCTCTACCCGTGGCTCGTATGCATCGCGCTTCTCGCGATCCCGCTGAGCCTGCTCGCCCGGTCGCGCGAGCGAGGGTCCTGGCCACGATACTGGGTCGTTTGGAGCATCGCGGGCCTAGTGACGCTAGCCCCGTTCGTCAGAGAGCCGGCGGTTGCGCTCGTGGCCGGACAGAGGACCACGATCTTCGTAGCGGTCCTGTTCACGATCGCAGCCTTGTCGCTGATGGGCGATGTCGGACCGCCACGAGTCCTAGACCGCCTGCCCGCGATCGCAGCCTACGCCACCACCACCATCCTGCTCGTCGTGATGCTTGCCGAGCTCGGTGGCAGCGTCCAGAGAGCGAGTCGGATCTCTGCTGAGGTGAAAGCCAGAGAATCGCTCGTAGCAGCCCAGCTGAAAGCCGGCCGCACCGACGTCGTCGTCCCGCCACTCGCGACCAAGCCGTACCGGACGGTCTACTACCTCGACCTTGGGCCCGACCCCGCCTACTTCGTGAACGAGGCGCTCGCAACGTGGTACGACGCGAAGACGATCCGCCTGGGTCCCGCCCCGGCACAGTAGACCAACCCCTGGCGCGAACTCGTCAGTGCTCGTGACGATGGTCTATGCCGGCCCAGAGCCCCTCAGGAGCCAGCGGAGGATCTCAAGCGTCCCGGCAGCCCGCAAATGCCAGATCCCCGGCCGTTTTGCCAGCCCCATGCGCGCACCCTCCACCTCGGCCCGTAAGCGCCCCGGCGACTGACGCAGCAGCATGGGCACCAGATGCCATGTTGAAGGCCGCACGAGCAGAGTCTGCCTGATGAAGCGGTACGGCCAGAGGATCGGCGTCAGAAGCAGCACCTCGGCGGGCAGATTCTTGGCCGCCACGATCGCCTCATTGCGCGCCGCCAGCCTCGTCATCTCCCACACCGGCTCCGCCTCGATCGATGCTCGGAACTTGTGGCGGACCCTGGCGGCAGGTACATAGAGACAGCGCTTGCCGGCGATCAGGCAGCGCAGATTGAAGTCGGTGTCCTCGCTCATGAGGAAGAAGTCCTCGTCGAAGAGGCCGACCTCGCGAAAGAGCGACCGCCGGTACAACGCGGCCCCGGCGCAGGCCCCTAGCACGCGTTGCATACTGCCGTAGCGTGAGACCGGTGCGCCGAGGCCTCGATTCCTGCCCGCCAAGCGCCCTAGGACGTAGACATCGCCGGCAGCGTTCAATCTCTCGGGCTCGTAGTACAGGATCATCTTGGATGCTGCGAAGTCGTAGGCACGGTGGTCGTCGAGCGCGGCGACCAGCGCTCCGAGCCAGCCCGCATCGACCGCTGTGTCGTTGTTGAGCAGGGCGACATACTCGCTTCTGGCGGCCTGGATCCCAGCGTTGACCGCCACAGCGAAGCCGCCGTTGTCCGGGCGCTGCAGTACGCGCACCTCGGGGTGATGCTCCCGGGCCCACACGACACTGCCGTCGCTCGAGGCGTTGTCGACCAGGAGGACCTCGAAGTCCGACGTGGACTGCGCCGACAGCGCCGACAGGCATTCCGAGAGGTGGCGCATGCCGTTCCAGTTGGGGATGACAACGGTGACTCTGGGTGCAGGTGCTGGCATGTCGGTGGTTCCTGACGTGGCTCGACTCGTGGCCGCAGCATGGTAGCACAGGCGTGGGACCCGCCTGGGGAGGGGGGACACAACCGTGCGGGCACTGATCTCGATCGTCGTGTTGCCATGTCGAGCAACGCCTGCGCACGACCACGGCCGCTGAGGGGTCCAGATTGACTGCTGCCCTGTCGATGATGTGCAAGAAGGATAGGGTTCGTACGCGCTGAGACGGGACGATGCGCTTCCGCAGCACACGCCTTCCGCGTACGAGGACGCTGCAAGGAAGAAGGAGGACCCCGCCATGCGCTACAGGGCCCATCGTTGCGCCCTCTTCGCCCTACTGTGCTGCTGCTCTCTGCTGCTCGTGATCGGTATGGCGGCGCCAGCGGGAGCAAGCCGTACCACGGCGCCGGGCGGCGGCACGCTCCACGGCTCTGCGGCGCCGCTGAGTCCGACCTTCCTGCGGTCTCTGGTCGATCCACCGGTCGGCGCGCCGTCGAGCGCGGCAGGCCGCCACGGCCTGGGCGAAAGGCCCGCCCCGCAGGACTTCTCGTACAGCCGCGGGATGCAGGTGCCTGAGCCGCCACGCGCACGTCAGCTCGGGACACCGCCGGCTACCTACGACCTGCGCACGCTCGGCAGGGTCACGTCGGTGAAGAACCAGGGCGCGTACGGCACCTGTTGGTCTTTCGCCTCCTGCAGTTCGCTCGAGTCCGGCCTTCTTCCCGGCGAGACTGCGGACTTCTCCGAGGACAACATGGTCCTCACCAGCGGCTTCGACAACGGGGGCAGCGCCTACAACCACGGCGGCAACATCTCCATGTCCATCGCCTACCTGGTGCGCTGGGGCGGCCCCGTCAGCGAGAGTGACGACCCGTATGGGGACAGCACTACGCCTGCGGGCCTGACTGCTCGCAAGCATGTACAACAGGTCTACTTGATCCCGCCTCGTGCCTCGGCGCTCGACAACGACAACATCAAGAACGCGGTCATGCAGTACGGTGGCGCCTATGTCTCGATGGGCTGGTATGACACGGCGTACAAGTCCTCAACGGCGAGCTACTACTACAACGGCAGTTCCGGCACGAACCACGGGGTCCTCATCGTTGGCTGGGACGACAATTACCCGGCGGCCAACTTCGCCACCGCGCCGGCGGGCAACGGCGCCTTCATCGTCAAGAACAGCTGGGGCACCGGCTTCGGCAGCAGCGGCTACTTCTACGCCTCGTACTACGACGTCCGCTTCGGCCGCAGCGGTCCCATGGCGGTGTTCGACGGAGCTGAGCCCAGCAGCAACTACACCGGTATCTATCAGTACGACCCCCTGGGCGACTGCTCCAGCTACGGGTACTCGAGCTCGACCGCGTGGTTCGCCAACGTGTTCACTGCGCAGTCGAACGCGTCCCTGAGCGCCGTTGGCTTCTACGCCCTGGCCCCGGGCACGAGCTACGAGGTCTACACGGGCTCCAGCTTGGCGACCAAGACGCTGAGCACCAGCGGTACCCTGGCGGAGATGGGTTACCACACCGTCAAGGTGCCGACGCCGGTGGCCGTGACGAACGGCCAGCCCTTCGTGGTGGCAGTCAAGGTCACGTCGCCCGAAACGAGCTGGCCGATCGCCTTCGAAGCTCCCTATGCCGGCTACTCCAGCGCCGCCACCGCGCAAGCCGGGCAGAGCTACGTGAGTTCGACCGGCGCGAGCTGGACGGATCTGACGACAGCGATCACCAATGCCAACGTGTGCCTGAAGGCGTACGTGAAGACGACCGTTGCCCCCGTCATCCCTGCGGTCACGAGCTTCACCCCGGCCTCGGGTCCCGTGGGCACCACCGTGAACTTGAACGGCACCGGCTTCGCCGGCGCCAGCGCGGTCGCCTTCAACGGCACCGCAACGACAACCTTCAGCGTGGTCTCCGACACGCAGATCGCGGTCACCGTGCCGGCCGGCGCAACCACCGGCCCGATCGCCGTCACCAACCCGGACGGCCGCGGGACGAGCGCCACCAGCTTCACGGTCACGCCGCCCCCCAGCCTCACGGTCACCGCCCCCACCGGCACGGGCAGCTACGCGGCCGCCAGCAACCTCACGGTGAGCTGGACGAGCACTGCCGCCGTCTCGACGGGTGAGTTCGGCCTCTGGGCGCGCAGCTCCGGCGGCGGCTGGTACATCGGCAAGCTCGTGACCGCCGGAGGTGGCACCAGCTTCAGTACCGCCCTCAGCCTCGACGTGCCGGTCGGCACGGGCTACCAGGCGATCGTCGCCTGGCGGCCCACGGTGGGCAGCGGCAGCTGGAGCAGCTTCGGTACCAGCCCGGGGGTCTTCGCGGTCACCCCGTGAGGGGGCGCCTCCTGGTGTTCTGAACACGCCCTAAGCGCAACGCTTGCCCACATGTCGGGCTACTTGGTGGGCTACCGCCCTGCCGAGGCTTGTTTCAACTGCGTCTCAGCGCTTCTTCACACTGACGAATGCGTCAAGAAAGGCGGCCTCCAGGCCCATGCGCACGTCGTGAATGTTGTAGATGGTCGTCGTCAGTCCGCTGTGCATGTAGATGAAGTCGACCAGCTCATGACCCCATTCTGTGACCACCAATGAACCCTTTTCGTCTATCGGGTTGCCGTGGTAGTCCGGAGGTTCCAGGTACTCAATGCCGCCAGAGGATTCAGACGCGCGTACGAGGGTCTTCTTCCAGTAGTAGTAGGGCACCGTGAACACGTGCGCGCCACCTGGCCTCAATATGCGCGCTATTTCCCCAAATGCTTGAGCGGGGTTCAAGACGTGCTCGAAGACATCTTGAGTGATCACGAGATCGAACGATTCATCGCTAAAGGTCATCTTCTCGAGGTTCTCACACCGCACGCCATCCCTGTAGCTCCCCAACGGAGTGTCCTCGTAGAGATGGCTGGGGACGTAGTGCCTGCACTCTCTGCTGATCTTGTCTGACGAAGGACTTCCCGGCGACGACTCATGAATGGTCATGCTGCGCCACTGCGGGAAGAGCGTTTCCAGGACTCTGATGACGACGCGTTGGCGCGGTATGGACCGGCAGAACAGGCATTCGTAGTTGTCACGCAGCCATGCGCTCTTTCTTACAAAGAGCACTTTCCGCTCACAGATCGGACAGAATCCTAGGTTGGATCTCCCAGCAAGAACGGCTCGTGCGACAACGCGGTCACGTGTCAAGGCACTGATGAGATTCGCGCACCTCCGAGCCTGAGCTCGGTGTCGCTCGTTCAGAGCTGACTTCAGAGCTGAGTTCAGAGCTGATTTCAGACGATGTCTCAGGGCACGCACGTTGGTCCTTCGCGTGCGGTCCTCGGCTTCGAGCAGAACGTGGTTACCTCAGCGAAGGCCTCGTGACCGCAGAAACCTACGAACTGCGCCTGGATCGCCGCGTCCTGCAGTGGCGAGCCCGTGAGTCCGGCGACGGTACGTCTGGCCAGGAGGAACCCGATCCATTCGTGTGCGCCGATCTCCGACGGTTTCGCCGGCCAGTGTGCCTCAGGAGTCAAGGTGCCCGCCATAGTCGACGATGCCGCGCGCGGCGCTGCAGGTTTGGATGCTGACGCACACACGCATCGGGAAGTCGTCGTATGGCACCCCGCCGCGCCAGCGGTTGTGGCTCTCTGCCGAAAGGTAGTACGTGTCGATATCGGTCGACGTCTCCGCAAGTGTGCGGTCCAAGTCCTCTCGTGCGTGCCCAAGTCCGGACATCATCAACCTGAGGTTGGCCAGATGCTCTGCGGCGTCCCTGCCGCGGAGCACATGATCCACGGCGTGGATAGTGGCCCCGTCCGGCTTGAGGAACCGCCGCAGACCGGCCATCACCCGCGTCAGTCCCGGCGCCGGGACGTGCTCCAGGACGGAGATCGAGTAGATGCAGTCGAAGGAGGCCGGCTTCAGCTTGCGGGTCGCGTCGCTGAACTGGTCGCGGATGAACGTGAGGTCGTGGCATTCGCCACGAAACCGGCGGAACTCCCGCGGCCCATTGCCGGACCCGTCGTAGGGGTCCACGATCCACACTTCGTGTCCGAGCCGCTGAAGCAGGTCGGCGACGAAGGGCTCGCCGGCGCCGATCTCCAGCAGACGCCCGCGCCGCCCGCGGGCGGCGCCGAGTACGGCCTTCAGCATCCACGGCCGCTGCAGGTCCTTCAGATCGCCGTTCAACGTCGCCAGGGGCCGTAGGTGGTCGAAGCTGTCGCAGTAGTCCCGCACTGTGCCATAGCTGAGAGGCTCGAGCTCATGAGCGCGATACCGATCGGCCGCGGACCGGAGAGTCGCGTCATCCAGCAAGTCTTCAGTCTTGCGCATATGCCCCTCCGCACGCGGCCTTCATCTTCGCTGATCCTTCGGCGCGATCACTCCCTCACCTATGAGAGCGCGCTCTACCATCTCCTCGGTGACACGGAATCCGCGGCGCTCGAAGTGGGCGGCCATCCCCCGACACAAGCCCCGCCCGGTCGCCTTGAGACGAGCATAGCCGTTTCTGCTGTCGGGCTCCAGGTAGGCGCCCTCCGCCCACTCGTTCCAGGCGTTCAGGAACACGAGCGGCTCCTGGACCGCGGACCTGGCCATCGTCTGCTCGACGATCCGCTCGAGCCACGCCTGATAGGCGGCGGGCGACGAGTTGACACAGATGTGTGCGCGGTTCATGCGCCGGGGCGTGTTGTCCCAAGCTGGCATGACGCCGCGATAGCGGATGAACGGTGGTGGAGGCTGGTTGACCTGGTTGCGCGCCACCTTGAGGTAGTCCTCGAGATAGCCGGCAAAATCGGGACTGATGCCCTTGAACCTGCCGGGATCGATCAACTCCCGCTGGGTATGGGGGGGGAAGTCCACGGCGGCGTCAAAGCCATACGGACGCGGGTCGGCGATGCCGAAGCTCTGCATGGCTGCCAGGTGAATCTCGGGGATGCCCTCTTGGGCGCAGAGCTGCCGCCAACGACGCGCTGTGGCCGGCGCGTCCGGGAGCAGGTCCACGCGATAGACGAGAAGGATGGGCGCGTCACCGGTCTTGATGTAGCGCCGATCCTTGAGGATGGGGATCACGTCGCGGATGAACTGCTCCGCAGACCCTTCGGAATAGTCCTGCTTCATCAGGACCTCGTCCTCCGAGCCGTCCCAGCGTCGCGTCCAGTTCTCGTTCGCCCAGCAGATGCAGAACGGAAAGTCGGGCTTGCCTCGTGCAAGCATCTGTTCAAGGGGCCGCTCGAGCAGGCGGTGACCGTTGAACCAGTAGTAGTAGAAACAGAACCCGTGGATGCCGTAGGACTTGGCGAGCTCGGCCTGCCGATCCAGGACCTCAGGCCTCCGCAGGTCGTAGAAGCCCAGTTCCGATGGGACCAGCGGCTGATAGTGCCCGACGAAGTTGGGTCTGGCGCGCTTCACGTTAGACCACTCCGTGAAGCCCTCACCCCACCACTCGTCGTTCTCAGGGATGGGGTGAAACTGAGGCAGATAGAAGGCGATGAGCTTGGCGCACCAGTCGCGCTCAGTTCTCGCCGGCGCTTCGGGCGCGGCGCGTGCCGAGGCCTTGAGGCCGCCGCCCAGCACCTCGTCGTACAACTCCTTGATTCGGGCGGCGCCCTTGGGCCACGTGAGCTCGCGCAGCGCGAACGCGCGCCCCGCCGCGCCGATGCGCTTGCGGCGTTCAGGGTCGTCGAGCAGAGGCTCGAGCTTCGCGGCGATCTCGAGAGCGTGGCCTTGCTCGAGCAGGACGCAGTCCACGTCGTCCTGCAGAAACCGCCCGATGTTCGTCTTCGGCAGCACGACCGGTCTGCCCGAGGCGAGAAACTCGGGCAGCTTCGAAGGAAAGCGATAGTCGTTGAAGTCGCCAGCGCGCCCGGGCTGCACGAGGACGTCGGACGTGGCGATCAGCTGGGGGATGTCACCACGCGGGCAGAATCCGAGATCGATGACGAAGCCTTCCTGCTTGCCCGTCTCGAAGTACGGGATGTCGACGTGGTTCCAGCCCGTCTTGACGAGGACGATGCGATGGCCGCGACGCCTGAGAGCGGCGACGGCGGCGACCAGACTGCGGGCCTCATCGCGATTCGACGCGTGGACGTTGCCGGTGTACGCCGCGATCAGATCGGAATCGGACAGCCCCAGGCGTCGACGCAAGGCCGAGTCCGGCTGGTCTGGCCGAACGTCGGCGAAGACCGCGTCGAATCCCGCCCAGAAGACGGCCCCGGGGACATGGTCCGGCTTGAACTCGAGGAGCTTGTCGATCAGGGCGGTCACACCGGCTGCGTTGGCCAGGAACCTGGGGTAGTACACCGGGTGGGACCGGTGCGGCGCTACAAGCTGGTCGACGAGTGGCAGCGGCAGGCGGCCCAATTCGGCGAATGACGGCCCCTTCAAGTCGTCCTCCACGATGACCTCTTCATTGTCCTCGAGGTGAACGAGATAGGGAACCGCATAGCGCCGCGCGAGCGCCTCCGTGAGCTGCCGAACCAGCTCGCGCGGCGTCCAGGCGTGGATGAGGTCCGGGCCCCGCCCGTCCGAGAAGACAACGGGCTGCTGCAGTGCCTCGTCGTAGTGGAGCACGCGAAAGCGCGGCGTGCCGTGCGCGCGCACCGTCCCTGGGTCGTTCGGCACGAAGACCGCCGACTCCACGCCCAGCGCCTGAAGCTCGTTGGCGATGCTGAAGATGTGCATCGCACTGTTGCCCTGAAAATCGCAGTGGCTGACGAAGATGACGTTCACGCCCGGGGCCCCGGAGCGACCTGCTCGAAGTTACGGTTGTGGAAGGGGTCTCCCCTCCCGATCACCGGCTCCCAGGCGTCCGCGAGGAGAAGGCCATCGAGGGCGTCACGCTGCGCATCGCTCAGGGCCGGCTCACGATGACGAGCAAGGACCCGCGGAGTGCAGAGATTCCGAAGACCCTTCGAGAAGGCTCGAATCGACAAGTCGACCGCCTGGTAGTAGTCGGTGGCGTAGAACGGGTTGAGACCTCCGAGATCGTCCGAGACTCGTCTTGTCACCGCATAGCAGTCCCCCGGCACCGCGCTGACCTCGCGCACGCACGACAGTGAGCCGGCGTAGCCATCGGTGCCGGGTTGCCAGCCACGCATGGCGGGGACGACCGACTCCTCGCCTCCGAGGATCAGCCCGGCACTGGCGACTGTGCCGTCGGGCGAGAGGATCAGCGGGGCGACACACGCCACGCGGGGGAGCTCACAGTCGAACAGCAGGTGCTCCAGCCAGTCAGGCGTATCGATCTCCAGGTTCCCCGCCATCGAAACGAAGAGGTCACCGCCGGCCCGTTCCAGTCCCGCGACGCCGGCAGCGCTCCCGCTCTCACCGGACGCCACGAGTAGGACGCCCATCGCTTCGAGGCGCCTCTCAAGGTCACCGGAGATGTCACCTCCGGTGACGATGACCTCTCGCTGCGGGTAGCTCCCGCTGGCGATGATGCGCTCGCAGCACGCTTCAAGATGAGCCTCCACGCCCGAGGCGCGGACCACCACGCTGATCAGTGGGTGCCGGGTCCGCGGCTTGGGCGCGATCAGCAGCCGATGGGCGTGCTCCGGGTTCGAGCGCGTGACCGCCGCGCTGCCACAACGCGCGAGGTGGGCGTTGACCGCGGCGGCCTGGAGCGGCTCGATGTTTCTCTTCTCGTTCCCGCCAAAGGCGACGCTGCCGGGGATCTTGCGCCAGTGATAGAGGATCTCAGGGACGTGCGCGATGCGCTCCGTGTTCTCCGCCAGGCGCAGCATGAACTCGAAGTCCTGCACGTTGTCAAATGCCGGGTCGAACCCGCCGATGTGGTCCGCGAGCGAGCGCCGGACCACGAGCAAGTGCCCGACGTACATGACGCCTCGGAACATCTCGAGCGACCAATCGGGCTTGTGGAAGGTCTGGGCCACTGTGCCGTCAGCCTCGACGTAGTCCTGGTCCGTGTAGACGACGTCAAGAGTCCGGTCGGCATTCAGCGCCTTCACGACCTCCAACAGTGCCGCCGGCAGGAGCTCGTCGTCGTGGTCGAGCATGGCCACGAACTCCCCCCGCGCGATGGCGAGAGCAGCGTTCGTGGCCACGGCGATTCCGCGATTGGCGCCGAGCGAATGCACGTGGATACGAGAGTCCATCTGTGCGATCTCCTCGAGCGCGGTCCGCGTCTCGGCCTCCGTCGACCCGTCGTCACAGAGGATGAGCTCCCACTCTGGATAGGCCTGCGCCACCACGGAGTCGACGGCCAGGCGCAGATACTTCGCCGGCGTGTCGTAGACCGGCACGAGGACGGATATTGTGGGGCGATACTCCAGTTGCCTCGCCTCCGCAGCCAGGAGGAGAGGATCGCTCTGGGAATGCGGCCGGCCGGCCTCCTGCCGCGGGACCGCCAAGCGACGGTCGCGCCGCCGCATCAGCCCCGGCGCTACGCGCCTCGCGAGCTTCCCTGCCTCCCGGCGCACCCTGTCGCTGCGCGCGCTTCGCGATAGACGGCCAGCCTGACGGCCGGCCACTCGCACGGGCGCGCTGAGCCGCCACGAGGTGGAGGCAAAGATATCGTTGAGCTGCGCGGCGCGCGCCGCCAGTTCCGCGCGCAGCTGCGCAACCTTGGTGCGCGCCGCAGCCAGCTCGGCGCGCACCGCTTCGTTCTCGGCCTGTGCCTCGCTCAGCCGGGCTTCGGTCGCCGCGCCCGTGGCAGCAAGCCACCTCAGCTTTACGAGGGTGCTTGACCACCCCCGACTCCTCATGTGCGATACGCGGTCGATCGCCTCGTCCACGGAGACAGTCAGCTTGGCAAACGTGCTCGCCATCTCGGTCTCGTGGTAGTCCCAGCCCAAAGGCACGTACTCGTCCAGCAGCACCTCGTAGAGCCCGGAAAGGACGGTGCTGCGCTTGTCGAGACCCGAGATGATGCAGAGGCCCGACGGAGATGCGTCGGCGATTGCGACGTCGAGATCAGGGCGGTACTTCTGCAGACACGCGACGAGCTTCCAGACGTCACCGGTCCATGTGACCGTGGTGCGTTCGCGCGAGGAAGTGACCGCATCGATCGGCAGGCAATCATGAACGGCGACCACGGTGCCCGCGTGGGAGTTCGCCTCGATATTGATGAGATCCCGCAATGAATACTCGAAGAGGTGCATGCCGTCGATGAAGGCGAAGTCCAATGGGTCTCCGCGCAGCACGGCGTTCAGATCCCGTATCGCGAAGAACGTATCGCTGGTCTCCTCGAAGATCACGGCGTTGGGAAGGTGCCGTGCCGGATGCTCATCCGGCATCGGTTCCGGATCCACTCCGACGCACAACGTATGGGCCTGGGCGAGCAGCAAGGATTCGCCGGTTGCCACGCCGATCTCAAGGTACGTCCTCGGCACGAGCGCTTCGTGCAGAATCGCCAAGGCCTCGTAGTAGTCGCTGGCAGCCACTGGGCTCTCCATCCTGCTCCTCCGGCAGTCGCGCACGTTCAAACTCCATGCCGCCGGCGCACTTCCCCCTTCGCCCGGCACCTGTCCCGCTCAAAGAGTATCATCAGGCGAGGCGGGTTCGCCCAAGCCCGATTGCTCACGTCGAATCCGCTGCCAGTTGATCTGTGGGGCCCACTGGGTCGGCACACAAGAGCCGCGCTCCCGACTGGCCGCGGACCTTGTGCCAGCGAGCGCGCAACGCGCCTATCCGCCCGGCAACTGCGAACGAGCCTTCAGGAGCGAGCATGCACCTCTCGTCATATGACGCCATGTCCCGATTCGTCGCCGATCATCTCGAGCCACGCAAAGGGCGGCGACTGGAGATCCTCGATATCGGCAGCCAAGACGTGAACGGGAGCTACCGGCCACTGTTCGACGACCCCGCGTGGCGCTACGCCGGCGCGGACATGGTGGCGGGAAAGAACGTCGACATCGTCCTCCGCGACGTCTATTCATGGCGAGCGCTCAAATCCGCTTCCTTCGACGTCGTGGTCTCGGGGCAGACGCTGGAACACGTGGAGTACCCGTGGATGACCGTCATGGAGATAGCGCGGGTCCTGAAGCCGGCAGGGATATGCTGCTTAATCGCTCCGTCGGCGGGCCCCGAACACCGGTATCCGCTTGACTGCTGGCGCTGGTACGCGGACGGCGCTCAAGCGCTGGCGCGCTACGCGAATCTCGACGTCGTCGAAGCGTACACGTTCCA
>Ga0315273_10007653_pt1 | contig 13546 bp, 17 predicted proteins | sample YL17G02_0_MG_FD_205753 | JGI IMG/M metagenome (GOLD analysis project Ga0315273, IMG submission 205753) | Sediment microbial communities from Yellowstone Lake, YNP, Wyoming, USA - YL17G02_0 | ecosystem: Environmental > Aquatic > Freshwater > Lake > Sediment | place: USA: Wyoming | collected... | reverse complement strand
CGATGTCGAACTGCCCATCACCGTTTCCTTCGGGGAAACTGAAATGCAGCTGAAGGACGTGTTGAATCTTGGTGTGGGTTCGGTAATCGAGCTGGATAAATCCGTCAATGATCCGGTGACCGTGATTGTCAATCAGAAGCCGATCGCCAAAGGCGAAGTGGTCATGGTGGAAGGCAATTATGGTGTCCGAATTCTCGAGGTCGAGAGTGCCGCCGAGCGAATCAAATCGTTAGGTTAGAGCTAAGAGAGCCCACACATGAGATTGCCTGTCACCAGGCCCGTGACCGACGAAGGTCCTCCAAGTCTCGAACAGATTGTTGCCAAAACCGGCGACCTGCCTCCGATTCCGGCCACCGCCCTCCGGGCCCTGGAAATGACCAATGATCCCCAAGTGTCTGTCCGCGAACTCCAGACCGTCCTCGCCCAGGATCAGGCTCTGACCGCCAGAATTCTGCGCATCGCCAATTCCAGCATGTACGGTCTGCGCCGGGAAATCGGAACCGTCTCCCATGCCGTAGCGATCCTGGGGCTGGATACCACCCGTTCCATCCTGGCCGCAGCGTGTGTGCAGCAGGTCTTCCAGACCGGAATGGTTAAAGCCCGGGATCTGGGCACCAAGCTGCTCTCGGATCATTCGTGGGGCGCGGGACTCTGCTCGAGAGTGATAGCGAAGTATGTGCGCTATGCTCCGCAGGAAGAGGCTTTCCTCTCCGGCCTGATGCACGACATCGGAAAGCCGGTCCTGCTGAAGAACCTGCCCGACAGGTACATGCCGATCATCAACGACGTTTACCGGGGTGAGGCGACTTTTTACGATGCCGAACAGGTTGTGCTTGGATTCTCGCACGCACAGGTTGGCTCCATCCTCGCTGAGAAGTGGAACTTTCCGCCCCAGCTTTCGGAGGCGATCGGTTATCACCACGACCCCATGGCGGCGCCCAGACACTCCCAGTTGGCATGCATCACCAGCCTTGCGAACAAAATCATGGTTTATCTGGGAATCGGTTTCGAACGCAATGCTGAGCTGATCCTGCACGAACAGCCGGCGGCTGCAGCTCTCAGGCTTGATGCCAGTGCCCTGCAAAATATCGTCACGGAAACCAATGGCATGTTGTCTCAGATGCCGGAGACGCTCAGATTCTGATTCACAGAGCAGTTGGAGGAGGATTCAAATGTTCAGCATTATTCTGACCATGACGGGGATCACAGCCGCTTCCTGCAGTGCCATTTATTTCCTGTTGGACCGGAAATATGGCCGCCGGATCAAAACTCTGGAACACGATTTGCAAAGGTTCTCAGAGGCGATGTGCCAAATGGCGGAGATTCAGATGAAGAATTATCGAAAAGTTTCCGGAAACCTGGGAGACATCGAAGAACGCATCGTGGAGCTCGCCATCCCGTCTGAAAACACCAGAGTGCCGTTGGAACGGCGCCGGCAGGTCCTCACCTTGGCACACAAGGGGGTCGCTATCGAAGAAATCACAAAGCGGCTTAATGTTCCGAGGGGAGAAGCGGAATTGATCCTCAATCTGCGGAAATACATGGACGTTGCAACTCCTCGGGCTGCCAAATCGAATGGAGAGTTGAAACGCCATGCCCAAGGTTAATTGCAGTCGGAAGGGTTGCACTCGTATTCGTTCCGAATTCAGCCTTTTTCTGAGCCGGCGCCAGCCACCTCGATTTGAGGGGCGCACATTCTGCAGCGAAACCTGCCTGCGTGAGCACATCGAAAAGGAACTGTCGGATCGGTGGTATCGCCTCATGCAGGGAAAGGGCCATCCGATCCGGAGACCCAAACTCGGCACCATCCTGCTGCAAACCGCGTTTATTACGCCCGATCAGCTCGATACCGCAATCAAAATGCAGCGCCTGAATCAGGAAGGAAAAATCGGGGAATGGCTTGTCCGCCTTGGGTTTGTGGAGGAACGACAGATTACACAGGCGCTATCGCAACAATACGGCATTCCGATCATCCACCTCGATAAATCCGAAGCGAAAAACGATGCCGTCCGACTGATTCCCGGCAAGGTGGCCAAATGTTCCCAGCTGATCCCGCTGGGCCTGGACGAGGAGAAAAAATCCCTGTGTCTCGCCCTCAGCGATCCGGTGGATTTCAACTCGCTGGAAATCATCCGGCGCATGGTTGGCCGCGGCCTGATTACCTATATCAGCGATCAATCCACCGTCCTTTCGCTGCTCGAGCGTTGGTACAAACCCGAGGATCTGGATTTTTCAGGAGCAGCGTCCTACACCTCACAGGGGGAACTGCTGGGCATCGGCAGAACCATAGTGTCTTCCGCATACATCCAGCAGGCAGACGACATCCAGATGGAACTGGCGGAAGATTATTTCTGGGCTCGCCTCGATTTCCAGGGGCGCAAGGCTCAGCAGGTCTATCGACGCTCTTGCGCTCCAACGACCAGTCAGGAGAAAGTCGCGGAGCTGCGGTTGGCGGTCGCATCGATGGGAATCCGCTGACCGGTCTGATTGCAGTTGTTGCCCATCAAGTGGGCAAGAATTGCCAGTGGGTAATGGAAATTTGACGCGGGATCGGATCGAGGGGTCGCAAATGTTCAAAAAATGCGGCATTCCGATGCTGCCAAAGAGTGGCACGGTTTTTGCATAGGAAATAGCGGGCGCCGTGAAGAACACGGGGCTCAAGTCAAAAAAAGGAAGCGACGGCAGTGAACATCGGTATTCAGGCAGCAGCAGGCGGTATGAGGGCCCAGATCGACGCGCTAGACATACTGGCCAACAATCTGGCCAACCTCAACACAACCGGCTACAAGGAGCAGAAGGCGTTTTTCACATACCTCAGCGAAGCATCGTCAGCCTCTCCCGCCGAAGATGATAACCCGTCAATAATCCGTTTCTCTTCGGCGCAGGGTGCCTTGAATTTGACAGATGGTACCTTGCAGGCGACCGGCCGCGACCTTGATGTCGCTCTTGTGGGGGAGGGTTTTCTGGTTGTGCAGACTCCGCAGGGTTTGCGATACACCCGCAATGGCAGTCTCGGGCTCAACGATAAATCCGACCTGGTTGTCGACGGCAAATATCCCGTTATGGATGATAACGGCAGACGGATAACACTCGGACCGGGCAAAGTGAACATCACCGAGAAGGGTGCGGTCTACGCCGGCGACCGGAGAGTAGGCCAGATCAAACTGGTGACGTTCGACGAGCCGGCGATGGTCGTTCGGGAAGGGAACTCGCTGATTGCTCCGCCAGTCAACAAGCCGACACCCAAGCCGGCAAATATGGAGGTCCGGCAGGGCTTTCTTGAGCAGTCGAATGTCAACGCAGTCGCGTCCGTGATCGAGATGGTGGGAATCATGCGGCGTTTCGAGGCGATATCAAAGAGCCTCAACATCTTGGTCAACAATCTGGATGCCAAATCCATCGAAAGGCTTGGTCGTTAGGAGAATCTATGTTACGTGCTCTGTATACGGCAGCGAGCGGAATGGAAGCGCAGCAGCTGAACATTGACACCATTGCGCACAACCTGGCGAACATCAACACCACCGGATTCAAACAGCGGCGCGCTCAGTTCCAGGATCTGCTTTATCAAAATATCCGCGCAGCCGGAGCCGCAAACACGTCAAACACGGATATTCCTACCGGTCTCCAGGTCGGGTTGGGTACCAGGCCCGTGGCGACCGAAATTCTTTTCACCCAGGGCGATTTTTCCGTGACCAACAATCCCCTGGACGTCGTGATCCAGGGAAACGGTTTTTTCCAGATCCGGCAGGTCAACGGCCAGATCGCCTATACACGCAACGGCAGCTTCCATCTCAACAAGGATGGCAACCTGGTTACTTCGGAAGGTGATCTGCTCGAACCGCAAATCACCATCCCGCCGGACCAGATCTCGATGCACATCGGATCGGATGGCACGGTGTCGGTCCTTCAGGCCGGGCAGACGGACGCGCAGAAGATCGGGAAGATCGACCTGGCCCTGTTCACCAATCCGGCCGGCTTGCAGAACCTCGGCAAGTCGCTTTTTGTGCCGACCCAGGCGTCGGGCCAGGCGATCACCGGTACGCCCGGTGAAAATGGCCTCGGTACGCTGCAGTCCGGCTATCAGGAACAATCCAATGTGAGCGTGGTGGAAGAGATGGTCAGCATGATCGTCAGCCAGCGCGCCTATGAAGCAAACTCGAAGGTCATTCGCTCTGCGGATGAAATGTTTACACAAGCGAATAACTTGGTGCGTTAGAGGCTGCAATGAAGCGAGCTTCGAACACTCTCCTCACCCTTCACCCTTTCTGTAGTGAAGCCATGCCGACTGTACAGGCGAAACCTCGAGAGTTTGGCTTGATGGTTGGCTGCCCTCTCACCCCTTTCCACAACCACCAGGAAGGGTTTTCGGGATTATCCCGAACTCTCCTGGACATGTCTAGCCTGCCACGCAGTAGTAACCGCCCTAGGTTGGGTGAGGGGAGTGTTCGCAGCTCGCTGGAGGGTTTTCTCCTCCTTCTCATATTGATTTCGATGTTTGCTTTTGCGCGCGCGTCGCGGGCCGCTGAAACTGACACGGCCCACCCCGATGCCCTCGCCCAGGTGGTACGCAGCCATATTGCCGCGGTAACCCCGTGGAAGGAATCCGAGATCCAGGTCCGTTCAATTGGAAGCTTCACCGCTGCGGAGTTGCCTCCGGGCGAGATCTCCTTCCGCATATCTGCTGCGGGGCCGCTCAGCACCTATCGCAACGCTTTGCTCCCGGTCGAGATCCTTCAGGGAGGAAAGCAGGTCCGGACGGTTTGGATCGCCGCGGATATCGCGATTCGTGCCACGGTAGTTCAAGCCGCAACCCGGCTGCAGTTCGGCAGCACCATTTCCGCGGGAGATGTTAAGGAAGCCCTTACAGAGATCTCTGATGCGCGGGCACAGTATCTGCGCAGCTGCAGCGATGCCATTGGCAAAGTTTTGCGCCGCACCCTCTCACCCGGTGATCCCCTCACCCGTGATTATGTCTCGAACCCGCTGCTGGTCCATAGCGGAGAAACCGTTCGGGTTCGATTGGAGAGAGGCCCCATCGTTCTATCGGCCACAGCAAGGGCTGAGCAGGACGGCAAGCTTGGGGAGTTGATCAGGATTCGGAACCTCGAATTCTTACGGCCTTTGAAAGCCACGGTCATCGGCCGTGGAGAGGTCAAGATCGAATAACGGGAGCCTGTGATGGTGAAAGTGTTATCCAAGGGATTTTGGGGCGCGGGCCTGGGGCTTGCGCTTGTTTTTGCATCCGGCTGCGGGCCGAAAACGGTCCAAACCAGCTCCATCAGCTCGCTGGAAGCTTATGTCGCCGAAGCCAAAGCCGGCGGTCCGCCGACGGCAGTCAATGAGGGCTCGCTCTGGGTCACCCAGGGTCGGCGCACAGAACTGTTCCGGGATCCCAAGGCCAGAGACGTCAACGATGTCGTCACGGTGCGGGTTCTGGAGTCCACGCAAGCCTCCGCGGCGGCCGATTCCAAAAACAGCAAATCCAGTTCGGTAAGCGCCGGATACGATGCCTTGTTCGGTGCCGAGAAAAAATTCAAGGAACTCCCCAACCTGGTATCCGGAAAGGCCGCCAACACCTTTGAGGGCTCAGGCACGACGACACGTAATACCACGTTGTCGACCAACATGACGGCCCGGGTTATCGACGTACTGCCCAACGGCAATATGGTGATCGAAGGAGTGAGGGAAATCCGGCTGAACAATGAGAATCAAAGCCTCTACCTCACCGGGGTCATCCGGCCTGAAGATGTAAACAGGGGAAACGTGGTTCTCTCTTCGGCGGTGGCCCAGATGACGGTCCGCCTTCAGGGGCGAGGCATAGTCAGCCAGCACGTAAATCCCGGCTGGCTGTATAAAATCCTAACGAACTTCATGCCATTCTAGGGTGGATTATTCATGCGCCGGCAATGGGTCGTCTCCGTCTTGACATTGTGCATCATCGGATCAGGTTTGGCCCCGATTCAAGCCGCAAGCCGCATCAAGGATGTGGCTGTGTTTGAGGGTGTCCGCGATAACCAACTCGTCGGTTATGGGCTGGTGGTGGGGCTGAATGGCACCGGCGACAGGAGCCAGACCTTCTTTTCCACGCAGACGCTGGCCAATATCCTCGAACGCAGCGGAATCACCGTCGCTCCCGATCAGATGCGAGTGAAGAACATCGCCGCTGTGATGGTGACGGCAGTTCTCCCTCCGTTTGTCCGCCAGGGCAGCCGGATTGATGTGACGGTCAGCTCGATCGGCGACGCGCAGGATATCCAGGGCGGTGTCCTGATCATGACTCCGCTGAAGGCTGCCAACACTCTGGTCTACGCGATAGCGCAAGGGCAGATCGTCCTTGGCGGCTTCAGTGCGGGCGCCGGTGCGGGCAACCGGGTTCAGCTGAATCATCCGACAGTAGGAAGGATTCCGAATGGAGCCCTGGTGGAAAAAGAAGTGGGCGTGGACCTGGCAGGCAAGTCGCGGCTCAATCTGGTTCTTCAAGACAGCGACTTCACCACGGTCACGCGCGCCGTGCATGCCATCAATGAACTGGTGGGCACCGTCGTCGCGGCTGCGATCGACGGCCGCACGATCTCCATCGCCGTGCCCGGGAGCTACAGCCAGCGCATTGTGGAATTCATGGCGATGGTCGAAAACGCCAGGATGGATGTGGACACTCGCGCCAAGGTGGTCATCAACGAGAAGACCGGAACGATAATTCTGGGAAGGGAAGTGCGGATCATTCAAGTGTCCATCATTCACGGCGGGCTCTCGCTTCAGGTCGGCACCCTTCTGAATGTCTCCCAACCTTCTCCACTGTCACAGGGGCAGACTACGGTCGTTCCCGAAATCACCGTTACGGCGCAGGAGGATAAGGGGCGCTCGGTGACGCTGCGTGAAGGGGCCACGGTTGAAGAAGTCGTCAAGGCCCTGAATGCCATCGGGGCCGGGCCGCGGGATGTCATTGCCATCCTCCAGGCCATCAAGGCGCAAGGCGCGCTCCAGGCGGAGTTGGAAATCATCTAGCGGACATCAAGACAGGATCTTTACTCCATGCAAAATCCGGCTCTCGGGCCGCTGGAAAGGCCCTCCTCGGACCTCCTGAACCGATCGCTCGATCGGTTCCAGTCGCGCGTCCGTTCGTCGGAAGGAACCTCTTCGCAGCAGAAGAAAGAAGAGCTGAAAAAAGTCGCTCATGATTTCGAATCCCTCTTCGTGGGATACCTGCTGAAGGTCATGCGCGAGACGATTGAAGAAGCCGGCACCTCGGAAGGCGGGCTCGGCAAGGATATCTATACCGAGCTGTTTGATGAGGAGCTTGCGAAGACCATATCTCAGCAGGGAAAATTCGGAATCGCCGATATTCTTCTCAAGCGGCTCTTCAGCGCAGAACCTGTTTCTCCGGCCCCGGCGGACAAATCCTCTTCGGAAACCCAGCCCGCGGCCTCCCGGACGCCGATCGTTCCCGCGACGCCCCAACCGGGCCCCGGCAGCGATACGGGGAGTGAAATATCGGATGTCCATCTGCCGGTGAGGGCCCCCATCAGTTCGGGGTTCGGCATGCGAAAAGATCCTTTTACCCGGCAACTGCGCTTCCACAAGGGGATGGACCTGGCAGCACCGGAGGGCAGCGAGGTCCGCGCGGCTATGGAAGGTGAAGTCGTGTTTGCGGGATTCAAGTCCGGCTACGGAAATACGATCATCGTCCAGCAGGCCGGCGGTCTCGAGACGACCTATGCCCACCTTGCAAGCATCGATGTCAAGGAGGGCGCGGCGATCTCCGCGGATCAGATCCTGGGTTCGGTAGGGAATACCGGGCATTCGACGGGTCCGCACCTCCATTTCGAGGTTTCCAGGTGGGGTGAACCGATCGATCCCCGCAATGCATTGACAGATTAGAGGCTATCAGGCAGTCAGCATATTACCTAAACGCTGTGGTGAAACGTGTTAGTTGAGATGATTTCATAATCTCCTAAAGTGTAATGATCGAGAGGCCGATAGACTCAGCAACAAAAGAGTAATCTCTTGAGGACACTATGGAGATTAACGGCAACAATTCATTGGTAAACCTGAACGCGAGTGTTCAGAAGCTGGATCTGCAGCAGCAGAACCAGCGCTCTCCGAAGACTGGTGAGGGAAGTTCTACTTCCGGGAATGATCGGATAGAACTTTCCGTCCGGGGCCGGGAGATTCAGCAGCTTAACGCTCTGATTCGCTCGACGCCGGATATCAGGGAAGCCAAAGTAGAACAGGTTCGTAGTGCCATTGAAAACGGCACCTACAACGTCAAGGCCGAAAAGATCGCTGACAAAATCCTTGGAGGCGGTCTGGTCGACCAGATCTGGTAGCTTCGCGTGGCCGGAGGCGTTATGTCTGACGGCATAGGATTGATCAATCCGGTTCTCTCCCCCATCCTTGACCGGGTGGCGCGCGAAGAACGATTCGGACGGGATCATCAACGCAAGCAACACGACAAAAAATCCGGGCGGAGCCGGGACGACCACAGTGCGACCGTGGCTCCGCCGGATGAGTCGGAGGCCGAAACCTCCATGTCCTCAACCCACATCGATCTCAGGGCCTGATCAATGGACAACTGCATCTCAGACCTCCTGGGAATCGTTCGAGAAGAGATCGATCTTTACCGCGATCTCATCGAACACGCGCGGCGGAAAACGGCTTTGCTGGTGCATGGCCGCGCCGAAGAGCTCCTGGAAAGCAACAAAATCGAAGAGACGTACAACATCAAGCTCCGCATTCTGGAGACCGAGATGGCTCGTCTCTGTTCGGATTTAGCCAGGGCTTTGAACATCCCGCGCACCGAGTTTACTCTTTTGAAACTTGCCGAAGGTGCCGAACAGGCCGTGGCAGCGGAAATCAAGACACAAACCAGCCTCTTCAAGAACCTCCTCGAGCAGCTCAAGGCGGTCAACCAGCGCAACATGAAGCTGATCGAAAGCTCGATGCGGTATTCACGGGGATTGCTGGATCTGATTTCCAACGCTGCCGGGTCTTATCAGGCCACCGGTTTGTTCGGCCCGCTACCCGCGATCCACACCACGTTTTCGCACCAGGTCTAGCCGGGGCAGTTTCAAAAGCCGTGATTGGAATCTGAAGCCGGACGTCCGGCCTGCAGATATTGCGTAGCCGGTTGGCGGAGTACTGACCCCTATGTCCTCGATATTTGGCGGTCTCGGGAATACGCTGAGTGCGCTCCAGGCTCAGCAGTATGCCCTGGATATCACGCAGAAGAATATTGCCAATGCCAGCACGCCGGGGTACAGCCGGCAGCGAGTGGTGTTTACGCCTGGAGATGGAAACGGGACCTCCAGCGGAGCCTCCGCGCCGACCGTATCCGTGGATTCATTCAGAGACCGCTTTATTGATTATCGAATTGCCCAGGAGCTTCCGAACCAGGGCGAATTCGATACGGCCTCGCAAGTGTTGCAGCAGGTCGACGGCATTCTGAATCCGCTGGATGGCAAGGATCTTCAGAGTGCGCTGTCCAGCTTCTTCAACAGCTTCAGTTCACTGGCCAATACTCCCGATGACCTCGCGTTGCGCCAGAATGTATTGTCTCAGGCCGGCCGGTTGTCGACCCAGTTCCATCGCATCTATGACCGCATTCAAAGCCTGCAGACCTCCCAGGATCGAGCGGTTTCGGATACCGTGAGCGAGATCAATGAACTGACCCAAAAGATTGCGGCCCTGAATCCCAAGGTCTCTTTGGCGCAGGCGACGCGCTCCGTGGATGAATCCGCCTTTCAAGACCAGCGCCAGGAGTTGCTCGACAAGCTTTCGGGTCTGGCCGACGTCAGCTACTTCGAAACCGAATCGGGCGCAGTCACCGTGGCGACGCGCTCGGGCAGCATCCTGGTAGTCTCCGATGAGAGCCGCGCCCTCCAGGCGATGACACTGCCGGATACCTCCATGACTCAGGTCGTGTTGGACGGGCAGAATATCACCTCGGAGTTTCAGTCTGGAAAGCTGGGGGGGCTGATCAAGGTGAGAGACGGGAATCTGGCCGGCTATCTGACCTCCCTGGATGACATGGCCGCCGGTCTGATCGAAAGAGTCAATGCCCAGCACGCTCTGGGAAGCGACCTGAACGGCGACCCGGGCGGCGATTTTTTTACTCCTTTCGTTCAACCCTGGCTTGGGAATAATTCAGGCGCCGCGCACAGCATTTCCGTGGCAATTTCGGATCCGCAGTTGATCGCGGCGGCGGAAAGCGGAGCCGGGGTCGGCAGCAATGCGAATGCCAGGCTCCTCGCGGGGATCAAGGACGAGACTCTCTTTCTGCCGGATAATTTCACGATCGATCAGTTCTATGGCAGCCTGCTGGCCTCCGTGGGCTCGGATTACCAGTCCGCCGATGACGGCCTGAAAACACAGGGGCAGATATTGCTCCAGCTGCAGAATCAACGCGATTCGCTTAGGGGCGTCAACCTCGACGAAGAAGCGGTCAACCTTGTCAAATTCCAGAAAGCGTATGAAGCCAGCGCGCGCCTTGCACAGGTCTGGAGCTCACTGGCCGATGAAGTGATCAATCTGTTGGGTGCATAACATGCGAGTGACACAGTTTCAGACCGATCGCACATTTCTAACGAACATCGGCAGCCTCAACCAGAGGCTGGATCTGGCCAATCAGCAAATCGCATCGGGGAAAAAACTTCTGAGTCTCAAGGACTCGCCCGAAGGCAGTGCGGAGATGATCGGCCTGCGCAAAGAGCTGGACGACATCGATCAATATCGCGCCAATGCGGACATCGGCAACCTGTACGTGGGCGTCGCAGACTCGGCTCTGAGTTCGGTTTACACCGTCGTAACGACGATTTTCACAAAGGGCAGCGCGGCCACCTCCGGACTTGTAGACGCCAATGGGCGTGTTGCGCTTGCGTCAGAGATTCGCACACTGCGTGACCAGGTTCTCTCGCTCGCGAACAGCAATGTCCGGGGGCGGTACATCTTTGCGGGCTCGCAAACCAATTCGCCGGCGTTTTCCATTGCGGGCGATGCCGTGACCTACGATGGCGACCAGGTGGTGAACAAGATCAGCGTGGGCGACAGTGTCGAGGTCCAGCAGGGGCTGGCGGGAGACGGGGTATTCTCACCCGTCTTTTCAACAATCAACCAGTTGCTGACAGCCGTTGACAGCGGCGACGATGCCGGCATTCAGACCGCGCTGGCGCAGTTCTCCGGCGGGCTGAGCAGTTTGAACCAGATTCGAGTCCGGCTCGGAGTGGATCAGAACAGCCTCCTTGACGCCAAGAACGAGCAGGACAGTCTCGAGCTCGTGATCAAGAGTCGGAAGAGCACCCTGCAGGATGCGGACATTGTAGAAGCCGTCACGCAGCTGCAACAGATTCAGACCGCCCTGCAGGTTGCTCTCACGGCACATTCGTCCACCCAGCGAAAGAGCCTCTTCGACTATATCGGATGAAGAGGGAAGCGTCTTTTTCGCGGATAAGTTTAATTCAAATCCACCTGTGCTGGCCTGATGCGGCGGCGCCGTTTTATGTTTCAACTGAAACGCTGCTCGGCTAGAATAACCATTGCATAACCATCCCGCATTGTGGGACGGAGTTTTATGCCAACTGAGACCCAAATGATGCTAATTCACACCCTAAACTTCGGCGATCTGGAAGTCCCGGAAGAGAAGGTCATCGCATTTAAGGAAGGCATCCCGGGATTTCCCCAGGTTCACAGATTTACCTTTCTGGAATTCGATGACATGAAGCCGTTCCAATATCTCCAGTCATTGGATGATCCGCCGATCGCGCTTCTCATCGTCAACCCGTTTCTTGTCGATCCGGCCTACCAGTTCCAGCTGTCGCCGTCCGATATGGAAGACATCCATTGTTCTGCTCCGGTCGGCGTCGCGGTATACGCGGTCGCCACGGTCCCGGCAGATCCGGAAGAAGCGACATTGAATCTGATGGCTCCCATCGTTGTCAACGAATCGGAGCGGTGTGGAAAGCAGGTGATCCTCCACGATTCCGGTTATTCGGTCAAACACCCCTTGTTCGGTGGTGCGAATAAATCCGGTAAGGGCGGAAAATAGGCTGGGGGACGCGGTCCTCAGAACCGGTTAGCGTGGATATATAACGGATTCCGTTTGACGTTTGAATCGTAAAACCGCAGCCCGGCTTCACAATTCTTGGAAACAGGGGATCAGGATGATCCCCGGGTGAGAAAACGCATGCTGGTATTTACGCGCAAGAAGGGTGAGAGTCTCGTTATTGGGAACGAGATTGAAGTCACGATTCTGACTGTGGGCACGGGGAACGTCAAAGTAGGCATCACGGCGCCGCGGCACATATCGGTGCACCGGCATGAGGTCTTTGAAGCCATTAAAAAAGAGAACCTTGCGGCATCCAAGTCGCAGATCCCCAGGGCTGATCTTCTCAAGAAGCTTCTGGGTTAGCCAGCCTCTTGCGTGTTCTCACTTTCAACTCACACCAACCCTACATTCACCTGCTCGCCACGTCGGTATCGTGGGAATTCGGGGTCGTAACGCCGGATCTTCCCACGGGAAAGACCAAACGCTGGGATAAGCGAATCCGTCCTCTTCCGGAAAATGCGCGGCTCTATCCTTCCATCGATTCGGCTGCGGCGGATCGCTCCTGGGACTGGGTGTTGACCCACAATGTCAATGATCTGCTTGATTGCAGAGGGATATCCCTGCCCAAGGTTTTTCTGGTCCACGGAACTCTAAGCGGCAGGATCCTCCAGGATCGAAGTTCCGTCGACCGGGTGTCCTACGTCAGAAACCTGCGCAAGCTGCTTGAAACCGAGCGCTGCGAGGTTGTTTATATTTCAAAACTGAAGAGGGATGACTGGGGTCTGCCGGGCAGGATTATCCGCCCCGGCATCGATCCCGCTCAGTACGGAGGGTATCGCGGCGATCATCGGGGAATCTTGCGGGTCTGCAACTACCTGCGCGAACGCGGCCCCATGCTCGGCTGGGAAGCTCATCGCGAGGTATGTACGGGGTTGCCCTCGTTTGTGCTTGGGATAAATCGAGGTCTCCGGGGAAGCCGGGTGGCCGGGAGTTGGGAGGATCTGAAGGAGCAGTACCGGTCTCATCGCGTCTACCTGAACACCGCGGTTCATCCTTACGAGGATGGGTACAACCTCGCGATGCTCGAGGCCATGGCGACGGGGATGCCGATCGCCACGATGGCCAGCCCTACCTCGCCGGTCCGGCATGGAGTCGACGGCGTGGTTGGGCAAACTGCGGCTGAATTGCGGGAGCATGTGATCCGGCTCCTCGACAATCCCGAGGAGGCCGTCCGATTGGGAGCAGCGGCCCAATCGAAGATATCCATGGAGTTCCCGCTGGCCGCATTCAAATCCTCCTGGACGGCCCTGGCATCCACTCTGATTTGAATCTCAGGGTCCTCAGCAGAAACTCGTCGACTGCAAGATACTTCAAAATTATCTGGAAAAGGATCGGGCGCAACAGTCCGGACCGGGGCGTTAGGAGCCCGTCCGAGAATTAGGAGGGGCCGCGTTCCGGGCACCGTCGCGCCTGCGGCGCTCCTGGCGGGGGCAGATGCAAGGCGGC
>Ga0315273_10007652_pt1 | contig 13546 bp, 4 predicted proteins | sample YL17G02_0_MG_FD_205753 | JGI IMG/M metagenome (GOLD analysis project Ga0315273, IMG submission 205753) | Sediment microbial communities from Yellowstone Lake, YNP, Wyoming, USA - YL17G02_0 | ecosystem: Environmental > Aquatic > Freshwater > Lake > Sediment | place: USA: Wyoming | collected... | reverse complement strand
CTGCGCATACCGACCCTGTGCCCACGGCTCAAGACCCAGACCTGTCTGGGACAAGTGGGAAAGAGGATCGATCTGGGCGAAAAGTTCAGCTTGCTCCCTTGTTGAGGAAGTCTTTCCCAGTGGGAACGACGTTGCGATCAAATAGAAAAGGCCATCCGGATCTGAGCGATGGATCGCCAGTGCTCGCTGCGCGTGCTTGAAGGACTTCTTCATGTGGCCGCGTGCCAGTGCGATCCCAGCCAGCAGGCTATGGGCTTGGGCCAAATCCGGCTCGAGCTGCTGGGCCCTGTCAGCTAATTCCTCTGCCTTCAGATAAGTCTCTTCGCTCATCCTGATGCCTGCATGGATATAAGCGATGTAAACACTGCCCAAACCGGCGTAAAGCAGGGCGCTGTCGCCGACGATCGCTAGCGCGTTCTCGAGATGCGAACGCGCTCGTTCCAGCGCCGGTTCAGTCCACTTCCAGATGTCCTGACGGGCTCTGAGGTAGGCGTCATAGGCGTGAACATTAGTCAGCGGCCGCTCTGCAATGCGACCCTCCTCGTCCGGAGCCAGTTTCAACCTGAGTCCGGCAACGATAGCTCGCGAGACTCTCTCCTGAATATCGAACACATCCTCCAATGTGCCCGTGTATTTGTCCGCCCAGAGATGTGCATCGTTTCTCGCGTCAATCAGTTGGGCTGCGATCCGGAGGTTATTGCCCGCTTTCCTGACACTCCCCTCCAAGACATAGCCGACATTCACCTCCTGCGCGATCTCCTTGATTTTCCTCTTTGTGCCCTTGAACGTCATCGCGGAACTTCTTGAGATAACAAGAAGGTCATGGACATGGGAAAGATCCGTGATGATCTCCTCAGTCATGCCATCACAGAAATATTCCTGGTCGGGATCCGGGCTCAGATTCTCGAACGGCAGCACCACGATCGAAGCCCGCTCCTTCACCGCGGCTGCTTTCGGCTGCGGCTCCGATATGAGATCACGCCGCAGGCGCTGAAGGTCGACCAGGTTTTCTCTGGCGGTCTGGCACCGCAGGCTGCGGTCCTTCTCAAGCAGCTTGCTGATGATCTGATCCAGCTCCGGTGGACATTCGGGATTCAGGCGTGCAGAGGGCATCGGGGCCTTGTTCAGGATAGCGTCGAAGATCACCGCTGACGTGCTCCCTGTGAATGGTTGCCGGCCCGTTGCCATCTCGTAAAGCACCACGCCGAACGAGAACAGGTCCGTCCTGGCGTCCAGATCATCGCCGCGTGCCTGCTCGGGGGACATGTAGGCGATGGTGCCCACGGTCATGCCCGGACTGGTGAGGAACGCTTCGGCTGTTGCACCCGTCGGCGCAGCAGTCACCGGCAGGTGAGCTCGTTCCGGAGCCAGCTTGGCCAAGCCGAAGTCCAGGATCTTCGCCTGGCCGCGCTCGTTGATGAAGATGTTGGCAGGCTTGATGTCGCGATGGATGATCCCTTTCGAGTGCGCGGCATCGAGGCCGTCGGTGATCTGAATCGCCAGATCGAGGATCTCGTCCGTCCCGAGCGGCTTCCCAGGAATGCGCTGTTTCAGCGTCTTCCCTTCCAGATACTCCATCGCGATAAAGTGCCGGCCCTCATGCTCGTCGATGTCGTGGATCGTGCAGATATTGGGATGATTGAGGGCGGAAGCGGCGCGGGCTTCCCGCTGGAAGCGCTCGAGCGCATGCCGGTCTTTGGACATCTCTTCAGGCAGGAACTTCAAGGCGACGGCGCGACCAAGCTTGATATCCTCGGCCTTGTAGACGACACCCATCCCCCCACCGCCGAGCTTCTCGACAATCCTGTAGTGCGAAATCGTCTGGCCGATCATGTCATTTTCCGGTGGGGCAGAGGCGCTTGAGTTCCTCGAACCAGTTGGTCACAAGGTTCAATTGTGTGACTGTATCCGGCTGGGGCCGCTTTACGAAAAGGAACTTCTGGCCATCAGGCATGACACTGTATCCGCCCCAGGGTGGATTACCCCGGATGTGCAAACTCTGGTCCAGTGGAAAAAGCTCGATGGGCTTGCCCGGCTTGAAAGTCGGCACCAGAGTGGTCGCTGCGGCTTTGAGTGTGCGACCGCTCAGATAGAAAATCTCGCGACCCACCCAATGCGGCTCAGTTCCTCCGTCCTGAGAGATCTGGATCTTGATACTCTTGTCCGGATACTTCGCCACGTGGATCTGCATTTGCCCTGACTCGTTGGATTGATAGGCAATCCATTGCCCGTCGGGCGAGAAAGCAGGGAAAGCGTCCTGATTGGCTGTCTGCAGAAATGGTGTCGGCTGCCCATCTCCCCCGGCCGCACCCGTCCAGATATCCCATCCGGTTTCGGGATTATATTCCACAAATGCCAGCGTCTTGCCGTCCGGGGAGAAGGAGCAGGGATATCGATCGTTATCGCTCGGGAAGAGCGGCTTCGTATTGCCACTTCCATCGGGGGCTTTTAAAAACATGCGGCCTCCCCGCCAGGTGACCGAAGTGTAGGCCAGAAGCGCGCTATCAGGCGTCCAAGCTGGAGCCCGCTCATCGCCTCCTTCGAACGTCACCCGGGGAAAGGTTCCACTGGCTGGGTCATAAACATGGATGTTGTCGGATGCCGTATGCGCCAGGATCGCCATTCGATGCCCGTCCGGCGAAATGGCGGGACTCGAGAAGATATGACTCTCGGCCGCAGCACCAGGAGGCTCGATAAGGCTCACCCTTCCATGGCGATCTATCAGGGCAAACCTGTCGCGACCTTTGAACATCACGCCCGGCGCATAGATAAGGTTACCTGTATCCGAAACTGCAAGCTGTACTTGGCCACCAAGCGGAGACATCCAGATTCCGTTCAAAATCCGCCTCGCGTCGCCCCTGGTTCTTAGCTGTACAAGATCCACGGGCGCCGCCATCAGATTCCCGTCATAACCATAGATCAGATGCCCAGTGGGAAGATAGCGGCCACAGGTTCCGCCGGCGAGAAAAGTCCTCGTGGATTTCCCGTCCATGCGTTCGACAACGATCTTGGCCTCATTGGACGACACGGCATTAGAGGGGCTGAATGTGCACAGGAGCAGGTTTTTCGCGGGCAGTGGCTGAGGCCAGAGCAGTAAGTATCCGCTCCCTGAAGAATCCGGCGCTGTGACGGCATGCGGAATTCCATCTGAAGCCATCATGCGGAGGATGCCTCCGGTTGTCCCAAAGAAAATATTGTCGTCAGTGCCCCAACTTGGTACGTCATAAGGATGAAAGACCGTCTCAGAGATGGATGTCGGGGCCCCACCTGCAACCGGAACCTTCTTGGGCTTTCCCTCCACAAAGAAGCCCAGTGTAGTGCCGTCGGGCGAAAAGAATACACTGATCCCGCCTTCGGTGCCGGGAATCTCCTTAAACTCCGCTTCAGAGAGGCTGCGATAATAAATGTGCGTCGTGGGAGACTGCCCAGCCACGTATGCGAGTTGCCTGCCATCGGGCGATATGGCCAGGTTTCCATTGTCAAGCAGCCACAGAGGTTCAGGCAGAGGGATCACCGAGCGTATGGTCGGCTGCTCCGGCTGGTCGGGAAGCATAAAGCTTCGCAGGGCAAACACGGCAGCCATGATCGTCATGGCAATCGCAACTGCCCAAGGCAACGCCCGCCATCGGGTAGATACGTGGTCAACTGTTTCAGGCGCCGCGGAAGAAGGAGCAGCCCGGGTTCCTGCAATCTCGATTCTCGCATCACCGATGTCACGGAGCCGCTCCCTGGGATCTTTCTGCAGGCAGCGACGCAGCAGATCCCAGAGCTTCGAAGGGGTGGCAGGGGGAAGCGCCTGCCAGTCAGGCTCCTCTTTGAGGACAGAGGCGAGAGTCTCGGTAATGTTCGCCCCCTCGAATGCCCGCTTGCCTGCTAGGCACTCGAAGAGGATGCAGCCGAAGGACCAGATGTCGGAGCGCTTATCCACGGGCTTGCCGCGCGCCTGCTCGGGACTCATGTAGGCTGCGGTTCCCATAATCACGCCGGGTCGGGTCATGGCTTCCGTGATCGTCGGCGAATGCGTTGCGTCAGGCGGACGCGAGTCTCCTGCAAGCGCCTTCGCGAGGCCGAAGTCGAGGATCTTGATCTTGTCGTCGGCCGTGATCATCACGTTGCCGGGCTTGAGGTCGCGGTGGACGACTCCTTTCTCGTGGGCGGATTCGAGCCCTTCGGCAATCTGGCGGCATACTTCCAGAGCCTCCTCGACTGGAAGCGGCCCCTTCAGGAGCCGGTGCGCGAGAGTCTGCCCCTCGACCAGTTCCATGACGATGAAGCGTTTCCCGTCGGACTCTTCGAGCCCATACAGCGTGGCAATGTTGGGATGGTTCAACGAGGCCAGCACCTGCGCCTCCCGTTGGAAGCGAGCGAGCCTCTCGGCGTCATGGGCGAATTCGTCGGGCAGGACCTTGATCGCCACCTGCCGCGAGAGGTTCGCGTCCTCGGCGCGATAGACCTCGCCCATGCCGCCGGCGCCGAGCTTTTCCAGGATCTGATAGTGTGAAATCGTCTTGCCGATCATGCCGCCATCAAGCCAGAGTTAATCACTTCTCCCATCCCATTTTCTTCAGAAGATCTTTGAACCTCGGGTCGGAGCGGAGATTCTTCATCGTGGGATCAGTCTTGAGCCAGATCAAACAACACGCATGTTCCTCAAACGCCCTGTTGAGCCACTCGAAGGTCTTGTCTCTGTCGCCGAGCCCGACATAGACAACCGCAATGTAATAAGCGTCACAGTATCTTCGCTTTCGTAGGTCCAATAGTAGATTCAAATACTCGCGCGCCGTTTCTTGCCTTCCTGATACCGCATAGACCCATGCAAGGGCTTGAAGAAGGTTCGGATCCTGCGACGCGGGCTGGGCAGCCATCATCTTGTCAGCTTGCGCAATCGCTTCCACGTGTCGTCCGCTTAAAGCGTAATTAAAAGGTACGGACGACTGCGCGTAGTAGTAGTTCGGATCCAGCTCGAGTGTCTTCTTGAGCTGGGCAATCGCTTCCTCAAAACGGCCCGCCATGGAGTAGCCAATCTGTCCCAGGAGATAATTGTATTCGGGTGAGGCCGGCTCAATGTCCACCAGATGCTTGTATCCAGCAATAGCCTCATCAAATCTTCCTGTTTCGGACAAATACAGTGAGTAAGTTGTGCGTACGTATGTGCTGTCAGGGCTGAGCTTGATGGCACGCTGGAACTCGCGTTCGGCGCCGGGGACATCCCATTCAAAGACGTGCTTGATAAGGCCGAGCAAGGCGTAAGCATCGCCAAGTGTGTTGTCGAGGTCAATGGCCTTCAGTGCTGCCGATCTAGCTTTAGTATGACCTACCTTGGGCTCTATATAACCATCGTGGCCGAGGTAGGCATAGCAGTTGGCAAGACCCACATAGGCAAGAGTATAGGCTGGATCCTTGGCCGTGGCTTGTTCGAAGTATCCGATGGCTTTGTTGAAATTGTCTTCGCTCAACTTGCTCAGGAAGTGCTGGCCCAGCAGATATGAGTTGTAGGCTTCGAGGTTCTCGGTAGGGCGCCGGGCGAGCCTCGCTTGTCCGTCCCCCAGGAGCTGAATCTTCATTTTGTTCACGACCGCCCGGGTAATCTCATCCTGGATGGAAAAGACATCCTTGAGCTCCTTGTTGTACTGCTCGGACCAGAGGACGGAATTGTCGTCGACATTGGTGAGCCGGGCCGTCACGCGAAGCCTGTCGTCCGCCTTTTGAATGCTCCCGTCCAGCACCGCACGGACATTCAGCTTCTTCCCAATCTCCTGGACACTGAGGTCTTTGCTCTTGAGATATCGTGCGGAGTTTTTCCCCGGAACCCGGATTTCTTTGACGCTAGTCAGGGCATAAATGATGGACTCGGCAAGGCCGGCACAAAAATATTCCTGGTCTTTCTGCGGACTCAGGTCTTCAAAGGGAAGAACCGCTACCGAGGGCTTGCTCTGCGGACCCGGAACGACTCTCTTGTCGAGAAACAGTTTCCAGGCAACTATACCGATGGATATCAGGGCAACAACGGCAAGAGCAGAAAGGACAATCTTCTTCTTTGAAGCAGCGGATTCGTCGCCCGTGACATCCATCCGGCTGGCCACTTTTCCGGAGTCTGTGTCGCGCCTCAGGCGCTTCAAGTCCACGAGAATCTCTCTGGCAGACTGGTAACGGGAGTCGCGGTCTTTTTCCAGCGCCTTGTTGATGACGCGTTCCAGCTCAGCGGGCAGGTCGGGATTGATGCGCACAGGAGACGTCGGCGCGGCACCTAAAATGGCATGGAATGTCGCCGCCGAACTTGTTCCTCGGAACGGCAGCACTCCGGTTGCCATTTCGTAAAGTACCGCGCCGAACGAGAACAGGTCAGTTCGGGCATCGAGTTCCTTCCCCAGCGCCTGTTCAGGCGACATGTAGGCGACTGTGCCGATGGCGCTGCCGGGACTGGTAAGCATCTCCTCCGTGCCCGCGGTCGGCAGTGCTGTGCCTTCCGCGTGACGCTCCGGCGCCAGCTTTGCCAGTCCGAAGTCGAGGATCTTGGCGCTTTCCCTGCCGGTGATGAAGATGTTCGCGGGCTTGATGTCCCGGTGGATGATCCCTTTCGAGTGCGCGGCATCGAGGCCATCGGCGATCTGGATCGCCAGATCGAGGATTTCGTCTGTGTGGAGCGGCTTACCGAGAATGCGCTGTTTGAGCGTCTTCCCTTCCAGATACTCCATGGCGATAAAGTGCCGGCATTCGTGCTCGTCGATGTCGTGGATGGTGCAGATGTTGGGATGGTTGAGGGCGGAGGCGGCGCGGGCTTCCCGCTGGAAGCGCTCAAGCGCATGCCGGTCTTTGGACATCTCTTCTGGCAGGAACTTTAGTGCAACGGCGCGACCAAGCTTGGTGTCTTCGGCCTTGTAGACAATCCCCATCCCCCCGCCGCCCAGCTTCTCGATGATCCGGTAATGCGAAACCGTCTGGCCGATCATGTCATTTTCCCGTGGGGCAGAGGCGCTTGAGTTCTTCGAACCAGTTGATGACAAGGTTGATCTGAACAGGATCAGCCCTCTTTTCGGGCATAAGCCCCAACAGGAGTCGTTGCCCGTCTTCGGAAACGTCGAAGGTGGGCACAGGCCTGTCATATTCGTACATGTTGTCACTCTCGAAAAGCACGGAAGGAGTACCAGGACTCCCACTCTGCAGATCTATGGATGCGGCCAGTATCTTCTTGCCGTTGCGATAGAACAGTTCGCGCCCACTCTTATTGGCCCAAACCGGCAGGCTGCCGCCGTCTATGGAGATCTTTCGAGGATTATTCTTCCCAGGAAAGTCCAGGAGGTAGACTTCGTCCCGGCCAGTGGCGTTCGAGCTGTATGCGAGCCACCTGCCGTCGGGAGAGAATCGTGGCGCCGACTCATCGTACTGTTTCTGAAGGAACGGTTGCGGTTTTCGATCTCCCACCATGGGCAGAAGCCAGATATCCGCGCGGGTCAGGGGGTTCACCTCGACGAAGGCCAGGTACTTTCCGTCGGGGGAGAATGAACTCGGGTATTTCTGGTTCTCGTTCTTCAGCAGCAGTTGCGGCGGCTCACTCCCGTCGGAGGCCCGCCAGAAAAGGTTTGCGGGTCCGCCCGACTCCGAGCTATAGACGATCTTCTTGTTATCGGGTGTCCAGACCGGGCTACCTTCATCCCCCTCCTCGTCCGTCAGTTTGATCCAGTTGTCACGTGCCAATTCGCACACATGAACATCGTCATTCGCTCCGCTGACTCGGACTGCCAAACGGCCGTCGCTGGAGAGTCTCGGTTCATTATAGTAGGCATGGCGTGGGGAGGCCTCCTGTTGGCCTCCACGTCGATCCGCCCAGACCATTGCATGTGCGGGATTTTTGCCGCCCTGTATATAAGCGAGGAGTCCTGTCCCTGTGTTTGCGAAAGCAAAATGTGAATGGCCGGTCATGGGATTCATCAAGATTCCTTCGGTTACCTGTACCGGCTTTCCAGCTATCTTGACATTACTTAAATCGAATGGAACCGCAAAGAGGGCACTGTTCCGGATGTATACGATGTGACCCGTTCCAGGCACATACCTGGCATACGCGGCAGTCACGCCCAGCGGATACCGGACTCCGGTCGCAATGTTTTGCACCACGATTTGGGCATCATCCATGTCTGCAATGCTGCCGGATTTGGAAATGAACAGAACCGCTTGGCCACCCGGGAGGAGCTGGGGCCAAAGATGCCCAAAATCCCCCTGCCCTGGATTCGTCTGCGTCAATGGCTGAGGCCTGCTGCCGGCAGCGGCTGAAACGCGCCAGAGCCCGTAGTTCCATGCGGGCATATATATGATTTCATCACCTGGTCCCCAGAAAGCACCAGTTGGGATAGGCCCCGGATCATTACAAACGATTGAGATTGAGCCGTCGGCGACGGATACCTTCTTCATGCGGCCTTCGGCGAAAAAGCCTATCCACTCGCCATCAGGGGAGAAGAAAGGGTTCGTGGCTCCACCCGTCCCGGCAATAGGAAAAGTCTGCAACTTGTCGAGCTGCCGGAGGAAGAGCTGTCTCGTGCCGTCGCGCGCCGCCACATGAACCAGGCGACGGCCGTCTGGCGAGACTGCCAAGGAAGGGCCCAACCAGTCTATTACGTCTCGCAGGACCCCGGGAGATGACAGCATAAACCTGATCGTCGGCTGCGGTGCAGGCTGAATCTGAGAGAAGCGATTCACGAATAGAGTGCCGATAAGCACTCCGGCCAGGATCAGGCCAACCGATGCCAGGGCCAGCGTGATGGCCCGAAGCTGCACGAGGCCCTGTCGCGCGTCTGCGGTGGTTTTTGCAGTGCCTGTTTCCGAATTAGTTCGGTCCTCATCCATCTCGATGCGAGCGTCGGCGATGTCATGCATCCGTTTGCGGGGATCCTTCTGCAGGCAGCGCCGCAACATAACCCTTATCCCGGCCGGCGCGGTAACGGGAAGCAACGCCCAATCCGGCTCGGCCTTTAGAATTGCTGCCAGTGTCTCAGCGATGGTTTCGCCCTCGAAGGCTCGCTTGCCCGTCAGGCATTCGTATAGGATGCAACCAAACGCCCAGACGTCCGCCCGCTTATCCACGGGCTTGCCTCTCGCCTGCTCGGGACTCATATAGGCGGCGGTTCCCAGAATCACTCCTGGGCGGGTCATGGCCTCGGTGATCGTCGGCGAATGCGTTGTGTCAGGCGGACGCGAGTCTCCCGCAAAAGCCTTGGCGAGGCCGAAGTCGAGGATCTTGATCTTGTCGTCGGCCGTGATCATCACGTTGCCGGGCTTGAGGTCGCGGTGGACTACTCCCTTTTCGTGGGCCGCTTCGAGCCCTTCGGTGATCTGGCGGCAGACATCGAGCGCCTCGTCCACCGGGAGTGGCCCCTTAAGTAGCCGGTGCGCGAGGGTCTGCCCTTCGACAAGTTCCATGACGATGAATCGTTTCCCGTCAGACTCTTCAAGACCGTGCAAAGTTGCGATGTTCGGATGGCTCAGCGAGGCCAGCACCTGCGCCTCGCGCTGAAAGCGGGCGAGCCGCTCAGCGTCATGGGCGAACTCTTCGGGTAGGACTTTGATCGCCACCTGCCGGGGGAGATTCGTGTCCTCGGCGCGATAGACCTCGCCCATGCCGCCGGCGCCGAGTTTTTCCAGGATCTGATAGTGTGAAATCGTTTTGCCGATCATGCCGCCATCAAGCCGCCTTGATCACTTCCCCCGTCCCATTTTCCGCAGGATGTCCCTGAATCTCGGGTCAGAGCGTAAACTCGCCATGTAGGGGTCAGCCTCAAGCAAGTTCAGCAAACCACCGCGGTCCTGGTATGACCTATCGAGCCACTCAAAAGCCGAATCGGGCTTGTTCAGACCCACATATAGGTACGCAATATAGTAGCCGTCGAAGTACTTTCGCGTTCTCAGCTCCAATAACAGGTTCAGGATCTTCCTCGCGTCCTCTTGTTTTCCGGACACGGCATAGACCCATCCAAGGCATGCAAGCAGATTGGGATCCTCCGTCTTGGGGTAAGCAGCCAGAACCTTGTCAGCATACGCAATCGCTTTCGTGTACCTGCCCGTTACTGCATACGTAACAGGCACCATAAGCTGCGCATTATAGTAGTTCGGGTCCAGATCGAGTGTCTTCTCAAACTGAGCAAGTGCTTCATTGTAACGACCCGCCATGTAATAGCCAGGAAATCCAAGAAAATGGTTGTATTCGGGTGAAGCCGGCTCAAGTTCAGTCAACCGCTTGCATGCGGCGATGCTTTCATCGAATCTGCCAGTTTCGGCTAGATATAGGGAGTAAGTCGTGAGCAGATAGGTGCTGTCCGGACTGAGCTCCAGCGCGTGCTGGAATTCACGTTGGGCACCTGCGATATCATATTCGAAGACATGTTTGATAAAGCCGAGCAAGGCATGGGCGTCGCCCATTGTTTCATCGAGTTCGATGGCCTTCAGCGCTGCCGCCCTGGCCTTGGGGTGTCCTTCTTTGGAGACTATATAACCCTCATGGCCGAGGACGGCATAACAGTTAGCCAAACCAACGTAAGCGAGAGCAAAGTCCGGATCCTTGAGAGTGGCTTGCTCAAAATACCCGCTGGCCTTGCGGTAATTCTCTTCGGTTTGCTTGCTCAGGAAATACCGGCCCATTAGATAAGAGTTGTAGGCCTCGAGGTTCTCTGTAGACCGATTAGAAAGCTTCGCTTGTTCGTCTCCCAGGAGCTGAATCTTCATCTTGTCCACGACCGCCCGGGTAATCTCATCCTGGATGGAAAAGACATCCTTCAGCTCCTTGTTGTACTGCTCAGACCAAAGGACCGAATTATCATCGACATTTGTGAGCCGGGCGGTCACGCGAAGCCTGCCTTCCGCTTTCTGGATGCTCCCGTCGAGTACAGCGTTGACATTCAGCTTCTTTCCAATTTCCTGAATGCTGAAGTCTTTGCTCTTCAGGTAGCGCGCGGAATCTTTCCCCGGAACCCGGATCTCTTTGACGCCGGTCAGGGCATTGATGCTGGACTCGGCGAGTCCAGCACAAAAATACTCCTGATCTTTCTGCGGACTCAGGTCTTCAAAGGGGAGAACCGCTATCGAAGGCTTGCTCTGCGGACCCGGAGTCGGTCTCTTGTCGAGAAATAGTTTCCAGGCAGCGAAGCCGACGCATACGAGGACGACAAGGACACCTGCAGCAAGGATCAACTTCTTCTTTGAACCAGCGACTCTCTCTCCTGCCGGGTCTGCACCGCAAGCTACTTTTCCAGAATCTGTGTCGCGCCTCAGACGCTTCAAATCTACGAGAATCTCTCTGGCCGATTGGTACCGGATATCGCGGTCCTTTTCCAGCGCCTTGTTGATGATCCGTTCCAGCTCGGCGGGCAGGTCCGGATTAATGCGGACAGGAGCCGTGGGCGCAGAATTCAGAATGGCATTGAAGGTCGCCGCTGAGGTTGTCCCCCGAAAGGGCAGCACTCCGGTTGCCATTTCGTAGAGTACCGCGCCGAACGAGAACAGATCGGTGCGGGCATCGAGTTCCTTCCCCAGCGCTTGTTCAGGCGACATGTACGCGACGGTGCCGATGGCGCTGCCGGGACTGGTAAGCATCTCCTCCGTGCCCGCGGTCGGCAGCGCTGTGTCTTGCGCATGACGTTCCGGAGCAAGTTTTGCCAGCCCGAAGTCGAGAATTTTGGCGCTTTCCCTGCCGGTGATGAAAAGGTTCGCGGGCTTGATGTCGCGGTGGATGATCCCTTTCGAGTGTGCGGCATCGAGGCCGTCGGCGATCTGGATTGCGAGATCGAGAATTTCGTCTGTGTGGAGCGGCTTGCCAAGGATGCGCTGTTTGAGCGTTTTGCCCTCGAGATACTCCATCGCGATAAAGTGCCGGCCTTCGTGCCCGTCGATGTCGTAGATTGTGCAGATGTTGGGGTGATTCAGGGCTGAGGCCGCGCGGGCTTCCCGCTGAAAGCGCTCGAGCGCATGCCGGTCTTTGGACATCTCTTCTGGCAGGAACTTTAGTGCAACGGCGCGACCAAGCTTGGTGTCCTCGGCCTTATAGACGACGCCCATCCCCCCGCCGCCCAGCTTCTCAGTGATCCTGTAATGCGAAACCGTCTGGCCGATCATGTCACTTCCCTGTGGGGCAGAGGCGCTTGAGTTCCTCGAACCAGTTCTGGACTAGAATGAATTGCGTAACAGAATTCGTTTGGAATTTTTTTACAAAGACGAACCGTTTCGCATCCGGCATGACCGCATAGCTAGTCGAGGGCATGACAGTGACCAGAAAGCTCTGATCCGTCGCAAAAAGGACCCTGGGCTTGGTTGCATGGAAAGTCGGTTTGAGAGAAGTCTCAACAGACATAAACCGATTGTCACCGAGAAAGAATAGCTCTTTCCCTGACGGCGCCCAGCGTGGCTCTGCTCCACCATCGGGAGAGATTTGTTTCTCGTCTCTTCCTTCCGGATAACTCGTCACGTAAACCTGCATTCGTCCTGACTTGTCCGATTGATAAGCCATCCATTTACCATCAGGTGAAAATGCCGGACATGATTCCAAATGCCCCGTTTGCAGAAACGGCTTTACCTTCCGCTCTCCGGTGATGGTTCCCGTCCAGATGTCCCACCCTGTCTTGGGGTGATTCTCCACAAAGGCCAGCATTTTGCCGTCAGGGGAGAAGGAGTAGGGATAGCGTGGATATTCGCTGCCATAAATCGGCGCCGGTGGGCTGTTTCCACTGACGCTTTTCAAGAACATCTGATAAATGGGTCCAGGCTCCGACGTATAGGCCAACTGTGTGCCGTCGGGAGTCCAAACGGGACTCCGTTCATCCCCATACTCGAAGGTGACGCGGGTCAAGGTTCCGCTGGAAAAGTCATAGACATGAATGTCATCGTTTGCTTTAGGCATGTGGATTGCGATGCGCAATCCATCTGGTGATACGTTGGGGCTTGTTATGTAATGACTCTCGTTTTCACCCCTTGGAAGGTCGATCAGCTGCTGCTTCCCATTTCGATCAACCAGTATGAGGCTATCGCGGCCCTTCATCATGGTGCCAGGGACATAAACAAGGTCCCCCGTGTTTGAGACGGCGCAAGAGGTATAGCCTGCGTTAGGCGTCATTAGGATCCCCTCCAAGACCGGCACGGCATTTCCTTCTATCTTTAGCTTTGCCAGGTCAAGCGGAGCTGCCATCAGCTTGCCGTCATAGCCGTAGACGAGGTGTCCGGTGGGGAGGTAGCGACCATCGGTACCACCAGTCAGGGTCGTCCGCTTGAATCTATCGCCGAGGCGGCCAATAGTGATGCGAGCGTCATTCATTGAGGCGATGTTACCTGAGCAGGCAGTGAACAAAACAAGGTCGCCTCCAGGCAGAAGTTGTGGCCCCCCCAGACTGCGCTCATCGTTTTTACGGTCGGGTGTGAAGACGGTCTCCGGTGTTGCCCCCGAGGCCGAAGCATTCGCGCGGGCAATGCCACCGCCATAGGCTCTCTGGAATAAGATGGAGTTATCAGTTTCCCAAATTCCACCCCCTATCTGGGAACCAACGATGTCAGTGATCATCACTACCGGCCCACC
>Ga0315273_10007650_pt1 | contig 13548 bp, 8 predicted proteins | sample YL17G02_0_MG_FD_205753 | JGI IMG/M metagenome (GOLD analysis project Ga0315273, IMG submission 205753) | Sediment microbial communities from Yellowstone Lake, YNP, Wyoming, USA - YL17G02_0 | ecosystem: Environmental > Aquatic > Freshwater > Lake > Sediment | place: USA: Wyoming | collected... | reverse complement strand
GCATGGATGCCCCTGACCGTCCCCACGGCTGAGGCGAGGTCCGTTACTTTGCCTTTGTCGTCGAACCCTGCGTGGGCCGCGATGAGCGCCCCGGCCCCGTCATGGGCAGCCTGGGCGGCGGGCAGGGCAGCGGCGAAGTCGTCCAGCGCAGCCTGCACAGCCGCGGCATCACGGCCGTTTTCTATTGCCCTGTCGATCATGCCCTGCAGTCTCTCGATCAGCGTATCGGCACGGGCCAGCACCCGAGTCTGGCGGTCGAAGCGGTCCTGCTGGGATTTAAAGAGTTTCTCGAGGCGAGGGATGTTGTCCCTTCCCTGCCCGGGCAGGGGGTCATCGTGGAGCCCCGCTGCCTGGGCGTCAGCCACAGGGAGCGGGGCAAAACCGAGGCAGGTCAGCATTAGGACCAACACGGCCTGCTTGAAATACGAAGTCAGTCTTTTCATGATGCTCTCCTTCAATCCAACTGGTTTGATTGAACCCATTGTAAGGCGAGGGCGTAACTGGCACGTGAAGAGGCTGTAAAATCCCTGTAAATTCTTTAGGCCTCCCCCGCGAGGCTCAGCTTCTGGGACAAAATCGCCCAGCCGCAGCTTTGCTTGACAATCCCCCTAACACCTAGTAAAATCTCGCACGCTTAACAAACAAGCGATCCTACCTGCCGAGATAGCTCAGTTGGTAGAGCACGCGACTGAAAATCGCGGTGTCGTCAGTTCGATTCTGACTCTCGGCACTCTCGGCGCCGTCAGGAGCCGGTACGCGGGCGTAGTACAGCGGTAGTACGTCTCCTTGCCAAGGAGAAGGTCGTGGGTTCGAATCCCATCGCCCGCTCAGAAGATTGCTGATTGAGGATTTGAGATTGTGGATTGGATGAGCAATCGGCAATCTTGCGTCTCAATCAGCAGTGTTTTTTACGGCGACGTGGCCAAGTGGCAAGGCAAGGGTCTGCAAAACCCTGATCACGAGTTCAAATCTCGTCGTCGCCTCTCAGACAACGGGTTGATTGCAAAGACCCTGATCACGAGCTCCCTTTCTGGGGATATCGCAGGGTCGACAAACCTCCTCGTTTCCCGGACAACAGGACCTCCCTGTTGTCTTTTTTTTTGTCGTGATTCCTTTTTGCTGTATAATTGCCGGATGGCTTCGACCAAGACCCAAGTCTATCGCCCAGACGTGCTTTCGCGCCGCAACGAGTTCATTGCATGGGGATCGTTCGCCGCAGCGGGGCTGGGGGTCTTGTTCTTCCAGAACTACGCAAACGCGGTCCTCCCCCAGTGGGTGACTTTCGGCGTGGGTGTCTTGTTCGTGCTGGCGGGCGGACTCAGCCTTGGCAACTGGATGGACCGCCGCACCTCGCTCCAGTTTTCGGCTGAGGGGCTGGAATTCCGCAACGGACTACGACACATCCAGATGAGCTGGCAGGAGGTCGGGGCCCTGCAAATCATGCCCTCACGCCTGGGCAAGGCTGTCCGGGTAACGGGACGAAAGGGCAGGTTCTCGTTCACGGTCGCAGGTGGACTCAAAATCCGGGGCAATACCCAGGGCAAATTTGGCTTCGCCAACGGCGATGAAATTATCAAGGAGATCGTCCGCCGGGGTGGGCTGTCGCTGATCAGCCACAGCGCGGCTACCACTTATTACGCACGATCTTGAGCTGGAGCTGCGGATGACCAGGTGCGCCTGCCCGCGGCAGGCGCTTTTTTGTACGTGCTCGCGCCCTTATTCCCCCCAGAGGCCGGGAAGAATCGAATAAGTCGCAGTTTTGTCTCATTATTGACTTGGAGGCCGCAATGAACATCAACGAACAGGTCGAGCTGCTGATGCAGGGAACCGAATACGGTGATGAAAGCCTGAAGCAGGCAATGACCGAGGAACTACGCCAGCGGCTGACCGAAGCCGAGGCGAGCGGGCGCAAGCTGCGGGTCTATTGCGGCTTTGATCCCAGAACCACTGACCTGCACATCGGTCACACCGTCCAGATGCGCAAGCTGCGCCAGTTCCAGGATCTCGGTCACGACGTGACCTTCCTGGTCGGAACGTACACATCTCTCATTGGAGACCCATCAGACCAGGATAAGCTGCGTCCGTTGCTCACGCTCGAGCAGACGATGGAAAATGCCCACAGCTACGCAGAACAGGCCTTCCGGGTTCTCGACCGCGGCAAGACAACCATACGCTACAACCATGAGTGGCTGGCCGACCTGAAATTCGCAGACCTAATCCGGCTCGGCTCCAACTTCACGATCCAGCAGTTTCTAGCACGCGAGGCCTTCCGCAAGCGCTGGGACCAAGGCGACCCCATCTACCTGCACGAGTATTTCTATTCCATGATGCAGGGGTACGACGCCTACGCCCTCAACACCGACGTCCAGGTAGGTGGCACGGACCAGCTTTTCAACATCGTCACTGCTGCGCGCAAAGTGATGGCTTCACTGGGAGCGAGGCCCAACATCGGCGTCATTATGGGCATCCTGCCGGGCACCGATGGAGTGGTGAAGATGAGTAAATCGCTCGGGAATCATATCCCGCTGAACTCGACGCCCGAAGACATGTACGGTAAGGTGATGAGCATCCCCGATGCCGCCATGGGACAATACGCGCGACTCGTCACTCGCTGGCCCCCAAGCCAGGTCGCCGATTTTGAAGCCGAGATCAGGGCCGGGACTCTCCACCCACGCGACGCCAAGATGCGCCTTGCGCACGAAGTAGCGGCGGTTTACTACAGCGAGCCTCAGGCGGAGGCAGCGCAGGAGGCCTTCGTGCAGTTATTCCAGCGGGGCAGCCTGCCGGAGGAGATGCCAGATTTGGCCATGCAGCCTGGTCAGACAATTCTCGACCTGTTGCTCGCGGGGGGGCTTGTCGAGAGCAAGAGCGAGGCGCGCCGCTTGATCGACCAAAGAGGCGTCAAGCTGGACGGCATCGTGCTCGAAAAGGGCGACGAGCCTCTCCCCCACGCGGGTGTGCTCCAAGTGGGCAAGCGTCGCTTTGTGAGGGTCAGATAGCGCAAGGCAGAAGATTTCAGACAGAAGAGCCGCGCCCCGATCAAGGGCGCGGCTCTCTTTATTTTCTTTATGGGGGGCCGAAGGGACCAAGCTAAGAAATCAGCCCCTCATCCACCATTTGAACAAACATCTCGACCACCGCCGGGTCGAAGTGCAGACCGGACTGTTCCTTGATGTAGGCAAGCACTTCTTCGCGTTCCCACGAGGACCGATAAGGCCGGTCGGAACTCAGCGCGTCCCATACATCCACCACGGCAAAGATGCGCGCAGAGAGGGGTATCTCCTCGCCTTTCAGGCCGCGCGGGTAACCCGTCCCATCCCACTTTTCATGGTGGCAATATGGAATGGCGATCGCTTTGCGCAGATAGGAAATGGGGCTGAGAAGGTCGTGGGCATTTTGGACATGTTGGCGCATCGTCACCCACTCGTCGTCGGTAAGCGTGCCCGGTTTGCGTAGAATGTCGTCCGGGACGCCCATCTTGCCGATGTCATGCAGCAGCGCCCCGCGCCGAACGTGGATCATTTCATCCTCTTTGACACCCATACTGCGGGCAAGCTGAAGGGTGAGCTCGGTAACGCGCTCGGTGTGTCGCTCTGTCTCCTCGTCCCGAAGTTCCACGGCCTTGCCCCAGCCTTCAAGAGTGGTATCGTAGGCCAGCTCGAGCTCCCGGTTCGTACGCTGCAGATTATCGAAGAGCTGGGCGCTGTCAATCGCGATCGCGGCCTGCCCCGCCATGGCCTCGAGGAACTCAAGCCAGTCCGCGCTGGGCGAGAAGGCAGCGCGCGTAAACACTTCCAGCACCCCCTTGATCTGACCCTTGGCCACCAAGGGCACAGCATAATAGCTGACGAAGCCTTCTCGGATCAATCCGCGGGGGCTATCCAGAGAGGGCTTGAGGGAAGGGATCTTGACCATCTCGCGGGTGAGGATAGCGCTGCCGGCGTACCCCTCGCCGATGCGCATCCGTGCGGACGTCGCTTCAGATGAGCGAAACCCCGACCCAGCCTCAAATTTCAACACTTGAAGGAGGGGGTCATAGAGCAGAATCGAGGCAGCATCCACCTGCAGTTGTTGGACGGTGCGATCGATGATCGTGTCGAGCATCACGCCAAGGACGTGGCTGGAGCTGATGGCCAGGTCCACGTCCCGCAGGGCGGTCAGCCGGCGCAACTGCTCCTGAGTGCGCCGATATAGCCGGGCACGATGGATGGCGTTGCCCGTCAGCTCGGCGACAATGATCAGCAGGTCGGTCTCATCGGGGGTCAACTGGCGGGGGTGGTCCACGCTCAGGATGAGGACCCCGATGGCCTCGTTCGAGGTGCGCAGCGGAAGGCCAATACCGCCGCGCCCCCGAAGATGCTCGACCTTCTCATCGGAGAGGGCTTCGCGGGAAAATTCAGTGATCCGGTAGGTGTGCTCAGACCGGAAGATTTTCCCGGCCAGCCCTTCGCCCGGCCTGCGTTGGGTGATCGAGAGTTGGCTGAACCACCCCCTGGCAACCGCAAGTCGCAATAGGTCGTCGTCCCGGCTGTAGAGCCAAAGAGCAGCGTCCCCCACGCTGAGAGAGAGACTCAATTGATCCAGGACCGCGCTGAGGATATCGTCCACATCCTGCAAGGAACGCAGGCGGATGGACAGGGTGTTCACGATCTCCAATTCGTGCAGGCGTCGGCGGGTCTCCTCGAAAAGCTTGGCGTTGCCGATCGCGGCGGCAGCCTGATAGGCAAGCATCTGCGCCACGACCGCGTGCGTGGTAGTGTACACACTGGGCTCTTCGCTATCGAGCGTGAGATAGCCGATCACCTCATCGCGGGTGATGAGGGGGATGCCGATCCAGCCACGGATATAGGAGGTGTCAACGCCCCAGTCGGCCATGAGGCGGTCGCGACTGACGTCCTCGGCGATCAGGGGCTGCCGTTGGCGGCGGACCTCCTCCAGCAGGGGACTCGCGGTTTCAAAACGTTGATTGATGAGCGCCGCGTTGTCCGCAAAACCCTGCGCTGCGAAAATCCTCAGTGCGCCATCCTGCTCGATGAGCAAAATCGCCGCGCTGTGGTGGGGAACGACGCGCCGTACGGAACTCAAGATAGTTTGCAGCACGACATTGAGATCGAGCGAGCCGGAGATTATCGCCGCGGCCTGGCGCAGAGTTTCCGATTCCTGCAGCCTGCGGTGCTCACTCTCCAATAGGCGGATTTTCTCGACGGCCGTGGAGACCTGGCCGGCGATCGTGGTGAGCAGGCTCAGATCCTCTTCCGCGTAGCGGTTGTCGCGGCTTTCCGCATTGAGCACGCCCACGACGTGGTCGCCCACCTTGAGCGGGGTACAGATTTCGGAGAGTACCTCGGCGGTGCGGGCGATGTAGTCGGGGTCCTGGCGGACATCGCGCACCAGCTGCGGCGTCCCGGTCAAAAAGGCCCGGCTGGTTACGCCCTGCCCCAGGGGGACGTTTGCCAAGGATGAGTCGGGCTCGGAGCCATGCTGGTAAGATGGGTGATGTTTCAGAACACGCTCCGACTCGTCGAGCAGCAGGAAACCGCAGTTGTTGTTGAAAAGTGAGGTGCCGATGGTGCGAGTAACTTTCTCGAGCAGTTCGTCCACACTCGCGGATTCAGTCCCCGCCGCGGTGACCGCCTGAATGACGGTCATCTCGTTCAGCTGCCGCTGAAGAGCCCTTTCGTCCTGCAAGCGCTGGATCGCGGCGCCGAGGATGTTGGCCGCAGCGCGCAGGGCCTCGATCTCCGCGCTGAACCATTGGCGGGGAGTGACACAGTCATCGAACCCCCACTGGCCCCACAATTTGTGGCGGACAAAGACGGGGACTACGACAAGTGAGAGAACACCAGTTTCCTGGAGGACCCCCCTCTCGGGCTCTGCCATCTCAGCCACAACCCCGAAAATGGGCCTGCTTGCCGAGAGCTCATCCACCCAGCGCTGCAAGCCGCGTTCGGCCATGTCGAAGTCAGTCCGCTCGGACGAGTGGATGACCGAGCCGATTCCCGCTGCGACCCACTCGTGGGTGAGGCTGGAGAAGGCCCTGCCATCGGGGGCAAGGTGTGTTTGATAGAGATAAGAGCGACTGGCATTCGCGGCCTGGCCAAGGTCCTCCAGTACCCGCTGGATGCAATCCTCCCAGGGTTGTTTGAGCATGTTTTCAGCAGCCAGGCTCAGCGCCGCAAGGATAGCGTCGCGACGCTTGAGGGCCTCCGCTGCACGTCGCTCGGCAGTAATGTCGAGGAGCAGCCCCTGCCAGTAGAGGCGGTTGCCGTCCGCGTCGAGCAGGAGTACGGCTTCATCGCGCAGCCAGATGACCTCGCCATCGCGGCGGATCAGGCGGTACTCCATGCGGAAAGGCTGTCCCGAATCGTTGCAGGCTCCTTCCAAGGCGACGTATTCATCCAGGTCCTCAGGGTGGACCACGCTCCTCCACATCTCAGGGTCCCGTGTCCATTCCTCGGCGGTGAAGCCCGTAATGGATTGGATTTGCTTGCTAGTGAAGAGCGTAGTAGTAGGGATCGCGGGCGTGTCAATGTAGAGCACGCCGGGGTTCTTCTCGACCAGGTCACGGTAGCGCGATTCGGCAGTTCGCAGGGCGGCCTGCTCGCGGGCCAGCTCCACGCGGTGAAAGGCATTTTCGATCACCACCGGCAGTTTGAAGAGGTAGCCCGAGGTCTTGACGATGTAATCTGCTGCTCCCATGCGCGTGGCCTGGATGGCAATATCCTCGCTGCCGTAGCTAGTGACCAGGATCACAGGAACTTTGAGGCTGAACCGCTCGTTGATCTCCTTGAGCAATTCAAGGGCATTCAGCCCTGGCAACGTGTAGTCGAGCAGCAATACGTCGTAGGTATCGCGGAGGTCGGCCGTGTTGAGCCGGTGGCGGACATCCTCCGCCGTGCTGACGAAATCCAGCAGGATGTGGCTGGCATAGCGTTCCATGTGCTGGCGTGTCAGGTCGACATCAGCCTCGTTACTCTCAGCATACAGGACGCGTAGGGAACGGGAATGGAGCGCCGATTCGGCGCGGAATCGCTGGAGCGCGTTTTCCAACGTGGCAGGCAGGCGCTCGAGATAGTCTTCGCGCTTTACGACGTAATCGTCGGCTCCAGCTTTGAGGGCGGCGACCACCGTTGGTTCGTCGCTGCGGCCGGTGACGACCACGACAGCAACCGGAATCCCCCTCGAACGGATGTGATTCAGCAGCTTGAGCCCGCTGCCATCCGGCAGGTTCAGGTCGGTAAGAACCAGGTCGAATGCATGCGGCGGAAAGTCGAGAGTATGGATGGCATCTTTGATCGTGTGAACAATCTCGAGCGCAATCTGAGGAGCGACGCTGGCAAGAATGTGCTGGGCAAGGTAGGCATCGCCAGGGTCATCTTCCAGGTAGAGTATTTTCATCACACGGAGAGGAGACTACCGGGGCAGGACGTTAAGGTTGCACCAGTAATTTTCGATGTAGGCGGCAATGTCAAGGAATTTGTCGAAGTCAATTTCCTTGACGATATAGGAGTTCGCACCATGCGAATACGCCGTTTGGATATCCCGGTCTTCCGAGGACGAGGTCAGGACGACCACCGGAATATAGCGGTAAACTGGGTGCTCCTTAAGCTTCTTCAGCACATCCAAGCCGCCAACCTTGGGGAGCTTCAGGTCCAGGAGGATGACACGCGGCAAGGGGCTGCCCGCATCCCAGCGGGAGACATACTCCAGAGCCTGCTCCCCATCGTTGGCCACATCGATTATGACAGGCAGACTGTTCATCGCGAAGGCTCGCTTGGTCAGGTCGACGTCCATGGGATTGTCTTCGACCAGCAGAATGTTGTTCAAATTCTCGGCGTTGGAAGATGACATTCTCACTCTCCAGGGCCTGTCAGACTGCGAGCTAAGAAAGAAGACTGCAGGGAAAAGCGTCAATCTTGCCCAATTATCCCAGAAACGGTCACACAGTAAGATTCACTTGTATAGCCTACGCTGATTCTATCTTATTTTGATGCCGCGGCCGGGAATCTGCCGGGGGCCGCAAGTGCGCTATCAAGGTTGCGAGCTCCGCACGAAGAATCCTGAAGAATCCCTGTGCTGGTCTGTGAGGGTGGGGAGGGTGGCTGCTCATGCCGCCTTGACAGGCCCTTTGGCCGCATAGTATAGTTCCGGCAACGTGGCGCCCAGTCCGTGCCGGGATCAAGAGGGTCCCCACAATGCCTGTACATACCGAACCCGTACCTTTCATAAAAGTAAAAGGCTCACACCGCGAAATAGGCCGCCAGATTGGCGAAGCGGGCGCGCGGCAGATCCAGCATTGCGTGGAAAATGCCCACCAGATGATCGATGATTCCTACCCTTACCTGGCGCTCGACTGGTATGGCGCGACCATCCAAAGCCGCAAATATATTCCATTCGCTCAGGAGCGCTATCCTCAGTACGTCGAGGAGATGACGGGTATGGCCGAAGGCGCGGGCATCTCCTTCGAGGACATGGTCGTGCTGGTCTCGATGGAGGCCGTCACTTCGGACGCTCTCCACTTGGACAAATGCACCAGCTTTGCCGTCAGCAATGATCTCACCGCTGACGGCCACGTATTGATCGCCCACAATGAGGATTGGTCGCCAGCAGAGGAAGGGGATGTCTTCGTACTTCACGTGGAACCGGACGACGAGCCACCCTTCCTGGCAATGACCTACGGTGGGTACCCAGCTGCCGTGGGCTTCAATGCCTCCGGAATCGCGCAGTGCTGTGATTCGGTCTACCCGACCGATTCGCGGATCGGCGTACCCCGGCTGATTGTGGCACGGGGAGTGCTTGCAGCGGAAACACCATCGGATGCTATCAACCGGGCGCTCATCCCCCAGCGGGCGGCAGGCTACAACCACCTGATCGTCCACGACAGCGGCGAAATCTACTCTGTGGAGGCCTCGGCGCGGAGCTTTGCTCTGCTCTACGCGGAAGATGGCGCCCTAGCGCACACCAATTTCTACGTCGACCCGCAAATGCAGGCCATCGAGAACGATCCAGACGAGCTGGTGGCCAAGCGCATCCGCTATCATCGCGCTACCCGCATGTTGGCAGAGTCGGGCCCGCACACCATCAAGAGCCTGCAAGCCATCCAACGCGACCACATCAATCACCCACATTCCATCTGCAATCACGACGAGACCATCCCCAACCCGATAGACCGCTCGAAGACCATCTGCTCGCTGGTGGTGGACCTGACCTCGCGCGCGATGCATGTCGCCTGGGGCAACCCGTGCGAGAACGCCTATCACACTTATTATCTTGATGCCTGAGAGAGGCAGGGGGACTTAGGCGCTCCCGGAGGTCATGGCGTAGCGCAGTAGCTGGTCGCGACGGATGAAGACAATCTCGGCACTCGCCTGCGCCACTGTACTGACCACGCCCTGATCCGCGCGGCGCAGGAACTCATCTGCGGTGACCTTCTCGTCGAACATGCGCCCGGCCAATTCAAAGCAGGCCGAGAGATCCTCGGGCGGCAGGCTCATGTAAACATAAAGAGACAGGGGGGAAGTGACCGGGTCGTAGCCCCAGTCGCCTCCGCGGCTTCCTGTTAGCAGGCGGTAGATCGTCGAACTGGTATCCACCCAAGAGGGCGGTTCGATCCGCGGCAAGAAATAGTCAAAGCGCAGCTTTCGGCCGTTCTTCGCGGGCAGTTCGGCCAAAAAGAGTTTCATCGAAGCATCCCCGCCGGATACCTCGGCAAGTGCCTCCAGCAGGCTGATCGCCACGATGCGGATCTTAAGGTACTCGCAGCCCAGCCGCAGGTTGATATGGGCGTTGTTGACAATCCGGTTAAACTCGGCTTCTGGCGGCGTGCCGTGATATTGCGAGAAGATATTGTCTGCCTCCAGGCGGCAGAGGAACCCGTGCATCTGTTGGAGTGCCTGCCGGTAGGAACGGATGGTGTAGAGAATCCGGACCAGATGGAAGGGGTTAGATTCGGGCAGTAGCTTCCAAGTATTGTCGAGGAATCGTGCGGCGTCAGGCTCGGCGAAGCTTTGGATGTCTTTGTTCGAGAACAGAACGGCATCCTTGATCCCGCTTTCGATCTCGCTCTGGCTGAGGGAGTCCTGGCAGTACTCGCGGCTGATCCTGCGCAGGCGCTCTGCCAGGACCTCGAAATGGGTTCGCCCCCGATCATCCAGCGGCCTGAAGGGAATGGTGGCCTCAATCATCATGGTAATAAGGACGAGTGGTTTGGCAGCGAGAAACTCCTCAAGCTGCTTGAGCATCACGACAGCGCTAAGGAATTCGTTCAGGGCGGCCGCGGCGGGAAGTCGCTGGCCAAGCCGTAGGTCGAACATCTTGAGGGCCATCTCAATCATGCGGTCCTGCGGAGGGATGTACTCCGCGATGCAGACGCTCTCATCGGGCTGAAAGTGGATATAGGGTTTGACCAGACTCTCAATTTCCTCGGTGAATTTCTGGTCCACTTGATAGTAGACCACGTCATGATAGAGGGCAGCCAGCGTTCGGAATGGGTCATCCGGGTCAATCAAAATGAAGATATGGTCTAGGGTGTGGTAGAAACGCGTGTGCGCCGTCATGGCGGCCCGAATCGCTTCAGCCAGCGCCAAGATCCGCGGCTCCGGGACGCTGACATCCAAGGCGGCAAAGGCCCGCTCGAATATCTTCACCAGGGTCTGGAACTGCGCATCCGGCATAGGTTTCTCAGGGGGTGGCACAGAACTCGAGTGAATGATCATCACCTATTTGTAAAGATTATAGCCAGATATTGGCCAGCGCGGCATCAATCTTCTCGAATCTGAAGGCAAAACCGGCCTCGAGCAGGCGCGCGGGTCGCAGGAACCAGCCGTCCAGCAGCAGGGTGCTCATCCCACCGAGCACCGTCTGCATCAAGATCGCCGGCACGTGGAACCAGTACGGGCGGCGCAGGCTCCGGGCGAGGCTGCGCATGAATTCGGCATTGGAGGTCGGATTCGGCGCGGATAGATTGTACACGCCGCGCGCGTCCTGGTTCTCGAGCAGGAAGCGGAAGGCACGGATCTCGTCCTGGAGGTGGATCCAGCCGATGCCCTGCTTTCCGTCCCCGAACCTGCCCCCGAAGAGCAGGCGGCTGGGCAGGGCCATCAACTGCAGGATTTGGGCATCCCTCGATATGACGATGCCGGTGCGGGTGACCACCCGGCGCACCCCGAGCTCCTCGACGGGACGCGAGGAGGCCTCCCACTCCAGGCAGATGCGGGCAGAAAAATCGTTACCGGGCGGGGTCTCCTCGGTGACCGGCTCGCCGCCCTGGGGGCCATAATACCCGCCGCCGGACATCTGGAGCAGGACCCTGGGGCGTGGATCCGCCTCCCGGATGGCCCCGGCGATCGCCAGGCCAGGATTGACGCGGCTGGACACGAAGCCGCGCCTGCGACCCTCTGTCCACGGCCAGCGGCCAAGGGTTGCCCCAGTGAGGTTGACAATTGCGTCCACTTCGCTGGCCAGCCAACCCCACCCAGCCGAGGTCTTTCCGTCCCAGGCCACCGCCGTCACCCCCGGCAGAAAGCGTTTCCGGTGCGGGTCGCGGCTCAAAGCCCAGACCTGGTGGCCATCGGCCAGCAGGCTGCGCGCAAGGTGCGTGCCGAGGAACCCCGAGCATCCTGCGATCAAAACTTTCATAGCATCCGCTCCTGCATCAATGGGTTATGTGCTGGAATGGGTCGGATCTGGCCCGGAAAATCCGAGAGCACCTTCAATCGAGTATGCTATAATTCTGGCCGTTACGGAGACGGCATGGACGCACTTGTACTAGTCCTCAACGCCAACTTTGAGCCGATAAATGTCTGCAATACCAGGCGGGCACTCGGGCTGATGCTGACAGGAAAGGCTGACCTCGTGGCGAACGGTCGTGGACACATCTACACCGTGGCGCGGTCCTTCCCGCGCCCCTCCGTCATCCGGCTGGAGAACATGATCCATCGGCCGCGCGCGCATGTCAAACTTGCCCGGCGCGAAATCTTCCGCAGAGATAACTTCACCTGCCAGTACTGCGGCCGACGTGGCAACGACATGACTGTGGACCACGTGCTTCCCCGCCACTTGGGCGGCCTACACCTGTGGACGAATGTCGTCACTGCCTGCGGACCCTGCAACCACCGCAAGGGCGGCCGGCGCCTGGAAGACTCGCATATGTCGCTGCTGCACCCGCCCAAAGAGCCGCCCTCAACGGCGACCTATATCTTCGGCAGGCATCTGTCAGACAACACCGAGTGGATGCCGTTCATCCACGGCTGGTAAGCCAAATCCGAATTCAACTGCGCGCCCACATCCGGGCGCGCAGTTTTCATTTGAGGTAATTGATCAGCAGTCCCGCAGTCACATTTGCCTCGATGATGGCCGCCACCACCAGCAGCGGCAGACAAATGCCGGCGAATATTTTGGCCCAGTCGGCTGCTGACTGAAAGAAGATCTCGCCAAACGAGTGCTGGGGGTCTGGAGTGACCAGCTTAACGCCCAGGTTGAGGAGCGCGGCACTCGCCAGGACCACGGCCGTCAGCTCGAAAATCCCATGCGGCAGAATACCGACGGCAAAGATACCCAAGGGGGATATCCCAATGATGTTCAGCACGCCTAGCAGGCCGCCGATAAGCACCATGTTTACCAGATAGGCGATCATCCCCAGCACCGAGAAGGAAATCACAGAAAGAAGGAAGGCGATCACCACGGCCCGGATGTTGTTCAGAAGGATCATCCCCGCGGAGAGATGGGTGGCAGAAAGATTTAGCGTGCTGCTTAGGCCGCCCAAGGCCTGGCTCAATCCTGTCGTTTCCACTGCCTCGCGGATCCAGTCGGCTTGTGTCTGGACCCAGATGTAAGTCAACAGCACGCCCAGCACGCCAATAATCATAGTGACAACCAGCGGCGATCTCATCCGCCAGACGGTGCGCGGCAGCTCCACGCGGTACCAGCTTACGATGGAGGTGGCCTCGCCGCGAAAACCAGCCGATAAGCGCCGCCACATCCATCGCAGGTTGAGCACGTCGATTTCGCGGCCAATCAGGCTTTCACGCTGGAAGTTCGCGAGCCCCAGCCGGACCAGGATCACCGCGATAATGCTGACGCCGGCGACGGCGAGCCATAGCTGCTTCGTATCCCCACGCAATACCACGAAGCTCTCAACCTGGATCAGCATCGCCACCGGAAGAATCACGAAGGAGGCCAGAAGGTTAGCCGCACGCACGGTGGTCGATTGGGTCGAGATGATCATTGCCCCACTCACCATCATGATAGACTGGACAAAGGTCAGGATGAGAAGCTGGGTCAGCAAGTCAGGGGCTGGCAGGGGAATGCCTCGGCGGCTCACGCCCCACAAATAAACCGAAATCCCGAGGAAGCTGGCCACGAGCGGAAGGGCGGTCCCGGCGATCAACTTCCCGACGTAGAGATGCCAATCGGCCAGGGGACTGCTGAGGAGCGGTTCGATGGTCCCGCGCTCCTTCTCCCCCACGAAGGCTTCCAGCGCCACCACCAGCGAGACAGTCATCGGGAAGAAACCAACGATCAACAGGAAGAACGGCACCAGGCTGTCGG
>Ga0315273_10007649_pt1 | contig 13548 bp, 8 predicted proteins | sample YL17G02_0_MG_FD_205753 | JGI IMG/M metagenome (GOLD analysis project Ga0315273, IMG submission 205753) | Sediment microbial communities from Yellowstone Lake, YNP, Wyoming, USA - YL17G02_0 | ecosystem: Environmental > Aquatic > Freshwater > Lake > Sediment | place: USA: Wyoming | collected... | reverse complement strand
GCGGATTGCTGTCGCGCTTGGTGGCCAGCATCGTCAGAGCGCGGATCAACCGGGGTCGTGTCTGTTGCGGCTCGATTATGTCATCGATATATCCACGCTCCGCAGCTATATAGGGATTGGCGAATTTTTCGGTATACTCGGCGATCTTTTCATCGAGCATCTTCTGTGGATCGGGGGATGACTCGATTTCCTTTCTGAAAATGATTTCCACCGCGCCTTTGGGACCCATCACCGCAATCTCTGCCGTGGGCCAGGCATAGTTCATATCGCCACGCACGTGTTTGGAATTCATGACGTCGTAAGCGCCGCCATAGGCTTTGCGCGTTATCACCGTGATCTTTGGCACCGTCGCTTCGCAATAGGCATAAAGCAATTTCGCGCCGTGCTTGATGATGCCACCATGCTCCTGCGTGACACCGGGCAAAAAGCCGGGAACATCCTCGAATGTCACGATCGGAATATTAAACGCGTCGCAGAAACGAATGAAACGCGCGCCCTTGAGAGACGAATCGATATCGAGCACACCGGCGAGGTGTGCCGGTTGGTTTGCGACGATGCCCACTGATCGCCCACCAAGTCGCGCAAAACCGACCGTGATATTCGGGGCGTAATCCTGGTGAATTTCGAAATACTCGCTTTCATCGACAATCAGTCTAATCACTTCCGTCATGTCGTATGGCTTATTGGGATTGTCAGGAATCAGATAATTCAACCTTTCCTCGCAGCGATCGGACGGATCGGTTGTTTCCCTAACTGGCGGATCATCCACGTTGTTTGATGGAATATAGGACATCAACTTGCGAATGCCGATAATTGCCTCCGCTTCCGAGTCGCAGGCGAAATGCGACACCCCCGACTTGGTAGCATGGGTGTCCGCGCCACCCAATTCCTCCATCGTCACATCCTCATGGGTAACGGTCTTGACGACGTTTGGTCCCGTGACAAACATGTAGGATGACTTCCTCACCATGAACACGAAATCGGTGATTGCGGGTGAATAAACAGCCCCGCCGGCACAGGGACCCAGAATCGCGGAAATTTGCGGCACGACACCGGATGCCAGCGTGTTCAACAAGAAGATATCAGCATAACCACCCAGCGACACAACTCCTTCTTGGATGCGCGCGCCACCGGAATCGTTTAGTCCGATAATCGGTGCGCCCATCTTCATCGCCGCCTTCATCACTTTGCAGATCTTCTCCGCATGTGCTTCCGACAAAGAGCCGCCGAAAACGGTAAAATCCTGGCTGAAAACGAACACAATGCGATTGTCGATCAGTCCACAGCCGGTAACCACGCCGTCCCCGGGAATCTTCTGTTTGTCGAGTCCGAAATCAGTCGAGCGGTGAGCCACAAACATATCGAATTCTTCAAACGAGCCCGGATCAAGCAGTAGTTCCAATCGCTCATGCGCGGTCAGTTTGTTCTTGGCATGTTGCGCCGCAATCTTCTCCGGCCCGCCACCGAGCTTGGCTTGTTCTTGCTTTTTTCTTAACCGTTCAAGTTTCTCTTCGATCGACATCTTTCACCTTCGTGTTTTCGAATAAATTCGAACCTGCGCCGCGACGCTGTAGGTGCGAATTTATTCGCACTCGCTCCGTTCCGGCTCTCTGCCGGACATTCATTCCATCTCATCGTTCGGATAAATCCGAACCTACACAACGATCTCACGGGTGCGAATTTATTCGCACTCGTATCTAAATTTCCACCTTCTCACAAATATACTTCAGCCCATCGAACTTGACGCGTGTAACTTTGTACTCAAGGTCATGATCCATCGCCACATACCAGCCACCGTCAACAATTTTGGGCAGAACTTCCCGCTTGCAGCGCTGCGTTTCGAGCGGAAACAGATCGGCCGCCGACACGTATGGTATCTTAAGATGGTGGCAACTCAGGAAGTTGTCGGCGTAATAAATCAACTTGCTTCCCTCAGACTCGATCTCCACTCCAAGCTGTCCTCGCGTGTGCCCTCCGATCTTAACTACTTTCACACCCGGCATGATTTCTCTGTCCTCAGACACCAGCTCCAATAGTCCGGCGTCGCTGATTGCGCGCAGTCGATCAGGCAGATACACTCCGACAGTCCGCTCATCGGGGTGGTTGGCGTCCTCCCACTCGTCCTGATGAATCACATGCCGTGCCTTGGCAAATACGACCTTCGACTGACCTTCGACCTTCTTTATACAACCGCCAACATGATCCCAATGTAAATGCGACAGCACTACATAGTCAATATCGCTCGGCGATAGACCAAATGCCGCCAGTCCCGGAACCAGATTAGACGGCTTATCGCAGCCGTAGAGCTTGCGCTGCTTGTCCAACAGGAAGTCGCCGAGACCCGAGTCCAGAAGGATATTCTTGTCGTGCGCCCTGACCAGAAAAACATTGATATCAAACGGCAGCAGATTATCGTCGTCCGCTTGCTGCAGCTTGCTCCAAATCGTCTTGGGGACAATTCCATACACCGAACCGGCGTCGAGATAGAATCGATTTTCAACGATGCAATCTACTTCGAACTCACCGAGCTTCAACATACTCAACTTTCGTAGCGGTGCACGGACGTATGTCCGTGTCTCCTTTGAATTTGCCCGATCTCACAAACGACAACGCGGCGCACCGCATGGTACGCCGCGTTAATCAATAAGCCCATCAACCGCGCAGATAATTGGCGGCGATCACGAGACGTTGTACCTCGGACGTCCCCTCATAAATCTCAGACACGCGTTGATCGCGATAAAGTTTCTCGATCATTGTGAACTCACCGATATAGCCATAACCGCCGTGAATCTGCATAGCACGATCGCAGCAAAAGTTCGCCGACTCGGAAGCGAACAACTTCGCCTGTGCCGCTTCCAGACCGAACCGGGCGCCGGCATCCTGCAACTGCGCCGCTTTGTAGGTCAACAAACTCGCCGCCGCCACTTTCGTCGCCATATCGGCAATCATCCACTGTATCGCCTGCAGCTTGGCGATCGGCGCGCCGAATGCCTGACGGGTTTTGGCGTACTTGATTGACTCATCCAGAGCGCGACGAGCCATGCCCGTCGATTGCGCGGCGATACCGATGCGTGCGCCATCCAGTGTCTGCATGGCATACTTAAACCCTTTGCCGACTTCCCCCATCAGATTCGACTTCGGCACTCTTACATTCGTGAACCACAGTCTGCCGGTGGTGGCGTATTTCATACCCATCTTATTCATCAGGGTCGCCTTCTTGAATCCGGGAGCGTCGCCGGGAACCAGTATCGCCGACACCTTGTCACGCGAGTCGCCTTCCTGAATTTTGCAGAACACGACCGCAAAGTCACAGACATCACCATGCATGATGAAAATCTTTTCGCCGTTGATCACGAAATGATCGCCGTCCACCGTCGCCACCGTCGATTGATTGGCAGCATCGGAACCGGCATTCGGCTCGGTCAACGCAAACGCGGGAATCCATTTACCGGAAGCCGACGGCGGAATGTATTTCTTCTTCTGTTCGTCACTAGCGTGATGGATGATTGGATCACAGGCGAGCTGGCTGACTGCAGCCAACAGCGAAGATGGCGCATCGTAGTATGCGATTTCCTCGATCAGAGTCGCATATTCCAGCCCGGTATAACCACCACCCCCCAAGTCCTTGGGCATGGTGTAACCGACCAACCCTTTACCGGCGATAAACTGAAAGATGTCGTGCGCAAAAGCATCCGGCTGCCGATCATGCACCCGCCCCATCTCCTCCAATTTCGGGCCGAGTTCCTTCATCATGTCCCGAACCGGCTGCTGAGCATCTGAAACGTTGTAAACCATATTGTCTCCCAACAATTAAGCTAAGTTCATTGTGATAAATGTATGCGGAAGGCACAGGAAAATCAACTGCAAAATAGGGGGCGGTCAAAGCCGGATCGGCGCTTTGGGCGCTCGACTATTCCACTTGTCAAGGGACGTCTAAATTGGCATAGATTACTCATTCGATCAGCCCGATTATCTAGGGTAAATCCGCCATAGCCGCTGGCGGGTCGACATTCCGCTCGCCCTACACCAGCTTTTCGCCCGCCCGCTTTTTCGCGACTGCGCCCTTAACGTATTCGACGATTTCGATTGTTGAAGTGCCAGGCCCATAAAGCTTGCTCACTCCCTGGCGGCCCAGATCGGTAATGTCGTCTTCCGACATTATGCCACCGCCGAACAAAATCATATCGGCGCAGTTACGTTCTTCCATCAGTTTGCGAATCGCCGGAAAAAGCGTCATGTGAGCGCCGGACAGAATCGACACACCGACGGCGTCGACATCTTCCTGCAAAGCCGCATCCACAATCATCTCCGGCGTCTGGCGCAACCCGGTGTAAATCACTTCAAATCCGGCATCCCGAAACGCCGCCGCGATAACTTTGATTCCCCGGTCATGACCATCCAGACCGGCTTTGGCCAACAGAATTCTGATCTTGTCACTCATATGTCTTCCTGCTCACACAGCTTTGTTCAAACCTTCGCACCCGCGTAGAGGCGCGGTCTCCGTGCCATCATCGACCGTTACCTACAAATTCGGCGGTTCAATATACTCTCCATACACATCCTTCATCGCGTCACAAATCTCTCCCATCGTCGCATACTGGCGCACGCAATCGATGATAAATGGCATCGTATTCTTGTTGTCCCGGCACGCCTGCCGCAAGTCATTCAGGGTTCGCGTAACTTTGTCTTGGTCGCGAATCGACTTGGCTTTATTAATCGACTGCAACTGCGACTCCGCCACTGATTCATCAATCTTTAAAATCGGGATGTCAATCCGCTCATTTTCAAGCACGTATTCATTTACACCGACGATGATCCGCTCTTTGTTGTCGATCTCCCGTTGGTATGTGTAAGCGGCTTTGGCGATCTCGCGTTGCAGAAAACCCTCTTCGATGCAGCGCAGAACGCCACCGCGCCGGTCGATCTCGGCGAAATACGCTTCGCATTCTGCTTCCATGCGGTTGGTCAATGCCTCGACGTAATATGACCCTGCCAGCGGATCGATAGAGTTAATGACTCCGGTCTCTTCTGCCAGGATTTGCTGCGTGCGTAATGCCAATAGCGCAGCTTTGTCGGATGGTAATGCCAGCGTTTCGTCCATCGAATTGGTGTGCAATGACTGCGTGCCGCCAAGCACCGCCGACATCGCCTCATACGCCGTGCGAATTAGATTTAGTTCCGGCTGCTGAGCATTAAGCGAGCATCCGGCGGTTTGCGTGTGGAACCGCAGCATCCAAGACCGCTCACTCTTGGCGCCGTATTTGTAACGCATCCGCTTGGCGTAGATTCGGCGCGCGGCCCGATACTTGGCAATCTCCTCAAAGAAATCCATATGCGCGTTGAAAAAGAACGATAGCCGTGGCGCGAATTCGTCAACATCCAACCCGCGCTCAATCGATTTCTCGATATAGGTGAACCCGTCCGCCAGCGTGAAGGCCAGCTCCTGCACCGCCGTTGCGCCTGCTTCCCGAATATGGTAGCCGGAAATAGAAATCGTATTCCACAGCGGCATCTGTTTCGTGCCGAATTCGATCGTGTCGACAATCAGTTTGACCGACGCTTCGGGGGGATAAATCCATTCCTTCTGCGCAATGTATTCCTTCAGAATATCGTTTTGCAGAGTTCCCCGCAACTTCTCAGGTGGAACTCCCTGCTTTTCCGCGACTACGATGTACATCGCCAGTAGCACCGATGCAGGCGCGTTGATCGTCATCGATGTCGATATCTTGCCGAGATCAATTCCCTTGAAGATTTTCTCCATGTCCAACAGCGTATCAACCGCCACACCGCATTTGCCGACTTCTCCCAATGATCTTTCATGATCCGAATCATATCCCATCAACGTCGGCAGATCGAATGCGACCGACAGTCCATGCTGCCCCTGGTTTAGCAGGAAATGATATCGCTGGTTCGTCTGCTCGGGCGTCCCCATTCCGGAAAACTGTCGCATTGTCCAGGGCTTGCCGCGATACATCGACGGATGAACACCGCGTGTATCCGGGAATCCTACGTCGTGCAGAAAATCAATGCTCTTCGTGTCTGCGGGTGTATACAGGGGATTTACCGGCTCCGAGGAAACGGTGACATATTTCTTGTTCTTGTTCGTCGTAGCGTCGGCAGCCGTCTTCCATTCGCTGTACGCTTTCTTAAGCGCTTCAGCAAATTGCTGCTCGGAGATCACCGCCTGATTTCGGATTTCTGCCATCTGTCGTGTCCTTTCTAAGCAGCGACTTGTATGTCACCGCCTCGCTACGCCTGACTTGATCGGCGCGGCTGCGTACAACTACTTGCGAAAGTAGCGGTCGTAGATCATATCCGCGGCGCTATACAAATCCAATTCGCCACTGGCTAATTGCCGGCTGACGTTTTCGAGTTGGCCGTCAAAATCGATCGTCTCTTCCAACTGTCTTACCACGCGATCACGTACGGCGTGAACAATCTCTGCCTTGAGTTGACTTCCTCTTCGTCGCTCAAGTTCACCGCCGGCTGTGATCACGCTGCGATGTTTCTCAATCGCCTCCGCTAAACTATCTACACCCTCTCCATTCATGCCGTTTGTTCCGACCGCGCGTATTTCCACACTGCTCGCCGTCTGTCGCTCATGAATCATGCTATTGAGGATGCCGAGCAATCTATCGGCGCCAGGACGATCGACCTTGTTCACGCAGAATATGTCCGCAATTTCCATCAAACCGGCTTTCATTGTCTGAATCATATCCCCCGATTCGGGAACTAGGACGACAACGACGCTGTCGCAGGCTTCTACAATATCCAACTCAATCTGGCCGATGCCGACGGTTTCGATAATGATCAGATCCATTCCAAAAGCGTCAAGGACCTTGATTACGTCGCGTGTCGCAACCGCCAATCCGCCGGATTCGCCGCGAGATGCCATACTGCGAATGAAAACACTGTCACGATTAGCCAGATGTTGCATGCGAATGCGGTCCCCAAGCAACGCGCCGCCGGTAAACGGCGAGGAGGGATCGATTGCGATCACGCCGACTTTGAGTCCTTGCTGGGCATAGCGCGATACCAGAACATCTACCAGCGTCGACTTGCCGGAGCCCGGTGGACCGGTTATACCGATACGATATCCGTGGTGCGGTAGTCGTGAGACGGCGGCTAACAACTGCCGATAATTCTCGCGACGATTCTCAATGTGGGTGATTATGCGGGCTAACGCGCGTTTGTCTCGACGGACAAAGTCGTCAAACACGGACATGCCCTAACTCCAACGAATGTCTTTGACTCGGAGTTGAATTTTGGTGATGCCGTTGTGAACGTTCTTTTCAATGACATACGCCATATCGAAGTCGAGTCCCTGCATCGAAAGCTGCTCTGCGAAATCGCCAAAACCAAAGCCGATGACATCAAAAATTTTCTGCCCGGAACGCACCCGCATCCGCAGATGATTCTTGCCCACGACCTGCGGTTGCCCGACCACTTCCAGATTGCGGGTAACAAAAACCGGCTTCATGTTTTCCGGACCGAACGGTGCGAACCGCTCCAGCATTTTGACCATCTCAAAATCGATATCATCCAGATCAAGTTCGGCGTCAATTTGCAGCTTGCGTACTAAATCATCAGGCACCAGCTTAGCGGCCGCGACCAGCTTGAAGCGCTCACGGAATTTTTGGATATTTTCGGGCGCGATTGACAACCCGGCGGCGTACTTGTGCCCACCGTAGCGCAGCAACAGATCTTCACAACTCTTCAGCGCATCGTGAAGATGGAACCCGGGTATGGACCTGCCGGAACCCTTACCTTCGTCGTTGTCAACGGCGATCAGTACCGTCGGTAGATAGAAACGCTCAACCAAACGCGAAGCCACAATCCCGATTACACCCTGATGCCAGCCGGAAGAATTCAGGATGATCGCCTTATCGTTTTCCACATCTACCGTTTTCTCGATCTGCTGTAACGCTTCTTCAAGCGTACTCTCGTCAATTGACTTACGGCGTTGATTTTCGATTTCGAGGAACTTGGCAATACTGCTGGCGGCAGCAGTGTCCTTGGTGGTTAGCAACTTAATCGCTTTCTCGGCGCCTCCTAACCGACCAACGGCATTTATGCGCGGAGCGAGTATAAAGACAATCTGACTTGTAGTGATCTCTTTGCCCATCAGATCGCACTCAAAAACCAGCGACTTCAGTCCCGGCTTGGAAGACCGCAAGATCTGGTTGATACCGAAATATGTCAGCACTCGATTTTCATTCACCAGCGGTACAACGTCCGCCGATGTACCGAGCGCCACCAAATCAAGATGCTCTTCCAATTCCGATTCGTCTTGCCCCAATTTCCGAAACAGTCCTTGGGCGAATTTGAATGCCACACCGACGCCCGACAACTCTCGTCCGACCGAATGTTCGCCGCTAATCTTCGGATTTACGACTGCTGCCGCCAGCGGCAGACTTTCACCCGGCTCGTGATGATCGGTTATCACACAGTCAATGAATTTCTCTTTGGCGTATTCGACTTCGCGGTTGGCGGTAATGCCGGTATCGACGGAGATAATCAGGGAAGCTTTCTTCTTTTCCGCCTCCAGAATCCCTTCCTCCGACAATCCATATCCTTCAACCAGTCGATTGGGCAGATAGTAATGCACATTGGCGCCCAGCTTGTTGAGAACCAAGAACATCAATGATGCGGCGGTAATGCCATCAACATCATAGTCGCCATAGATCATGATGGTCTCGTTCTCGCGCAGCGCTTGCAGGGTCCGTTCCACCGCGGCTTCCATGCCGGGGATCAGAAAGGGATCGCAGAGGTCGGTCATGCTCGGATTGATGAACTTTTCGATCTCAGCGGCGCCGGTCATACCCCGATTAACCAATATCTTGACTATCAGTGATGGCAAATTCACTTCTTTCGAAATCTGCTCGACCACCCGATAGTCCGGGTCGGAGGCGACCATCCAGCGCATTTTCACGCGGCTTTTCAGGATCAATCAATACCTCTTCAAAAAACAAGAATTCCGAAGCAGTTCGTAAGCCGAGTTCTGTTCAGGCCTAAGGCCCTGCAGCCATTCCTCTGGGATCCCGTTCGCACGGGACCTCAAGCAACCTACCCGGGAGTAATAACGAGTCTGAGCAGCTCTTCTCCCCTATTTGGTCTTGCTTCGGATAGGGTTTGCCGGTCCGGCGAGATTACTCCCGCCGCCGGTGGTCTCTTACACCACCATTTCACCCTTACCCCGACACATCCGCGTCGGGGCGGTATCCTTTCTGTTGCACTTTCCGTCGGATTGCTCCGCCCTCCCGTTAGGAGGTATCCTGCTCAGTGAAGCTCGGACTTTCCTCATCCCGCTGTAGCGGGACGCGGCCGCATCGCCTGCTTCGGAATATATTGGACTCAAAAACCACTCCCAAAACCACTAATACATCATACGGTAATTGGGCGCCTCTTTGCTGATCGTCACATCATGCGGATGGCTTTCCCTTAGACCGGCTGTACTTATTCTAATAAACTTTGTCTTAGTGCGCAAATCCTCAATGCTCTTGGCTCCGCAAAGTCCCATTCCGGAGCGCAACCCGCCGACAAGCTGAAATACCAGACTAGCCAGCGGTCCCTTGTATGGTACCCGTCCTTCAATCCCCTCGGGCACCAGCTTGGACATATCCTCGGTATTCTCTTGGAAATAGCGGTCTTTTGCGCCGTCCTTCATCGCGCCGATCGATCCCATACCGCGATACACTTTGAAGCTTCTCCCCTCCAGCAGAATCGTCTCTCCGGGGGATTCCTCAGTCCCCGCCAGCAATGAACCCACCATAACGCAATGTGCGCCTGCCGCTAAAGCCTTGCAGATGTCTCCCGAATAGCGAATCCCACCGTCTGCAATTACCGGAACGTTCTGTTTCGCAGCCACCACGACCGAGTCCATGATCGCCGTCACCTGTGGCACACCACCACCGGTAATCACTCGGGTTGTGCAGATCGCCCCAGGACCGATACCCACCTTCACGGCATCAGCGCCTGCGTCAATAAGCGCTTTCGTTCCTTCGCCCGTGGCAACGTTGCCCGCAACCAAGTCGGTGTCCGGGAATCGCTGTTTTAGCGTTTTCGCGGCATCCAAAACGCCGCGGCTGTGTCCGTGCGAACTGTCCAGCACCAATAAATCAACGCCGGCCGCGATGACCGCCTCGGCGCGGGGTAACAGATCACTTCCGATGCCGACGGCGGCGCCGACACATAACCGCCCGCGACCGTCCTTGCAAGCGTTCGGATAGCGGAGTTTCTTCATGATGTCCTTGACCGTAATCATTCCCTTCAGGTTCATCTGGTCATCAACAATCGGCAACTTCTCTATCCGATGTTTGTGCAGAATCTCTTTCGCCTGCTCCATTGTCGTCCCTTCCCGCACCGTGATCAGATTATCTTTGGTCATGATTTCCGAGACCAGCGTTTGCGGCGCCGGATGGAAACGCAGATCCCTGTTGGTGAGAATGCCCACGAGACGGGAATTTTCAACAATAGGAATTCCCGAAATGGAATAGCGCTGCATAACCGCCAGCGCCTCGCCAATCGTTTGGTCACGCGTCAGCGTTATTGGACTCACGATCATTCCCGCTTCCGACCGTTTGACCTTGTCAACCTCCTCGGCTTGCTTTTGCAAAGACATATTCTTGTGGATTATTCCCACACCACCCTCGCGGGCAATCGCAATCGCCAGTCCGGATTCACTCACTGTGTCCATGGCCGACGAAATGAGCGGAATATTGAGACGAATATTGCGCGTGAGTTGAGTCGTTACGTCAACCTCGCGGGGATGAATCTCCGCCAGTTGCGGGACGATCAGCACGTCGTCAAAAGTCAAACCCATTTCCAGGAGAATTTGAGCCACTCGCTATTCTTCCCCTTCCCAGATCAAAATCCTGCCACAGGAAGTGCAGGTTTCCATAGTGGTTCCCTTCTTGATCTGCTGAATTTTCTGCGGAGGCTGCGATTTGAAGCACTCGCCGCAAGCGCCGCGCCTGAGCGCCACCACCACGTCGCCACCGCGTCCTTTGCGCACGCGTTCATAGGTTGCCATCGCGGTCTTGGATACTTTCCTGACCAGATTGTCGCGGTATGCCTCTTTCTCATCCATCTTACCCTGAACGGAGTCAATCTGAAATTGCAAATCAATGAGTCGACCGGCGTTATCCCTCTGGACAGTCGCATTTTCCTCATCAAGCTGCGTAACCGAAGCCTTGAGCTGTTCGATCTCGTTCATCAGCTCCAGACAGCGTTCCTCGTCCTTCGCTACCTCGGTCTTGGCGCCCTCGATCTGTGCCACCAGAGCATCATACTCCTTGTTGGTCTTGATCGTGAGCATCTGCTCCTGATATTTCTCCTTGAGCTCCTTCGTCTCCGCAATCTTGATTTCCAATTCCTTGACTTCTATCTGAGCTTGTTGCAGCCGGGCTTTCTTTTGTGACAGATCAGCGGCCATGGAAGCCATCTGCTCCTGTAAGTTCTTCATCATGTCGGGTAAGAAAGCCTTGGATCGTTCCAACTCTCCGATCCAGTAGTCAATGTCCTGCAGTTCTTTTAGAAGCCTAATGTCTTCATGCATCTATGCACGCCTCCGGTACTTGTCACTCAGCCAAAAGGAAAAAAAAACGCACTGACCATCCAGTGCATCTCACAACAACCCGCTATGTCTCTTTTGCTGTTCGATCGAGTCTTTAGGTTTCCCGTCAAAGTCACCAACCTACCTCGTCACGGTTTCTATGGTGGGCAATACTGGATTTGAACCAGTGACCTCTCGGATGTGAACCGAACGCTCTAACCAGCTGAGCTAATTGCCCAATATACTCTGGGCCCACCAGGACTTGAACCTGGGACCCACTGATTATGAGTCAGTTGCTCTAACCAACTGAGCTATGGGCCCAACTGTGTCCAAGTCTTTCACTATAATAACCATTTCCCCCCTTGTCAAGAATATTTCTAATAATTTGCGGTCGTGCACGATAACTGCAACCTGTCAGCAAACAAGAACTTGCAGCCAAGCCGCTGCAAACCACGCCAATAGTATATTCATACAAAGTGCGTGGCAGTCGTCCTCGCCTGCCTCGCGATGCTATTCTACTTGCACCCCGCACACGGCTGCGGGCCATAGGAGAAAATGTAACTGATCAAATAAACGACGTCAGCAATAGTGATTACTCCGTCGCAGTCTGCATCGCCTGCTGCCAATGGCGATGGCGCTGCGCCTCCAGAGAAGATATAGCTTATCAAATACACCGCGTCGGCAATATTGATTGTTCCTTCGCCGTCGGCGTCACCGCAGATTGCAGTCGACACACCGAGCACAAACGGTGACATCGAATTCGTCCTGCCGCATATAATGTTGGCAATCGTATCTCTGGACGAAGTTATGTCGTACCATGTCGAGTTGAAATAATGGCGCAGTGACAGCGACACCTCAGGAGCGGGCGCATACCAGGTACTGTCATAGTGAATACAAACTTCGATTAGTCCGCTGTAGGTCGCAGTTGTACTCAGGTTGAAATACATGGGCAAGCCTGAAGGAACAATTGTAAATGCGCTGGAAGCAGGCGGTCCTCCGGCCGTGACTGTCAGAGAAGTCGAGCCATCACTGCTCACGGTGTCGAAGGTTAGTGCCACATCTGGATTGAGTTGCGCGATAATGCTGTCCCCCGAAGGCGTTGCAACTTCGAAAGTGCACGAATCTCCGACCCCGTCGGGATCGCTGTTCTCTTGAAAAGGATTGTATGAAAAAGGGCAGTTGTCACAGGCATCGCCGATGCCATCAACGTCGAAGTCCCGCTGACGATGATTCGCGATGTTCGGGCAGTTGTCGGCGGCATCGGCAACACCGTCACCGTCCGCATCGAACTCACTCAGTTTGGTCACAAAAACATCTACAGCGCTTTGATACGTCGGCTGAAAAGGGTTCAAGGTCGGGAAATCGGAGGACACTGTAAAGCCCGTCACATAGGCACTGCCGTTGTCATCGACCACGATGGCGTATCCCCCGTCGCTGCCCCCCCCACCGAGGTAGGTGCTGTAGATCAGGGTGTTGCCGAAACTACTCAGCTTGGTCACAAAGACATCCTGGCCGCCTTGATCCGTCTGGTAGGGATTCAAAGTCGGGAAGTTGGAAGAACTGGTAGTGCCCGTCACATAGGCGTTACCGCTGCCATCGACCGCGATGCCGTAACCATAGTCTTCGCCTTCCCCGCCGAGGTAGGTGCTGTAGATCAGACTGTTGCCGGTACTGGAGAGCTTGGTCACAAAAACATCACCGCTGCCTTGGTACGTCTGATAAGGATTCTGAAACGGGAAGTTAGCAGAGGAAGTAAAGCCCGTTACATAAGCATTGCCGTTACCATCGACCGCGATGCCGTATCCTGCATCGGTGCCACTCGCTCCGAGGTAGGTGCTGTAGATTAGACTATTGCCGGAACTGGAGAGCTTGGTGACAAAAGCATCCATGCCTTGATACATCTGATAGGGATTCACAGTCGGGAAGCCGAAAGATTGAGTCCAGCCCGTAACATAGGCACAACCGCTGCCATCGACCGCAATGCCACTTCCACG
>Ga0315273_10007648_pt1 | contig 13548 bp, 11 predicted proteins | sample YL17G02_0_MG_FD_205753 | JGI IMG/M metagenome (GOLD analysis project Ga0315273, IMG submission 205753) | Sediment microbial communities from Yellowstone Lake, YNP, Wyoming, USA - YL17G02_0 | ecosystem: Environmental > Aquatic > Freshwater > Lake > Sediment | place: USA: Wyoming | collected... | reverse complement strand
TATGCCACCGAGGCAGAAGCCAGGAGATATTGCCGGACGACCGATCTCGTCTGGTGCTGCGTGAACGGCGTTGTTATGCAGGTGCCGAAAGCCGATTGCGACGCGAAAGGTGGGAGCGGCTATGCAACCGAAGCAGAAGCCAGGAGATATTGCCGGACGACCGATCTCATCTGGTGCTGTGTGAACGGTGTCGTTATGCAGATACCTAAGCTTGACTGCGACGTGAAAGGCGGGCGCGGCTATGCCACCGAGGCAGAAGCCAGGAGATATTGCCGGACGACCGATCTCGTCTGGTGCTGCGTGAACGGTGTCGTTATGCAGGTGCCGAAAGCCGATTGCGACGCGAAAGGTGGGAGCGGCTATGCCACCGAGGCAGAAGCCAGGAGATATTGCCGGACGACCGATCTCGTCTGGTGCTGCGTGAACGGCGTTGTTATGCAGGTGCCGAAAGCCGATTGCGACGCGAAAGGCGGACGCGGTTTCGCTACATCTGAGGAAGCAAAGAAATTCTGCGCCGATCAACAGCCGCCGAGATTCTGCTGGTGCTGTGTAAATGGTCAAGTGCAACAGTTGACTCCTGCGATGTGCAAGGCAAAGGGTGGACGTTGCTACAAGAGTAAAGAGGAAGCTGCTAAGAATTGCAGATGACAATAATTTTCTGATTAAGACTGCCTCAATTGGGAACCCATCGAATTCAGGGGCGGTGAACCAAATCGGTTTGCCGCCCTTCTTTTTTCCGTTGCCAGAAGAATATTACTTTATTGCCGCATTTGGCTTTTTGACAGCAGCCGCTGTGGTTATCCCCGCTCAGGATACCACCCCACCTATCTAAAACTCCAGGACGCCATCCGTTTTGATGAACAAAAAACAGATAATGTTGCTGAGAAGCCCTTCGCCGAACATCTCAGGCGCAGTCCTATAAACAGCGTCATTTTCTATGATTATTCAAATGCAGCTTACTGAGGCAATAGTATTTTAAGAAACAGTTTTATCTGGAGTCTGAAGCGGACAACGTGGCAGAAAGTATCTTCGAATTTCTTGCTTATCCCAAAAACATCATCTTTTGCGTTAATATATCCCAGCTCGAGCAATCCTCTTTTCATAGCTTTCAGGTCTTTTTCGGACGGAACCGCTTGGTTTTTGGAAGCTGACAACTGATTTCGGAATTTCAAAGCTGTCGTTTTATAATTTTGTATAGAGGCTTCCATTGATGCAGCCCGTTGAGTTTCTGACCATGCAAGATTGTTTGTTTCTTCCGGATCTTTAGCCGTGTCGAAGAGAACGTTTGCAGATCCGCACATGCTCTCACGGCTTATAAGCTTCCATCTTCCGGTGATAGCAGCGACTTGGGTCGTAAAGTAATCCGCGCTAAAAATAACTCGTTCTTCGTCCGCGCTGTCAGGGTCTTCGATCAATGGAAGCAGAGATTTACCTGTAATTTGTTTTTTCATCGCTTCGTCATATGGCGTATTTTCACGAAGCATATCTACAAGGGTTGGAAAGATGTCAATGCTGGCGACATTTGACTTGATCCGTATGCCGTGAGGAAACGCGCGGGGATAGCTGATAATCAGCGGGATATGAATGACCTCGTCATAAAGCGAAAGCGCGTGTGATATGTGGCCGTGTTCCAGAAATTCCTCCCCGTGATCAGCTGTGATGATGAACATCGTATCTTCATACTGGCCGGTTTTTTTCAGATAATTTACTATTCTTGCAACCTGGTCGTCCATATACTTGATTTCCCGGTCGTACATATTTAGCTGGAGGTTTATCTCATCATTCAGCTTTATCCAGGCATCAATCCGTGACCGATGTAATATAAATTTCGGATTGGTAAGATCGAAGAAATCGCCGGCCGATTCGGAAATCAGCTTCGCCGGCTTCATGAAATCTGTAAATAAATGCGTGTATCTGCCTCGGATTTCCTTGGGTTCGTGATGAGGTTCATGCGGATTGATATAATGCAGGTAGAAAAAATATTGTTTGTTTTCCGGCCTCTTGTTCGCTGGCAAAATAAATACATCATCTACAGCAATTTCGAAGTCCTGTGACAGCCTGTCATCTGTAACGATGTTCAAACAAATTTGAGTTTTCTCGGTGTTTTTTAATATTTTGACGGTGAAAGAGTTGATTTCCCATTCTTTTACGGCTTCGATTGTTTGCTGGTCTATTATTTTTATACCGGCGGGAGTGGGTTCGATTAATGTCAGTTTAATTCTGCCTCTGCCTCGAAGGGTTTTCAGCGCGGCGCCCCAATTATATTCTCCGGGCGGAAGCTTCCTGTAGCTGGTGCTCAAGACTTGAGGATCATCGCCATTCCATCTGGCTTTGGATGTTTTATATGCGCTACGGTCGAAACAACCGAAACTGTGCAAATCGCCCCTTGTCTTAAGATTTGGATTTAATCTGGTAAAACTGTAATCAGATAAACAATTGTCCTTCCAAAGCCGATAATAATTGACATTTTGCGGATCCAGATATGACAGAAGAAAATCGGTCAAAGCGGGGTCGCGCATTTCGTCAATCCAATCCCAGAAGCCGCGGGTCATCTGTCTGTTTCTGGATACCAGGAAATTGTTGGATGCACCGCAAGTTTGATATCCGGATTTGAGAACGTATTCGGCGAGAGTTACAAGGTTTTTTGGCAACCGTGATGTCATATCCTCTGTGCCGTGGAAGTCAGTATAGGTTGAAGTGAAAATTGACGCCACGGAAGGGAGGGTCCAGCTTGCCTGGCTGTACGCTCGTTCGAAAAGAATCCCGTCTTTGGCTATCGCGTCCATTGCCGGGGAAGTATTCCGGGCGTATCCGTACGTTCCGAGGTGGTCGGGCCTCATCGCGTCGAAGAGAAGAAAGATAATATTTTTCGGTTTCGGGATTCCGGTTTTCTTAAACGGCTCTATGAAAACCATTAACGATATGATTAAAGCTGCTATGCCGGAAGCGATTGCTAATTTCCTGATCATTTTTTTCCTGCTTTTTAAACGAGGCTCTTGATATTATCAGATGATAAGGTTAAATCAATTACACACTGGTTACTATTGTCCGGAGGAGAGGTAATTAAGCATTTCGTCGGTTTTAAGGCTGCTTCCTGTAATGTCGGCAATTTTTTTATGCCAGGGATATAACTCTCCGTATCGAAAGATATAAGCGCTCAGCCACCTTGCGTAAGCTTTGGGGTCTTGTTCCAGAGGTTTCAAAGTATTTGAGAGCGAGGCGAACAGCTGATGTGCCCCGGCTTCTCCCGCGATATCCATGGCATAATGGAACGGCTCTCTGATAATGAAATAGTCGGCAAACCATTCGAATTCGTATCCTTCAGGAAGGGTTACCATAAGGTATTTTTCAGCCATTTGACGGAACAGTGAATCAGGGTTCAGGGTGGGATCGGCATAGAGAGTCCATTCGAAATCCGCCATCATCAATTTTTTTCTCAGGTTGTAAATCTCGAAGGCATTATCGTATCGGAAAATATAGCCCTGATTTTGACCTTGTGTTTTTTGAAGCATCTCGACGAGGAGTCTGCCGGTTATGTTTTGATAGACTCTGCTTGATGCGCCAATGGCGCCGGAGAAACCTGTCAGGATAGTTTTTTTATTATGAAGGTGGGTGTAGTACTCTCCAAGGCTATAATGAAAAATAAAATCTCTTTTAAATTGAATGCCGGTCGGATATTGGCTTATCGCTATCCTATAATCGGAGGGAACGGCGACAGTGAATCCGTGAGCGCCGGCAGCTGCGAAGGATAATGAAGTCTGGATCTTGCCGGACGGCTCGACGCCTATTTTGGCGAATGAGCTCTTGGCGGCGTTTTGCAGATCTTCCAATGATTCCGGCTTCTTTTTAGTGTTTCTTTCTGTGTCGAATAGCGCGGGCAGATCAAGATAATCGTACCGTTCCGGATCGTATCTTTGGGCAAGGTAATTCTTGTAAATGGGAGCAGTGGCGCTCTCGATCTGGACCAAAATAGAATCGAGCATTTCGGGGCTGATTTCCTCCGTAAACATAATTAACGAGGGAAAATCGTCAAAACCGGCTTTTCTTGCCGCGTCATTTCGTTCACGAAAAAGAGCGATGACTTCGTCCTTCATCGGAGCAAATTTTTTCGAAATCGTAGCCACGGTCTCTCTTCTTTTTCCCTTTTCCATATTTTCGGCGGATATAAGCAGTTCGGAGATATTTACGGATTTGCCGTTATATTGAAATCGTGCAGAGACGAGTTTATCCAATAAACGGTATTTTCGCTCGATTATGGGTTTTTGAAATTCGATTGTATTCGCAAGATATATTTTTGAAAGAAGCTCGATCTGTCTTTTAAGAAAACGGTCATTGATGGTTGACAGGTTCGAATGCCAGCCTGAAACCGTGTCCCTTTGATCCTTGCTGAAGATGAATTCCGAGAATTCCGCCCAGGCGCTTTCCAGGCGATTTTTTTGCCCGGTCAGGAATAAAAATTCCTGCAAGTTGATTTCGCGCATATGCATCGAGTAGTCCAGGCTCAATCCTGTTAGGAATACATTCAGGCGACCCTCTGTTGTGGTTTCGAACTTGTCCCCGGTGCATCCGAAAAAGAAAAAAACGAATGATAGAAATGCCGCCATAAATCGGAGAATAAAATTTGTTTGTGTTTGAATTTTCAAACCTGACATGATAGAAGACCCATTTATCTGACTATTCTTTTTCCAGGAGAACAATCACTTGCGAAGCCAGACCACGTCCTCCGTCAAGCACTCCCATCCCCTCGGGGCGGGTTGCCTTGATATTCACCTGTCCGCTACTGATTTCAAGCAATTCAGCGATTCTTGCCTTGATTTCCTGCTTGTAAGGGGTGATCTTCGGAGCTTCCGTGATAATCATAGCGTCTATATTACCGATTCTATACCCTTCCTGTTTGATTATCTTGACAACCCGAAGGACGATAAGGGAGGAATCCACATCTTTATATTTCTGATCCGTATCCGGGAACCGTTCTCCAATATCCCCTTTCCCCATTGCGCCGAGAAGAGCGTTGCACAGGGAATGCAGGAGCGCATCGCCGTCAGAATGACCGAGTAATCCCTGGGTATATGGAATTTCAATCCCACCCAGTTTCAAGCGACGGTTTTCCACGAACTTGTGCTGATCGTAACCTATTCCGACTTTGTACATTTTATTCTTTTATAAAATCGTTAACATTTAAAAAAACCGTCCATGAATTTTAACACAACAGTCATCGTTACTCCAGATGGAAAAAAACCGCTTGAGGACTTGAATGATCGACTGGTTGATTTATCATTCAAAAAGTGGAAAGAAAGATATGATTATTAATGTCCCCGCTTTTTCCGATGATATAAGGGGAAACAGTATCCCCCTTCGTGTCTTACTTGTTGAGTTTTCCAATCTGCTTATTTTTTCCAAATCTGATGACTTGGACGCTGAATTTTCAAAAGCCGTCAAGGAGACGCTGGACGGTTTCACGCTCGATAATCTTGCAACGGATAAAGCCGTCCGGAGCGTCCGGGAACTGTTCAAGTCATTTGGGACTGATCCTACGAAATGGCGGCCTTCGTCCGAGGCAATGATCCGGAGAATATTAAAAGATAAAACCCTTTTCCGAATAAATTCCCTCGTGGATATAAACAACATCATATCCATCCGCTACAGACTGCCGATAGGCCTGTATGACCTGGATAAGGTTAAAGGAAGGATAAGTTTAGGCATCGGCCGGGAAGGGGTGTCGTTTGTCGGATTGACCGGGAGAGAGTACAATACGCATGGGAAACCTGTCGTAATGGATGAATTCGGTGTAATCGGCAGTCCCATTGTGGATTCGGAAAGAACCAAGATTACAATGGAGACTTCGAATGTTCTTGCGATCATTTTTTCCAGCAAGAATGAGCCTTTTGCCCATTCGCTGAATGCGGGGAAGGATTTCGCCAACCTTGCGATCCGTTTTCATCCTGAAAACCAGGTAGAAGAACCGGTTCTTTTGGAATAGAATATAGGTTTCCGCTGATATGAATTTTAATTACCTTTTGACGAATGAATGTTTTTGGATTATATTCTTTTATAATAAATGATATTGAGGGTGGTTGAACCAAATGATAACCGGTTTCAATACTGAAATTATTGTTGATAGTGAAACGTTTCACCTCCAAACCGAAGATAAAGGCCTCAGCAATCCGGTTGTGGAAACGCTGGTTTATAAAGGCGGAGGAGAGATAATTGCTTCGCGCAGGACATCGTACGCCGATACGTTCGGACTCGATTTCGATCCATCGAATGTTATGGATATGATGAGAAAGCAACATAAGGAAATACTGCTGGCGATCAAGAATAAGACATTTGAATATGTCCTTGCTGAAGATATTACGCAGGATGTTATAAAAAATGCCCCGTTGGATAATACGTTACTCGATTCGATCATAGATTTTCTTGATAAAAAAGGTTGATCTGCAGTCTATCATATGCCGATAAAGAAAACTTACAAATCCAAAAATCCTCCGCCGCCCATCGAAAGCGCCGACAAGGTTCTTAAGGAACTCAAGGAACAAACCCGGGAAATATTCGACAAGTATCAAAAAAACCTCGAAACTCTGCATTCGGTTTTCCTGGAAGAACCCGCGCTCAGCCAGACCTCTTTGAATACAATGATGGTTTCCATCAATGATACGGCAGCGTCGTTGATGCGGCTCAGAAAACGGAATGTGATAAGCAAGATTGTTTCGACAATCCTGCGAAAAATCATCCCCGGGGTCAGATCACTGGACAAGGAGATGAACCTGGTTCTTAAAATGAATTACCAGATTCTATCTTTTCTTCAGTCTCTTACAATCTCCCTTACACAGTATGATGTCTATAAAATGAAATTTCATACTGAACTTCTGAAATATACTCAGCAGATCGGACCGTTCGCATATTATTTGCAAAGCGAAGTAGCCAGGCAAGTCACCGCTTTCCCTGTCGAGCGCATGGACATCATCTTCTTCGACCTAATGCGCCAGATGGAACAGCTTCGCACGGATATGGAAAGAATTCGCAAGAAAATTGATGATGATGAACGTGTAGCCCATAAGAAATAATGAAAAAACGAATCGCCTTATTCAGCCCGACGACAAATGATTTCAGGGAATGGCATACTCTTACGCGTATTTTTACGTCATTGTTAAAAGAAGATTATGATGTCACTCTTTTCTCCAAAGAAGCGGGCGTGGATGCAATCCCGTTTCATGAATTTGCGTGGCGGAGCCTGAAACAATCCTATGATCTCGTCATCTATAATTTCTCCCGAGGCGAGGATTTTACCTTCATGGCGCCTTTTCTTCTTGTCAATCCCGGATTGGTGATACTGAGGGGTGTCTCGTTTGCCGAGAGCATCTGGCGGATGCATACTCTTGACGGAACGGAACAGGATTTCGTGGATGAGATGGCATACTGCTATGGGAAAGAGGGGATTCTGCTTGGTAATCTTATGTGGAGAGGGATGTGGGGCGAACAGTTGGAGAGAAAATTTCCCATGCTGAGGCTTGCCGCGGACAGCTCTCTGATTGTATGCGGTTTCGACCCATGGATTCTTGAAAAGGTAAAAAGGGAATCCGCCGGAAATGATTGCGCGCTTCTCCCGCCGCCGTTTTTATATCGTCCGAAGAAAAAACCTCATCCCTGGTCTCTTCTCTCCTTTTATACCGAGAACTATCCTTTGCAAATTGATCTCATTCTGTCATCCGTCCGTGAGATTACCGCGGCTGGTTTCGAGCTGCGCCTTACGATTGTCACCGACGAAGAAAACAAGGCAAAAGTGACCAGGCTGATTAAATCCAACTGTCTCGAATCCGTTGCCGAAGCGGTCATTCCGGTAACTTCCGCAGAGATTGACGAATTATTTTCCGCCTCTCATATGCTGTTGTTCATCGAGGATCCTGCCGCTCCGGTTGAAGGATTACCGGTAATGGCGGCAGCGGCGGCCAGCTGTGAGGCAGTATTAACCGACTCGCTTTCAAGATTCGGTTTGCCGGAATCAGCTTTTCCGAAATTCCGATTCAGGGAAAAAACGAAGGGTCTCTTTGAAATCATTAAAAACCTGCTCGAAAAACCGGAAGAACTTGAGCGTTTTTCCCGCAATGCCCGGGAACATTTTTTTCCAAATCAAGATATTTCATCCTCGTACAATTCCGATTCCAGGACTTTAAATCCGGTGTTTTCCGCCGTTTTCAAAAATACGGTCATTTCCGGGATCGAAAAAGCGAAAAAACATATATATCCGATAGGTTATCCGGATCATCTGCAGAGTTTTCGGAAGAGATTGTTTTCCTCTATGAAGGAAAGGTTGTCGGATTTTCCCGCTTCGAAAGACATAGATGAAGCGTTAGAATATGTCATCGGTCCGGATTTGAAGATGTGAGTTTGTAGATTATCTCGCGCCCAACCCTCGCCGCATCATCCCCTATCCCGCATGGAATGACCACTGCAATAAGATATTTCTTATGCTGGTGAATACATAGCGCTACGAAGAGGCCGTTGTTTTTTGGGGTTTTACAACCGGAGTCGAGCTGATTGAAACGGCCGATCGTTCCGGTTTTACCGATAATATTTAATGGAAGGAATTGCTCGTCCCGATTTGGAACCGAATGGCCTTCGACCATACTCATCGTCATTCCGCGGCGTATAATATCAACGTTTTTGATATTGATGGGGATGAGTCTTTCGATTTCGAGGTTCATTTCACCGTCGAGACGATAAAGAGTTCCCTCAAGCAATCCTGTGATCTTGAGGGCGAGAGAGACCGGACTTACCAAGAGGCTGTCTTTTAGACCTGTCATTATCATTTGTTGTTCGACAGGGTTTTTTATATGCATGATGGAATCGGTATCGAAACCGAAGAGCCCTAGGAATTCGAGGAATTCAGGGTAATTGACATTCGAAGCAATCTTCATAAATGTTCTGTTGCAGGATTGAGTGAGAGCTTGGACGCAGTTCAGCCGGCCATGCCCCGGCGTGTACCAACACCTCGTGCTGGGCGGATCGGTGATCCTCGATGGCCGGCAGTAATAGACTCTCTTCAAGTCAGTTGCTCCGCTGGATAGAGCATAATACAGGGCGAAAGGCTTGATTAAGGAGCCGAAAGGGATTTTCGTGTTGAGAATAAGGGCTTCGTTTTGGATATAGAGTGTTTTGCCTCTGGTAATCTCTGCAACGAAGACCGCCTCATTGCCGGAACCGGAAGAAATTAAGAAAGAATTATTATGATCGGCTGATTCTTTTTGTCTATGAATAGCGGTTTGATCCGTCTCCGGACTACCCGCAGCGGACAAGATCAGGAAAAAGGTGCAGCAGGAGAGAAGAAAGCTGACTGCTGTCGGCTTAAGAGGTATGAGGCTCCGACGGCAGCTGACTATCATGATTTTAACAGCTTGTAGCTCTGCGACGGGTGCTTTCAGGAATTTTTCCAGGCCCGGTGATTGCATCTATTTTATAAAAAGCCATTCGCCGGGAAAATATTTATTATTGCCTGTCCAGCTTATCATTTTCTTCGATTTATCATAGGTCCCGGCCGCAGTTCTCTTTACGACCTTTCCGAGAGGAGCATATTTTTCAGTGAATGAGATAGTGACCCGGGATTCGCTTTCAATCCTCCCCTCGCCGCTCACTTCCCACAGGTAGTCATTGAGTTTTTCCGAGCATGAGAATGTAAAGCTGTTGCCTTTCTGACGAACCGTGTAGCTGAAATTTCTGAGGTCAGTCCAAAGCCCCTGGACATTCAACAGAGGCGCGGCGCCGCCTTCTTCACTGACATCATCCTTCGTTATTTTGAGCTTCTTATTGAAAACGGGCGCTCCGTCCACCGAGATTTCGTCAATATACACCGTATCCATTCCTGGCTTTCCAGATGGGTCTGGATTTACCTTGATCTGCACGACAGAGAATGAGGGGTTCAGGGCGCCGATATTGATGTTTATATCCTGCCAGCCATCAGCTCCCTTGATTACTTTATCTTTGAGGACGGGGTATCCGTTCACCTCGACCGTAACGAGAGCGGATGCATCCTGGTTTCTTATCCCGGCGATTCGTAAATAAAGACCGGATTGGTAGGTTTTCGGTTTGAATCGTCCTTCAAGCACAGCCGGGTTCGCGGAATCTTCCGGTTTCAGAACGATCATCTTGTATCCTCCCCCCGGCGGAGCGGCCGAGCTGCTGATTTTATCGAAAACGTATTTTGTTTTTAATGCAGTCGAGACAATCTGCCAGCTGTTCATCCAATTCTCATATGGTGTGGCAGCCGGCAATTCGATTCGCTGTGCCGGCGCAGGCTGTTCAGCGGGCTGGGCGGGTGGAGTAACATTCTCCGGCTGTATTGCCGTTTCGGGCGTCTCTTCGGGGGCTGCTTCCGTCTGTGTATCAGAAGCTTCCGGCTCAGCGTTCTCCTGTACTTGCTCGGTGGATTCCTGCTCTTCGGTTTCCTCTGCTGCCTGGGTCTCGGCTGCCGGTTCCTGATCTATCGCCGGTTCTGGCTGGATTTCTTCTGCGGGAGCAGGTATCTGATTTTCCACGACGATCTCTTCAGAAGGTTCCAGGCTGCTTTCGGCTGTAGGAGCAGACATAAACTCCTTATCGCTGGATAATTTTGCGCTATTTGCCCCGGAATACAGCTCCTCGCGGATCGTCCGCGTATTAAAGGTTTCCTCCCGGATCACATATCTGCCGCAGATGAAAAAGAAGTTCGTCACCTGTTCTGTCGTCTTGAGGTCTATAGCGGGCATATTATGAAACTGCGCGTTTGGAACCCAGTCATCGGACATCATTTTCAAAAAGCTTTCCGCTTTACTATTTGAATTGAGAATATAGATCGTGATATAGATTCCCGAATATGCTTCGTCTTGTGTTGAAAAAGTTATAGCAGTGGATAGGGCTTTCGGTGGTCCATAGATCGAGAAATCCTGTCCGTATTGAGAAATATCATAATCATGGCAGGGGAATTCTCTTCCATCCGTTGTTTTTCCCGTTTCACCAAATACGGCGGATAATTTGTCTGAATATTTTTTTATCATCTGGTACATGGCGTCAACAGCCTTTTGCTCATTTGCATTATTCGCAATGCCTTGTCCGGAGAATAAAATAAATATCAATGAGAACGATATTATAATAATTGCAAACGCTCTAAAATGATTGGTCATAATCGGCACTCCATCTTATTATTTATATACTTCTTTTTTTGGGGTATGTCAAACAACCTGATATGGCGGGGAAAGCGGTGTAGTCCTTTGACCGAAACATATAGAATTAAAAATAATTTGTGGCAAATAAGTTGCCAAATATGCGGTATTGATATATATTAGAAATGCGATGGCAATAGCTGTTCTTAGCTTTACGCAAAACAAGAAAATCCCAGGGAGGTAATTTTATGGATAGAGCTGCGGTAATTGAAGCATTATGCGGGGAAAACGAGGAATTTAAAAGAATACGAGACAAGCATCAGGCATATGAGAAAGAGTTGGAAGAATACAGCCAACGACATTATTTTTCCTCTAATGAGGAAATAGCCATCAAAGAGATTAAGAAAAACAAGCTTTTGCTCAAGGATAAAATGGAAAAATTTATAGCGGACTATGTAAAAAATAATTGAAAAAATCATTCCGCTGTTTTAGTATCAAAATTGCGCCCGGTTACGGGCGCTTTAATTTTCTATGATGTTTAATAAATTATAAACATATCGGAATAAATCAGAGATGGGTGATAACCTAAGAAAATTCGGGTACAAGGTTGCGATCTTCGATGCGACTTCGATACGCGGCAAGGAAATGAAACGTGTTCTTGTCGAACGAAATTTTCCGTCGCAATCCGTGAAACTCATAGATTCCAGGGAGAAATTCGGAACGTTGACCGATTTCGATGATGAAGCGACTTTTATTCAACAAGCGGATGCGGAGACTTTGGAAGGATCGGATGTAGTCTTCTTCTGCGGAAAACCGGCAGAAACTAAAAGTCTCGCTGCTATGCACAGGAAACTGGATTTCTTTGCGTTCGATTTAAGCCGCTTTATGGATGAATCCGACGAATACCGTTGCTTTGTGAATGGGATTAACAGCGACAGCGCTGCCGATTTTCATGGAATATTCGCTTCGCCTCATCCGGTTACCGTGTTGCTTGCGAAGGTTATTTCTAAGCTCCAAAAAGCGTTTGGTGTGGGTTCGGCTGCCGCGACAGTTATGAAATCCGTTTCGGAGGATGGTTTCGAAGGCATCAGCAACCTTCACGATCAGACCACGAAGCTGCTCAGCTTCGCCTCGCTTGATGAGAGGCAAAGGGTTTTCAATATTTTCCCTTCGGCAGGTTCATACCTGGGAGAGATACTCAGGATATCGGGCGAGGTCGAAAAGCTTGTTTCTCTCGAGCCCGGGTCTTTTTCATTGTCTCTCATAGATGCCCCGATCTTTTTCGGCGCGGCTGCTTCCATCTATGTGGAACTTAACAAGGCGCCCGATGCCGCTTTTTCCTGGCAAAACCTCTATTCCAGCGAAGAGGGTTTTCGTTTCGATGGAGACGTTTCAAAAGGAGATGCTCCGATTGGGCCGGTGGAAATCTCCGAGACGGATATGTTGCATCTGCAGATCCTGTCCCGCAATGAAAATGACGGCAGAAGGTTTTGGATCTGGGCGGTTGCGGATAACATCCGGCTGTGCTCAGTTATAAATCTTGTCCAAGTGGCTGAAAAGGCGCTGAAAATAAGCGGCGATTGAATTAATAAAGATGAAATGAAGCCCCTTTTTTAATATAATCTCACAAATAAAGTTTATTTATTGGATTTGGAGTGACAAATGGAAAGTTTGGAAAAGCTTACGCCGAAAGAACAGCTCGAATACCTGAAGAAAGGGACGGTTTTAATTGAAAAAGAGGATGAGCTTTTATCGAAGCTCGAGCGGTCTTATAAAAGCAAGATACCGCTTTTAGTCAAGGTGGGTTTCGATCCGAGCGCCCCGGACATTCACCTGGGGCATACCGTTGTACTTCGGAAGATGCGCCATTTCCAGGACTTGGGGCACAAAGTCATTTTTCTCATCGGGGATTTCACCGGCCTGATCGGCGATCCGAGCGGCAAAAAAGCGACCCGGCCTCAGCTCACCCGCGAGCAGATTCTCGAGAATGCCGAAACATATAAACGCCAATGCTTCAAGATACTTCATCCGGAGACGACCATTGTGGACTTCAACAGCCGCTGGCTCGGCGCTCTCGGCAGCGAAGGCTTGATCCGCCTCGCCGCGAAGTACACACTCGCGCAGATCATGGTTCGTGAAGATTTTCGCAATCGCTGGGAGAAACAGCAGCCGATTGCGATCCATGAGTTGCTCTATCCGCTCGCGCAGGGGTATGATTCCGTTTTCCTGAAGGCTGATGTGGAGATGGGGGGAACGGACCAGACCTTCAATCTGCTCGTCGGCCGGGACCTTATGCGCGAATACGGCCTGGAGCCGCAGGTGATTATTACGCTGCCTCTTCTCGAAGGCACAGACGGCAAGGAAAAAATGAGCAAATCGCTGGATAATTACATAGCGATTCAGGATGAACCAAAGG
>Ga0315273_10007647_pt1 | contig 13548 bp, 9 predicted proteins | sample YL17G02_0_MG_FD_205753 | JGI IMG/M metagenome (GOLD analysis project Ga0315273, IMG submission 205753) | Sediment microbial communities from Yellowstone Lake, YNP, Wyoming, USA - YL17G02_0 | ecosystem: Environmental > Aquatic > Freshwater > Lake > Sediment | place: USA: Wyoming | collected... | reverse complement strand
GATCGGGCCGTCCGGTGCACGGGCCTGAACGTCAGTAGGACGATCACGGCGCCCAGCGCCAGTCGGGAGCCCACGCCCGACAAGGCGAGCGCGAGCACGAGGAGGTACACGGCGATCACCGCGACCGCGACGACCGCCACGACCACCGTCTTGCGGATCACGACGTCGATCTCGTACAGGCGGTACTTCACGATCGCGATGCCGATCGCCGCGGGCACCCCGAGCGCGATCAACGGGGTGATCACCCACCAGAACAGATCGCCCACCGGCGAGGCTTCGGGCAAGGCGACCATGAGCGGCCCCATCACCACGATCCACCCGAGCGTGGCGCCGGCGACGTATCCGAGCCAGCGGAGTTGGGCCCTGGTCTCCGCGTCGGCCCTGCGGCGTCGGAGGAACAGGCCCACGATCGAGACGAGGAACCCGATCGCCAGCGTGACGCCTGCGGTCGCCTGCAGGGCATGACCGACGGCGGCGAACCCGGGGATCCCGGTCGGGCTCTCGAGCCCGATGCCGTACCGATGCAGTCGGTCCGCCCAGACATCGGCGACCACCTTCGGGGTGAGGAGGTGGGCGACGAGGCCCAGCGCGATGACACAGGCGAACCCCCAGGTGATGACACGGAAGACCCGGTTCAGCGGCCGCCCGTTCGGGAACAGGAAGAGCAGCAGCACGGTCGCGCCGAGCTCGAGGTACGGCGTCGGCTCGGAGAGCGCGAGCACGAGCCCGGCGCCGGGCAACGAGCCCGGCGACGTGAACACCGCGCGCACGACGTACTCGGTGCCGGTCGTCCCGGAAATCAGGAAGAAGGCGACCAGGAAGCAGATCCATCCGATCGCGTTGGACGGCGTCCGCTTGACGATGGCCGTGCCCACCACCGCGTACGTGATCGCCGTGAGGCCGAAGATCACCAGGAGCGAGACGGCGTTGGCGTCGGGCGCGACGGACCAGTTGGCGGCCATGAGCCCGATCCCGGCCAATAGGAACACCGCGATCACCGCGTCGCAGGCATACGCGAGGCGGAGCGCCGTCCTGGGGCCGGGCCGGGTCCTGGGCATGGGGCATTGTGGCCCCCTCGCCCCCCGGACGGCGAGGGGGGGTTCCTGCCCATCGATCGCGGGGAACCTCACCCCTCCCGGGGTGCTGGCACCCCCCGCGAACCGTGGTGGCGGCCGGGTCGTTTCCGCTGGTCACGAGCCCTACGGTTGCTCTGCAGCATCCGAAGGAGGCGTGAGATGAGGAAGATCCTGGTGGGAACCGACACCACGGCGGCGGCGGACCTCGCCGTCCGTGACGCCGCCGAGCTGGCCCGGGCGCGGGGCGCGGAGCTCCTGGTCCTCTACGTGGCACCCGAAGGCGATCTGCGCGCGGTGGTCGACCCCGCGAAGGCCGCCAGCCCCGAGACGTACCTCGCGGCGCTCCCGCAGCGCTTCGAGGGCGTGACGACGACGACGCGAGTCGAGCGGGGCGACCCGGCCGAGCGCATCTGCGAGGTGGCCGCCGAAGAAGATGCCGACACGATCGTGGTCGGCAACCGCGGGGTGCACGGCAACTGGTGGCGGGTCCGCGACAGCATCCCGAACCTGGTCCTGCGGCACTCGCCCTGCAGTGTCTACGTGGTGGACACGAGGAGAGCGCAGTGACCCTCGGATCCACTCGGTCGCGACGCCGGCGCTTCGCGCCGGCGTCAGGCCTGTTCGGTCTCGCGGAGGAAGGCGAGCACCGCCATGACCCGGCGGTGCACGTCGGGTTCCTCCGTGAGGTCCAGCTTGTGGAAGAGCGAGTTGATGTGCTTCTCGACGGCGCGCTCCGTGAGGAAGAGGGACTTCGCGATCGCCGCGTTGTTCTCGCCCTGCGCCATGTGCGACAGCACCTCGCGTTCGCGATCGGTGAGGGACGCGAGCGGCGAGTGCGCCATGCGGTCCTTCGCCGCGACGAGCGCCTCGACCACCTTGGGGTCCAGGACGCTCCCGCCGCGCGCGACCTCGCCGAGCGCCCGGACGAGCTCGTCGACGTCGGCCACGCGCTCCTTCAGCAGGTATCCCAGGCCGGCCGCGCCGTTCTTCAGCAGCTCGTACGCGTACTCCTCCTCGGCGAACTGCGAGAGCACGACGACCCCGATGTCGGGATGGGCGGCGCGGATCGTCTTGGCCGCCTCGATGCCCTCGTTCGTGCCGGTGGGCGGCATGCGGATGTCGGTGAGCACGGCGTCGGGCGCGTATTCCTCGACGGCGGCGAGCAGGCCGTCGCGGTCGGTGGCCGTGCCGACGAGCTCGACCTGGTCACTCGTGGCGAGCAGCGCGGCTGTTCCCTCGCGCACCAGGTAGTTATCCTCCGCGAACACCACTCGGATCATCCGCGGATGGTACACGGGCCGCTCCGGCCAGAAGACGTGGCGGAAGGCGTGATGACGTGAGCATCAAGGTCGTGCTCGGCGAGGACAACGTGCTGGTACGCGAGGGCGTGCGCGCGCTGCTCGATTCCTACGACGACATCGAGGTTGTCGGCGTAGCCGAAGATGCCCCGTCGCTATTGGCCGCCGCGGCCGAGCACGTGCCCGACGTGGTGGTCACCGACATCAAGATGCCGCCGACGTTCCAGCTCGAGGGCATCGACTGCGCGCACGCGATCCGCGAACAGCATCCCGACACCGGGGTCGTGGTGCTCTCCGCCCACGACGACGAGGAGTACGCGATCGCGCTGCTCGGCCGAGGCCACAGCGGGCTCGGCTACCTCCTGAAGGATCGGATCGCACAGGGCGACGAGCTCGCCCGCGCGATCCGTGAGGTCCACGCGGGCGGGAGCATGGTCGATCCCTCGATCGCCGAGCGGCTCTCGGGCCGCAGCGGTGCACCCGAGCTCGACCGGCAGCTGCTCGACATGATGGCCAAGGGGCAGGGTTACGAGGAGATCGCCGCGGCCCTCGGCACGACCCAGGAGGCCGTCGACCGTCAGGTGACCGCCCTGTTCCGCGGGATGGCCGACGGCACCGGGGGCGCGAGCCTCGTCGACGAGTTCAAGCGGATGCACACCGCGGTGATCGAGCAGACCGAGTCGCGCAAGACGCTCGCGTCGTTCGTGCCCTCGCAGCTCGCCGATCGGCTCGCCGCGCATCCCGAGGCCGCGATCGAGCCGCAGGAGGTCGTGGTCACGGTGCTGTTCTCAGACATCCGCGGGTTCTCGACGATCGCCGAGCGGCTCGAGGCACGCGACGTCGCCGCCGTGGTCGGACGTCACCTGACCGCGATGGCCGAGGTCGTGGTCGCCCACGGCGGCACGATCGACAAGTTCCAGGGCGACGCGGTCATGGCGATCTTCGGGGCGCCGGAGCCCCTCGAGGACCACGCGGCCCGGGCGTTGCGGTGCGCCATCGCGATGCAGCGGCGCCAAGGTGAGCTGAACGCCGAGGGATGGAGCGTCGTCGACCTTCCCACGATGGGGGTCGGCATCGGCGTGAACACCGGTTCGGTGATCGCCGGCACGATCGGCGGCGCCGGGCGACTGGAGTACACGGTCGTGGGCGACGCGGTGAACGTCGCCTCGCGCCTGCAGTCCGAGGCCGAGGGCGGCGAGATCGTGGCGGCCGCCAGTACGGTCGCGGCCGCCCCCGAGGTCGCATGCGAATCGATCGGGCCCCGTCTCGTGAAGGGGCGAGAGGAACCCGTCGAGGTGTTCCGTGTCCACGTCGACGGCTGAAGCTGCCGCCGCGCCTTCACTCCCCGCGCGGTGGCCATGGTTCCTGGTCGTGCTGTTCGGTGTCATCGCCTGTTCGGGGATGGTCCTCGTCGTCGCCAACGGCGAGCCCCTGATCGGGCAGGCCTCGTACCTCATCGCGTTCTTGATGTTCGCGGTCGTCGGCGCCCTGATCGTGAGCCGCGACCGCCGCAACGTGATCGGCCTCATGCTCCTGTGGGCGGCCGTGGTCACCGGGTTCGCCTTCTTCTCCGGGGAGCTGACGACATGGCTGATCAGCGAGGGACACGATGGCCCGCTGGTCGCCGTCATCGGATTGTTGAACGGATTCGGTTGGGCGCTCGGCATCCTGCCGGTCGTGTACTTCCTCCCGTTGTTCTTCCCCGACGGCAAGCTGCCTTCGCCGCGATGGCGCGTCTATGTCTGGAGTGTGTTCGTGCTCCTCGCGATCCTCCTCGTGAGCCTGGTCTTCGGCCAGGAGACCCTGACAGGCTCAGGCGACACGATCGGGGTCGCGAACCCCTTCTACCTCCGAGCGGTGGGAGACCTGCCCTCGCTCGATCCGGTGATCGGCATCAGCTTCCCGGGCCTCCTCGCGTTGACGCTGTACTCCCTCTTCGGACGGTTCCACCGTTCCCGTGGGGTCGAGCGCCAGCAGATCAAGTGGGCGGCGTTCGGGTTCCTCACCGCGCTCGTGCTCATCGTCGTCAGCGTCGTGGTCAGGGATCAGGCGCTGAGCGACATCATCGGCGGGATCGGCTTCCTCGCGTTCCCCCTCTCGATCGGCATCTCGGTCCTGCGGTTCCACCTCTACGACCTCGACGTCGTGGTGAAGAAGGCGGTGGTGTATGCGGCGCTGGCGGTGTTCGCCACGGCCGTCTATCTGGGGCTCGTCGTCGGCCTCGGCACGTGGCTGGGGCGCGGGAGCTCGTTCCTCACGATGGTCGCGGCCGTGATCGTCGCGGTGACCTTCCAACCGGCGCGCGAGCGCCTCAGCCGGTTCGCGAACCGCGTCGTGTACGGCAGTCGGGCCACCCCGTACGAGATCCTCACCGACTTCTCCGAGCGCGTCGGCGACGCCTACGCGGAAGTGGACGTGCTTCCGCGGATGGCCCGCGTCCTGGGTGAGGGGATCGGCGCGGAACGGAGCGACGTCTGGCTCGCGGTGGGTTCGGATCTGCGGCACGTCGCCGCCTGGCCGGACGACGTGCTCGGCATCTCCCCCGTGCCGCTCCCGAACGGCGCCGCGCCCGCGATCCCGGACATGGACCGCGTCTCCCTCGTGGAGCAGGGTGGGGACGTGCTCGGCGCGCTCGCTGTGCGCAAGCCCCCGAACGATCCGATCTCGCCCGCCGACGAGAAGCTGATCTCCGGGCTGGCGTCCCAGGCCGGGCTCGTACTGCGCAACGTGCGCCTCACGGAGGAGCTGAAGCTCCGCCTCGACGACCTGAAGGCCGCGCAGAAGCGCTTGGTCTCGGCGCAGGACGAGGAGCGCCGCAAGCTCGAGCGCAACATCCACGACGGCGCGCAGCAACAGCTCGTGGCGCTGGCGGTGAAGGCTCGTCTCGTGCGGACGCTCACCGAGCGCGATCCCGCGAAGGCGGCCGAGATGCTCGAGCAGATCGAGGCCGAGACGCATTCGGCGCTCGAGGATCTCCGCGACCTGGCGCGCGGCATCTACCCTCCGCTGCTTGCCGACAAGGGCCTCGAGGCGGCGCTCAACGCGCAGGCGCGCAAGTCGCCGGTGCCGGTCGCGGTGTCCGCCGGCCATCTCGGGCGGTTCCCCCAGGAGCTCGAGGCGGCCGTCTACTTCTCGACGCTCGAGGCGCTGCAGAACGTCGCGAAGTACGCGAACGCCTCGGTGGCGACGGTGGCGATCCGGACCGACGACAGATCGCTCCTGTTCTCCGTCACCGACGACGGCACGGGCTTCGACCCGAGCTCGACCGGCTACGGCACCGGCCTGCAGGGGATCGCCGACCGCCTGGGCGCCCTCGACGGCTCGCTCGAGGTGACCAGCGCGAACGGGGCGGGCACGTCGATCACCGGTCGGCTCCCTCTCGCCTCGACCGTCGTGACGGACGACCTCGGTCCCGCACCCCCGCAGCGCGATCAGGAGCGTAAGGTCACGCCATGAGCGGACAGGACACGCCGAAGCCGAAGGGCCTCCGGCGCATCGAGCGCTGGATCATCGGCGTGCTCTTCGGGGTGATCGCCTTCGTGCTCGAGAAGGTCGTGATGCGGTCGGTGCGTCGCGGCGGCGTCAAGCCGGCCACGAGCGAGGCCGAGCAGGTGACGACGCAGCTCACCGGCTCGGGCGCCGAGGTCGACCTGGAGTGATCGCTCGGGAACAGAACGGGGGCGCCGCGAGGCGCCCCCGTTCTGCGATCCGCGGCGGCTACGTGCCCCGGACCGTGACCTCGAGCACGTCCATGAACGCCGGGTTCCCGTGGTTGCTCACCATCACGAACCGGACGAACCGAACGTTCTTCATACCCCTGGAAGGGAGGTAGCGCTTCAGCCGTCCGTTCGCCGGGGCCGAGCCCTCGGCGGCCATCCGCCAGTCACCACTCGCCGTGCGGGTCCAGATCTCGAACTTCTTGACGGCGGAGTCGGGGCCGTCGCCGCACGTGCCGCCCGACGCCACCCCGAAGCTCGTGACGTCAACGCTCTTGGGCAGCTCGACGGTCGCCTTGCGCGGACCGCCCACGCCGCTGCTGTCGTTGCCCGGGGAATCCGACGGCCACCCGTTGCCCAGGTTCAGGTCGAACGCCCCGTTCGCGTTCGACCCGCAGAAAGGCCCGTAGTCCGGCGGCGTGTACTTCTTCAGGGTCGCGCCACCATCGAGCGACGCCCAGTCGCGGTTGAGCGTGTTGTCGACAGTTTCGTTCCCGTTCACCACGAGGTCGGCTACGGCCTTGGGCTCGTAGCCCCCACCCCGGAAGTTCAGGGCCGCGTATGCGTCGTGCTGGGGCACGTTCGCGATGCTGTACGTGCCGTCTGCGGCGGTGGTGTCGGACAGGCTCGTCGCGAAGCCGGAGTCCAGGCCGGCGATGCCGACCGTGACGCCCTCCACGGGAACGCTCGTGAGCTTGTCGGTCACGGTGCCGCTGACCGTGTTGCAGGTGACCACGGCGCAGTCCGGCGGGAGCTGGAAGTCCTCGACCGGAGCGACGTCGCCTCCGCCGAGGGACGAGGCGAAGTACCCCATCCCTCGCTCGGCGAAGACGGCCCAGATCGCGCCCTCGTTCGCGCCGCCGTTGGCCACGACGTCGGCCTGCAGGATCGCGTTGCGCATGTCGAGGTACGACGGGCTCGGCGGGGACAGCTCCATCCCGCGCGTGACGAGTTCCTCGGCGGTGTTCTGGCCGAGATCGCGGCGCAGGTCCCAGAGCGTCTCAACCCAGATCTCGCCGTCCGCATGCACCTCGGGTCCGCCGGCGATCAGGCCGAAGTCTCCGTACGTGTACCCGCCCGGACCCGCGTCGGGCGTGCCGGGGCAGTTCGGGCTCGGCGTGCCCACCGGGCAGTCGATCGGCTGGGTGCGCAGGTCGCCGCCGAAGGTGAGCGCCCCCATCACCAGATCGCCCACGGCGGGCGCGTTCGGCTTGTAGCCCTCGCCCACCAGGAAGTCGAGGGCGTACCAGTCGCTCCAGCCCTCGCCCATCGAGCCGGCCTGCTGGTTGTCCAGGCCGCTGTTCCCGCTGGGGTAGAGCACCAGGCGGTTCGACAGGCCGTGCGTGTACTCGTGGTAGACGACCTCCGCGTCGTCGCCGCCGTTGGCCGAGGCGACGTCGGGCAGCCCGAACCTGTTGAACTTTCGGAACAGGTACATCTGCATCGTCGGGGGTGTGCCGTCGGGCGGCGTCGTCATGTTCGCGTTGTCGACGTGCCCCAGGTCGGGGTATCCGCCGCCGGCGGTGTTCGCGCCGTCGGAGGCGTTCCCGAGGACCGGGTCGTGGCCGCCGGTGCCGCCGTATTCGAAGTTTCCGGCCGCGTCGGTGAACGAGATCGGCGCCGACGCGAGGTGATCGTGGAAGCGGTTCAAGAAGTAGTAGACCTGCACCGCGTTGTGCTTCACGTTCGCCTTCCAGCTGAAGGCGACGTCCTTGTCCCAGGTGCAGGCGACCGACGTGCTGCAGTTCTGGTTGGTCGTGGTGGTGTCGAGCGGAGCCGTGTAGCTCGACCAGTCGAGCACTCCGTCGGAGGCCGTCACATCGTCGCCGGCGTCGGGGATCGAGTCGTCGTTGATGTCCTTGAACACCCACGCGTTCGGCCCGAAGAGCGCGGTCCCGTCGAACACCGGGAACGTCACGCTGCCGGCCGTGCCGGAGCCGCCGGTCGCGATGTCGCTCGGGTAGTACTCCCACGCGTCGGCGGTGCCGGTCTGCACGGCGGGTGCTCCCGCATCGGTCAGGTTGTCCCGGTACATGACCGCGCCGGTCACGGCGTCGACCACCGAGAGGTCGGTCTCCGACGGCGACACGTAGGTGATCGTCTGCCATGAGAGGCGCGCCCCCCGGCCCGTTGGGAACAGGGCGAGCTCGGCCGTGTCGCGAGCGTCGGAGCCGCTCGAGCCGACGGCGAGGCGCGCCGACGAGATCGCGCCGGACGTGCTCACCCGTGCCGTCGTGCCCGGAGCACGGAGCCCGCGCATCGGGCCACCCACCACGTTGATCAGGCGGCCGTCCGCGGCGACGTTGGCTCGCAGGCCCTGACCGAACAGGGTCAGCCCGCCCGCCCGCTGGATCCAAGAGAGGTGGTGCGTGCCGAGGGAGTCGACGTAGTCGTCTCTGAGGTGGAGCGTCTTCAGGTCGGCGAGCCGCAGGCCGAACGCCATGCGGTTCGTGCGCACGTAGCCGAGCGCGACCGACGTGGCCGGGGCGGCGCTCGCATCGGTCAGGAACCCGTCGAGCCGGGCCACGGAACGGAGCGTGCCGGTGACCGGGTCGCTCTGGAGCACGCCGAGGGTGCCGAGCGACCGCGCGAGGGAGACACGCGCCCTCACGATGCGCGGGCCGACCGCCACGGCGGTCCCCGCCGTCCTGGCGTCGTACCCCGCCGCCGGACGCGCCGACACGGTGCGCGCTACCGGCCTCACCCCGCGCAACGCACGCGCTCCGGCGACGGCGCCGGGCGTCGCTGTTGCGAACGTCGCGAGCACCAACGCGCTCGCTGCCATCATCGCTCCGAGCCGTCTCCAAGCGTGCCCTGATCCTGATGACATGGGGTGCCCTCCCTCTCGAACGTTGCGCGAAGGTAGCACTCGTCGGCGGAACGTGCGAGTCGGGTTGGAGCCCCTGCACCGCAGATCGTGCCGGGAAGGGGTTCGGGTCAGCGCTTGCGCACGATGTCCACAAGCATCGAGAGCGTGAGCACGGCGCCCGCGATCCCGAACGCGATCGGCACCCAGGGCGCCGGCTTGTCCGAGACCGCGGTGATCCCGCTCGCGAGTACCGCGGCACCCGCCGTGAGCGCGAGCGCCAGCCGCCGCCCGGCGCGCCGGATCGTGGCCTCGAGCGTCGCCGCGCGGAAGTTCACCTCGAGCTTCTGTCCCGGACGTGCCCCGATCATCCGCTCGATCGCCTCGATCACCCGCAACGCCCGAACCTTGAACTTCTGCGCCTGATAGAAGAGCGCCTTCGGGTCGGTCTTGCCGCCCATCTGCGTGAAGACGCTCCGCATCAGGAACTTGCCGGCCACGTCGAACGGGTCGATGTCGGGGTCGAGCTGCGCCGTCGCGAGCTGCATCTGGGCGAGCGCCTTCCCGGTCAGGGTCAGCGAGGCCGGCAGCGGCACCCCGTGCCGCAGCGAGATCTCGGTCATCTCCTGCAGGATCGGTCCGAGCTGGATGTCGCTGAGCGACGCGGTGCGGTACTTCGTCATCATGTCGCCGATCTCGGCCCCGAACGCGTCGACGTCCAGATCGCTCCGGTCGATCGCCCCCGCCAGCATCAGGGACACATCGGTCAGGAATCCCGTGTCCTCCTGCCAGAAGGCCATCAGCAGCAGCATCATGTGCTCCCGCATCTCGGGACCGACCTCGCCCACCATGCCCAGGTCCAAGAAGTACAGCTTGTCCTCGACCGGCTGCCACATCAGGTTCCCGGGGTGCGGGTCGGCGTGGAAGAACCCGTCGACCATGATCTGCTTGTAGAAGGACTCCAGCAGTTGGCGCGCGGCCTCGTGACGCGCGGCCCCCTCGGGCGCGATCGACAGCGGTCCTCCCTGGACGTCCTGCATCACGAGCAGGCGCGAGGTCGAGAGTTCGCCGATCAGGGTGGGCACCGCCAGGCGTGGGAACGACGCGATCACCGTTCGCATCCGTTCCATGTTCGATGCTTCCTCCCGGAAGTCGAGCTCACGGTGCAGGGAGTCCGACAGGTGGTTGAACACCGCCTCCATGTCGATCACGGCCTTGAGGCCCTGGCGCTGGCCGACCTTCTCGGCGAACACCTCGAGGAGCGCGAGATCCTGCTCGATCAGTTCCCTGGCTTCCGGCCGCTGCACCTTGACGACGACCCGCTCGCCCGTGGCGAGCATCGCGCGGTGCACCTCCGCGATCGTCCCGGCGGCGAGCGGCAGGGGATCGATCGTCTCGAACACGTCCTCCCACGGGACCCCGAGCTCCTGCTCCATCACGGCCACGACCTGCTCCTCGGTCAGCGCCGGCACGTGGTCCTGGAGCGTGGCGAGCTCCTCGATGAATTCGGACGGGAGCAGGTCGGGGCGCGTCGAGAGGATCTGACCGAGCTTGGCGAACGTCGGCCCGAGGTCTTCCAAGGCGTTGCGGAGACGCTTGGCCTGGCGCCGTCGCCCGACCGCTCCCTCCTCGTCGGGCCGGCCGAAGAGCTCCTTCAGGCCGTGCTTGGCGAAGACGGCCGCGATCTGCGTGCCACGCCGCGTGAGCCGGGGCTGGACATCCTCCTCCACCTTGGAGCTCCGGATCACGGTCGTGCTGCGCGGGTCGCGCACCGGCTGCACATGGCCGTCGGCCCCAGCCGTGTTCACGATGATCACCGTGCATCGCGCGTTATGGCTGATCCGGTTCGGGACGTTGCCGAGCAGGAATTCCTTGCGGCCCGCCATGCCCGCGTTGCCCACGACCAGCACGTCGACATCCTGGTCCTCGGTGGCATGCACGATGGCCATCGCCGGGTCGTCGTCGATCACGACGTGCGCCCTGCCGCGTTCGCCCGCGATCTCCCGCACGTAGATCTCGAGGGCATCTGCCGCGCCTCGGGCGCGTGTGGCCTCGGCCGCGCCGTAGGCCGTGTCGCCCGGGTGCTGCGGCAGGACCACCTGGACGATGTGGAGCTCGGCCTCGTAGCGCTCGGCGAACGCCGCAGCCCAGCGCACCGCACGCTCGGCGGTCTCGGACCTGTCGGTCCCCACCATCACCCGTTGTACCGGCCGGGCTACGTCCACGTCGGTCCTTGCCATGCGGGCATCATGGACGAGGAGCCTACGGCGGGAAAGGGTGGCGTGCGCGAGGAGTCCCGGTGGTGCCACCACCCCCCGCCTCTGCCTACCCCTGGGGCCGAACCCCCCTTGGTAGACTCCCGCACTGCCGCCGGAGTAGCTCAGGGGCAGAGCAACCGCCTCGTAAGTGGTAGGTCGTGGGTTCAAATCCCACCTCCGGCTCTCTTCTCACGGCCCCCTCCTGTCCGGGGCTGCCGTGTTGCTAGAATCCGCCGCGTGATGATGAAGACCTCTCGCCGGATCCTCGCCGTGTTCGCCGGCGCCGCTGTGACCGTGGTGTACGCCGCCGTGGTCGCCCAGGCGCAGGTCAAGATCGTGCCCACCGCCACCCCCGTCGAGAACAACGGCGGATGGGTGTTCCAGGCCGCCCAGCTCCTCGCGCTGCTCGGCGTGGTGACGGTCCTGTTCATCGTGATCGGGTACATGCGGTTCGCGCCGCGGTTCGCAAAGGACGAGGGCTCTATGAAGGTGGTGCGCGCCGACCGTGTGGTCGTCGGGCAGGAGCTGCCCCGCCGCAACGTCGACCTCTCCCAGGCCGTGCCCGTCGTCGTTGCGCCTCCCGCGGTCCCGGTGCCGGTCGGCGTCGCCGCGGCACCTGCCGCCGCTCCCGTTGCGGCTGCGCCCGCCGCAGCGCCCGCCGCAGCGCCCGCAGCGCCAGCCGCCGAAGCCGCACCCGCGCCCGCGCCCGCTGCGACGCTGCCGCCTCCGGCAGCCCCCGCCGAGCGGGTCGAGGTCTCGATGGACCAGGCGGTCTTCGAGTCGACGCTCGAGGAGCTCCTGGCCGCGGGCACCGACCGTCGCATCGCCGAGGGCAAGGCCCGTCGCGCCGCGATGATCGCCGCGAAGAAGAAGGCGGCGGGGGAGAGCTGACCGCCTCCCCTCCCCCCATGGGCGCGACCGAGGTCGACTGGTCCATGGGTTCCCAGGCAGCCCGGCTGGCCGACTGGGACACCGCGCTGCAGATCGGCAAGAAGGTCTCCGGCCCGGGGGTGCCCGTGCCCGCCGTCGAGCGCGCGCGCATGCGAGAAGACTTCGCCGAGCTCGTCCCGCACGCCGAGGAGCTGATCAAGGACTTCAGCGGGCTCACGGTCGAGGGCTTCCGATCGCGCGCGTGGGTGATGTCGCGCGGCGAATGGATCCGCGCGAACCTCAACGGCCTCCAGCGCCTGATCGAGCCGCTCGCGGCCCGCGTGATGGCCGACAAGACGAACCGCGCGAGCTACAAGCGCAAGGCGATGGGTGCCCAGGCGGGTGCGCTCCTCGGCTACGTCGGCAAGCGTGTGCTCGGCCAGTACGACGTCTTCGTCCCGCCCGACGACGAAGGACTCCTCTACTTCGTGGGGCCGAACGTGGCGGAGGTGGAGCGCGCCTTCGGGCTCCCCGCGCGCGACTTCCGGCTGTGGATCGCGATCCACGAGGTCACCCACCGGGTCCAGTTCGGCACGGCGCCCTGGCTCCGCGACCACCTCGCCGGCATGATCGACAGCTACCTCGGGTCGGTGTCGCTGGATTCGAAGGACCTGATGAACCAGCTCAAGCGCGCAGCCGACGAGGCCAAGGAGGGCATGGACTTCCGCGGCATGGGTGCGCTCTTCCTGATCCTCACGCCGGCACAGCGCGAGCTCGTGATGACCCTGCAGGGGATCATGTCGCTGCTCGAAGGGCACGCGTCGTTCGTGATGAACGAGGTCGGCCGCGAGCACGTCGCCGACGTCGACCGGATGCGCCGCACCCTGGCGAAGCGCCGCCGCGCCTCCAACGTCGAGCGGACCTTCCAGAAGGCGATCGGCTTCGAGCAGAAGATCCGCCAGTACGACGCCGGCGAGCGGTTCGTGCGTGAGGCCGTGCGGCTCGCGGGCCAGGACGGCTTCAACCTCGTCTGGTCCCATCCCGACCACCTCCCGACGCTCCCCGAGATCTCCGACCCCGCCGCGTGGGTCGCGCGGGTGGTGGAGTAGCCGGCCGATGCGCCGACCTCCGGCCGTCGCCCGCGTCCTCGAGCGGGTCACGGCCACCGTCCGCGAGCACGAGCTGCTCCATCCCCGGGAGACGGTGCTCGTCAGCGTCTCCGGCGGCCCCGATTCCGTCTGCCTGCTCGAGACTCTTGTCCGGCTGCGCCGACTGTTCCGCGTCCGTCTCGAGGTGTTCCACTTCGACCATCGGCTGCGCCCCGGGTCGGCGGCCGACGCCGCGTACGTGAAGCGCGCCGCGGCGCGACACGGTCTCCCCTTCCATCTGCGGGCCGCGACCGACGCGCCGGTCCGGGGAGCGTCGGTGGAGGCATGGGCGACCGGGCGTCGCATGCGCGCCGCCATCGAGGTTCGCCGAGAGATCGGCGCGGAGATCGTCGGGGAGGGGCACACGCTCGACGAT